>OFRD01000178.1_pt1 | contig 24463 bp, 22 predicted proteins | sample 1543041 | NCBI WGS metagenome assembly OFRD01 (sample SAMN07774234, study PRJEB24372) | wastewater metagenome | isolation source: Exp Tend CN 100WW | collected 2016-02
ATCAAATCGGCATTTCGGGCCAGCAATTGACAAGTGCCAGAGCCCACTACGCCTGTGCCGATCAAACCGACCCGCAAAGCGCCAAGGCCCGAAACTCTGAGAGCCTCAGGCAACGCAGAAAAAGAAGAATCTTGAAACATGCTCATCTCCAAACAGTTAAAACCAGCTGCCGGGGCTGGTTTGTTTGGAAATCCACCAGTGGGCAGCCAGGAAGGCCACCCGAACGCGCTCAGGTGGCCGCGTTGCTTGTGGTGGTAATCGTGTTGAAAAATTCGTGCAAACCACGCGTTCAAAACGAATCCGTCTGCATCAACTAGGCGACTGGGTGCGGCCAGGCCATACAGGCCCCGGCCTTGGCTAGTTAAACCGTACGGTGTGCCACAGGCGTTTCGGGCACCGGGTAACCGGCTGCGCCAAAGGTGCTGACGATGGTTTTATGGGTGTCAAAGTACACCTGCCAATAGTGGTCGGTGTGGGCATAGGGGCGCACACACAAGAGCGGGCCTTCAGGCGTGAATTGCAAAATCTCGATGTCGGGCGCTGGATTGATTTTGACATTGGGGATGGCGGCGATCACTGGGCGCAGGCGCTCAATGGCTTCCAAAACGTTGACGCTGTGGGCCACTTTTGCCACGCAGTCCACCCGACGATATGGCTCAACGCTGAAGTTCTGAATATTGTCAGAAAACACCTTGCTATTGCCCACCACGGTCAGCGCGTTATCGGGTGTGAGCACGGTGGTGGCAAACAACCCCAATTCTTTGACGGTGCCCAAGGTACCGCCCGCATTGATGAAATCGCCCACTTTGTAGGGACGTAAAACCTGCAAAAAGATACCGGCTGCAAAATTACCCAGCATGCCACTCCACGCGGCACCGATGGCCAAGCCAGCACCGGCAAACAGCGCCGCAAACGAGGTGGTCTGAACGCCAAAAATATCCAAGATGGCCAACACCAAAATCAGGGTGAGCACCACAGTGAAGATGGACTTCAGGTAATTGATCAAGGTGGCATCGATTTTCTTGCCACGCTCCATGCCTTTGCCCAGCAATGCAACGGCCATACCGATGAGCCAGCGCCCAATGACCCAAGCGGCGATGGCCCCCACGATCTTCAGGCCAAATTCAGCGCCTTGTGTAGACAAAAATGTCCAAATGACTTCCATGTTCATGGCAATTCCTACGCATCAGGTTAAACAAGACAGCACCGTGGTACCGCATTGCTTTAAAAATAAGTAAACAATTTACGTTTGATTTTTAAAAATTAAACAATAAACAATTCATCTTATCTGTGCTTTAGGTCTGATCTGCCGCAGCCAGTCTGAACATTCGTAACAATCTGTCGGGAACCGGGTTTGCGCCGTCAGTCCTGCTCGGAAAACCCTTGAAAGCAGCGCTTGAGTTCATGCATCCAGTGGTGCTTTTGCTCTTCGGTGGCAAAGCTCGCCTCAATGCTGTTGGCAGCGAGTTTGTAGGCTTGTTGGGCATTCAGCTGCAAGGCGGCGAAAGTTTGCAGGTAGTTCTCGTTCAAGTAGCCGCCAAAGTAAGCCGGGTCGTCCGAGTTGATCGTCACGCACAGGCCCGCCTCCAGCATCTGGCCCAGGTTGTGGTCGGCCAGCTGCTTGAACACGCACAACTTGAGGTTGGACAGCGGGCAAACGGTGAGTGGGGTCTGCTCATCGGCCAGTCGTTTCATCAAGGCTGCATCGTGGATGGCTTGCACGCCATGGTCGATGCGCTCCACGTTCAGAACATCAAGCGCGCTCCAGATGTAGGCGGGTGGCCCTTCCTCACCGGCATGGGCGACGACATGCAGGCCCAGCTCGTGCGCACGCGCAAACACGCGGGCAAACTTCTCGGGCGGGTGGCCCACTTCGCTGGAATCGAGACCCACGCCAATAAAGTGCTCACGCCAAGGCAGGGCTTCTTGCAGCGTGGCCAGGGCGTCGTCTTCGGACAAGTGGCGCAAAAAACACAAGATCAAATCGGCGCTGATGTTCAGCTGCGTTTGCGCATCGCGGCAAGCGCGGCTCAGGCCCCCGATCACCTTGGCCATGCTCACGCCACGCGCCGTGTGGGTTTGGGGGTCAAAAAACAATTCGGCGCGCACCACATGGTCGGCCGCCGCTTTTTCAAAGTAAGCCCAAGCCATGTCGTAAAAGTCTTGCTCGTGCAACAGCACACTGGCCCCGGCGTAATACAGGTCCAGAAAACTTTGCAAGTTGGTGAAGGCATAAGCGCTGCGCAACGCCTCGACATCAGCGTAGGGCAACGTCACGCCGTTGCGCTGGGCTAGGGCAAAGATCAGTTCGGGCTCAAGGGAGCCTTCGATGTGGATGTGCAGCTCGGCTTTGGGCATGACCCGCAGCAATTCAGGCAAGCGATGGGGGGCGATGGCGTGGACTTTGAACATGTCGATTTCCCTGTGTGGGTGGTGCGCCATGTTAAGCCGGAAATTGGCCCAAAAATGAGGAAGCCGCCTGACTTGCATCAGGCGGCTCAAGTGTCACAGAGGAAAACCGAGAGATGGATTCCCGATCACGTCGGGAATGACAAGCCCCGTGGATTCCCGATCACGTCGGGAGTGACAAGCCCCATGGATTCCCGATCGAGTCGGGAATGACAAATCAGCGGAATTCCCGAACAAGTCGGAAATGACGCGTCACTTGCCGGGGATCTTGCCTTCCACGCCCTTGACGTAGAACATCACACCGCCCAGGAACTTGTCGTCAGCGACAGCGTCTTTGGCCAGCACTTCTTTACCAGCTTGGTCCTTGATAGGGCCTTTCCAGATGGTGAAGCTGCCGTCTTTCAGACCGGCTTTGATCTCGTCGATCTTTTTCTTGGTGTCTTCTGGCACGTCAGCGGCCACGTTGACCATGTCGATCGCGCCTTCTTTCACGCCCCACCAGCTTTGGCCGGTGCTCCACTTGCCTTCCAGCGCCTCACCCACGGCCTTGACGTAGTAAGGACCCCAGTTGATCACAGCCGAACCCAGGTGGGCCTTGGGGCCGTAGGCGGTCATGTCGGAATCCCAACCAAAGGCACGCTTGCCCAATTTTTCGGCGGTTTGCAGCACTGCCGACGAGTCGGTGTTTTGCATCAGCACGTCGGCACCGCCATTGATCAGCGATGTGGCGGCTTCTGTTTCTTTCGGTGGGTTGAACCACTCGTTCACCCACACCACTTTGGTCTTGACCTTGGGGTTGACCGACTGGGCACCCATGGTGAAGCTGTTGATGTTGCGCACCACTTCAGGGATGGCGATCGAGGCGACCACGCCCAGCGTGTTGGTCTTGGTCATCTTGCCGGCGATCACGCCAGCCATATACGCGCCTTCGTAGGTGCGGCTGTCGTAAGTGCGCATGTTGTCGGCGGTTTTGTAGCCGGTGGCGTGCTCGAACTTGACGTCTTTGGTGTCCGCAGCCACTTTGAGCATGGGCTCCATGTAGCCAAAGGTGGTGCCAAAAATCAGCTTGTTGCCTTGGGCCGCCATGTCGCGGATGACGCGCTCGGCGTCAGCGCTTTCTGGCACTTTTTCGACAAAGCTGGTGACCACTTTGTCGCCGAAAGCTTTTTCGACTTCTTTGCGGCCGTTGTCGTGCGCAAAGGTCCAGCCGCCGTCGCCCACAGGGCCGACATAAGCAAACGCAATCTTCAGGGGCTCGGGCTTGGCGGGCGCTGCAGCGGGGGCTTCGGCCTTGGGCGCTTCTTCTTTTTTGCCACAGCCGACCAGTGCGGCGGCGGCCACAGCGGTCAGGGCCACCATCTTGACGATGGAGCGCTTGGAGATGTCTGTCATGTCAGTTCCTTTTGTTGTTGAACAGGGTTACAGGGGTTGAAAAAAAGCAATTATGAACCGGGATAAAACGGTTTACCCAAGGAAGCGGGCATGTTCACACGAATCCAAGCCGGATTGCGCGAGATCAAGGCCAACACCACGATGGTGGCGATGTAGGGCAGCGCCGTGAGCATCTGGCTGGGCACCTCAACACCCATGCCTTGCAAATGGAACTGCAGCATCGTCACGCCACCAAACAAATAAGCCCCGAGCAAAACCCGTGCCGGACGCCATGTGGCAAAGGTGGTCAGTGCCAACGCGATCCAGCCCTTGCCCGCCACCATGCCTTCGACCCACAGCGGGGTGTAGCTCACCGAGATGTAGGCCCCGGCCAAACCGCACAATGCGCCGCCAACTACCACCGCGGCCAAACGGATGCGGCGCACCGGGTAGCCCAAGGCATGGGCCGAAGCGGGCGATTCGCCCACGGCTCGCAGCACCAAACCAGTGCGGCTTCGGTACAAAAACCAAACCAAGGCCAAGACCAGCAGCATCGCCACATAGACCAAGGGATGCTGCTTGAACAAAGCGGGCCCGACCCATGGGATGTCGGCCAAACCGGGGATGGCGTAGTTCGCACGTTCGGGCAGTTTTTCTTGCACGTAGCCAATGCCCACAAAGGCCGAAAAACCAACGCCAAACAAACTCAGGGCCAGCCCCGTGGCGTATTGGTTGGTGCCCAGCCAAATGACCAGCACGCCAAAAATGGCCGCCAGCACCGCGCCCGCGCCCATGCCCGCCGCAAAGCCCAGCCAGTCGTTGCCCGTGTGCACCACGCAAGCAAAGCCCGCAATGGCGGCGCACAGCATCAGGCCCTCGGCGCCCAGATTGACCACCCCGGCTTTTTCATTGATCAGCAAACCCAAGGCGGCCAAGGCCAACACCGTGCCCGCATTCAAGGTGGCGGCGATCAGCAATGCATAAGACTCCATCAGACACTTCCCTTCTTCGATGCCACCCAGCGCAAACGGTAGGCCACCAAGGTGTCACACGCCAACAGGCAAAACAACAGCAAACCCTGGAACACACCCGTGATCGACTTGGGCAAACCCAGCCGCGACTGCGCCAACTCACCGCCGATGTAGAACATGCTCATCAGCACCGCCGACAGCACCATGCCCGCTGGGTGCAAACGCCCGACAAAGGCCACGATGATGGCGGCAAAACCGTAGCCTGCAGGCACATACGGCGTGAGCTGTCCGATGGGGCCCGCCACCTCCAGTGCGCCCGCCAAGCCCGCCGCACCGCCCGAAGTCAAGAGCGCGACCCAAAGCGCCTTGCGCGAAGAAAAGCCCGCGTAACGCGCCGCATCGGGTGCCAAGCCGCCCACTTGCTGGGCAAAGCCCGCCCGTGTGCGGAACAAAAACACCCACAGCAGCCCCGCGCCCACCAGCGCCAACAGCAAGCCCACGCTGACGCGTGAGCCGCTCATCAAGCGCGGGATCTGCGTCACGGCCTCAAAGGTTTTGGACTGTGGAAAGTTGAAACCCGCAGGGTCTTTCCAGGGGCCGTAAACCAGATAACTCAGCACCATGTCGGCCACATAGACCAGCATCAGGCTGACCAAAATTTCGCTGGCGTTAAAGCGGTCACGCAGCAGCGCCGTGATGCCCGCCCACAGCATGCCGCCCAGCACGCCCGCCAGCAGCACCGCCAACACGATCCATCGACCCGTGTCTTTGTCGGCCAGCAGAGCCACGCCCCCGGCGCACACCGCACCAATGACAAACTGCCCCTCGGCCCCGATGTTCCACACATTCGACCTGAAGCAAACCGACAAGCCCAGCGCGATCACCAAAAGCGGGGTGGCCTTGACCATCAACTCGCCCAGTGCGTAGCCGGTTTTGACCGGTTCCCAAAAGAACATCTGCAAACCGCGCACGGGGTCTTTGCCCAGCGCCATGAACAAGGCCACGCCCAGCAACACGGTGAGTACCAGCGCCAGCAAGGGCGAGGCATAAGTCCACAGGCGCGAAGCCTGAGGACGGGGTTCAAGCCGCAGCATGTTGCGCTCCTTGTTGTTGAGACGCGGCAGAGGCGGCCTCGGGCCACAGCCCACTCATCCACTCGCCAATGCGCTCCACCGTGGCCTCGGTCCGCGCCACTGAGGGCGACAAACGCCCCTTGGCGATCACATGCATTCGGTCTGACAACTCAAACAATTCGTCCAGCTCCTCACTCACCACCAAGACCGCGCAACCTGCGTCGCGCAGCGCCAAAATCTCGGCGCGGATTTGCGCCGCTGCGCCCACGTCCACGCCCCAGGTGGGCTGCGACACGATCAACAACTTGGGGGCTGCGCTGATCTCGCGCCCGACAATGAACTTTTGCAAATTGCCGCCCGACAGCGACTGCGCCGGGGCGTCTGGCCCGGCCGCCTTGACCTTGAAACGCTCGATGACGCTGCGGGCCTGATCGGCCAGCGCCCCCATGCGCACCCAGCCGCCCGCACCCAGGGCTTCGCTGCGCGTCAGCAAGAGGTTTTGCGACAGACTCAGCGATGGCACCGCCCCTCGGCCCAAGCGCTCTTCGGGCACAAAGTGCAGGCCCAACTGCCTGCGCGGCACGGGCCCCAAGCCCGCCACCGCCTGGCCCAACAAACACACGCTGTCCGCTGCGCACTGCACGCCCGCGCGGGTGTCTTCCCCCGACAAGGCCCACATCAGTTCTTTTTGGCCATTGCCCGACACCCCGGCCAGGCCCACCACTTCGCCTGCCCGCACTTGCAGGTCGATGCCCTCTAGGTCCACGCCAAAAGGGTCTTGGCGCTTCAGGCTCAGGCCCTTGACCGACAAAACCACTTGGCCCGGTTCACGCGCCAGATGCTGCAAAGCCGGTGGCTCAGCCCCAATCATCAAGCGGCTCAAGCTGGCGTTGGTTTCTTCGCGTGGATCGCACACCCCGGTGAGCTTGCCGCCGCGCAGCACGGTGCAAGCGCTGCTCAGCGCCCGGATCTCGTGCAGCTTGTGCGAGATGTACAAAATGCTGACGCCCTGGCTGACCAGCTTGTGCAAGACCACAAACAATTTCTCGACCGCCTGAGGCGTCAACACCGAAGTGGGCTCGTCCAAGATCAACAGCTTGGGCTCGGTCAACAAGGCGCGGATGATCTCGACCCGCTGCATCTCGCCCACGCTCAAGGTGTGCACCGGGCGGTTGGGCTCCAAATCCAAGCCATATTCGCTGGCCTTGGCCACAATGCGCTCGGTCACTTCGGCCAAGCTCAGAGATTTGTCCAGGCCCAGCCAGACGTTTTCGGCCACAGTCAAGGTGTCAAACAGGCTGAAGTGCTGGAACACCATGCTGATGCCGAGCTTGCGGGCTTCTTGCGGGTTTCGGATATTGACCGGCTGGCCGTTGAATACGACCTGACCCTCGTCGGGTTTGACCGAGCCATAAATGATTTTCATCAAAGTGGACTTGCCCGCGCCGTTTTCGCCCAGCACGGCATGGGCTTGGCCGGGCATCACGGTGAGCGACACGTCCTGGTTGGCCACCACGCCTGGATAGCGTTTGGTGATGCCTTGCAAAGACAAAAGGGGTGTGGTCATGTCGGGTGCGAATGAGTAACTAAACAGGTCACATGCAAAGCGCGTGCCTAAAGCGTTGGCCCCAGCCTTGCATACAAAGAGATTGCCGCACAATGTACCACCGGGCGATGCCTGTTCTTCCCGGTATTTGCCCCGTATTTGCCACTGCTCTCCCGCACACTGTTCACCCGCCTGCCCATGCACCCCGAAATGACATTGACCGATCTGCAAGGTTGGCGTGCTGGCCTGCTTTGGTTCACCCAAGCCAAGCAGCCCCAAGCCCGCCACGAAACCGATGGCTTGCTCGTCACCGCCCGCGAGGCCGACGGCATCGTTCGCATCCAGGCCATCGGGCCCTACCGCGAACTGGCGGCGCAATACCCCGATCTGCCCACCACCCACTGGCCTGGCCTGTGCATCGCGCCCGGCTTTGTCGATCTGCACATCCACTACCCGCAAACCGACGTGATCGGCTCACCCGCTGAGGGCCTGTTGCCGTGGCTGGAGCACTACACCTTTCCGCACGAAAAACAGTTTTCAGACCCGGCCTATGCACATGCGGTGACCGGCTTTTTTCTGGACGAACTGATGCGCCACGGTGTCACCACCGCCCTGTGCTTTGCCACCGCGCACCCCGAATCGGTCGATGTGTTCATGGCCGAAGCCCAAAAACGCCGCCTGCGCATGGTCACCGGCAAGGTGCTGCAAGACCGCCACAGCCCCGACGGCCTGCGCGACACCGACACGGCTTTGAGCCTGCGCCAGACCGAAGACCTGATTCGCCGCTGGCACGGCGTGGACCGCCTGGGCTACGCCATCACACCGCGCTTTGCGCCCACCAGCACGCCCGAGCAATTGCACGGTGCGGGCGAGATCGCGCAGCAATTCCCCGATGTGTGGATCCAGTCGCATGTGGCCGAAAACCTGGACGAAATCCGCTGGGTGCACGAACTCTTCCCCGAAGCACGCAGCTACCTCGATGTGTACGACCGCGCAAACCTGCTGCGCCAGCGCTCGGTCTATGCGCACTGCATTTATCTGGACGACACCGACCGCCGCCGAATGGCCGAGGTGGGCGCGACAGCCGCCGTCAGCCCCACCAGCAACTTGTTTTTGGGCAGCGGCTTTTTTGACTACGCCGCATCCGACGCAGCCGGTCTGCGCTACGGCCTTGCCAGCGATGTGGGCGGCGGCACCAGCTTCAGCCCGTTTCACACCATGCACGCGGCCTACACGGTGGCCCGGCAAAGCGTGGGCCGCCCCGGCATCAGCCTCGCGCCCGAACACCTGTGGTGGCAACACACGGCGGGCGCTGCCGCGGCGATGGACCTGAGCGGCCAAGTGGGCAATCTCTTGCCCGGCTGCGAAGCCGACTTCGTGGTGCTCAACCCCAAGGCCACACCCCTGCTGGCCCGACGCACCGCGCAAACCGAGACACTGGCCGAATGGCTGTTCGCCATGATCGTACTGGGCGATGACCGCTTGATTGCGCACACGGTGGTGCAAGGCCAAACCGTCAACATCGCGTCGCAGGTCAACAGCTTCAGCCCCTGAAAACGTCTAAATCTTGCCCGACAATCAGGCATGACCGAAGGCAACGACCACCCCATCATCGACCCCTACGCCTCCCAACGCGCCGCTGTGCGCCGGGGCATTGCGCAATTTCAAGAGCGCCTGCAGGCTGCGGGCCACGACTTCAGAGATCCTCCCCCCGAACCCACCTCGTGCTGCGGGCGTGGCTGCAGCGGCTGCGTGTGGGAAAGCTATGACGCTGCGCTGATGTTCTGGTACGAGGATGCGGGGGCCTTGTTGGCGGGGTGAAGGTTTGGGCTTGACCCGGCCCTGCATGCCAATGGTCGGTACACAGCAAAACTCAGTGCCCGTGCCGATGGTGGATGTCAGGGTAATGCGGATGCTGGTGCGTCAAGGCAAGGTGGGCATGCTGGTGGCTGTGTGGTTCGGTGCCGTCCCACGTCGGCTCATGCGCGTGCTGATGGTGCGCATCGTGCACATGGCGATGTGCATGTACCAACGGCTCATGGGTGTGCTCGTGTGCGTGCCGCTCGGTCAGGTGCAGCCAAACCCCCAGCCCCATCAACGCGCTGGCCAACCAGAAAGTGGGCGAAGTGGTTTCAGCCAAAAACACCACCGACACGGCCGCGCCCATGAACGGCGCAGTTGAAAAATAAGCCCCTGTGCGTGCCGCGCCCAAACCCCGCAAGGCCAACACAAACAACACCAGGCTGACGCCATACCCCAGCAAGCCGACCACCATGATGCCCAGCAAGGTCGGCGAGTCGGGCCAGCTCAAACCGAGTGCCAAGGCCATGGCGGTGTTCACCCCGCCTGCGATCAGGCCCTTGGTGCTGGCAATGAAGAGCGCATCCGATGCCGACACTTTGCGCGTCAGATTGTTGTCGATGGCCCAGCACAAACACGCCAAAGCAATGGCCGCAGGGCCCATCCCGTCAGAAGCGGCCATCTGGCCCGTGGGCCAGGACAACACCACACCACCGGCCACGATGGCCAGCATGCCCAGCACCACACGCCGATCGGCGTTTTCCTTGAAAACCAGCCAGGCCAGCACCGCCGTCAAAACAGCCTCGAGGTTCAACAACAAAGAGGCCACCGAGCCGCTGGTCTGGGTCAAACCGAACATCAACGCCACCGGCCCGAGCACCCCACCAAACAAAATCGCACCGGCAAGCCATGGCCATTCGTGGGGCGGCAGCCCCGAAGCTGGCCAGCCTCGTTCACGCCATAAGCGCATCAGCGCCAAACCCAGGCCACTGCCCAGATACAGCAAGCCCCCCAGCAAAAGGGGCGGTACCTCGCCGACCAGCAACTTGGCCAAAGGCGTGCTGGCACCAAACAAGGCAGCAGCGGCCAGCGCCACCCCCACACTGCGGTTCATCAACATCGCGTTATTCCATGAGGCTTCAGACCACCAAGGCGGTCAGCACGTCCTGCACAGCCGTGGGGCGCACCACGCGGGCCACCTCCCGACCCTCACGCAAAACCAGCAAGGTCGGCCACAGCTTGACGCGAAAAGAACGCCCCAGCGCACGGCCCGGGCCGTCTTCTACTTTGAGGTGTTGCCACTGTGGCTGCTGTGCCAGTGCCTGGGCTACAGCAGGCTGTGCGGCGCGGCAGTGGCCGCACCAATCGGTGCCAAATTCGAGCAAGGTCAGGCCGCGCAAGGCATCCACATCGGCGCGGCTGGGGGCTTCGATTTCGCTGAGGTAAGGGGCGGTTGTGGCCATGACGGGGTGTCTACTGATAAAGCGGTGCGCTGAATCATAAAGCCGAGCGGGTCAGCCACCACACGCGAGAACGGTCAAACCCCGGCCAGCTCGCGCAGCGCTTGCGGGTTGGGCAAGCCCAGCACACGACCTGCACCACTGATGAGCTGGCGATCGCGCAGGTGGCGCAGCACACGGGAAAAAGTTTCTGGGGCAATGCCCAACTGGGCTGCGATCGTGCGTTTGCGCTCGGTCAGCTTGACGGCCAATCCTCCGACCAGTTCATCGGGTTCGGCGTGTCGCAAGAGCCATTCGGCGCAACGCGCATCAGCGTCCTTGGCCAATCGGCTCACGGCCATTTCAGTTTGCTGGCGCTGCGAACGCGCCATGTCCAAGAGCAGGTTTTGCGAGGCCTTGGGCATCGCATGTACCTCGGCCAAAAAATCCGGCACGTTCACGAATTGCAAATGCACCTCGGTTTCAGCCACCGCATCGACCGCATGGGGCAAGCCCAGCAAGCCTGAAGCGGCTTCCAACCAAAATGGCCCTTCGACCACACCCAACTGGTGCGCCATGTCGCCATCGGTCATCACACCCACAATCACTTTGCCTTGCAACACATGCACAATGCGATCAGCTGCATCGCCACGGTGCAGCAAGACGGTGCCTGCTGCCTGGGTGGCAAAGGGCTCGGACAAAGGGGTCAAAGTGGTATCCAACATGATGAGACCGAATGTGCCAGAGCATGAGGTCTGCAGCTTTGACACAAATCAATAACGCACCCTGCGGAACCAGCATCGCCCAGTCGTCACGCCACTTGATCAATGGCCCAAGCCTTCGCCACAGATGGATACCCGCGTGCGCGGGCATGACAGACGGGGCATCTTGCCCCCCCGACCTGACCGGGGAGGCCATGCCTTCGGTGCATGGCGGCAACAGCGTCAAACCACCAAAATCGCCCGGAAATCGTTCACATTGGTGTGCGTGGGGCCCGTGATGACCAGATCACCCAAGGGTTCAAAAAAGCCATAGGCGTCATTGCGCTGCAGGTGTTCGTCGACCTTGTGGCCAAGTGCCAACGCGCGGGCCAAAGTATCAGGGCTCAATTGCGCCCCGGCGTTGTCTTCAATACCGTCAATGCCATCGGTGTCGGCAGCCAATGCCCACACACCAGGCTGACCCTGCAAGGCTTGGGCCAAGCCCATGCAAAACTCGCCCGCCCGGCCACCTCGCCCGCGTGGGCTGCCTGCAGGCTGGGGTTTGATGGTCACCGTGGTTTCGCCACCACTCAAGATCACGCAGGGCTTGATGAACGGCCCCTGACCTTTGGCCGCTGCACGCGCCAAAGCGGCGTGCACCTTGCCCACCTCGCGAGATTCGCCCTCGATTTCGTCACTCAGGATGTAGGCATGAAGGCCCTCTGCCCGGGCCGCCTCGGCGGCAGCCTCCAGCGACTGCTGGGGCGTGGCAATCATGTTGACCACATGGCCTGCAAACACAGGCGAGCCGGGTTTGGGCGTTTCCCATGCGCCAGTTTGCAGGGACTGCAACACCTCGGGCGGCACAGCAATCGCATAGCGTTGCAAGATGGCCAGCGCGTCTGCGCAGGTGCTGGCATCGGGCACAGTGGGGCCACTGGCGATGATTGAAGGATCGTCCCCCGGTACATCGCTGATGGTGAGTGTGACCACCCGCGCTGGCGCGCAGGCCGCCGCCAGACGCCCGCCTTTGATGCGCGACAGGTGTTTGCGCAGGCAGTTCATCTCTGAAATATTGGCCCCGCTGGCCAGCAGCTGGCGGTTGATGTCTTGCTTGACTTGCAGGCTGATGCCGTCTGCGGGCAAGGTCAACAAAGACGAGCCGCCGCCCGAAATCAGACACAACACCAAATCGTCGGCGGTCAGGCCTTTGGTGAGCTCAAGAATCCGCTCGGCCGCTTGAAGGCCAGCCGCATCGGGCACCGGATGCGCAGCCTCTACGACCTCGATGCGCTCAGGCAAACCTGCCGGGCGCGGTGGCGTGTGGCCGTAACGCGTGACCACCAGCCCAGACAGCGGCGCGTCTTGCGGCCACAAAGCCTCGACGGCCTGTGCCATAGCCCCGCCAGCTTTGCCAGCACCCAACACCAACGTGCGACCCTTCGCGGGATCTGGCGGCAGGGGCAAATGGGCGGCAGTGTTGTGCAGCGGCAAAGCGCGGGTGACAGCGGCGTCGTAGAGCACTTTCAAAAAGGCTTGGGGATTTTGGTTCGGGACTGGCATGTGTGATTTGTCATCTTGCATGGACAAATTGTGCCCCAAGGCAGGTAAAGTTCTTCACATGACCACCCTGCTGATTCACCGCGCCCGCTGCATCGCCACGCAAGACGATGCCAACACCGAACTCAAAGACGCTTCGCTGCTGATACGCGATGGCCGCATCGAACGCATCATCACCGCCAGCGAGAACACCGACGAACTGCTCGCGCAAGTCGACGAGGTGATCGACGCCCGCGGCCATGTGGTGGTGCCGGGCCTGATCAACACGCACCACCATATGTACCAGTCACTCACGCGGGCGATACCCCAGGTGCAGAACGCGGAGCTGTTCAATTGGCTCCAAGGGCTGTACCCGATCTGGGTGGGCCTCACGCCCGAGATGGTGCGCGTGTCGGGCCAGGTGGCCATGGCCGAGCTGCTGCTCAGTGGCTGCACCACCAGCTCTGACCACCTCTACATCTACCCCAACGGCGTGCGGCTGGACGACAGCATCGAAGCGGCGCAGAACATGGGCATGCGCTTCACGGCCACCCGCGGGAGCATGAGCGTGGGCGAATCGCAAGGCGGATTGCCGCCCGACAGCGTGGTCGAAAAAGAACCCGCCATCCTGAAAGAAACACAGCGCCTGATCGAGACTTGGCACGATGCCAGTTATGGGTCGATGACGCATGTGGCCGTGGCACCCTGCTCGCCCTTCAGCGTGAGCCAAGACCTGATGCGCGAAGCAGCCAAATTAGCCCGTGCGCACAAAGTGCGCCTGCACACGCACTTGGCCGAAAACGACCACGACATTGCGTACACGAAAGAAAAGTTCAACTGCACCCCTGCGCAATACGCCCAAGACCTGGGCTGGGTGGGCGACGATGTGTGGCACGCGCACGGCGTCAAGCTCGACGACGAAGGCACCTACCTGTTTGCAAAAACCCGCACCGGCATTGCCCACTGCCCGTGCAGCAACATGCGCTTGGCCAGCGGCATCTTGCCCTTGCGCAAAATGCTGGATGCAGGCGTGCCCATCGGTTTGGGCGTGGACGGCAGCGCCAGCAACGACGCGGCGAACCTGCTCAACGAAGCACGCCAGGCCATGCTGCTCGCGCGCGTGGGCAAAGCCATGGAGCCACCACGCATCGAAGACGGGCGCACCGTTTACGGTTGTGACCGAGGCCCAGCCGAGATGACACCCCGCGACGCCCTGCGCTTGGCCACACGCGGCGGCGCACAGGTATTGGGCCGCGCGCACGAGCTGGGGCAAATCAAGGCGGGCTATTGCGCCGACATCGCGCTGTTTCGCACCGACACGCTGAGCATGGCGGGCGGTGCGGTGCACGACCCGGTGGGCGCGCTCTTGCTGTGTGCCAGCGACAACGCGGACTACACCATCGTCAACGGCCGTGTGGTGGTGCGCCAGGGCCAGATCACCACGGTGGATATGGGTCCACTGATCGAGCGGCACAACCAATTGGCTTTGCAGTTGGCGTTGGGCTCGACTTAACTCCCCCCATCAACATCACAAGTGTTTTGGCCCGTCACTTGGCAAGGCCTTGTCTACACTGCAGCCATGATCCAAGGCCTCGTTCAACTCTTCATCTTCCAGGCACTCGGCGAACTGGTGTCCAAGTTCGCCCTGCCCTTCATTCCCGGTCCGGTGCTCGGCTTGGTGTTGTTGCTGGCATTTTTGGTTTTGCGCGGCCAGGTGCCTGCGTCGATGGACACGGTGGGCAGCAGCATCTTGCAGCACTTGGGGCTGTTGTTCATTCCCGCATCGGTGGGTGTGGTGCTTTACTTGCCCGTTTTGCAGGCCAATGCGTGGGCCATCAGTGCAGCGCTGGTGCTGAGCGTGGTGGCCACGGTGGCGGTGACAGCCGGTTTGCTCAAAGTTTTGGCCAAGAAGGACTGACGCCATGAACAACCCTTTGCGCTCCGACCTGCCCGCCATCTCCGAGATTTGGGTCTATCTGTCTGGCAGCCCGCTGCTGGCCTTGGTGTTGACGCTCAGCGCGTATTTGCTGGGCCTGACTCTGTACGAACGCAGCCAGCGCAACCCGCTGGCCAACCCGGTCTTGATTGCGGTGGTGGTGGTTTGCTTGAGTATCAGCCTGCTCGACATGCCTTATGCCAAGTATTTTGAGGGTGCGCAGTTTGTGCACTTCTTGTTGGGCACAGCCACGGTGTCGCTGGCCATTCCGATCTACAAAGGGTTTGCTTCACTCAAGGGACGCATGAGTGTGTTGCTGCTGTCGTTGGTGGCGGGCGGCATCACCTCGGTGCTGACTGCCGTGGGCATGGCGCGTTGGCTGGGTGTCGACGAATCGCTGGTGCGCGGCCTGGTGGCCAAGTCGGTCACCGCGCCCATAGCGATGGGCATTGCCGAACGGGTGCAGGCCTCGCCGACCTTGACCGCCATCTTTGCTGTCAGCACCGGCATTTTGGGCGCAGTGCTGGGCCGCTATGTGCTGGACGCCTTGCGCGTGAAGGCCTGGTGGCAACGCGGCTTTGCCTTGGGTGTGGCCGCACACGGCATCGGCACCTCACGCGCTTTCAGTGTGAACGCCGAAGCCGGGGCTTATGCCAGCTTGGGCATGGGTTTGCACGGCATTGTGGGCGCTGTGCTGATCCCGCAAGCGGTGGGGTGGTGGTTTTGAACGTGCCGTTCAGTCTACTTTGGCACCCGCGAGGAACCAGCGACCGATCAGAGCGCGCTCTTCGGCGGTGATGCCCGTGGTGTTGTTCATGGGCATTTGCTGGGTCACCACGACTTGCTGATAGACGTTTTGCGCGTGTTGCGTGACCAGCGCAGGGCTGTCCAGGCGCACATTTTTCATCTGCACCTGTTCGCCATGGCACATGGCGCAGCGTTGGGCCAAGATGGTTTGCACCTGCGCAAAACTGACCGGCTCTGCGGGGGCGGCTGACACCACGGGGGCTGCGGGCCTGAGCGCGATGATCACGCCCAAAATGAGCACGACACCCACGGCGGCAAACGGCCACGGGTTGGCGGCACGGCCCAAGTGATAACCGTGGCGCTGCACAAAGAACTGGCGAATCAAAGCACCCGCAAACATCATCACAAACAGCAACACCCAGCGGTGTTCGTGCGTGTACAAAAAGCTGTAGTGATTGGAGAGCATCGCAAAGATGACGGGCAGCGTGAAGTAGGTGTTGTGCACACTGCGTTGCTTGCCGCGCTTGCCGTGAATGGCCAAGGCATTGGCATCGTATTTTTCGCCACTGGTCATGGCAGCCACCACTTTGCGCTGGCCGGGAATGATCCAAAAGAACACGTTGGCGCTCATGGCGGTGGCGATCATCGCACCCACCAGCAAAAAGGCGGCACGCCCTGCAAACAGCTGGCATGACAACCATGCGGCAAAAGAGATGACCACGATCATCAATCCAGCCACGATCAGCTCGCCGTTTTTGCGAAAACCAAACCATCGGCACACGGTGTCATAAACAAACCAGAAGGCCACCAAAAAACCCAGCGCCGCAGACCCGGCCATGACGGGCGTCCAGTCCATCAGCGATTTGTCGATCAGGAAAGTGCCCGCGTTCCAGAGGTACAGCACAGTGAACAGCGCAAAGCCACTCAGCCAGGTGGAATAACTTTCCCAATAAAACCAGTGGAGCTTGGTGTGGATGACCTTGGGGGCCACCATGTACTTTTGCGGGTTGTAAAAACCGCCGCCGTGCACCGCCCACATCGCGCCCCCAACGCCTTTTTCAAGCAGGTCGGGCGAATTGGGTTTTTGCAGGTTGTTGTCCAGAAAGACAAAGTAAAACGAGGAGCCAATCCAGGCGATGGCGGTGATGACGTGCACCCAGCGCAGCAACAGATTGGCCCATTCCAGCAGATACGTTTCCATGAAGGATCTCCAACCAGCTCACCACCGCGGGCCCTGTGAGCGGTCATTCGGTCGCGAACATGAACAAACCGGGGTCTGTTCCTGCGCCGCTGCGACCAGTGCACCGAAGTGTATACAGTTTATCCGCGTGAATCCAGCCTTGTCCTCCGCTCACGCCTAGGGAAAACCAGAACCACGCCTCAAAGCGTTTGCAAGAGTTGTGCCGCCACAGCCACGGCAATGACTTCGGGCTCTTTGCCTGCGATGCCTGGCACGCCAATCGGGCAAGTGATGTGCGCAATCTCTTCGGCTGTAAAACCCCGATCCTCCAGGCGATGCCGGAAGGTGGCCCATTTGGTCTTGCTGCCGATCAAGCCCACAAAAGGCAAATCGGCCTGCTCGCGTTGGCGTTTGAGGCAAGCGATGACGATGTCCAGGTCTTCGGCATGGCTGAAGCTCATGATCAGCACGCGGCTGCCGGGCAACAAGTCGGTCACAGCCGCCTGCACCGGGTTGGAATGTTCACAGTCCACAACATCGGGCACATCGGACGGAAAGATCTCGTCGCGGCTGTCCACCCAGCGGATGGCAAAGGGCAAAGGCGCCAGGGCATTGACCAGCGCCTTGCCCACATGACCGCCACCAAACAGTGCCAAAGGTGTGCGCGGCGGCATCAGAAGATCGCGCAGCCTGGGCAGGTCAGCTGCACTGACGGGCTCAAAACCCAGTGCCAGCGCACCGCCGCAGCATTGCCCCAAGCTGGGGCCCAGCACCTGATGCAAAGTGGTTTGGGTGGATTGGCCTGCCAGCAACAGCCGGGCATGGGCCAGGGCCTGAAACTCCAGATGGCCGCCACCAATCGTGCCCTGCTCTCCTTGCGCAAACACCAGCATGCGGGTGCCCGCAGTTCTGGGAACGGAGCCTTGGGTCGACAGTACCGTGACCACCACCGCGTTTTCAGTTCTTAGCCGTTTGAGGGCTTTCTCAATCCAGTTCAATATCGTTGTCCATTCAATTAGGAGGGCCTGAAAGTTGTTTGCCCATTGGGCAAGGTCGATGCCACAATCATGGCCACCACAGAGTATGCCAAGGACAAGGGCTTGCCATGAACCAACATCTGCGCCAGATTCAAAATGCACTCACCACGACACTGCTGAGCTTGGGTGCTGCCACTTTGGGGTTTTTAAGTGGTTGCAGCACGCCGCCACCCGAAGTCATCAAACCGCCTGCGCCACTTCCGGTTGCCAAGGTCCCTGAAATCGTCAAAGTCCCTGCAGGTCCGACCTCGCTTGCGCGCACCAGCAGAGAGTACCGCAAGGACGCAGCCGGCCATTTGTACGGCATGCAAGCACACCGCATTTACAAAGGCCGCATGCCTCCCATGCTGGAAGCAGTGGGCGTGCTGAATGTGGACATCGACAAAAAAGGCGCCGTCAAAGCCGTCCACTGGATGCGTGCCCCCAAGCATGTGCCGCAAGTCATGGCTGAAATCGAGCGCATGGTCAAAGCCGCAGCGCCCTACCCCGTGCCCCAGCACCTGAGCCAAGTCACTTACACAGACACTTGGCTGTGGCACAAGAGCGGCAAATTTCAGCTGGACACCTTGACCGAAGGCCAAGACTGAGCGGTCAGCTCAGTCGTGTTGTGGCAGCTCAGGCTGAACAGCCGTGACAGCGGGCTGAGAAAGCGCTGTCTGCTGCGTCTGAGCCAATGGGATGCTGGCTTCTGATCGCGCTGGAAAGCACATCTTCTGGCCATCCCATTTTTGACCGCACCAGCAAACGCCCTCGTCGTTGATGATGCAAGTGCCGGTGCCGCAGCACCTTGGATCGTCTGACATGTGCCCACTCCTGAAACGTGTTTGGTCTTGGGCCGCAGGATGCCTGAAAAACTTTCAGACATCCTGCCAAGCAGATCAAAGGCCCGCAGTGGCCTTGGCTTTTTCACACGCCATCAAGATGCGCTCGGGCGTGGCAGGTGCGTCCATGTACACCACCGCTTTGTGGTTGGCGCTGGCGGCCACCGCATCGCGCAAGGCGAAGAAGGCCGACAGGCCCAACATCAAAGGCGGCTCACCCGTGGCCTTGCTGTTGAAAGGCGTGGGCTTCAGGTTGGCGTTGTCGAACAAGGACACCTTGAAGTGCTCAGGGATGTCGCCCGCCACCGGGATCTTGTACGTGCTGGGGCCGTGTGTGAGCAGCTTGCCCTTTTTGTCCCAAATGCACTCTTCCATGGTGAGCCAGCCCATGCCTTGCACATAAGCGCCTTCGATCTGGCCTTTGTCCAATGCGGGGTTGATGCTGCGGCCCACGTCTTGCACGATGTCCACGGCTTTCAGCCACCACTCGCCTGTGCGGGTGTCGATTTCCACTTCGCTCACCGCCGCGCCGTAGCAGTAGTAATAAAACGCACGACCGTTCAGGGTGGTGAAGTCGTATTTGATTTCGGGCGTCATGTAAAAGCCCGTCACGCTCAGGCCCACGCGGTCGAGCCAAGCTTGCTTGGTCACGTCGGCCCACTTGACGGATTTGCCGCCGCCGTGCAGCTCATTGTTGGCAAAGCTCACGTCTTCGGCTTGGCAGCCCAACATGCGCGCGGCCACAGGCTTGAGGCGTTCGCGCATTTGCGTTGTGGCGTTCATGATGGCCGCGCCATTGATGTCGGCACCGCTGGATGCCGAAGTGGCTGACGCGTTGGGTACTTTCTGCGAGTCGGTGGCGGTGATGCGCACATGGTCTACGCTGATGCCCAGACCATCGGCACACACCTGAGCCATCTTGGTGTTGAGGCCCTGGCCCATTTCGGTACCACCGTGGTTGCAACTGACCGAGCCGTCCATGTACACCACCAGCAATGCGCCGCCCTGGTTCAGGTGCGTGGCGGTGAAGCTGATGCCGAACTTCAGGGGCACCAAGGCCAAGCCGCGCTTGCGGGTTTTGCTTTTGGCGTTGAAGGCCTGCACTTGTGCACGGCGCTCGGCGTAATTCGATTCACGCTCGACCTGCGCAATCACCTTGTCGCCCACCCAGTCTTCGATGAGCTGGTTGTATTGGGTGGTCATGGTGTCGGGGCTGCCGCTGATGGCCGGGTCTGTGTACAGGTTGAGCTTGCGCACTTCCAAAGGGTCTTTGCCCAAAGTCATGGCAATTTCGTCCATCACCGTCTCGATGCCAAACATGCCCTGTGGGCCACCGAAACCACGGAATGCGGTGGCGCTTTGCGTGTTGGTTTTGCAGCGGTGGCTGATCAGCTTGAGCGCGGGGATGTGGTAACTGTTGTCGATGTGCAAACAAGCGCGGTCATTCACCGGGCCCGAATAGTCGGTGCTGTAGCCGCAGCGGGACATGAGCGTGATGTCAGCGCCCAGCACGCGGCCGTTGTCGTCAAAGCCCACTTCGTAGTCGATGCGGAAATCGTGGCGCTTGCCCGTGATGGTCATGTCGTCATCGCGGTTCACGCGCAGCTTGACGGGCTTTTGCAGCTTGTGCGCAGCCAGCGCGGCGCTTTGGCTGAAGATGCTGGCGTTGCCCTCTTTGCCACCAAAGCCACCGCCCATGCGGCGGCAAATCACTTCCACGTCGTTGGTGTGCAGGTTCAGGGCGTGCGCGGCTTCTCGTTGGTTGCCATCGGGGTGCTGGGTCGACACATACAGCGTGAGCTGGCCGTCTTCTTTGGGCACCGCGTAAGTGATCTGGCCTTCGAGGTAAAACTGCTCTTGCTGACCGGTGCGGGTCGTGCCCTTGATCTTGTGCGGGGCATTGGCAATGGCCGTGGCCGCATCGCCACGGGTGATGCCTTTGGGCGGCATGATGAAGCTGCCCGCGGCCATCGCCTCTTCCACCGTCAGGATCGGCGTGAGTTCTTTGACCAGCACCTTGGCTTTGTGCGCGGCTTCGCGGGCATAGAGCATGTTGCGCGCCACCACCACGGCCACGGCCTGGCCAATGAACTCGACCTTGCCTGCGGCGAGGAAGGGATCATCGTGCACGATGGGGCCGCAGTTGTTTTCACCGGGAATGTCTTTGGCGGTGTACACCGCGACCACGCCGTGTTCCTTGAGAATGGCTGCGCGGTCGATGCCGTCGCCGATCAACTCGCCATGCGCCACGGGCGACAGGATGAGGGCGGCATACAAGGTGCCTGCGTGCTCAGGGATGTCGTCGATGTAGGTGGCTGTGCCTGTCACGTGCAGGTGCGCAGACTCGTGAACGATGTCGGTGCCTTGCTGAACGCCCGATGCGGGCAACAGGTTTTTGAGTGCGGTAGGAGCGTTCATTCAAGCCACCTCTTTCTGTTCTTCAATGAATTCCAAAGCCAAATTACGCGCCACCAAAGCGCGGTAAGCCCACGTGGCACGCAAGCCGTCGCGTGCGGTAAAGCTGGCGGCAATCGCGGCGTCCAGATCAGCCGCCTTCACATCGGCGGGCGCTTGGCCTTCGAGCACGGCTTCGAGTTGGGGCGCACGGGCCGGGAAGGGGCTCAGGCCGTTGTAGGCCAGCTTGACGCCAGACAACTTGCCGCCTTGGAGCGTGTAGCTGATGGCCGCGCAAGTGGCCGAAATGTCTTGCTCAAAACGCTTGCTCACCTTGTGGGCGCGGAAAACCTGTCCGGCCATGGGCTTGGCCAACTCCACCGCTTCGATGAACTCACCGGCTTCGAGCACGCTTTTCTTCATGCCGGTGTAGAAGTTTTCCAGCAACACGTTGCGGGTTTTGTCGCCACGGCGCAGCACCAAATTGGCACCCAGCGCCAGCAAGCAAGGCATGGAATCGCCAATCGGCGAGCCGTTGGCAATGTTGCCCGCCAAGGTGGCGGTCGAGCGGATGGGGGGCGAGCCAAAGCGGCGCAACACTTCGGCAAAGTCGGGGTAGGCCTTGGCGACCAGCGCCTCCACCTGCGTCAGTGACACTGCGGCACCGATGCGCCAGACCTTGTCGGTCTCGGCCACCTGGCGCAGGGCTTTGACATTGCCCAAATACATGATGTGGTCGGGGCGTGCGTACTGCTTGTTGACCTGCAAACCGATTTCGGTGCTGCCCGCCAAGAGTGTGGTGGTGGGGTGTTTGACCAGGTAGTCGGCCACTTCTTCGATGGTGGCAGGCGACACAAACTCATTGCCTTTTTTGGTGCGCACCACGGGCTGCACGATGATGTCACCGTCCAGGCTGAGGGTGGGCACGCTGGCGCGCTGGATCTCTTTGAGCAAGGGCACATCGGCGCTGTCGTCCAGCTTCAGGGCTTCTGGCTTGGCGCAGGCCTTAGTGGCTGAATCGATGATCGGCTTGTAGCCAGTGCAGCGGCAAAGGTTGCCGCTGAGCGAATCGGTGATCTGCTGGCGATTGGGCATGGGCAAAACCTGCACCAAGTTCACCAAACTCATCACGATGCCGGGCGTGCAGAAACCGCACTGCGAGCCGTGGCACTTGACCATTTCTGCCTGCACCGGGTGCAGCGTGCCGTCGGGTTTTTTCAGGCTCTCGACGGTCTTGACCGATTTGCCGTCCAGCGAAGGCAGCAACTGGATACAGGCATTGGTGGCGACATAGTCCACGCCTGTGCCTGCCGCGTTGAGTTCGCCCACCATGACCACGCAAGCGCCGCAATCGCCTTCGGCGCAGCCCTCTTTGGTGCCGGTGCGGTGCATTTGCTCGCGCAAATAGTCCAGAACGGTGGTGGTGCGGCGCTCGCCTTGGGCTTCGACGATCTGGCCGTCGAGCACAAAGCGCACAGTGTTGGTGACTTGGGTCATGGTTCGGGGGTCTAAATAAACGGTAGAGGCCAGATTTTAAAGAACCGGGGCCAGTGTGGCGGGCTTTTTTCGATGAAGTTGACAGATTCATCGAATGAATCGGGATATGACCTCAATTAACACCGTCAAACCCGACGTCATCGAGGGTCCACGCCCAAAGCACCGTCACCCCAGACGTGATCGGGGGTCTATGCCCTGACCACCGTCACCCCCGACGTGATCGGGGGTCTATGCCCTAAGCACCGTTACCCCCGACATGATCGAGGGTCTATGCCTTCGGCAGTGATGGATACCCGGTCAAGCCGGGCATGACGGATCTGTTGAATCAATCGGGGGCAAATCAATCATCAATCGTTAATCGGGGTCAAATCCCAAAATCAATCAGGGTCAGATCCCAATTAATTCAGGAGCCTCGATAGGTCGAGTAGCTCCATGGGCTGGCCAGCAGTGGGACATGGTAGTGCTGGTCTTCGTGGGCCACGCCAAAGTCCAGGCTGACTTTGTTCAAAAAGTGGGGTTCGGGCAGTTCAAGGCCTTTGGACTTGAAGTAGTCACTCACATTGAAGACCAGGCGATAGGTGCCTTTGTGCAGGCTGGCGTGGTCGTACAGCATGCCGTCGGGGTTGCGACCGTCGCTGTTCAGCGTGAAGCTCTTGACCAAGGTGGCCTGATCGCCTTGGGTGGTGAAAAGAGAAACCTGCATACCGGCGGCGGGGCAGCCGTGCATCGTGTCCAGAACGTGAGTGCTCAATCCCATGGTCTTGCTCGCTTGTTTTGAATGGGGTCAAAAAGGTGGTTTGTGCAAGGCTTTAAAAAGCCCGCCAAACCGGTCGACCGAAGTGTATACAATTTTGCTTTTAGTGGCTATCATTTCTGCCGCAGACATCAAAACACCCGGGTCATCACCCGAAAAGGGACCGCGAGACATGGAAACTTCCACCACGCACCACATTGTCGAGTCGCTGACCCGCGCCATCGTGGAGCACCGCTTGCTGCCCGGCTCCAAGTTGGCAGAGCAAAAGCTGGCTGACCACTTTGGCGTCTCGCGCACGTTGGTCAGGCAGGCGCTGTTTCAACTGTCGCAAAACAGGTTGATCAAGCTCGAACCGGCCCGTGGCGCATTTGTGGCGGCGCCTTCAGTCGAAGAGGCGCAGCAGGTGTTTGCCGTGCGCCGCATGCTGGAAGCTGAGATGACCCGCGCCTTTGTCCAGCAAGTCACGCCTGAACAAATCGTGGCCCTGAAGGAACACATCAAACAAGAACGCGAAGCCGTGACACAGGGCGACATCACGGGCCGCACCGAGTTGCTGGGCGACTTTCATGTGCGCATGGCCGAGTTGATGCACAACGATGTGCTGGCCCAGGTGCTAGGCGAGCTGATCTCGCGCTGCGCCTTGATCACATTGATGTACCAGTCACGCAACGAGGCCGAACACTCCACCGACGAACATGCGGACATCGTGGGCGCACTCGAAGCCCGTAACGCTGACCTGGCCGTGCGCTTGATGCACGAACACCTGCTGCATGTCGAGGAAAGCCTGACCTTCGACCGCAAAGTACCGACGCACGACATTTCTTTGGCCCTGGCCTGAAGCCACAAAACGACCATGAGCACTTACGACTCGACCCTCCCCTACCCCCGCGACCTCAAGGGCTATGGCCGCCATGTGCCACACGCACAATGGCCGGGCGGCGCACGCGTGGCGGTGCAGTTTGTCTTGAACTACGAAGAAGGCGGTGAAAACTCGGTACTGCATGGCGATGCGGGCTCCGAACAGTTTTTATCCGAGATGTTCAACCCTGCATCCTTCCCTGAGCGGCACATCAGCATGGAAGGCATCTACGAATACGGCTCTCGGGCGGGCGTGTGGCGCATCCTGCGTGAGTTCGAAAAACGCGGCCTGCCGCTCACGGTGTTTGGCGTGGCCACTGCATTGCAAAAGCACGACGACGTGACCGCCGCCTTCAAAGAGCTGGGCTACGACATCGCCTGCCACGGCCT
>OFRD01000179.1_pt1 | contig 24435 bp, 24 predicted proteins | sample 1543041 | NCBI WGS metagenome assembly OFRD01 (sample SAMN07774234, study PRJEB24372) | wastewater metagenome | isolation source: Exp Tend CN 100WW | collected 2016-02
GGCGTCGGGCTCAACGTCGGTGGATTGGGATCAGTGAAAAGCCGGTGAGACAGCTTGACTGTTTAGATAACGGCCATAGTCCGGGCCGGTGACGGCGCGCAGTTCGACGCGTCCATCGTCGGTCTCGAGAGTCTTGACCTGCTCGGCGCGGTGCGAGGTGAGGCCGTATTGTAGGTTGATGCCCGCCAGCGGCGCCGGAAGTTGGCGCAGATAGGCGGCCGGCGCGCCGACCAGCGCGGCGAGTTGGCCGAAGCTCCAGTGCGTGGGGGCGACCGGCGCCTCGGAGCCGGGCAGCACCAGGTCGAGCCGCTCGGCATTGTCGCGGCTGGCTTCGACGCGAACGGCGGCGCTCTCGACGGTGCGGGTGCGACTGCGCGCGGCCCGCCCTTTCACCGACGCCATCAGCTCGGACAGTGATAGGTAGCGTTCGTCGGCCGGTCGGTTGAACCACTCGGACGACACGCGGCCGATTCGCTCACCTCGACTGACATCGACCTTGTAGCCGCCACGCGCATCGGGGCGGGTATCCAGGACTTCAACTTCGGTCATGACTCATCTCCATGACGAGCCGGCCGGGAGCCTCTCTCTCGACCCTCAACCCGTCACGGCGATAGCCGCTGCCCTCATCCTCTTATGGGCGCCTTGCGGGGCAGGATGCGCGGAAAACGCGGCGCTCTAGCCTGTCATAGGCCTCGACCAAAACAGCCAGAGCAGCAGGATCGCGGCCGCGATCCAGAGGATGACGATGGACGCGGCTGCCACCCAGCTGACAGGACGGTCCGCTCGCGAGTCGGCCTTCGCGCGAAACTCGGCCATGAGTTGAGGTGGGACCAGGCGCACAGCAAGGAGGATCGCCAGCGGCAACAGGACGATCTCGTCCAGATAACCGAGCACGGGGATGAAGTCGGGGATCAGGTCGATCGGTGAAAGCGCATACGCTGCGATCGCGGCGCAGACCGCCTTGGCATACCAAGGAACGCGAGGATCACGCGCCGCAATCCAGAGCGCCTCGACGTCCCGCTTGATCCGGCGCGCCCAGCGCTTGACTCTGGTTAGTATACCTTCGCTCTCATCAGACAAATCTCTCTCCTGACCCGGCTCCCTTTTGTCCAGTGAACCAAAGTAGGGTTGGACAGCGCCAAAGTCGTGTCTTGCAGGGCGCGTCGCCGTGCCTCGCTCCGACGCGGAGTTTCAGCACGGCCTCCGGGGTGCCGCCCGCAGATGGGGTTCGGTGAGAGCACGGGCTGGCCCGGGGAAAGGCTTCATCCCTCGCCGCCCTCCACCCAAAAGCCGCTGGCGAGTGCTTTCCGAAGGCGGGTGCTCACCGTGATCGCGTCCGCCGCAGTCCAGCCGGCGGCGCCCGCCTCCACGAACTCGGCCACACGATGGACACGCGAAAAAGGGCTGAGGGCTTGCAGGAAGGCGCGAATCTCGGGGTCGATACCCTCGAGCCCCTCCCGCTCGCACGCGGCGAGCGCCTTGCCGAGATCGTGTCGGACATCTGCGATGCAGCGCGCATCCGTCCACCCGCGATGGTGAAGGTAGGCCTTCAGCAACAGTTCCAATCCCCAATGGAGATTTTGGAACACATGCTCGTCGGTGCGGCCCCCGTCAGTCCCGTCGAATCGTTCTGCCGATGCGCAGAAATTTCCGCCCATGCTGCGGAGGTGTTGCACGAGAGTTTCCTGCATCTGCCTGCCCCACCCTGATCACTCCTACCGGTCACGCGCTCCGTCGGCCAGTCCGTCCTTTTTGTGCGCCGAGGCGCGCTACGGCGCCCGGCTCGTGCCGCTCCAGGAACCTGGGACCAGCTTGGGCATTGTGTCGGAAAGGGGGTGAGATGATCGAGCCTGCATCCGACTCGGAAGAAGAACGCACGTCGATACTCGTCGTTGAAGACGAGATTTTGGTAAGGTATGTCATATGCGACTACCTGAGAGACTGTGGCTTCCATGTCATCGAGGCTGGTACAGCCGACGAAGCTCTGGAATACCTGCGGTCACATAACGATGTAGGGCTGGTCTTCTCGGATGTGCGCATGCCAGGGTCGCTGGATGGCATAGGCCTTTCCCAGCAGGTGCGGCTTCTCTACCCGCATATCCCGGTGATCCTGACGTCTGGGCATCTGCTGCCGGGCGAGATCGACGGAACGCCGCTGATGACGAAGCCCTATGTACTTGGCGACGTGGCTCAGAAAATCCGTGCCATTCTGGACGACGCGGGGGGCGGTTTCACGTCGAACAGTGAAGCGGTATGACTAGTCCCCATATCCTGTTGGTGGAGAACGACGTGCTCGTGCGGAAGCCGCTCGCTGAATATTTGCGCGACTGCGGCTATAAGGTGGTTGAAGCCCTGAATACCGATGAAGCGGTTGAGGTGCTGACCACGGGCAGCGCTGCCATCGGCATCGTGCTGGCCGACGTGAGCAGCCCCGGCAAGATCGATGGCTTCGGTCTTGCGCGTTGGATGCGGTCGAACGGTATCGACGCAAAGATCATTCTCGCCGGCACCGTCCAGAAGGCGGCCGCCAAGGCGCAGGACCTCTGCGAGGACGGCCCGCTGTTGTCGAAGCCCTACGATCACTCGCTTCTGCTCAATCGCATCAAAAGCGAAGTGGCGGCGAGAGCGCGAAACGGAAAGCCGGAGTCTGACATCTGAGGTCGGCGAAGAGCGCGAAGAGCAAACGATGGACTGCAAAGAAAAGGCGCGCCTGGTCATTGATTACGAAGCAAAAACGGCCAGTTTTTCACGCGCTGTGACGGTTTTTCAAGGCAAGTTGGCGACGTCTGCAAAGGAGGAATACGACCGACTGCAACGGCGTGTCGACGAGGCGCGGGTTGAATCGGAGGGCGCCCGGCTCGCGCTGGAACGCCATATCTCTGAACATGGTTGTTGAACTGACTCTGCGGTACGGCGGTGCGATTGACGGGTGCGTCTCCCCTGGCGGTCGCGCGCGAGAATATTTCGCGAGGGAGGAGGAGCGCCCGGTCCGGGAAATTGAAGCACCTCGCGCGCGAATGCGAGGTTCTGGGACGACCAGCGGGTGGGGGACGCGGGGCGGTTTCAGGGTCGCGGCTGCAGTGGTATCGGCGTAGGAAGAAGGTCGGTCTGCTTTTGGTCCGAACGTTGCGGGTTGCCCTCCCTGGGCGATAAGCTTTCAGTGCGATGAAAAGCAAGTTCGGCCCCAAAAATTGCTTACGAGGTGCTCGTCCAAAGCGTTGTGGACTACGCGATTTACTTGCTCGACCGCGAGGGCCGCGTGTCGAGCTGGAATCCAGGCGCGGAGCGGATCAAGGGCTATTCGCCGGGCGAAATCCTGGGCAAGCACTTTTCCCGGTTTTACACCGAAGAGGATCGCCACGCCGATGTGCCCGAGGCGGCGCTTGGCCCAAGCTTGGGCGGTGACATTCAGTTCGAGACTGCCGTCCCCTGAGCCGCGTAGCGACGGGCTCTCGCGCCAATCATGAAATTGTCCGTGCCGCTCGCATCAGGTCGAGGTGATGGGCCACGGCTGGCGAAGATGAGCACTACATCTACGCTTTACCACAATGATGATCCGATCCGGAGGTCGAACGTGACTATCGTGGCAACTGCCTTTTGGCGACGGCTGGATACGCTCGGTCACGACGCGTGCCGTTTGGAGCAGTGCGGTAGTGGTTGGCGTATCGAAGGAACCGCCGTCTTTCGCCGTAAGGAAGGCCCGGCGTGCATTGCCTATCGCGTCGAATGTGGCGCCGATTGGAAAACGGTGCGCGGAGACGTTCGGGGTTTCCTTGGGCGCCGACCTATCGAATACCTCATCGTTCGACAGGGGACTGAGTGGACGCTGAACGGGGAGGTCGTGCACGGCTTGGATCATCTCGTTGATCTCGATCTCGGGTTCACGCCTGCGACGAACCTGCAACAGCTTCGTCGCGTTCCGATCGCTCAAGGCTGCGCCGCTCACATCTCTGTTGCATGGCTCGATGCCGAGACAGGTGAGTTGACCGAACTGGACCAGCGATACACGCGACGTGGCGAATCTGCCTTCTGGTACGAGGCACCGAGCGCCAGCTACGAAGGCCTCCTCAAACTCGCGCCGGATGGCTTCATTCGGCATTATCCTACTCTCTGGAAGGCGGAACAGTAGCGTAACGGCGGCGGCGACGCCGCGCCCCAGCGTAGATTTGGCGGGGCAATTGGAGCCAGAAAGCAGCTGCCTCACAATTCTTGAACCTGAATCTCGGTGCCTCGGGCTGGACGGAGATTTCAGGCTATCTGGATGGTCTGAACGCCGGCCTTGCTGAGAAGGCCGTAGAGGGTGGCGATCTTGGTGCGCGCCCCGCGTTTGGCGCAGTAGGTGAAGACCACCCTCTGCTTGGCCCGCGTGAACGCGACGAAGAAGCCGGCGGTCGCCTCCATTTGGTCGCCAGCAAAACTCCACCAGGCGCCGTCATCAAGCCCGACAAAGATGACGCTATGGTATTCGAGCCCCTTGCTCTTGTGGATCGTCATGAGCGGAATGGCATGCAGGCCTTCGTAGGTGTCGAGGGTCTCCGTCCAATCTGCGGCGTCGGCCGATGACCCGTGCAGATGCACTGCGGTGGCCTCAACGACCTTCTCAAACCACCCGCCCTGCGCATAGGCGGGATGAACGGCGATCAGCCGTTCACGGCCGACGAAGCAAAGGACGTCATCAACGATGGTCCGCGCATCGGCTTTGGACGCTGGCGGTTCGGGATGGTCGGCGCTGAGCTGGGTCGCTTGGGCGTCGAGCTCGCGGGCGAATATTGCCTGGGCGGCTTCGTCCTCGGGAGAAATCCCGCGCAAAGCCCCCAGCGCCTCCTGGCATTCGGTCCAATGCCGACCTGCGCGTTTCGTCATGGCAAGACGTAGAACCTTGACCAACAGCTCTGATGCTTCTTCCGCGAGAAGCTCTTGCAACATGACGGCGCCGACGGTTCCGGCCTCGTTGCGAAGCGGGATTCCCGCGGCTCGAAAGGCTGGCTCGAGTACGGCCGCATAGTCGACCGCCTTCTGGCGCACGAGCAGGACGAAGTCGCGAGGGCCGAGCGCATGGGCCTTCACTTCGCCGGCGACGAACCGGGCCAGCCGCTGTGCTTCGATCTCGGGACTCGAGAAGTCCCAGATTGCGCAGCTTTCGCCTGCAATCGTGGTTGCCGTCTTCGAAACGGGCTCTACCGCACGAGCGTCTAGCGCTTGCGCGAGGACATGCTGGATGCGCACGAGCTCGGGCGACGACCGATAGTTGTTGTAGAGCGGCGTGCGCTTGCCGCCGAAATCGGCGTCGAACGCGGAGAATGGATCGTCCATCGCCATCGCCCAACGCATGATCTGCTGCTTATTGTCTCCCACTGCAGTGATCACTGCATCGGTTCCGAGGAAGATCGTTCGCACGAGATCGTATTGGATCTGGGTGGTGTCCTGGAACTCGTCCATGAACAGGTGCGAGTAGGTCAAACGGAGGGCGTCGCGCGCCATCGGATTGACGCGCAGGAGCAGTTCGGCGAGCCGTCCGATCATCGGGAACGACAGAAAGGTCTTCTTTCCCTCGTGCAGCGACGATTGCCAGAATCGATCCGCCGCCCACTGGCCGACTGTCGGGTCAGGCCAGCCCAGAACGGGAAGCGGTGAGCCTACGAGCAGCGAGCGCTCGAATGTCTTGATGGAGATCGCCTGGAGGTCAGCGTAGCTGCCTATGGCTTTCGGAGGCGTACCGACATCCTGGAACAGAAATCCCCGAAAGGCCGTATCGTTTGGGAACATGAGTTCATAGTCGGGTCGCGGTCGCCATCGCTCGGGCAGCGCTTGGCCGAACCGGTCGACCAGGCTTTTGGCGAACGCGTCGAAGGTCATCGAATCGAGACGGCCGGCGTGGCTGCGATGGCAGCGCTGGCGGACGCGGGCGGCGAGATTGGTCGCGGCGTCACGCTTGAAGCTGATCGCGAGAATGCGCCGCGGCGGCGGCGCGATGCCGGTCTGCAGAAGATAGGCGGCGCGCTGTGCGAGGAGCTCGGTCTTCCCCGCACCGGGGCCGGCGATGACCGAGCGGTTGTCGGTGGAGCGGACCACCTTGATCGCGTTCGCTTCGAGGGCGTCGACACCGATCGGCTTCCAATCGTCGGGTCGAACCCGTCGCGCAAGCACCGCCATGGTCAGTCTCGCCGCAGGCATTTGGCGATATGGTTGAGAAGTTCCGAAAGCAACGGCGGCATGTCCTCACGCAAGGCCTTGGTCTTGATGTGGGTGAGCGCCGCGAGATGTGTCGCCGGCTTGCTGTTCGTGATGAAGTGGTAGCGATAGGCGGGCAGCAGATCCGGGTAGTCCTTGTAAGGTCCGGTGTAGAGGGCGAGCCCTGGTCCAGCTGTGCCCAGGACGACTTCGGCTGCCTTATCGACGGCCATCTTGGGTCCGCCCCCCTTGGGTATAACTGCTTCATAGGCGTCGGGAAAAGCCGCGATCATCGCCAGGTCGAGGTCGAGCGGCGCGGAGAAGTAGACGGCGTGAGGCTTCAGGCAGTCGACCCATCCCTTGAGCAGCTTGCGGTCATCGGCATCCTGCCACGTGTGCATCTTGGCGAAATCGGCGTCCGATAACATGCCGCCTTCGATCTTGAGCAGGTTAGCCTTCGGCACGCCGAATTCGATAAGTTTCTCGATCGCGGTCTTCACCCGGCCGAAGCCGCCGCCGCTACGGCCGAGGTCGAGATCGAGCAGAGTCGCGTGTGGAATGCCAAGGTGCGTCAGCAACCGCCAGAAATGCTGCACATGGCGCCCGCCCAGCGGCACGATCGCGACGAAGGCAGGATCGATCAGGAGGTCGAGCGCTTCGGCGAGACGCGGGAGGACGATCCGCTCCGAGTCCCCTTCGACGAGAAGGACGAAGCGTGCGAAGTAGAGTTCCGGGTAGGCGAGCATGGCGCCACGGACGAACTTGGCCGCCTCGTCTATGCCCGTCGGCATCTTGATCTTCTTGACGGACGAGACGCGCGTCTTCGGGTCGCTGCGGCAGTAGCGAACCTCGCGCGGGTTGACCCGGCTCAGAACCGCCGGGGAATGGCTGGTGACGATCGCCTGGGCGCCCCCGCCGTCGGTGAGCGACCGGACCTGACGAATGATCCGGGCAAGGAAGTACGGCGACAGGTGGTTTTCCGGCTCCTCCAGCGCGAACAGCGTGAGTGCGGGGATACGCAGCTGGTCGTCAAGAAAGCCTTCGACCTTGCCCGCGACGACCTGGCGCTCAAGGTCGAAAACGGCCGCGGCCAGCGCGAAGTAGAAGAGCGATTGTTGGCCGTCGCTCAGCGCGTCCAGGCCGCGTTCTTGGCCGTCGGGGCCTTGGTCGAAGATGACCGCGATTTTGCTGACGATTTCTTCAAACCTACGACTAACGAGGCTGAGCCGAGGCTTGGTGTCGACGACATCGTCATGGAGGTCCGACCAGCGTGTCTGTAGGGCCTTTGCGATCGCCGCGATTGCTGCCTCGCCCTCAAACGCGGTGGCCAGATCTTCGCTCGCGCCCTTTACGGCGTCCTCGGTGTCCGATGACCATTCAATGGCGCGCAGCAGGCGCGCGGCGAGCGCTCCGGTCGTGGCGCGGATCTGAGCGGCGGCATCGCGACTGGCCGGGGTGTAGTAGAGTTGGATGAGGCCGCGATCGGCCGCAGAGACGGGGTGGCGCTTGTCGTCCGGGGGATTGTCGTCGAGCGTATCGACCCAGAACAGCTCCTGCGACACCTCGCCCTCGACGGTTCCGTCGTCCTCCCAACGCGCTTCGAGCCGCAAGCGACAGACCGGTGCTTTGTCTGCACGCTCGAGCTGCATGTGCCGAAATGACGGTGCGATGGTTTCGGGCGTGGCGGTGCCGTCGGCCAGCTCGGGCAGTCCGATCAACACGTCAATGAACAGGTCCTTCGGCTCACGGTCATCGATGTCCTCGTCAGCTCCGACATGAAAATCCGACCGCTGCACGGTGCGTTGTGCGCGCGAGACGCCGAACAGCTTCGACAAGGCGTGGAGGAGCGCGGTCTTGCCGGCCGCGTTCGGACCAACGACGGCGGTGATCTCCGAGGCAATCGGCACCGTGATCGGGTCGGGGCCGAAGCAGCGGAAGCCGGACAGGGTGACGCTTTCTAGACGCACAATTTTCTCTCGGGTTAGGCTGCGGGCAGGGGATCGGTGCCCTCGCTGAGGATTGCGAGATAGCGGCGATAGCCGAAGACGCGACCGCGCCGCCGGCCGGTCACCTCCTCGACGATGCCGAGGCGTTCAAGATCGGCAAGCGCGGCGTTGACGGTGGGCGCGGACAGGCCCGTTCGCTCGACCAGCAGGTTTGCGGTGAGATAGGGGTTCTGCTGAAGGAGATCGTGGATGCGCAGCGCGGAGCCAGGGCGTTCGCTCTCGCCGGTGATGCGTTCGCGGTCGTGCTTGAACAGTTCGACGATCCGGGTCGCGGCGTCGAAGGCTTGGTTTGCCGTATCCGCAACGCCGGTCAGGAAGAAGTCCAGCCAAGCCTCCCAAGCCCCGTGTTCGCGCACCTCCTGAAGCAGCCTATAATAGTCGGCGCGATGGGTCTTCAGATAGAGGCTCAGGTAGAGCAGCGGCTTTCGCAGCACGCCGTGAACGCAAAGGTAAAGCGTCACCAGCAGACGCCCGATACGGCCATTGCCGTCCAGGAAGGGATGGATCGTCTCGAACTGGACGTGCAGGAGGCCCGCCTTGATCAGCGCCGGCAGTCGAGACTCGTCCTCGTGCATGAAGCGTTCAAGGGCGTCGAGGCAGCCATCCAACTCCGTCGTTGGAGGCGGGACGAAAAGCGCGTTGCCTGGTCGGCTGCCGCCGATCCAGTTCTGCGAGCGCCGGAATTCGCCCGGGCTCTTGGTGCCGCCCCGCCCGCTTTGCAGAAGCCGTGCGTGCATTTCGCGGATCAGGCGGAGCGACAGCGGCAAGTCCTCAAGCCGCTCCAGGCCATACATCATTGCGTCGACGTAGTTCGAGACTTCGCGGATGTCGTCGATCGGCTGCCCGGCCTGCGCCTCGGTCTCGAAGCGCAGGAGGTCGGTAAGGGTGGATTGGGTTCCCTCGATCTGGGACGAGAGGACGGCCTCCTTCCTCACATACATGTAGAGGAAGAGCTCCTGGCGCGGCAAAAGCATGGTTATGCCGTCGAGGCGGCCCAGCGCGCGTTCAGCTAGGCTCAAACGGTCCAGCAGCGTGAGCACGTCGATCGGCGGCGCCGGGGGGAGCGGCGGCGGCACGAAGGCACGCACCGTCTCGCCGGCGACGGGGGTTTCGACAAAGCGGCCCAGCCGCTGATTGGGTTCGGGATCAACCATGTGCGCCGATTATGGCAACCCACCCTTATTTAAGCAATGCCCACTTGGCTTAAATAGGAAATGGGCTAAGGTAAGTCAGCTTAAATAACGAGGCCTGATGAGAAGTGGGAGGCTACAGCCAGCGCGTGCGCGACAGCATTCTGCCCCTTTCGGTGGCCGACACGCTGCCTGCCGCCTTCGCCGAGTGGTCCTTCACCGAAAACACGGTCGACCACGAGACACCGATCGAGACATGCGAACTGTGCGGCCAGCAGGACCTCAGATATCACTTCGAGATCGCCAACCCATATACCGAGGCAGCGCTCTGGGTCGGCTCACATTGCATACTTCAATTCGACGTCGCCGTCATGGAGAATGGCCGGCGCCTTTCGCCCGAGGAGGCAAAGCGCCATCTGGCCAAACTTACCCAGCGGATGCAACTGGAGTCCTGCATCCGTGCGCTGGAACAGCTCGCCACGAAGGAGGTCAACCCGGTGCTGTCGGGCGCGCTCGACTACTACCGGCGCAACAAGAAGCTCACGCCCAAATATGCCGCCGTGGTGTTCTGGAAGCTTCGGACGTTTCGGATCGACCACCACCCCTCCTTCTTTCAGGTCGAGCTTCGCCGCGCCCAGCACATCGAGGACCTGCGACAGATGCCGACACGCCGGGTTCATCGCTTCTGGAGCGCGCTGAGCGCGGGACAGCGCCGGAAGGCGGTGGAACTCGGACATACTCCCCCAGATGAATGATGGGGGACAGGACTGGGCATTCTGTATTGCACGAGCGGTCACTTACATTGAAGGTGATCGCTGTAATTACCGAACCGAAGGAATCTTCATTTGAGTAGGGGCCAGAGCCAGGGATGAAGCCAGCCAGCACGCACGAAGCCAGCGCTTCGGCGACTGGCTACCTTTTTCAATGCCGCTACGCCTTGCTCGCCGGTCTTCAGGCTATCGCCAAGTCGCCCCAACTGGAGATTTCGATCGAGAAGTTCGACGATGTGGGGTTCGAGGTCAACGGTGAGCCGACACAGCTTATCCAGACCAAGCACCATGTGGGCAAGCTGGGCAACCTGACGGATGCCAGCGTCGATCTGTGGAAAACGTTGCTCATCTGGACCAAGCGCGTGACGGAAGACGTCGAGGCGCCCTTCAGGATCAAGTTCGTCCTGTTGACGACAGGGTTCGCGCCAGATGGGTCAGCGGCGGCGCTCTTGCGCATGCGCGAACGGGATGAGTCGGCCGCTGATCAGCTGCTCCTGAAGACCGCTGCTTCATCCAAGAACAAGGAGAACGCTGCAGCCTATCAAGCCTACTCGGCGCTGCCGGAAGATTTGCGTCAAAGCATGCTGAAGGCGATCCTCGTTCTCGACGGCTCGCCCAACATCGTCGACGTCGGGGATGAGATCGCGCGCGAGCTCGTTCACGCCGCGCCGCGCGATCAGGTCGACCATCTGGTAGAGCGCCTTGAAGGATGGTGGTTCGGCGTGGTGATCAAGGCCCTCTCCGGAGCAGGCCCTTCGGCCATCCCCGTGCTCGCCATTGACCAGCGGGTCGATGAACTTCGGGAGGAGTTCAGGCGAGACGCCCTGCCGGTCGATTATGCGTCCACCTATCCGTCACCGACGGTCGTCGCCGAACTCGACAAGCGTCCTTTCGTGAAACAGTTGCGAAGGATCGAGGTCGGCCCGCGGCGCGTGGAGTTCGCGATTCGAGACTATTACCGAGCGTCCGAGCAGCGATCGCGCTGGGCGCGCGAAGAGCTTCTCGTAGGTGGCGAACTCGAGAACTATGAGCGGCAGCTCGTGGAAGCGTGGGAGCCGCGCCACGCCGCCTTGGTCGACGAACTCGGCCCGGGTTGCCCGCCCACCGAGAAGGTCGCCGCCGGGCAGCTGCTTTACAAATGGGTGGAGAACGAGGCCCAGTTTACATTGAGAAGCGTTCGGGACCGGTTCCTGACCCACGGCAGCTATCACATACTGTCGAATCGATACGCAGTCGGGTGGCATCCTGAATATCAGAGCGACCAGGATGACCCTTCCGATGACGGGGTGGGCTAATCCATGCAGCCCTGGTCGAACCGCGTCACCGAAGAAGCTTATCTGTTCAATCCGGCTTTCTGCGCCACTTTGCTGGCGAAGACGACTGAAGACTATACGAAGAAGGCGGGGCGGCCGTTCCCGTTTGCTCTCACCTTCCTTATTCTCCCGATCGTTCTGCACCAGGGCACGCGGCGAGCGTTGCCGAGCTCGACAGTGACCTCGCTTTTGCCTTGGATTCAGGACAACCGTGAGCAACTTGTCGACTTCGCGAACAGGGTGACGCGCCTGAGCGCGATCACCCGCGAAGCCGTTGTGTTCGGTGCTCAGCACCAGATCTTGGCGCTGGCGGACAGCGGCGACCTGAGCGTTGGGGCGAAGCGTCAAACCGCGACCGAGAAGCGGACCGCGCTGTTCACCGCAGAAGCCCGCGAGTGCGTCGACCGGGCAGGTTTCTTGGGACGATGGTTTGCCGCCGCGGGCACAACCGCAACAATCTACGCCGCGTGGGGGGTGACACCGTGAGTCTGCAAATTGCCAAGCTCATTCTCTACAGTCGCCGGGGTGAAGTTCGCGAGGTCGTGTTCAGACCCGGCGAGCTAAATATACTGACCGGCGGCTCAAAAACCGGCAAGTCAGCGATAATCGACATCATCGATTACTGTACGGGCCGCAGCGAATGCAACGTCGCGGATGGCGTGATCCGCAAGTATGTCGGCTGGTATGCTTTGCTGTTTCAAATTGGCGACGGACAGATCTTCATCGCCCGTCGCAACCCCGATGTCGGCGATCGAACGAACGGCGATATCTACATGGACCGAGGGTCGAGCATCGAGACACCGTCGGAGTCCGCCCTGTTCAAAAACACGACGGTGGGCGCAGTAGAGAAGTTCCTCGGCGCCGCGATCGGCATCAGCGAGAACGAACATCGACCTCCGACCCCAACCCGCGACCCGCTGGAGGCAAACTTCCGGCACGCGCTGTTGCTCTCCTTCCAAGACCAGAACGACATCGACAGCAAACAGCGCCTGTTCCACCGGCAAGGCGAGGACTTCGTCAGTCAGGCCATCAAAGATACGTTGCCCTATTTCCTTGGGGCCGTGGATGAAGACCGCCTATTCAAGCAATCCCAGCTCGATCAGGCCAAACGCGAACTACGTCAGCTAGAACGCCAGCTCCGCGACGCGGACGCCCTTGATAGCAGCACGTACCCGCGTGCGCGCGCCCTTGTCGACGAAGCCAAACAGGTGGGACTTATCGACGAGCGGACTGTCGCGCTCACCTACGAGGCGGTCCTTGCGGTTCTTCAGCGCGTGGTGCGTGACACCGGCGTGCGCGACAATTTTATGGTGGGTGACGGCGAGGACGTGCTGGCTGGCCTACGCGCTGAACGCCAGGGTCTTCGAACCGAACTCGAGAGGGTCAACGCCGAGATTCGATCGACCCGGACGTTTACGTCGGAGACGAGTGGCTACGAACGTGAAGCAAAAGAGCAGCGAGCTCGCTTGAGCTCCGTCGGCCTGATCAAACATGGCGATCACGATTCCGCTCATTGCCCGCTGTGCGAAAGCCAGCTTCCCGTGCCGGCGCCGACCGTGGTGCAGATGCAGCGCTCGCTTCAGGAGCTCAGCGATCAACTCGAGGCGGTTGAGGCTGAGAACCCGCGGCTTCAGCTCAGATTGGCGTCGCTCAATCGCGAAGAGGCCGACATCGAGCAGCGTCTGCGGGAAAACCAGCAGCAGATTGCGGCGCGAATGAGGGAGAACGAGATCCTCCGCGTTCAACAGGACAGCTTCATTCTACAGGCGCGAACAACCGGAAAGATCACTCAGTATGTCGAGACCGCCAGCACCGCCGACACCAGCTCAGGGCTGAAATCGGCCATCGCGGCAAGCCGGATTCGGGTTGCGGCGCTGGAGCGGGAGCTCGACGCCGAAGCGATGAAGGAAAAGCTTGATGCCTTCTTGAACATTATCGGCCGCTACATGACCCAGTATTCTGACGATCTGGAACTGGAGCACCGAGGTAGCCAGCTAAGGCTCGACATCAGGGCCCTGACGGTCGTCGCTGATACTCTTGACGGTCCGGTCCCTTTGTTCCGGATGGGAAGCGGCGAGAATTGGGTCGGCTACCACGTCCTGGCACACCTGGCTCTCCATAAATGGTTTCGTCAAAAGAAGCGTCCCGTGCCGGGGTTCATCATTTTCGACCAGCCATCTCAAGCTCACTATCCACCGGACCGCGATGCGGAAGGTTCAATCGACGGGCTTTCCGACGAGGACCAGACCGCCGTGCTGCAGCTCTTCAAGCTGGCGGCCGATGCAGCGGCCGAACTCGCGCCGGAGCTGCAGATCATCATCATGGATCACGCAGACCTAAAGCCGGAGTGGTTCGCAACGGCGGTGATCGAGCGATGGAGGAAGGGCGAGAAGCTCATTCCCGCGAGCTGGTTACAGTGAGTTTGCGGGATCAGCCCGCGCGGGGTCGGCGATGGCCGGCATGTTGCTTCGGCACCGAGGCAGTATCTCATCGTCTGTGCGAAGCGGGTCCACAGGAGCTTGGACGCTCGAGCGACAGCGGGTGAGCCTAGGGAGCTACAGGTTCTCGGGCTAGCGGCCGCCCTGAGGCGCGCCGATCTGCCGCAACAATGTTCCGATCGATCGTCCGCTGATCTGGCAGACGGCGATGACGCGGTCATAGACCTGCACGCGGCCATTGCGGCCACGCACCGCGGTGCAGAAGGCCCCGCGGCCGAGAGCGACATCTTCCAGTGCTGCCTTGGCACGCGCTCCGATTGGGGCGTGAAGCTCGGGCGCATCGAAATCCGCCAGGCGGACCTCGATCCAAGTCGTCGGATCTGGGGAATCGCCGACGCACAGGCCGTCGCCGTCACCCACGTAACGGACCTGGCCCGAAAAGGAGTGACCGGCGCGAGTGGGGACCGGTGCTGTGCACGGATCCGCAGCTGCCGGGGTCGCAGCCGCCCCAGCGGCCAAGACGCACGCCACGATCATAAGTACGCGCGAGATCACGCCGCCTGCTTCGCTGGCCGGCGGACGGGCTTCTTGGCCAGCATGGTGCGGGCGAACTTGTCCCAGCGCGCCATGCCAGCTCGCTTCTCTGGCATGTAGTTCCAGCGGTCGTAGCTCTTGGAGCTAACGTCCTGCAGCGCATGGTTCTGAATGCGATCGCGGATTTCCTTCGGCACGCCAGCCTTGCCTGACAGCGTCTTCCACGTTCGCCGCAAGTCGCGATTGGTCACGACCGGGATGACGCCGCGGTCGCGCTGGCGCCACATAAAGGCATAGAGCGTCCCATGGCTGACGGGCTTCGATGGATCCTTCGCCGAGGGGAAGAACCACCCATGTTCGTTCGGCTTAATGGAATCGAGAAGCTCCGCCGCCAAGGACGGAACAGGGACCGCATGAGGCTTGCTGTTCTTGGTTTTTGACCAGTCGAGAATTCGTTCGCGGGAATCCCACTGATCCTTGTGAAGGCGCGCGATTTCCTCGACCCGCTGGCCCGTGAGCATCAGGATCTGAACGGCCCGCAGATAGGGCGGGTGCACCGGCACGTCGGGGCATTCGAGCCATCGCCAGAGCTGGACAAACTCATCTTCGTCCAGCCACCGGGACCCGACGACCTTAGGCTCAGTCGGGATACCTGCCGCCGGATTGTAGACCAGTCGAAATCGGCGCGGCGACGTGTTTCGATAGTCGTGCTCCGATTTCATTCCCCAGCTGTAAGCTGCGCGGATGTAGCAGCGGACGTGGTCCGCCATGGCAGGGGCCCCACGCTCAAAGATCGGGCGGAGCACCTCCGTCACCTCGTCCGGCTCGATCTCCCGGGCAAGGCGGTTGCGCCCAAGAGTGTCGGCTACCTTGTTCAGTCCTTTCTCCGTTTCCTTCCAGGACGGCTTACCTGCTTCTTTGAGCGAGGCGACGTAGGCTTCGAAAAGGTCGGCGACGGTTCCGGGCCGAGCATCGGTGACGATCTTGATGCTCCGACCCTTCTGGATCGCGTCCGCGAAGTCGCGCTTGAAAACCTCTCGGGCTGCGGCGAGCGACATCGATGGATAGTCGCCGAGTTTCGCCTTGATCCGCTTACCGTCGCGCCATTGCTGGGCCATCCATTCCGCCAGCACCCGCTTAGGCATCGGCCGCACGACGAGGACCAGGCGGCCCACGCCGCGTCCCTCGCCGTCGGCCAGGGACTTCTGCTTTCCGGTCAGTTCGACGTCCTTGATGCTGCGCCGGATCGCGCCATCGGTGAGGCTGCCCATGCTACGTCTCCCGAAAACTGAGGGCGGTAGTCAGTCGGTTATTGGGGTCGGAATGTGCTCCGATCCCCCAATTACCGCCCTCAGTTTGCCCCAGTCACCGGAAGCTTTTCAAGCCCAAAAATCGTGGTGTTTCAATGTGCTTGGGCGTGATCGAGCGTGATCGATGTGGGTCTAGTAGGATGGTTGTGCACCAGGATCAGCGCGGTCGCGGACAATTCCAGCGCGCGCTTGATCACCTCGCGCGGATAGACCGGGGTGTGATCGACGGTGCCGGTCTGCTGCACCTCGTCGGCGATCAGCTGGTTGCGCTTGTCGAGGAACAGCAGGCGGAACTGCTCCTTGTCGGCGAACGCCATGCTGGTGCGGCAATAGGCGATCACGTCGTTCCACGACGACAGCGCGATGCTGCGCTTGATCTCGCCCTTGGCGATCCGCCCGGCGGCGGCGGCGAGCAGCTTGAGCTGGTTGATCGAGGCATCCTTGACGCCCTCGACCTCGCGCAGCCGCGCCACCGGCGCGTGCACCACCTCGGCGAACGAGCCGAATTTCTTCAGCAGCGCCTTGGCCAAGGGCTTGGTGTCGCGGCGTGGGATGGCGGCGAACAGCGCCATCTCCAAGAGCTCATAGTCGGTCAGCGCGTCGGGCCCCGCCGCGTAGAAGCGCTCGCGCAGCCGTTCGCGGTGGCCGTGATAGTGCGGCGTCTCGTCGGGCTCTCCGGTGCTGGCATCGGGCTTGGCGGGCATCGGCCACAACCTTGCCGTGCCTGCCGCGTTTTGCAAGGGCTGATGCTGTCGAGATTTGCCACCGCGCGGCGAGCGAATTACCGTTGCCTGCAGCGAGATCGAAAGGAGGAGGGCGGCGTGACGTCATTCAAGGTGATCCGCGCGCGTGCCGAAAAGCGCAAGGGCGGACCGAAGGCGCTGGAGAAGCTGCTGCACCCGCCGGCGGGCGCCAAGGCACTGGCCAAGCTCGGCGACGACCGCGTGCTGGCTGAAATGACCAGACGCGTGTTCTGCGCGGGTTTTGCCTGGAGCGTGATCGACGCCAAATGGCCGGGCTTCGAGGAAGCCTTCTTCGGCTTCCAGCCGACCAAGCTCGCCTTCAGGCCCGATGAATTCTGGGAGAAGCTCACGAGCGACGCCAGGATCGTGCGCAACGGCGCCAAGATCATGTCGGTGCGCGACAATGGCCGCTTCGTGCAGGAGATCGCGCGCGAGCACGGCAGCTTCGGCAGGTTCCTTAGCGCATGGCCGTCATCGAACGAGATCGGGCTGCTGGAGCTGCTCGCCAAGCGCGGCAGCCGGCTCGGCGGCAACACCGGGCAGATGCTGCTGCGTTTCCTCGGCTGGGACGGTTTTGTCACCTCGCGCGACGTCGCGGCCTGCCTGCGCGATGCAGGCGTGGATATTGCCGAGGAGGTCAAGTCGAAGCGCGATCTTGCCAAGGTGCAGGCGCAGTTCAACGCCTGGGCGGAAGAGACCGGGTTGCCCTATCTGCACCTGTCGCGGATCTGCGCGATGTCGATCGGCGACAACCACACGCCCGAGGAGATCGAGCGGCGCACGCGGCGATTATTGATCTTGCAGCGCACAAAGATGTGAATTGATTTAGGGAATGATCTTTTCCTAAATGGGAGCATGAGGACGATGGCCAGATTGTCGGAGCAGGCGCGGCGCCCACGCGGGCGGCCGCGGGAATTCGACGTCGACGTCGCGCTCGACAAGGCGATCCGGGTGTTTCGCGAACACGGCTACAACGCCACCTCGATCGAGGATCTGGCGGCGGGGATGGGGCTGGCCTCCGGCAGCATCTACAAGGCGTTCAAGGACAAGCGGGCGGTATTCCTGGCCGCACTCGATCGCTACATGCGCCTGCGCAACGAGCAGATTGCGTCGGTTGCCCGAACGCAGGGATCGGCACGCGAGCGGCTGCGCGCCGTGCTCGGCTTTTATGTCGAGTCGGCGAAAGGGATCGAGGGACGGCGCGGCTGCATGATTGTCGGCAGCGCCGTCGAACTGGCCATCGCGGACCGCGAAGTCGCCGTGCGGGTCGGCGCGACATTGGCGCGCAACGAGGCGTTCCTGGCTGACCTGATCCGGCAAGGGCAGGCGGACGGATCGATCGTGGACGGCATCGATGCGGAGGACACGGCGCGCATGATGGTGTGTCTCACCCAGGGCCTGCGCGTCGTCGGACGCTCCGGTCGTGCGCCGGCGGATACGCCGGCTGCGGTCGAGGTCGCGATGCGACTGGTCGGGTGATTTTTGGTTTGGCTATTTAGGAAATGAATATTCCCAAATTGGAGACCCCATGACGACGATCACATCCGATACCCGGCCCGAGCCGGATTCGGTCTCGACCTGGCTCACCTTCCTGCTGGCGCTGTCCTGCGGGCTGGTGGTTGCCAACATCTACTACGCCCAGCCGCTGGCCGGACCGATCGCGACCGAGCTTGGTCTGCAGCCGGAGCATGCCGGCCTGCTCGTGACCATGACGCAGCTAGGCTACGGCGCGGGATTGCTGCTGATCGTGCCGCTCGGCGATCTGATCGAAAACCGCCGGCTGGTCACGACCACGATCGCGGTCGCAGCGGTCGCGTTGGCCGCGGCGGCGCTTTCGCGGCATCCGTTGCAGTTCTTCGCCGCGGCGCTGTCGGTCGGTTTCTCTTCGGTCGCCGTGCAGATCCTGATTCCCTATGCGGGCCATCTCGCGCCCGAGCGCATCAGGGGGCAAGTGGTCGGCAACGTCACGAGCGGGTTGATGATCGGCGTCATGCTGTCCCGACCGGCGTCGAGCTTCATCGCCTCGGCGTCGTCCTGGCACGTGGTCTACTGGATGTCGTCGGCGCTGATGGTGCTGCTCGCGTTGCTGCTGCGCAGGACTTTGCCGCCGCGCGTTCCGCGCACCAGGCTCGGCTATCGCACGTTGCTGAGCTCGATGGTGCACCTCGTCCGCAATACCCCGGCGCTGCGGCGGCGCGCGCTCTATCAGGCCAGCCTGTTCGGCGTCTTCAGCTTGTTCTGGACCACGGTGCCGCTGGTCCTTGCCGGCCCCGCCTATCGCCTGTCGCAATCCGGCATCGCGATCTTCGCGCTTCTGGGTGTCGCCGGCGCCGTGGCCGCGCCGATCGCGGGACGCGTCGCGGATCGCGGCTGGACCCGTCCGGCGACGGCAGGGGCGATGTTGCTGACCAGCGGCGGCTTCCTGCTCACTTCGCTCGGTCGGCCGGGTTCGACGCTCTCGCTGGCCTTGTTCGTTGCCGGCGCGATCGCGATCGATTTCGGCGTGCAGGCCAACGTCGTGCTCGGCTTCCGGTCGCTGTTCGTGCTGGGCGCCGAAGCGCGCAGCCGGCTCAACGGACTCTATATGGCGACGTTCTTCCTCGCCGGTGCGGCGGGCTCGGCGGTCGGCGCCTGGGCCTATGCCGTGGGCGGCTGGATGCTCGCGACCGCGATCGGCGCTACTCTGCCGTTATGCGCGCTGATCTATCTTGCGACGGAGCGTGACTGAGATGCGAAGCGTGGCCGTTACACCTGAACCCACGGCTTCTCGCCATGGCGTTCGGACAGCGTGAAGATCTCGACGCCGTCGGCGGTGACGCCGACCGAGTGCTCGAACTGGGCTGACAGCGAGCGGTCGCGGGTCACCGCGGTCCAGCCGTCGGACAGGATCTTCACATGCGGCTTGCCGAGATTGATCATCGGCTCGATGGTGAAGAACATGCCGGGCTTCAGCGGCGCGCCTTCGCCGGGGCGGCCGATATGGATGATGTTCGGCTCGTCGTGGAACAGGCGGCCGAGGCCATGGCCGCAGAAGTCGCGCACCACGCTCATGCCCTGCGGTTCGACGAAGCTCTGGATGGCGTGGCCGATATCGCCTGTCGTGGCGCCGGGCTTCACCGCGGCGATGCCGCGCATCATCGCTTCATAGGTCACCTCGATCAGCCGCTCCGCCTTCCGCGCGATCGCGCCGATCGCATACATGCGGCTCGAGTCGCCGTACCAGCCGTCGACGATGAAGGTGACGTCGACATTGACGATGTCGCCTTCCTTCAGCGGGCGGTCGCCCGGCATGCCGTGGCAGACCACATGATTGATCGAGGTGCAGGTCGAGTAGCGATAGCCGCGATACATCAGCGTCGCCGGATAGGCGCCGTGGTCGAAGGCGAACTTGCGGACGAACTCGTCGATCTCGGAGGTCGGAACGCCCGGCTTGACGATGTCGGTCAGCGCATCGAGGCATTTCGACACCAGCGCACCCGCCTTGCGCATGCCGGCAAAGCCGCTCGGTCCGTGCAGCTTGATCTGTCCGGTCTTGCGAAGCGAGGTGTCGGTGGCGTCGATATAGCTCATGGGCGGGATGTTTCTGCGGGCAAGAGGCTGATTTCAGGCTCTAATTTAATGATCGGCGCGCCCGGCGCAAGCCAAGCTTGGGCATGGGGACAATGTCGAAACGGCTTGATTTCCCAGCTTGAACCGGAACGGCGGCGGCCGCCATCCCAAAACAAGCCACACTTGAACCGCCAAAGCGCGATGAGTCTAGCTGAATCGGCTTGGCGTGGCCTCGGTTCACCTCTCCCCGTCAGGGAGAGGTCGGATTGCGAAGCAATCCGGGTGAGGGCACCTGCTCTCTCGTTAGGCCGCAACCCCTCACCCGATTTGCTTCGCAAATCGACCTCTCCCAAAGGGAGAGGTGAACTTCCGACGCCGTTCCAGCTCGGCTCTTGCCGAGCTTTAACTGGAGACCTCGACCACGCTCTCGACCGGCAGCGCGCCGCCGCGGATGCGGAGTTCCCGCACCGGGTAGGGCACCTTGATGCCTTGTTGCTTGAAGGCGTCCCACAGCGACAGCATGACGTCGCTCTTCACACCGTCCATGCCATCGGGATCGGCGATCCAGAAGGTCAGCGAGAACTTCATGCCGAGTTCGGCGAATTCGGTCAGGATGCAGTTCGGCGGCTTGCCCTTGAGCGCTCGGGCGTGGGCCGTCGCGGTATCGATCGCGAGCTTGCAGACCAGCCTCGGATCGGCGTCGTAGTTGGCGGCGAAGGCGATCTTCACCAGCGTATTCTTGTCGGTGTAGGTCCAGTTGGTGACCTTCTGTGTCACCAGGTCCTCGTTCGGGATCAGGAACTCGCGGCCGTCGCCGGCGGCGACCGAGATGTAGCGGGTCTTCATCGCACTGATACGGCCCTGGCTGTCGCCGATGGTGACGAGGTCGCCCGGCTTCACCGATTTGTCGACCAGCAGAATGATGCCCGAGATGAAGTTGGCGACGATCTTCTGCAGGCCGAAACCGATGCCGACGCCGACCGCGCCGGACAGCACCGCAAGCGCCGACAGGTTGATGCCGACCGCGCTCAACGCAATGGCGACCGCGATCACCATCAGGCCGATGCGAATGATCTTGACCAGCAACACCTGGATCGACGGGGTCAGGTCGGTCGAGCGCGTGATCTGGCCGTCGATGAAATTGCTGGCGATATTGCTCAGCCACAGTGCCACGATCAGCAGCGCGCCGGCCTTGATCAGCAGCAGTGGCGTCAGGCGCAGGCCGCCGACCACGACGGCGAACGAATCCAGCGTATCGGCCGCCCAGTCGAGCTGGCCGACGATGCTGAGCGCGGCGACCACCCAGGCCGCGATCGAGACCAGTTTGACGATGAAGGCATTGTCGATCACCGAGGTCACGAGGCGGATCACGAGCCAGGCCAGCGCCAGCTTGGCGGAAACCGCGATCAGATAGCTGCGGCTCGGCCAGGTCGCGTGCCACATCACGATGCGCGAGATCACCATCAACACCGCGAACACCGCCGTCGAGGCGCTCGATACCATCACGCGGGCGAAGTGCCGGAGCGGCAGCGGCCAGCGGCTCGCCAGTGTCGCCATGTTGACCCGCGCATGAATGGCGGTATCGGCGGCATAGGCGAGGCCAGCGGCGGCGAGGATGATGCCGAACTGCAGATAGAACCACGGCGAGGCGACCTCGGCGCCGACCGAGCGCGCCGCCAATTGGATCGATTCCAGGATGTCCTTCCAGCTCATGTCCATCGGCAAAGTCTCAACTTGAAGCGCGGGTCAGGCAAATGTGATTCGAATGCGAGGGGAGAATCCCGCAACGGCGCTCACCCGACCATCGATACACCACAGTGTCGGGGTGACCTAGGGCAAGGCGGGCGGATTGCCGCTGACGGCAGAAATCGGTTGGCGTCCCAGTGTGGCGACGATAAGGATGCAATTGCAAGTATTTGAGACTTCCGAAGGCGCATGGCATCCCTCGACTCCGTCAGTATAGCGATCCTGCTCGGCGCGGTGCTGGTGATGGCCGGCATCCTGTCCAGCCTGCTGGCGTTGCGGTTCGGCGCCCCCCTGCTGCTGGTGTTCTTGCTGGTCGGCATGCTGGCGGGCGATGCCGGGCCGGGCCATCTCCAGTTCGACGACGTCCGAACCACCTATCTGGTCGGCTCGGTGGCGCTGGCGCTGATCCTGTTCGACGGCGGGTTGAAGACGCGGTTTGCCAGCATTCGCACCGTGCTGGCGCCCTCGATGATGCTGGCGACCGCCGGCGTGCTGCTGACCGCGCTGATCACGGCGCCGGTCGCCCGCTATGTGCTCGACCTCAACTGGACCGAGTCGCTCTTGGTCGGCGCCGTCGTGGCTTCGACCGACGCCGCGGCGGTGTTCCTCCTGGTGCATACCCAGGGCCTGCGGCTGCGCCCCCGCGTCGGCGCCACCCTGGAAGCGGAATCCGGCACCAACGATCCGTTTGCGATCTTCCTCACCTTGATGCTGGTCGAGTTCATTTCGGTCGGCCAGAGCTCGGCGTCGCACATCGCGATGGAGTTCATCCAGGAGGCCGTGTTCGGCGCCATCATCGGGGTGATCGGCGGCCGGCTGGTGGTGATCGCACTAAACTATGTGGCGCTGCCGCAGGGCCTGCATGCGCCGTTCGTCACCACGGCGGCGCTGGTGATCTTTGGCGGCTCGCAGATCGTGCATGCCTCCGGATTCCTCGCGGTCTACCTCGCCGGTATCATCATCGGCAATCGGCCGACGCGCGCGCATAATTCGGTGGTGACCTTCCTCGACGCCGCGACCTGGCTGGCCCAGATCGTGATGTTCGTGCTGCTGGGCCTCTTGGTGTCGCCGCATCGCCTGCTCTCCAGCGCCGGCGGCGCGGTGCTGGTGGCATTCGCGCTGATGCTGGTGGCGCGCCCGCTGGCGGTTCTGATCTGCCTCGCGCCGTTCAAGTTCAATTGGCGCGAGAAGGTCTTCATCGCCTGGACCGGCCTGCGCGGCGCGGTCGCGATCTTCCTCGCCTCGATCCCGATGCTGGTCGGCCTGTCGAAGGCCTATCTGTATTTCGACGTCGCCTTCGTCGTCGTCATCATCTCGCTATTGTTGCAGGGCTGGACCCTGGCGCCGGCGGCGCGCCGTCTGCATGTCGCGCTGCCGCGCGCCGAACGCGGCCCGCGCCGCGTCGAACTGGATCTGCCCGGCCAGCTCGAGCAGCAATTGGTCGGCTATCCGGTGCGGCCGAAGAGCCTGTATTTCCGTCGCGGGCTGATCCCATCCTGGTCGAAGCCGACGCTGGTGATCCGCGAGGAACGCATCCTGACGCCCGTCGAGGCCGATCCGGTCGCGCCCGGCGACTACATCTATCTGCTGGCGCCGCCGGAGCGCGCCGAGGCGCTCGACCGCTTCTTCGTCGACATGGCGCCGTCGAGTGCGCCCGATCCGCATCTGCTCGGCGACTTCATGGTGTCGGGTGAGCATACGCTCGGCGAGCTCGCCGAGATCTACGGTGTCAAGGTCGACGAGAACGCCGCCAAGCTGACGCTCGCGGATTATTTCGACATCAATCTCGACCGCGCGCCGAAGGAAGGGGCCGAGCTTGCGCTCGATGAGATCGTGCTGGTGGCGCGCAGCATCAGCGGCGGCCGCGTCAACGTCGTCGGCCTGCGCCTGCCGGAGGAGGATGAGGTGGTCGTGCCGCAGACGCGGATGCAGACCGTGCGGCGTAAGCTCGCCGACATCTGGGCGTCGGTGGCGGGGGTTTAGAGCATGATCCGGAAAAGTGCGAAGCGGTTTTCCGACAAGATCATGCACAAACAAGCAACTGAGGCGCGATGACGATTCAACCCAATCTTATCGCGCTTTAGGTCGCCGTCACTGCTTGCGCAGGAAGTTCGAATCCGGCGCGAATTTCTTGACCATGTCGGACAGCCCGTCGTCGGCCGGCGGGTCCTTGGAGGCGGCGTCCGGCTTGGACTCGCCCTTGAGCTTTTGGCCGGAAATCTCGGCCAGCGCTGCGAGCAGCGTCTCGTCGAGATTGTCCGCAGCTGTCTTCGCAGGCGCTGTCTTCGCGGCCGCCGGGCTGGTTGTGTCCGCCCGCCTGGTGGCGGCCTCGCTGACGGCGGCGATCGGCGACGCTTCGAGGTTGGCGGATGTCTCCATCGGCATGGCCGGTCGTGCAGCCGGCATTGGTGGTGGCTCGGCGGGCTTCGCGTCCCGGGGGGCACGACCGAACAGCGGCTCCCGCTGGCTCGCCGTCGACGACCGGCTGTCGCTGGCCTTGTCCTTGGCAGGCTTGAAGAGACCGGCGCGTTCGGCGGCGATCCTGGCGGTAGCCTCCTCGACCGTGGCGAGCAGGGATGCTTCCAGCGCATCGGCAGGATTGCTCGGCGAAGCCGTCGGCTTGGCGGCAGGAGCGGGCGCCTGAGGCTCCGGCCGGGGCGGCAAGGGCGGTGGCCGCGATCCTTCGACCGGCGCGGGCGGCGGGGCCGGCTGGCCGCCCCGGGCT
>OFRD01000181.1_pt1 | contig 24285 bp, 19 predicted proteins | sample 1543041 | NCBI WGS metagenome assembly OFRD01 (sample SAMN07774234, study PRJEB24372) | wastewater metagenome | isolation source: Exp Tend CN 100WW | collected 2016-02
CACTGGGCTGCCAATGCGCAAGATGCCGGTGAGATAGTGGCGCGCATTGCCAAGGCGGCGCGCGCGCGGCTGGTAGCCAAATCCAAGAGCATGGTTTCAGAGGAGATCCACCTTAATAAGCGGCTGCAGGCGGACGGCTTTGAGGTTGTTGAAACGGATCTGGGCGAGTACATCCTGCAGCTGCGCGGCGATGTGCCCTCGCACATCGTTGCGCCTGCCATCCACCTAACGCGCGCAGATGTGGCCAAAACATTTGAGGAGCAACTGGGGCTGCCGGCGGGCGTTACGCCGGAGCAGCTCGCCACAGACATTCCGCTGCTTACATCCATGGCGCGCAAGGCGCTGCGCACTGTCTTTGTCGGGGCTGGCGTTGGCATTTCCGGCGTGAACTTTGCGGTGGCTGAGACGGGCGCACTGTGCCTGGTTTCCAATGAAGGCAATGGCCGGCTGGTGACCAGTTTGCCGCGGGTGCATATTGCGCTGATGGGCATCGAGCGCGTGGTGCCCACGATGGCCGATCTGGAAGTGCTGCTGCGCGTGCTCTCGCGTTCCGCCACCGGGCAGAACATTACCTGCTACACAAGTTTGGTGTGCGGTCCGCGCCGCGCGCAAGAGCCCGACGGCCCCGAGGAGCTGCATCTGGTGCTGGTGGACAACGGGCGCGCAGCCATGCTGGGCGGCGAGCTGGCCGAGGCGCTGCTGTGCATTCGCTGCGGTGCGTGCCTGAACGTGTGCCCGGTCTATCGCGAGATTGGCGGGCACGCGTACGGCAGCGTGTACCCGGGCCCCATTGGCGCGCTGGTGACGCCGGCGCTCGGCGGCATGCGCGAGTTTGGCGAGCTGGCGCAGGCCAGCAGCCTGTGCGGCGCGTGCCAGGAAGTCTGTCCGGTGCGCATCGACATTCCCACAATGCTGATCAAGACGCGCTCGCTGCATCTGGCTGCCACTGGTGGCGCACCAGTTTGGAATGCCGGCATAAAGATGTGGAGCTGGGCGATGCGTGCGCCGTGGATGTACCGCCTGGGTTTGCGCGTGGCAGCGTGGGGTGCTGCGCTGCTGGCTACGGCCGGCCCCTTGCGGCTGCCGGGCCCGCTGGCGGGCTGGACGGACCATCGCGAATTTCCGGGGATCGCGTCAAGCTCCTTCCGTGCGCGTTGGGCAGCGCGCCAGCGTGCCGCGGCTGCTGCGGCCCGCGCTGCTGCCAAGAACGGAGAGCGATGGGAGTTCTAAACGCCCAGGTTGCGGCGCGCGAGGACATGCTGGCGCGCGTGCGGCGCAGCCTGCAGGCGGGCAGCGCGCTGCCGGCCTTCACTGCCGTAACAATTCCAGCAGCGCCGCCGGCAGCAGACCGGCAGCAAATGCTGCACGAGTTTGAAACGCAGCTGAACATTTTGCAGGGGCGCACGGTGCGCACGCCGCGCGCCAAGCTCAGCGCCTGCATCGACGGCCTGCTGCGCGAGCGCGGCGTGCACACGCTGCTGGCGTGGGATGCGGCCCACCTGCCGGCCCCGCAGCTGCTGCAAGACTTGCAGGCGCGTGAATATGAAATTTTGGCGGCGCAAGTTCCGCGAGCGGAGCCGGCGCGCGCGCAGCATGTGCAAAGCCTTGGCACTGCTGAGGCGGGCATCACGGGCGCGGACGGTGTGATTGCGCAGGTGGGCGGCCTGGTGTTGTGCGGCGGGCCGGGCCGGCCGCGGCACGCCTCACTGCTGGCGCCGCTGCATATTGCCCTGTTCACGCCGCAGCAATTATGGCCAACGCTGGCGGAGTGGATGGCTGCGCACGCCACCTCAGCGCTGTTTGCGCAGAGCAGCAGCGTGACGGTGATTGCGGGGCCCAGCCGCACCTCGGACATTGAGCGCGTGCTGACACTGGGTGTGCACGGCCCGAAAGAGCTGATAGCCGTTTGTATTGAAGACTGACGCGCGCGCCGCGCTGCGCGCGTTACGCGAGGCCGGCGAACAAGTCGCTTTCGCGCAGGCCGGGCGGGGCAGGGGGATACGCCCGCATAAAAGACTCATAGCGGTTGGAACGCCGCAACAACCAGCCCAGCGGCCCACGCCGCGGCAGCCCCTGCTGGCTCTTGTGGCAGGCCGCCGCCGCCGCTTTTTGTTCCGCATAGTTCCGGACGTCCACGCGGGTATGCACGGGAAACTGCTCGGAAGTAATGCTCACCAAATCGATATCTTTGTTGCGGCCAAAGGCGCGCGGGTTTTGGCCAAACAACGGCATGAGCGCCACGCCGATGCGCAGCCAGTATTTTGGAAAGACGGTGTAGTAAAGCTTTTCCGGCGTGAACGCTGCAAGGCTGCGCGGTTCAAAGCTGGCGTCACCGGCAAGGCGGAAAGCAGCCAGCGTGGCTGTGTGCATTGCCAAATGATCGGGGTGCCGGTATCCGCCGATGGGGTCAAATGTGATTACAACTTGCGGCTGCAGCTGGCGGATCAGCTGCACCAGCTGGCTGATGACCTGTGCCTGCGGTGCGGCAGCCAGTGAGTCCGGATGTTGGTTGTCCGCCGAACCGGCCATGCCGGAGTCACGGTACCCCAAAAAATGAATCGAACTTAAGTCCAGCTCGCGGGCAGCCGCCCGCAATTCCGCCTCACGCATCTCAGCCACGGTGGAGAATCCCTGCATGTGCTCGGCGTCGTGGCTGCCCACTTCGCCCTTGGTGGCGCACACCAGATGCGTGTTCACGGCCGCGTGGCCATAGCGCGCAAACACGCCGCCGCCGGGCCCGAAAGACTCATCGTCCGGGTGCGCGAAGCAGGCCAGCAACGCGCGGCCATTTTGGACGGGGCGCAGGGTAATGCTTTCGACTGGCATGCGCGTATGTTACCGCGCGCCATGGTGCCGCGCAACAAGTGCCCGGCGCGGGGTAGAATTATGCAATGAATAATTTAGCGGCGCCACGTGAAGGCAGCTTTCGGAAGCAATTTACCGCGCAGCCGGTTGCGGAGCTGGATCTTTCCGGCTATGTGCTGGTGGAGGAAGCGCAGCCCGTGCGCACGGTGATTGAGCAGATGCGTGCCAAGAAAGCCAATTGCGCGCTGGTGACCGGGCCGGGCGCAGCGCTGCAAGGCATCTTCACCGATCGCGATTTACTGATGAAGGTGGTGGGTGTGGCTGGCGCGCTGGACCTTGCGGTGTCGGCTGTTATGACGCCGGCGCCGCGCACACTCAGCGGCGCACAAACCGTGGGCGAGGCATTGCAGATCTTCAACCTGTTTGGTTTTCGCAACCTGCCAGTATTTGATGGCAGCCGGCTGCTGGGCAGCCTTGGGCATCGCACGCTGATAGCACGCGCGCATAGCCTGTGCGCTGCGCATGGCGATGTGCTGCACGCGCCCATCAGCAGCATCGACATTGGCCGGCCGGTGGCTGTGCCGGGCACGCGCTCGCTGCAATTTGCCATTCGCACGATGCAGCTTTATTCCATTGGCTGCTGCCTCGTGACGGATGCGCAGGACAAGCTGGCCGGCGTGTTCACCGAGATGGACGCGCTGCTGCGCGTAGCCGGCCTGGTGACAGACCTGGAGCACACCACAGTGGCGGAGCATATGACGGCCAGCCCCGCGACACTGAACCCCGAGGCGGAGATTGCGCAGGCGCTGGAAATGATGGGCGGGCGCGGCTTCCGGCATGTGCCGCTGGTGGACGCGGAGCTGCTGCCGGTTTCGGTCATGTCGTCGCGTGATATTTTGCATTTGATTGAAGCGCTGCCCGCTGTTTGAGGTGCGGCGCGGACTGCTGCTAATTGTGCTGGCCGCAGCCGCTGCGTGCGGGCCGGTGCGCGTGACTACATTGGTGACCGATACGCCGCCGCCGCCCACCGCTGTCCCAAGCGCCGTGCCACCGCCAACCTTCACGCCTTACCCCACGTACGCGCCGCCCACGCCCACGGCCACGCCATCCCCAACGCCCACACCAGACCCGGCCGCCGGACCGGTGGTGCCGCGCATCGCAACCAGCCCGGAAACGAAAGTTAATTTAAAGAACAAAGCGGTACCGTGGTTGAATTCCGATTTGCTCAAGGATTTTCGCGAGCCCAAGCTGGATGAGCCGCTTGTGTTCGAAGTGCAGCTCAAGTCTGAAGGTTTAATTTGGGACAACTGGTGGTGCGCCGCCAGTGATGAAATTCTGGCCGGCACGCTGGCGGCCATGAAGTTTGAATATCGGATTGATGGCGAGCCGGCCAAGCCGGACAACAGTTTCACCTTCAAGCAGTTCCTGGCGGACGGGTCCGCGTGCAGCGTGACGGCGTACTACCTGCTGGACTGGCCGACCGGCGCACATGCGCTGCAGTACACCTACACCATCACCGGAAACCTCAGCGACGGCTATCGCGTGTACAAACCCGGCGTGTACAAGCGCACCTATAATGTAACGGCGCCCTGATACACTCCTGATATGTTGGCGCGTTCACGATTCTAAAATAAAACTCTGAGCGTAAGCCTGAAAATACCAAAGCCCGCAGATGCTTAAACTTTTGAATGCAGGGAATGTCGGATTTGCGGTGGGGAAGGGCGTCTGCCGATTTCCGGCCACAATTAAAGTGGCGGTGATGTAGTGCACGCTTGCGGCGCTGATGCGGCCCGCAACGTGTGGCGCGTTGAGTACGACGCCAGTGAGCCCGCCACTTGGACAGCAGGTAATGAGCATGTGCTGGTGGCGGGGATGGTTGGTAAGTTTTGGCCAGCACGCCTGGCCACGGTTGAGCATCGTGTGAGCGGGCATTTTCCTTTTGCCGGCTTGCTGGAAGACTACATCATGCCTGATGCGGCGCGGTTCACTCCCTTAGCCTGCCGCCATTGATGTTGCGGTGGCAATTATTTTTTAGTATTGAGAGGTACACAGTATGTCCGATAAAACCAAACCAGAGCCGGTGAGCGGGCGTGGCGCCAATCCGAATGCAAGGCAGGGCATTGCGCGCCCGCTGCCTGTGCCAAGCAGCCGTGTGATTCGAGAGACCGCCCTAAATGCGCTGCGGCGCGGCTGGTGGCTGCTGCTGTTGGGCGTGCTGGGAGTGTGGGCCTACCTTGACTCGAGCGTGCTAAATCTGGTGTTGCTCGGCCTGGAGTTTGTGGGGCAACTGCTGTTTGCGGTGCTGTTCATGGTGGTGCAGTTTGGTGCGCTGTTCTGGTTTATCAGCCAGGCGCGCGTAGAAGTTATCAAGCCGGGCGATCCCAAGGCGGTTACATTTGATGATTACTGGGGCCAACCGGAATTGGTGCGGCTGGTGCGCGAGTGGATCAGCCTGCTTTCCGACCGCGACAAATTTGTGAAGATGGGCGGGCGCTACATCAACGGCCTGCTGTTGTTTGGCCCGCCCGGCACCGGCAAGACGCTGCTGGCGAAGGCAATGGCCGGCGAGGCATCGGTGGCGTTCATGTCGATCGAAGGCTCCGGCTTTCGCGGCATGTTTTGGGGCATGGATACACTGCGCATGATTACGTTTGTGCGGCGTGCACGCAAGCTGGCGCGCGAGCACGGCGCCTGCATTGCCTACATTGATGAGATTGACGCAGTGGGCATGAGCCGCTCCGGTGTAATGGGCGGCGGTGCTATGGGCGGCATGATGGGTGGTGGCGGCGGCGGCGGCATGGGCATGAACGGCGCCCTTACGCGCTTGCTGTATGAAATGGATGGCATCGACGAAGAGTCGCGCTGGGAAAAGAACCGCAACCGCATGCTGCAGATGATGGGGCGCAAGCCGCCCAAACGCAACTGGCATGTGCTGTTCATGGGTTCCACCAACCGGCCAGACGTGCTTGACCCGGCGCTGCTGCGCCCGGGCCGCTTTGACCAGCTGATTCAGGTGGATCTGCCGGACCGCGTTGGGCGCCGTGAAATCATTCGCGGCTATCTTTCCAAAATTAATCACGACCCCGCAAAAGTGGACATTGAAGCAATTGTTTCGGACACGCCGCGTGCAACGCCGGCGCAGATCATGTCCGCCATCACCAAGGACTCCGTGCGGCGCGCCGTCTTTAGCGGGCGTGACCATGTGGTGCAGTCTGACATTGACCAGGCGCTGCAAGAGCAGCTGGTGGGCATGGCCAACCCCATCCGAGACATGGACCCGCTGCAGTTGCGGCAGGTGGCGTACCACGAGGCCGGCCATGCTGTGGTGCAGCATTACATGATGCCGGACCAGCGCATCTCGCGCGTGAGCATTGTGCGCCGCTCCAAGGGCGTGATGGGCTATGTAATGCCGGTGGATACGGTGGAGGTTTACGGCCAGCCGTTGCGGCGCATTGCCGCAGACATCATGGTGGCGCTGGCCGGGCATGTGTGCGTCAAAGTTTTCATGGGCGAGTTTTGGACCGGTGCTTACAGTGACTACCAGTCTGCGCGCAGCCAGTTCCGCGAGCTGGCGATGCTGGGCTTCTTTGGCCCGCCGGTTTCCGAGCTGTGGCGCGACACCAAAGAGCTGCGTTTTGCCGACGAACGCGTGGAGCGCATCTGGCTGGCGCTGGAGGAACAGGTGGCACAGCTGCTTACCAAGCGCGCCGATGAGGTGGAGGCGCTGGTGGAGAATCTGCTGGAGAAGCGCGAGCTCGCCAATCCGGAGATCCTGGAACTGCTGGGCAAGAATTCACTGCAGACCTCGCGTGAAGCCGGCGAAGAGTTGGAGAGTGTGCTGACGCTGGTGGGAACCAGCGAGCAGGGCTTGGAGTTCCGGCGCAAGGCCAGCCGCAAAGCTGCCAAGCTTGCCGACGGCGAGCTGCCGACTGCTGCCAAAGGCGCTGCGGCCGACTAACAAACGCGGCGCACTGCGCCACCAGTGCAGACCAATGAAGAGAGCCTGCAGCCCGCAGGCTCTCTTTTTGTTTGGGCTAAGTAACGTTGGCGCGCAAGAAGGCTTCCATGAAGCCGGTCACATCTCCATCAAGTACGGCTGCGGAGTTGCCGGTTTCAAAACCGGTGCGGTGGTCCTTTACCATTTGGTACGGGTGCAAAACATAAGAGCGGATCTGGCTGCCCCATTCGGCCTTGATGTAGTCGCCCTTCAAGTCACTGATTTCTTTTACGCGCTGCAGGCGCTGCAGCTCAGACAGGCGCGACCGCAGCACCTTCATTGCCACTTCGCGATTTTGTGTTTGCGAGCGTTCGTTTTGGCATTGCGCCACCACGCCGGTGGGCAGGTGCGTAATGCGGATTGCGGTCTCATTCTTCTGCACATGCTGCCCGCCCGCACCCGCTGAGCGAAATGTGTCGATCTGCAAATCCTTCGGGTTGATTACCAGCTCGCCGTCCTCTTCAACTTCCGGGATCACCTCAGCCAGCACAAATGATGTATGGCGCCGGCGCGCAGCATCAAACGGCGAGAGGCGCACCAGCCGGTGCACGCCGCGCTCGGCCTTCAAGTAGCCGTAGGCGTAGCGCCCGGTGACGGTGATGGCAACACTTTTCAGGCCGGCCTCTTCACCGGGGGACTGGTCGATCACCTCCATGGCGAAGCCGGCCCGCTCACCCCAGCGCAGATACATGCGCATCAGCATGTCGGCAAAGTCCTGGCTGTCTACGCCGCCGGCGCCCGAGTGCAGCTGCAGAATGCAATTGCTGTCGTCGCGCTCGCCGGACAGGATTGTCTCGAAGTCCAGCTTGTTGGCGGTGGCTTCCAGCTCAGCAACTTCTTTCTCGAGCTCGGCATTCAGGCTCGGATCGTTGAGCGCGTAGAGCTCGCGCGCATCCGCAAGGCGCTGCGAAAGGCTGTTCCACGTTTGCAATTCAGTGCGCAGCCCGTTGGCGGTGCGCATCATTTGGCGCGCATCCGCAGCATTGCTCCAAAAGTCCGGCGCGGCTGCGCGCTGCTCTAATTCTGCCAGTTGCACCGCTTTACCAGGCAAGTCAAAGACGGTCCAAGAGCGCCTGCACCATCACGTTGCTTGCATTTAAACGGGCTATCAAACTCGCCATTTCGACTTCTCTCCTGTGTTGTTGCGAAAGATAGAGTGCGCCGCTTAGCGCTGGCTTTCTTCTGCCAGCAGCTGCGCGACGTAGTTGTCCGGGTTGAATGTTTGCAAATCTTCGAGGCGCTCGCCTGTGCCCACAAACTGCACCGGCAAACCCAGCGCCTGCTGCACCGCAAACACAATTCCGCCGCGTGCACTGCTGTCCAGTTTGGTGATCACGATGGCGCTTACGCCAACGGCGGCCTTGAATGCGGCCGCCTGCACCAGTGCATTCTGGCCGGACACGGCATCCAGCACAAGCAGTACATGTTGCGGCGCACCGCTGCTGGCTTTGCCGGCCACGCGCTGCACCTTTTTTAATTCTTCCATCAAGTTGAACTTGGAGTGCAGCCGGCCGGCTGTGTCGGCCAGCACCAGATTGCTGCCGCGTGCGCGCGCGGATGCCACGGCATCAAACAGCACAGCGCCGGGGTCGGCGCCCGCAGCGCCAGCCACCACCGGCACGTCAAGGCGCGCACCCCATGTTTGCAGCTGCTCCACGGCCGCGGCACGAAATGTGTCGCAGGCGGCGAGCAGCGGGCGCGCACCATGCACGGTGCGTGCCAATTGCGCCAGTTTCGCAGCGGTCGTAGTTTTGCCGGCGCCATTTACGCCCACCAGCAGCACAACTGTAGGATCGCCGTTCAGTTCAAAGGGTGGTGGTTCTACCAGCAGGGTGCGCAGCTCGGCTGCCAGCTGCGTGCGCAATGTTGCGGCACTTGTCACACCGGTGCGCGTAATGTAGCTGCGCAAGCTGTCCACCACTTGCCGGGCTGGTGCCACGCCCATGTCTGCCTCAATCAGCTGCGCCTCAATGGCTTCCCAAGTTGCGCTGGTTATTCCGCCCGCGCCGAGGGCATTGATGATGCGCCCGACAAAACTTTGGCGTGTGCGCGCCAAACCAGACGCAAAGGCTCGCAGGCTTTCAGACACGAGTCGCGATTATAACCTTCGCGCTATAGATCAGCGCATTTTTCTGGCGGTGCTCGGCGCGCAACCGATTGAAGCGCCCGACAAAACTAATCGCAGCAGGCGTCGAAGAAGCTTGGGGAAGTTGCTTTAGCGGCTGGCCAGCAGCGCACGCAAGTGGTCGGCGGAATCAGCGCGCAGTGGTTGATACGTCACGCCGGGATAGTGCTCCGCGTACCAGGCTGCCAGATCCGCACCCCATTGCTCGGGGTTCACAGCCAGCACTGTGCGGCTGTCCAAATCACCGATGCCGGCATCATCTGCAGAGAACCCAACTGAATAGCGATGGCGCACGAGCACGCCGCTGTCCACCACCGCCTTCAAATGGTCCGCGGGCGTACTTTGCGGCAGCAGCAAGTACACGCGCCCATATTGCGCGCGCGGCTTGCCGGTGGCTGCCAGCGCACTTTGTGACGCGCCAGCGTTGGCACGCTGCGCTGCCAGCAGCGCGGGCACGGCATGCGCCCCCAAATATTCCGTGAGCAGCTGCGGCGAGGCGGCTTGCGCTGCCACATAGGTTGTGCCGGGATAGTGCTCGGCATACCACTTGTCCAAGTCTGGCCCCCAGCGCTCCGGGTTTATTGCGAGCACTGTGCGGCGGGCCAGCGCGCCGACGCCGGCATCATCGGCAGAGAAGCCCACGGTCCACATGGTGCGCGCCCACTGGCCGCTGCTCACCAGTGCTTGCAGCCAATCCGCGCCGCTGTCTTGCGGCAGCAGCAGATACACGCGGCTGTAGTCTGCGCGCGGGTTGCCGCGCACCGCGCCGCTGGCGGCCAGCAGCATGTCGCGCGCGCGCAGCACAGCGCGGCCCGCATTTACTTTGCCGGCGCCAAACCATTGCGAGCGGCCGGCAGCGTATGTGCCGTGGCGCAAGCCCAGCACGGGGTCGGCACTGTCGTCCAAAATCTGGTCTGCAGTTTCTTGCAGCACGCGCTTGATCTCAAGCGCAGTCAGTTGCGGGTTAACTGAGCGCACCAGCGCAGCCACGCCCGCGACGATGGGCGCTGCACCAGATGTGCCGCCAAAGCCGGATGTGAAACTGCTGCCGGCCTGAAAGCCGGCGCTGAGCAGCTCGTTGTCCGTGGTGTACAAGCCCAGCCCGGGCAGCGCTTTGCGCGGATCAATCGGATGCCCGTTGCTGCTTGGCGCGCAGAGCGAAACTTCCGTGCCCCAGTTGCTGTACGCGGCCTTGCGATTGAGGCTGGTGCACGCGGCAACTGTTACGACGGCGGGGTGGGCTGCCCAGCCGTTGACGATGGGCTCAGTGGTGAAGCGCAGTGCGCCGGTGGGGTCGCCGCCGCTGCGCCACTCAAAGCCCGTGTTGGCGGGATCCTGCAGCGGGGCGTTGTAGTTGTGCGCGGCGAACACAATCACACAGCCGCGGCCGTGCGGGCCGCCGCGCTCGGCCAGCTCGTGCAGCTTCTCCGTGAGCGCCAAGGGCAGCGGTGCCCACACGGGCGGCGGCCCCCAGCTGCATGAGATCACATCCGCATAGTGCCCAACCGCGTCAAATATTTGCAGCCAGTCGCTGTCACGCTTGCGAAAGCTGACGCGCACCGGCATGAACGCACAGCCGGGCGCAACGCCCACCACGCCGGAGCCGTTCTCTTCCGCAACTGCGATACCGGCGCATGGCGTTCCATGCAAGTCGCCGCTGGCACCGTCAGCCGACGGGTCGGCATCCATGTCTGCAAAGTCCAGCGGGTGCACAACTTTGTTGGCGCCGCTTAGGTCCGGGTGCGACAGTTCAAAGCCGTCATCAATCACCGCCAGCACCACATCGCGCGAGCCGCGCGTCAGCTCCCATGCCAGCGTGGCACCAATGTCGGCGCTTGCAAGTACATCGCGCGCCTCGCGGCTGCGCAAGTGCCATTGCTGCTGAAAGCCGGGATCGGATGGAATGTACGCGGGTGTAAAACGGTTGATGAGATCCGGCTCGGCAAACTCCACCAGTGGGCTGGCGCACAGTGCGTGGCCGGCCTTGAGCGGGTTCTTGCCGGCGCGTGCGGTTACCTGCACCAGCAACGCGGGCGCGGTGCCCGGCAGGCTGCGCACCGCGCGCAGCCCTTCGTCTTTCAGCAGCGCGTGCTGTTTAAGTTTGCCGACGCCTTTGTGGAAGCGCACGATCAGCTGGTCCGAAAGATAGAAGCGCGTACTGGTGGCGCCCTGCGGCTTGTAGGCGTGGTGGCACACTGCCGGCTGGCTGCCCGCGCGGTAGGCATCCATCGCGCGCTCAAGCTGCTTTGGCGCAACGTGCACGCGGTACACCGCGCCCGCCACCTGGCGCACATCCGTCACTCCGGACAGCGCTGCCAGCCGCATGCGGTCGGCAGGCATGGGTGCAAAGGCCGTGAAAACTTGCGGCTCCTTTGCCAGCTCGATGGCTTGTCCGCCGCGCAGCAGAATGTCGCTCATATGAATTTGGTTTGCGAGTGCGCTGTACCACCTAGAATCGCGCAGCGGGCGGGATGCACTGCGTGCAGCCTGCCGGTGTGACTTTGGTGGATACGCACTGAATGCGTGGATGCAAATAGCGTGCCGCAATTGCGGCCGGCTGGTGGCTTGGAACGGCCGTGCTTCGCGTGAGTTTGCAGGGATGCGGTACCGGCCGCACAGGCTGCGGCGTGCACCTTGCGCTTGCATTCCGGCGCCTGAGCCGGACAGTGTGGAGTTTGCTGCCGGCGGCAGCGGCTTAGGTGCGGGCGGGTGGCGGCGCCTGTCCAACTTCAAGCTTCACAACTGCCAGCGCCGGGTTGCCAAATTCTTTCATGAAGAACGCAGCCCGGCTGAGGCCGGATGCGTCACGCTGCGCGTAAACTTTTTGCCGCGTGCGCGTGGGATCATGTTGATGCGCTCCATTTTGCAGCCACGCTTGTCCGCCGCTGCTTGCAGCGGCCGCATCCAACACGCGCTGCTGATGCCACCACACGGTGTCCGGCGGCAGCGCGTGCACTGGAAAGAAGCGCGCATCCAGCGTTTCTCCGGGATCGCACTGCAATGTGCCGCCCAGCATGCGCGCGGCAAACAGCACTGCATGCATGCCGAGGCCGTCAAGGCCGGGGTGGTAATACAAGCCAACAAAGCAAGTCAGCTCTACTTCGAGGCCGGTCTCCTCGCGCACCTCGCGCACGGCGGCTTGTGCAGCCGTCTCCGAATTTTCCACGTGACCGCCGGGCAGGCACCAGACTTCAAAGTCTTCGCGCTTCTGCAGCAGCACTTCACCGTCTTTAAAAATTGCAACGTTCGAAACGATTGTGGTCAAGTGGTGTCTCCGGTTACGGGCAAGTTTTGGATGGGTTGGCTGTGTGGCGCTGCTAGGGCTTCAGGTAGCGGTCAAACCAGCGCGCAATATGCTCGAGGCGAGCCACGCGCCGGTCAGTGCGGCCGCCGCGCGAAAGGCCGTGCGACTCATCGGGGAAGCGCACCATCTCAGTTTCCACGCCGAGCGTCTTGAGCGCCACAAACAGCTGCTCGCCCTGTTCAATTTCGCAGCGCATGTCCTGCTCGCTGTGTATCACAAGGGTGGGGGTGCGGGCATTGCCAATGTGTGCAATCGGCGACTGGCGCCAGTAGTTTTGCAGATCTTCCCACGGGGCCTTGTGTCCCAGCCAGCGCCGGAAGAAAGTGTTGCCGTCGCTGGAGCCCACCATGCTGGTCCAGTTGGTGACGGTGCGCTGCACGACCGCAGCCTTGAAGCGCTGCGTGTGCCCGATGATCCAGCTGGTCATGAAGCCGCCGTAGCTGCCGCCGGTGACGCCCATGCGCTGGCGGTCAATGTAGCGCTTGCGCTGCACCAGATCTGTGAAGGCCATCAGGTCGGCGTAATCAGCCGTGCCAAATTTGTTGAGGATGGCCTTGGCGTGTTTTTCGCCATAGCCCTGGCCGCCGCGCGGGTTGCAAAAATAAACCACGTAGCCGCGTGCGGCGAGAAAGTAAAACTCATGCATGAAATAGTTGCCGTACTGCGCCCACGGACCGCCGTGGATTTGCAGAATGGATGGATATTTGCGGGCCGGGTTAAAGCCGGGCGGTTTTAGGATCCAGCCTTGCAGTGGGTTGCGTGCGGCGCCGCTGAACCATAGCTCCTCCACTGTGCCGAGGCGCAAGCCTTGCAGCATGGCAGTGTTGTGGCGCGTCAGCTGCCGGGTTGTGGCAGCTGCCAGCACTTGGACACAAAGCTCGTCCGTGGAGGCCATGCTGCCCGCAAGGTACGCCACGCGCCGCTGCGCAGCGTCCAGGCTGAATGCACCCACTGTTCCGGCACCCGCCACAACTGTTTGCACACTGGCTGCTCCCGCAAGCGTGATGGATTGCAGCAGCGTGTCTCCATGCCGGGCAACTTGAAAGTAGATGCGCGTGCTGTCTGTGCTCCACGCGGGCGGGCGGATAACGGGGCCGCCCGGCAGGTCGTTGATGGTTCCATTGGCCACTGCCACGTCAAGCGCGCCGGTGAGGTTGCGTGGCGCGCCGCCTGCCAGCGGCAACACCCATAGGTTGGTGTTTTCCCAACCTTCCGGTTCACCGCGCAGCCCGTAGTACGCAATCCAGCGTCCGTCGGGTGAGAAGACTGGCGCGGACTTCGGGCCGTAAGGTGCGGCAAGTTTGCGCGTGCGCGTGCGCGCAACAGTGCGCAAAAACAAATCGACCGCACCCGGCGTGAGATCCGGCTCGGCGCTGTGGTTGGAACAGTACACAATTTGCGTGCTGTCCGGCGAGAACGCCGGATCGCTTTCATCACGGGCGCCATCAGTCAGCTGTTGTGCGCGGCCATTGCGCGCATCCAGCAGCCAGATGTGCCAGCGCTCGTTTGGAAGAAAGCCGGCACCATCCATTTTGTAGCTGAGGCGCTTGATGTGGCGCGCAACGACGCCGAGCTTTTTTTTGTGCGCGTCGCGTTCGCGCTCGGCCGCATCGGCATCCTGCTTCTGAAACTCGAAAACCAGCTGCCGGCCTGAAGGCGCCCAGCTGAGCTGGCCGAAGCTGCCGTGCAGCGCAGTCAGCGGACGCGCTTCGCCGCCATGCAGTGGCATGCTGCAGATCTGGAATTGCCCGGCCGTGCCGCGATCGGAAAGAAACGCGATCGCGCGCCCATCGGGAGACCAGCGCGGCTGCATGTCTGTGTGGCTGCCAAACGTAAACTGGCGCGGGCGCCCGCTGCCGGTGGGCACCAGCCACAAATTGCTGTGCTTCTTTTCCGTGCGGCGTTCAACGCGCTGCAGCACGTACACCACATGTTCGCCATCTGGCGAAAGCATGCAATCGGTAAGCAGCTGAAACCGGTACAGGTGCGCAGCAGTGATGAGTGGTTTTGACGGCGGCATGCTTGTTGCTCCTCTGAAATTGAAGCATTGTAGCGGATGCTGTGGTGCGCTTGATTGCGCGGCTGTACAATTTTGGCGTGCATGCATCGAAGCGCATGTGGAAAATTGTGGCGCTGTGCTGTGGGGCGGCGCTGCTGGGCGCTGCGTGCGACGCACCGCCGGTGCAGTTGCAGCCCACCGCACTTCCGGCTGCGGGCAGTGCAGCAATTCAGGTCTTCTTTACCCGCCCGCAGGACCCGGATGATCCCAGCCGGCACACGAACGGCGTGGACCAGTACGTGATTGCGGCAATTGGCGCCGCAGCCACCAGCGTCGACATTGCCGCATACGACATCAACCTGCAGTCCGTGACAGATGCGCTGCTGGCTGCCAAACTGCGCGGGGTGCAGGTGCGCGTGGTGACCGACACGGATAACCTTGGGCGCTCGCCGATTGCGCAGCTGCGCAGTGTTGGAATTCCGGTTACGGGCGACGGGCGCAGTGCGCTTATGCATGATAAATTTATAGTGGTCGATGGCATAATAATGTTTACCGGCTCATGGAACCCAACTGATAACGACACATGGCGCAACAACAACAACCTCGTGCGCATCACCGCGGCGCCGATTCTGCAAAACTACATTGTGGAGTTTGCGGAGATGCTGCAGCCCGCGGGCTTTGGCCCGCGCTCGCCTGCGACCACGCCTTTTGCAAGCACTGCAATTGACGGCGTTTTGGTTGAGACCTACTTCTCGCCGGAGGACGGCGTTGCAGCGCAGATTCTTGACGAGCTGCGCAGCGCACAGCGCACCGTGCACTTCATGGCTTTCTCCTTTACGCGCCAGGACTTTGCGGACGTGCTGCTAGAACGCGCGGCTGCAGGCGTGGCGGTGAGCGGTGTGTTTGAGAAGCGCTTGCTGAATGAGAACGGCCGTAAAGTTTTTGAGCGCCTGCAGACTGCCGGTGTGCCGGTGCTTGTGGACGGCAACCGCTACACAATGCACCACAAAGTTTTCGTGATTGATGCGGCAACAGTTGTAACGGGCTCCTACAACTTCAGCGCTTCGGCGGAGGACAGCAACGATGAAAATGTGATCATCGTGCATGGGACGGCGCTGGCGGGCTTGTTCGAGACGGAGTTTGACGAAGTGTGGGCGCGCGCGGCGCGCGCAGCCGTGCCATGAGCGGGTTTTGGCGCTTGGTATTTACCGCGGGCTGCGTGTGCATGCTGGGCGTGAGCGCACTTGGGCTGGGAGTCGGCGCGCTGGAGGTGGCCCACTACGACCGCATCTATCCGGGCGTGAGCGTGTGGGGCGTGAATGTGGGCGGGCTGACGTTGAATGGCGCGCTTGAACGGCTTAGCCGGCAGCTGGACTTTTTGCAGGCCGAAGCCGTAACGCTGCGCGCAGCGGGCGCCGTGTGGCGTGCAACTCCGGCGCAGCTGGGAGTAAGCGTGGATCTGGTTGGGCCGGTTCAGGCGGCCTATGCCTTCGGGCGCAGCGGTGATCTGGTGGCGGATTTGCTTGCACACTGGCAGGGCTTCTACGGCGGGCTGCGCCTGGCGCCTGTGATTGTGCTGGACCAGAATCGCACCGAGGCCTTCATTGCGCAGCTGGCACTGGAGACGCAGGCTGAGGCGCGCGAAGCAACGCTTAGTGTGGTGGATGGCAGGGTGCAAGTAACGCCGGGACAGCTCGGGCGGACGGTTGATGTGCGCGCTGCCAGCACACAACTTGTGCTGCCGCTCACCAGCTTCACCGGCGCCGATATTCAACTGGCGGTAAACGAGTTCAAGCCGGCAATCGGCGATGCCACGCTGCAGGCGGCGCTGGCCGAGCGCATCGTCAGCGAGCCGTTGGTGCTCTTCATTGCTGACCCGCGTGCGGGCGACAGCGATGCGTGGACGCTGGACCGCAAGATGCTGGTTGAGATGCTGGTTTTGCAGCGCGTGGAGCAGGCGGATGGCAGCGCAACTTTTGCGGTGGGCCTGCGGCAGGACAGCCTGCGCGCATTTCTTGAATACGCGGCTACGCACACGGGCGTTGCGCCGCGCGATGCACGCTTCACCTTTGATGTGGAGCAGCAGGCGCTGCAGGAGTTGAAGCCGGGCACGCCGGGGCGTGCACTCAACATCGACCGCACACTTGCGGCCATCAACTCCGGCCTGCCGCAGGCGCAACATCGCATTGCACTGGAGTTTGACACGCTGCAGCCGCCGGTATCCGGCAGCACAAACGCAGCCGACCTTGGCATCCGGCAGCTGGTGGCCGAAGCCACAACCCACTTTCGCGGATCGAGCAATGCGCGCATCCAAAATATTCTGGCCGGCGCAGCGAATGCGCGCGGCGTGTTGGTGGCGCCGGGCGCCGAGTTCTCATTCAACAATGCGCTTGGTGATGTTTCGCTGGACAAGGGCTTCGCGGAAGCGCTGGTAATTTTTGCCGGGCGCACGGTGCAGGGCGTGGGCGGCGGCATCTGCCAGGTAAGCACCACCGCATTTCGCGCCGCCTACTTTGCGGGCTACCCGATCATCGAGCGCAACTCACACGCGTATCGCGTTGGCTATTACGAGCAGGGGCCCAACAGCCCCGGCCCCGGCCTGGATGCCACGGTGTTCAGCCCGGTGGCTGACTTTCGTTTCCGCAATGACCGCGACGCATGGTTGCTGGTTGACAGTGAAGTGGATGCTGCGCAGCAGTCGGTGACCTACCGCTTCTACAGCACAACCGACGGACGCGAAGTTAAGGTGTTGGAGGCGCTGGTTGCAAATGTGAGCAAGCCTGAAGTGGCACGCTACGAACCCGCTGCCGATCTGGAGGCGGGGGAGATCAAGCAGGTGGAATGGGAGTATCCCGGTGCAGATGTTGAAGTGCAGCGCACGGTAACGCGCGCGGGCAGTGCGCTTTTCTCTGATACCACCCGCACCCAGTATCAACCCTGGCAGGCGGTTTACAAATTTGGTGCGGGTGCGCTGCTGCCTGCGGGCGCACTGGTGGTGGAAGCGGTGCCGGCGCCGGGCGGCTAGCGCTGCGGGCGCGCGCTACTCCAGCAGCAGCAGCTCGCCCTGAAAGCTGCTGTCCTCCTCGGATGAAAATTCGCGTGTGGTGATGTTTCCGTAGACTTGCGCGCCGGATAGAAGACCCACCACCTGCGCCTGTATGCTGGCGCGCACTGTGCCGGCAATCAGAATTTGCTGCGCCTGCAGCGTGGCCGTTACTTGCGCTTGTGAGCCGACAAAAATTGTTGCCGTCGCGTGCACCGCCCCCGCGCACGCGCCTTCAATGCGCACGCTGCCCTCGACATGCAGTGTGCCGTTGAAGCTGCTTTGCGCAGCAAGCACCGTTTGGGCGGTGGCTGCGCGCTGCCATGGGTCAGACTTGCGGCTGCTGAACATGATTGAAATTGATTACGGCTGGATCGTGATCGTCGTCAGTAGCGCGCGCTCTGCATCGGCGGTGCCGCCCGTCACTGGCAGGCGCTGTTCGGTGGCACGGTCCACCAAGCCAACCAGAACCTGATAGCTGCCGCTGGCGCTTGCCGGCAGTTGCAGCGCATGTGTGTCGCTTACATATTCGCCGGGCAGCCAACCGGTGGTCGGGCGCGCCCAGTTTGCGGGCACCGCATCATGCTGCGCAATTATTGTTCCGTCCGGCGCCACCACATGCACGAACACGGCCAGTTCTGCGGGCGGAGTCTTTAGCGCGCGCCATTCAAGTTGCAGCTGCAGTTGAGAGCCGGCAGCCGCTTGTGCGGGTTGCAGCGTAAATCCGGCCAACTCAACATCTGTGCCGAATTGCAATGCAGTTTGATTAGCTGTGGCGGTTGGTTCATATCGCCGCTCGGGCAGTTCAATGCGCAGTGTGTCTGGCAGTGTGATGGCGGCGCCATTGGAAGAAACTTGCCACGCATGTGCGCCGGCCGGAATATTTGCGGGCAAACGCACAAGGTAGCGCCCGCGCCAAACATCGCCCGGCAGCCATGCTGAAGTTGGGAAGCCCGGCGTGGGCTGCGTAGTGAAAGCAAGTTCGGTGCCTGCGAGCGAGATCGAGATGGATACATCCGTCGCGAGCGGCTGGTCTGACTTCCAAAGCAATCCAACCGCCATCTGCTCGCCTGGCATTGCGCTGCTGCGGTCCGGTACAAACGCCAGCAGCTTGAGGCCGGCTGCAAGTGTGGCGGGGGACGGTAACAATCCTGATTCGCCGGTCACATCCGGTGGCGCGACTGGCCGCGCAACAGTTAGCGTGGCGATCTCGAAGCGCCCTTTGTTGCCGGCCATTGCAGGCGCAAGTACGCGTGCCGGCTGCAGCGTGCTGACGTCGAAGATGCTTGCGTAGACGCGGTAGTTTCCGGGGGGCGTGCCTGCCAGCAGCATGTACTGGCGCACAAACTGCGCAGTCTCACCAACTGGCCAGTACATTGTGGGCGGCGGTTCCTGGTGCCAGCGTGGTACCAGGGTTTCTTTAGGGTTTAGCGTCCAGTTGATGCCGGCTGCGTCTTCCACGGTGAACTGCGGCCGGAACTCGCTGCGAATGGGCGCGGTAATCGCGAGCGTCAGCTCCACATCAAAGCTTGCACCGCTCTGGATGCGGTCTGGCATCAGGCGATACGCCAGCAGCTTCAAGCCGTTGTCGAGCTCCGCAGCAATTGGCAGGCCCAGCCTCGCCAGCGGTGGATCCGCGCGATGCAAGAAGTTGTCGGTGCGGTCGATCACCGTGGGTTTGAGCACCAACAACGCGGCGGCCACCAACAGCAGTGCACTGGCGGGACGCTGTGCGCTTGCATTCGCGGTGGTGGATGCAGCTGACTCAATAATGACTTTTGGTGCAGCGTGCCGCAGCCAAATGATAGAGAGTGCAAGCAAGCTCAGGACCGAGATGGCGGTTGCTGCCGTGCGCAGGGGCGTGCTGCCAAAAAATATGCGCACGCTGTGCGCGCCTGCCGGCACCGCAAGGCGTGCCAGCCCGTCTGGCGCTGCCGCGCGCAGCGCAACGGGCTGGCCATCAACCTCAGCCCGCCAGCCCGCAAAATAAAACATTTTGTAGATGAGTTCAAAAGCAATGGGCGTGTTGATGCGCGCCTGGTAGTTGAGTGGATTGCTATCTTGTACCGCTGTGGTTGCGCCGGCTGGCAAGCCGGCAAGGCGCTGCGGTTCTTCGCCGTGCATCAGTGCGTTGGCTATGCTGTTGTCTGCAGGCAGTTCACGCACCAAAGCCGGCAGAAATTCGCCTTTGGCTGATGTGCCGACGGTGTAGGTTGCATACTCATACTCAAGCATGCTGGCGACAGAGGCTTCTGTAAAGTTTCCGCAGTAGCGTGGATACCACCAAGACAGATTGCCCAGCAGCGCTGCTATGGCAATGATGCCGGCGGCCAGCGGCGCGCGTGCGCCGGTGCGCGCAGTAAGCGCCCCGGCCAGCAGCGCAGCGCACAAACTTGCCGCACCCAGCATGCGCCACGGAAACTGGACAAACGGCAGCAGCGGGATGCGGTCCCACGCCGCGCGCGAAATGCCTAATGTAAAGATGCAGTAGGTTGCAAAGGCCAGCGCAAGCACACCCGTCAGGGCAGCCAGCTGTTTGGGCTGCGTGCGCGCTTCACCGGAAAGTGCGGGCAGGCTAAGCGCAGTCAGACTGCCAAGCAGTGCCACTCCAGCCGCGAGTGCGCCAACTGCCTTTGCGGGCGAGGGGTTCACCAGCTTGTAGTAGGTGGGCGCGGGCAGCGCCAGCAGCTCTCCGAGGGTCAGGTAGTTGGTGTAGTAGGTGAAGATTGGCGGCACCAACAGTTGGTCGGTTTGAATTGAGCCGCGCTCCAGCAAAGCGGGAATCCAGAAGAATGCGCTAAGCAGCAAGCCGCCGGCAATGCCCAGTGCTGCAATCGAAGCTGCGCGGCGCCCGCCAATCTGCCACGCGCGCAGCGCGGTGACCGCCAGCACCAGCGGCATTGCAGTGAGCGCGGTAACGTTATGGCTGCACACCAGTGCGGCCACACACAGCGCGCACAAGACAGCCCAGCGGCGCGAGCTGCGCCGCAGTGCGCGTTCCATGCAGAGCATAATCAGCGGTGGCCAGACCAGAGCCAGCGCTTCAGCAAGCGCGCCGCGCAGCAGTACATTGAACGCGAGGTAGGGTGCGCTGCCGTAAACAACGCCGGCCGCCACGCCGGCCCATGTGCCGTACCACTCGCGCGCCGCTGCAAAAGCACCCAAGCCCGCAGCCAGCACGCACATTGCCAGCGCCAGATTCAACGCCAGCGGATAGATGAGACCGAGCTGATGCAGCGCAACCAGCAGGTATGAGCCCAGCGGCGCGTAGAAGTTGAAGAGCGGGTAGCCATAGCCATGCGCCATGTGCGGCTCCCAGCGCGGATACCAATCCCCGAGGCGCAGGGCCGCCTCCAGTGCCACGGCTTTATGAATATGAAAGACGCCATCGTTGGAGCAGGTCATTTCGGCGCGCGCGAGGGCCGTGAGCGGCAGCGCAAGGAAGAGCGCCACGGTGAGGGCAGCGAGTTTGGGGCGGAAGAACGCTTGCATGGCGGAAAAATTAGCGCGGACGCGCGCTGCACAATCAACGCAGTTGCAGAAATTTGCGAAGGCGTAATCTAAAAAATATTATCGCACAACAGATTTGGCGCATGCGTGCGGCTTGTATTCCGGCGCAAAAGGTAATACCATTGCGCTCGCGTCCAAGTACGCCGAGCGGTCGCGGGCGTGCTTGCACGCCTGAGGAAAGTCCGCGCTCCATAGGGCAGCGTGCCGGATAACATCCGGGCCGGGTGACCGGGGGAATAGGGCCACAGAGAAGTGCATTGCCGGTGGCAACACCGGCGAGGGTGAAACGGTGCGGTAAGAGCGCACCGGCGCGCGCAGTAATGGGCGCGGCCAGGCAACCCCCACGCGGAGCAAGGCCAAGCAGGGACGACGTGCCGGCCCGGCGCGCCTGAGTCCCGGGTAGGCTGCATGAGGCGGGCAGCAATGCCAGTCCCAGATAGATGATCGCTGGCGCGGGTGAAGCGGCTTGCCGCAACGCCTGCGCAACAGAACGCGGCTTATAGGCGAACTTGGACGCGCCTGCCTTGTCAGTATATGCAGCAGCGCGGGCTTGGCTGCCCGTCTGCCGGCAATTGAGCGCCCGCGTACGCTTTACAATTGCGCTTGCGATAGTGCAAGCTGCGAATCACAAAGCATTGCAGGTTGTGTGATCAATCTGATGCAAGCGCTGCTGGCTGCTGATTGCAAAATATATTTTTATGACGCCCGAGAATGACTACAAAAAACAAGCTGCGGTGCAGGCGCTGGAGCTGGTGCGCAGTGGCATGGTGCTGGGCCTCGGCAGCGGCTCAACAATTGCGCATTTCATTGACGAGCTGGGTGCGCGCCTGCGCAGCGGGCAGCTGCAGCGTGTCTGCGGCGTGCCCACCTCGGTGGAGACTGCACAACGCGCCACTGCGGCCGGCATTGCGCTGACCACGCTGGCTGCCCATGCGCAGCTGGAACTGGCGGTTGACGGTGCTGATGAAATTGATGCGCAGTGCAATCTGATCAAAGGGCTGGGGCGCTGCATGTTGCGCGAAAAAGTTGTGGTGCAGCACGCGCTGCAATTTGTGGTGGTGGCGGATGACTCGAAGCGGGTGGGGCGCCTCGGTACACGCGGCCCGCTGCCTGTGGAAATACTGCCGTTTGAGGCTGGCGCGCATGTGCGCTGGCTGGGTACGCTGGGATGCAGAGCGGAGCTATGGCTGGCGGCGGATGGGACGCCGCTGGTTACTGACAATGGCAATCAATTGGCCAAGTGCTGGTTTACTGATGGCATTGGCGATCCCTGGGCACTGGCGCTGCAACTGCAGGCGCGGGCCGGCATCGTGGAGCATGGTTTGTTTTTGGGCATGGCCACGCAGGTGATTACGGCTGGCGCCGGCGGCGTGCGGAGTCAGCGTTGCACCGGATGAGCGCGCAGATTGCACCCTCCATTCTGGCTGCGGACTTCGCGCATTTGGGTGCGCAGGTGGAAGAAGCATTGCTGGCTGGTGTGCGCTGGCTGCACTTGGATGTAATGGACGGGCACTTTGTGCCTAACATCACTTTTGGCCCGCTGGTGGTGCAGGCGCTGCGCACACTCGCCACGCAGCACCGCGCTGTGCTGGATGTGCATCTAATGATCACCAGTCCCGAGCGGCACCTGGAGGCATTTGCGCGCGCGGGCGCTGATGTGATTACGGTGCATGCCGAGGCTTGCAATAACTTAAGTGCGGTGGTGCAGGCGGTGCGGCAGCTGGGCTGCCGGGCGGGCGTGGCAATCAACCCGCCGACGGCGGTGCAGGTGCTTGAGCCCGTGCTGCAGCAGTTGGATCTGGCACTCATCATGTCCGTGACTCCGGGGTTTGGCGGGCAGGCTTACTTTCCCGGCAGCACCGCCAAGGTGGCGGAGCTGCGCACGCGCCTGGACGCGCTGGGTGCAACAGCAGAGCTGCAAGTGGATGGCGGCATTGGCGCAGACAACGCGGCGGCGGTGGCGCAAGCCGGTGCCACTGTGCTGGTGGCGGGCAGTGCAGTCTTCGGTGGTACGCGCGGCGTTGCCGCAAACCTGCGCGCGCTGCAGCTTGCGCTGGCTTAGGCTGTGCGCCGGCGGTTCACGCGCGGCACAGGCACCTTCTTTGCGGGCGCGGGAGCAACACCTGTGTTGGTTGCAGATTGCGGTTCGTATAGCGTATCTTTCAAGCGCGTAGCCATTGCTTGAATGTGATTCTGATTATTGCCGCAGCAGCCGCCGATCAGGCGCGCACCCAGCGCGCGTGCACGCACTGCAAACTCGCCCATCTCTTCGGGTGTTGCTTGATACACGGCTTTGCCCTTCACCAATACCGGCATGCCCGCGTTGGATTTGGCCACCACAATTAGTTCGGGCTCCGCTGCGTGCATGCGGCGCACTACCTCCAGCATCTCATCGGATCCGTTGCCGCAGTTTCCGCCGCCGGCAAACAAGCCCTGGTCGCGCATGAAACGCGCAGCCGTCTCGGGTGTGACGCCCATCATGGTGCAGCCGTGCGTGTCGAAGCTAAGCGTGCAAACAATTGGCAGTTGCGGAGCTGCGCGCCGCGCGCCTTCAATTGCCGCGCGCACTTCATCAAGATCAGACATTGTTTCAATCCAGAATAAATCCACGCCACCCGCTGCCAATCCGGCGGCTTGCTCGGCGAAGCCGTCTACGGCTGCTTCAAAGGTGAGGTCTCCAAGCGGTGCCATGATCTCGCCGCTTGGCCCAATGTCCCCCGCCACCAGCACCGGCTTGCCGGACGCCGTCACTTCGGCGCGCAGATTTTCCGCGCCTGCCCGGTTGAGCTCATGCACGCGGCCGTCCAGCTTGTGCAGTTTGAGGCGGAAGCGTGTCCCGCCAAAAGTGTTGGTGAGGATGATTTGTGAGCCGGCTTCAATATAGCGGCGCTGGATGGTGCGCACCCGTTCGGGATGCAAAATGTTCCACAGGTCGGGCGGGTCGCCAAACTGCAGGCCTGCCTCAAACAGGCTGGTGCCCATCGCGCCGTCAGCCAGCACGGCCTGCTGATTTTCAAACAAGTTTTTCAAATGGCTCATGCTTCAATTATAGAGTTCCCGGGCAAGATTGGCTAGTAAAGTTAATGGCTGCAGGGACAACACAATACAGGGGTGCAAGATGATTTCATGGGATGACTTTGTGAAAGTGGATATGCGGGTGGGGCGCATCATTGCGGTGGATGCGTTTCCCGAGGCGCGCAAGCCGGCCTACCGGCTGCAAATTGATTTCGGGGCGCTGGGAGTTAAGCAATCGTCCGCGCAGATCACCAACTACAGTGTTGCTGAACTTTTGAACCGGCAGGTGGTGGCAGTTATAAATTTCCCGCCAAAGCAGGTGGGCCCGTTTCGATCCGAGGTGTTGGTGCTCGGTGCAATCGAGCCGGATGGCGCTGTACTGCTGCTGGAGCCAAAGCCGGGTGCAAGCCTCGGTTCACGAATCGCTTAGCAAGCGCTGCTGCTGCTGCCGGCAGCTGCACGAGTTCAGGCACGCGAGATCGGAAGA
>OFRD01000183.1_pt1 | contig 23974 bp, 22 predicted proteins | sample 1543041 | NCBI WGS metagenome assembly OFRD01 (sample SAMN07774234, study PRJEB24372) | wastewater metagenome | isolation source: Exp Tend CN 100WW | collected 2016-02
AATGATGCCATCAAATGCGATGCATGGCAAAAGCATGTGCTGAATCTACAGTTCATGCCATACCCAGCAAGGAGCACACGCTATGTTGACCATCCGCAAATCACAAGACCGAGGTTACGCCGATCACGGCTGGCTCAAGTCGTTCCACAGCTTTTCATTTGCCAACTATTTCGACCCGGCCCATATGGGCTGGGGCAATTTGCGCGTCATCAACGAAGACCGCATTGCGCCCGGCACTGGCTTTGGCACGCATGGTCACCGCGATATGGAAATCATCAGCTACGTGTTGTCGGGCAATCTGGCTCACCAAGACAGCATGGGCAACGTCAAGGGCATACCGCCCGGTGATGTGCAGCGCATGAGCGCAGGCAGCGGTGTGCGCCACAGTGAGTTCAACCACGCCGAGGGTGAGCAAACCCATTTTTTGCAGATCTGGATCGAGCCGAATGTGATGGGCATTGACCCCGGTTACGAGCAAAAAACCGTGCCTGAAGCCGCCAAACGCGGGCAGCTGGCGCTGGTGGCCGCCCCCGATTCGGGCCAATTCACCGTCAAAATTCACGCCGATGCCCGCTTGTATGCAGGCTTGTTCGATGGCGCCGAGCATGCGAGCCTGGCGCTCAACCCCGCGCGCAAGGCCTATGTGTTTTTGGTGCGCGGCAGTTTGCAGGTCAATGGCCAGCCACTTCAGGCCGGCGATGCCGCTCTGCTGCAAGCCGAGTCTTCGTTGGCATTGGCCCAAGGCCAGAACGCCGAAGTGCTGGTGTTTGATCTGTGCGCCTGACACACAGCATGCGGCGATCGTTTCGCCATTCCCGCGCAGGCGGTAATCCAATCCCCCGTCATTCCCGCGCAGGCGGCAATCCAATCCCCCGTCATTCCCGCGCAGGCGGGAATCCATTTCGCTTCTCTGTGTTCTTTTTTTAAGGAGTATTTCTCATGGCTAAAACCGTTGTTGTTTTCCATTCTGGCTACGGCCACACCCAGCGCGTGGCTCAATTTGTGGCCCAAGGCGCCAACGCCCAGTCGATCACCATCGATGCCGACGGCAACATCACCGAGGCCGACTGGGCCGCGCTGGACGCCGCTGATGCCATCATCTTTGGCTCGCCCACCTACATGGGCATGGCCTCTTGGCAGTTCAAGAAGTTTGCCGACGCCACCTCCAAGCGCTGGTTCACCAGCGCCTGGAAAGACAAAGTCGCTGGCGGCTTCACCATCTCGGCCAGCCCCAGCGGTGACAAGCTGTCCACCATCCAGTACTTCATCACATTGGCCATGCAGCAAGGCATGGTTTGGGTCGGTCAGCCTGCCATGAACGACGGCACCATCAACCGCATCGGCTCCAACTCCGGAGTGATGGCGCAAGTGGGCCCTACCAGCCCTGCCGAAGACATCCCTCAGGGCGATTTGGACACCGCCAAAGCCTATGGCGAGCGCGTGGCCGCTGTGGCCGCCAAACTGCGCGCTTGATGCATCTTTGCAGGGGGCTTCCGTCTGGTTGGAGGCCACTCTGCGGGCAAATGTTCCGGCACCACCATTCATGGCAAGCGGGCGCTCGTTTCTCCGAGTTCAGGTTTGCCGGTGGGCGGTGTGCAATTTAAGAAATGCGTTGATCTCGGGTAGCATCTCGTCATGAAAATCATCTCGATGTTGCCGTGGGCCGATTGGCTTGCTGTGCTGACTTTTTTCAGCTTGTGGGTGGGTTATGCCTGGGTGGCCAAAGTGCGCGGCCTGCGCGACCAAAGTCTGATTGCCACCACCAACCGTTATCGCCAGATGTGGATGATGCAAGCCACCGCCCGTGATCCACGCATGTTGGATGGCCTGATCACGCAAAATTTGTCGCAAACACCGGCATTCTTTTCGTCGACCAGCATCATCATCATCGGTGGCCTGTTCGCACTGATGGGCACCACCGACAAGGCGGCTGAGCTTGTGGGAGAAATCCCTTTCGCGCAGCCTACGCCCTTGCTCGTTTTTGAGTTCAAGATTCTGGTCTTGGTTGGTATTTTTGTTTACGCGTTTTTCCGATTTTCTTGGTCTATGCGGCAATACACCTTCGTGGCTTTAGTCATCGGTGCCATGCCTCCGCCTAAAGATTTTGAAAATCATCGTTTTGACCGCCAGCACTTTGCCGAACGCGCGGGTAACCTGGTCAGTGCGGCTGCCGAGACTTTCAACGATGGTTTGCGGGCCTATTACTTTTCTTTTGCCGCCATGGCCTGGTTTTTTTCACCCTTGGCGCTGGTCATGGGGACGGCCTTGGTGGTGCTGATTCTTTACGGGCGAGAGTTCAGGTCTGACGTGCTGCAGGTTTTGCGCGACTGAGTCAATTACCCCGCCGCCGCACCATCGGCGGCAGGGGTGACCTCCTACAATGGCAGGCTATGTTTGTTCACCTGCGCCTTCACACCGAATTTTCTGTCGTTGACTCGACATGCCGTATCGACGACGTGGTCAAGATCGCGGCCAAAGACGGTCAGCCTGCCTTGGCCATCACCGATCTGAACAACCTGTTTGGTGGGGTCAAATTCTACAAAGAAGGCCGGGGCAAGGGCGTCAAGCCCATCCTGGGTGCCGAAATCAACCTGGAAGGTCTGGGGGGTGATCTGGGGGCCATCAGCCGGGTGGTGGTGTTGGTGCAAAGTCACCAAGGCTATCTGAATATTTGCGAATTATTGGCCCGCGCTTGGACTCAAAACGTGCTCAAAGGCGTGGCCGTGGTCAAGCTGGTTTGGCTCAAGGAGCTGTCTGAGGGCTTGATATTGCTGTCCGGCGCGCAGGCTGGCCCGGTGGGGCAGGCCTTGGTGCAGGGCGATAGCGACAAAGCCGCCGATGTGGCTTTGCAGTTGGGCTCGATTTTTCCGCACCGTTTTTACCTGGAACTGCAACGCGCAGGCCGCCCCGAAGACGAGCCGCAGGTGGCGGGCGCGGTGGCCCTGGCCGCACGCTTGGGTTTGCCCGTGGTGGCCACGCACCCGGTGCAGTTTCACGAGGCCGAAGATTACGAGGCCCACGAAGCCCGGGTGTGCATCTCTGAAGGCGAAATCTTGGCCAATCAGCGCCGGGTGCGCCGCTTTACCCGCGAGCAATACTTCAAATCCGCCGCGCAAATGTGTGCGCTGTTTGCCGATGTGCCCAGCGCCATCGCCAACACGCTGGAGATCGCCAAGCGCTGCAACCTGACCTTGGTGCTGGGCAAGCCACAGTTGCCCAACTTCCCGATTCCGCCTGTCAATGGCGTGATCATGTCCGTGGACGACTATTTTCGCCATGTCTCGCACGAAGGGCTGGAAGCCCGCCTGCTGCATCTGTACCCCAACGAAGCCAAACGCAACGAAGAACGCCCGCGTTATGTGGAGCGCTTGGAATTCGAGCTGAACACCATCTTGAAGATGGGCTTTCCGGGCTACTTCTTGATCGTGGGTGACTTCATTCAGTGGGCCAAGGCCAATGGCTGTCCGGTCGGCCCTGGCCGGGGCTCGGGTGCGGGATCGCTGGTGGCCTATGCGCTCAAGATCACCGATCTCGATCCACTGCAGTACAACCTGCTGTTCGAGCGATTTTTGAACCCAGAGCGGGTGTCGATGCCTGACTTCGACATTGACTTTTGCCAGGGCAACCGTGACCGGGTGATCGACTATGTGAAGGACAAATACGGGCGTGACGCGGTCAGCCAGATTGCCACCTTCGGCACCATGGCCGCGCGTGCGGCGATTCGCGACGTGGGCCGTGTGCTGGACATGAGCTACATGTTTTGCGACGGCATCAGCAAGCTGATTCCCAACAAGCCGGGCATGTCGGTCACGCTGCAATACCCGCCCGCCACGCCCAAAGAGGGCGACAAGAACAACTACGCCATCGCCATGGAGCCCATCTTGGCCGAGCGCATCGAGCGCGAAGAGGATGTGAAGACGCTCATCGAGCTGGCGCAAAAGCTCGAAGGCATGACGCGCAACATCGGCATGCACGCCGGGGGCGTCTTGATCGCGCCCGGCAAGTTGACCGACTTTTGCCCGCTCTACCAACAGCCCGGCAGCGAGTCGGCGGTGAGTCAGTACGACAAAGACGACGTGGAGGCTGCAGGCCTGGTGAAGTTCGACTTCTTGGGCTTGGCCACGCTGACGATCTTGGAGATTGCCCGCGAGTTCATCATGAAGCGGCACAAGGGCCAGGAGAACTTCGCCTTTGAAAATATCCCGCTCGACGACACACCGACCTACAAACTTTTCTCGGACGGCAAGACCGAAGCCGTGTTCCAGTTTGAAAGCCGTGGCATGCAGGGCATGTTGCGCGATGCGCGGCCCAGCCGCCTGGAAGACCTGATTGCGCTGAACGCGCTGTACCGCCCCGGCCCGATGGACCTGATTCCCAGTTTTGTGGCGCGCAAGCATGGGCGTGAGGTCATTGAGTACCCGCACCCGTTGGTGGCCGAGATGCTGAGTGAGACCTACGGCATCATGGTTTACCAAGAGCAGGTGATGCAGACCGCCCAGATTTTGGGTGGCTACAGCTTGGGCGGCGCCGACATGCTGCGCCGTGCCATGGGCAAGAAGAAGGCCGAAGAAATGGCCGAGCACCGCGCCATCTTCCGCGCAGGTGCAGCCAAGAACGACATCACCGAAGCAAAAGCCGACGAGGTTTTTGACTTGATGGAAAAGTTCGCGGGCTATGGCTTCAACAAGTCGCACGCTGCCGCTTACTCTTTGCTGGCGTACCACACAGGCTGGCTCAAGGTGCACTACACCGCCGAGTTCTTTTGCGCCAACATGACGGTGGAAATGGACGACACCGACAAGCTCAAGGTGCTTTATGAAGACGCGGTCAAGTTCGGCATCACGTTCGACCCACCGGACGTGAATCGGGGCACCCACCGTTTTGAACCCGTCACCGACAAGGTGATCCGCTATGGCCTGGGTGCCATCAAAGGCACAGGTCAGCAAGCGATCGACGCCATTGTGGCGGCTCGCAACCAGGGCGGCCCGTTCACCAGCCTGTTTGACTTTGCCGTGCGCGTGGACCGTTCGCGCATCAACAAACGCACGGTGGATGCGCTGATCAAGGCGGGGGCCTTTGATTCGCTGCACATGAACCGCGCCGCCTTGTCGGCCAGCATCGACCGGGCGTTCGAGTTCTCCAGCGCCACCACGGCCAATGCCAACCAAGGCGGCCTGTTTGACATGCTGGGCGACGACTCGCACGGCTCCAGCACACAAGAGCCTGACTTGGTCGAAGTCATGCCCTGGGGCATCAAGGAACGCCTGCTGCTCGAAAAAACCGCTGTGGGCTTTTTCTTGTCTGGCCATTTGTTTGATGCGGTGGAACGCGAGGTGCGCCAGTTTGCCCGCCGCAAGATCGACGACCTGATCGACAGCCGTGAGCCGCAGTTGATGGCCGGGATTGTGAGCGACTTGCGCATCATCAACGGCCAGCGGGGCAAGGTGGCCATCTTCAAGCTCGATGACAAATCGGGCGTGATGGAGGCCACAGCCGACGAAGCCCTGATCAACTCGGCCAAGCATTTGCTCAAAGACGATGAGCTGATCATCGTCACGGCCAAGATGCAGGCTGACCGTTTCTCGGGTGGTTTCCGTCTCAAGATCGAGCAGGTCATGGACTTGGGCGCAGCCCGCTGTCGCTATGGCAAATACCTGCGCGTGGCTGTGAATGGCCGCGCCCCCGACATCGCGCGCCTGGTCAAAGAATTCCCGGCGCAACGCGAGCAGACCGATCAAGGCGATTTGGTGCGCGGCTTGCCGGTGCGCTTGGTGTTGGAGCGGCGCAACGACGAGCTGGCTGCCCGCGCCGAGCTGGCGCTGGGCGAAGCCGCCAAATTCTTCCCGACCGATGCGGCATTGGCCAGCTGGATGGCGCAGGCCGATCAGGGGCAGGCGCGGATTGTGTACGACTGAAGCTGCGCTGGCCTCAATCCTGTGGTCTGAACCCCAGCACGATCACAGGCGGCACCCGCCCATCACTGTCTTTGGGGAATATTTCGGTTTTGTCGATGGCCCGAAGCACGGCATCGTCCCAGGCTTTGTTGCCGCTGGTTTGCACGATGCGGCGGCTGAGGATGGTGCCGTCGGGGCTGACTTTGACTTCGACTTCGGCACGCGGGTTGCCCACCACATCGCCGGGGTAGGTGATGTTGGGCTTGATGCGGCCCACCAAGCGGCCCGCGTAGCTGGCCGAGGGACCTGATGATTTGAGCGCTGTGCCGCTGGCGTTTTCGCCGCCCGAGGCACCGGCCATGCCTTGCATGCGTTTGAGGTTTTCTTTGCGCAGTGCATCAGCCCGGGCGGCATCCGCCTTCTCAGCGCTGGCCTTTTCTGCGGCTTTTTTCTTGTCGCGTTCTTTCTCTTCCTGCGCTTTTTTCTCTTTGGCCGCTTTTTCCTTGGCTTTGTCTTCTTTCTCGCGCTCTTTCTCGCGTTCCTTGCGCTTGAGCTCAGCCTTTTCTTTTTCGGCTTTTAACTTGGCCGTTTTTTCTTTTTCGGCCTTCAGCTTTTCAGCTTTGTCGGCTTCTTTTTTCTTGTCTTGCTGTTTTTTCTTTTCGAGCGCGATTTGAGCGTCCAGCCGCTCTTGCGCCAGATCGGGCGCAGGCGGTGGTGGTGGCGTGGGTTTGGCGGGTTTGGGCTGTGGCGCGGGCTCCGGCTCTGGCGCTGGCTCTGGCAGCGGCTCTTGCAGTCTTGGGGCCGCAGCTTGCGGCGTGGCCGACCACAGTTCGGCTTCGGCTTGCACGGTTTGCGGTTGGGTCTTCCAGGCCGTGGCCAAGCCCAAGGCCATGAACAGCAAGGCGTGCACCAGACCGGCGATCACCCAGGCACGCCCCGTGCCGGGTTGCGCCGGGGGCGCAAATTCGAGGTGATGCATGGTCTTGGCGTTCAAACCCAAACCCTCAAGGTGCCAGCTGAACCGACAGACCCACACGGGCAATGCCCGCGCGTTGCAGGCTGTCCATCACTTGCACCACGGTCTCGTATTTCACAGTGCGGTCGGCGCTGATGACGACCGCCGTGTTCTGTTCATCGCCGACCAGTCGCTTGACGCTGGCGGCCACGCTGGGCAAGGTGGCGCTGTCGGTCTTGCCGTCACTCACCAGTTCGAGTCGTTCGTCTTTTTGGATCACGATCTGGATGACTTTGTCCGGTTGCTTGGCGGCTTTGCCCACGCTGGGCAGGTCCACCACACTGGGCGTGATCATGGGTGCGGTCACCATGAAGATGATGAGCAGCACCAACATCACGTCAATGAAGGGCACCATGTTGATTTCGGCGATGGTGCGGCGTCCGCGACCTCGGGATGAAACGGCAGGCATGCGTGCTTCCTTCAGTGGCCCGAGGCCGAGCTGTTGGCGCCGCCCAGGCTGCGCTGCAAGATGTTGGAGAACTCTTCGATGAAGGTTTCCAGCTTGATGGCAATGCGGTCCACGTCGTGTGAAAAACGGTTATAGGCCAGCACGGCCGGAATGGCCGAGAACAGGCCAATGGCGGTGGCAATCAGCGCTTCGGCAATGCCGGGTGCCACGGTGGCCAAGGTCACTTGCTGCAAGCTGGCCAGCCCGGTAAAGGCGTGCATGATGCCCCACACCGTGCCGAACAAGCCGACATAAGGCGAGATCGAGCCGACCGAGGCCAAAAAAGCCAGTTGCGATTCGGCCACGTCCATCTCGCGCTGGAAGCTGGCCCGCATGGCGCGGCGTGCGCCGTCGAGCAGGGTGCCTGCGTCGCTGATCTGGCGTTCGCGCAGTTTTTGATATTCGCGCATGCCGCTGGCAAAAATGCGCTCCATGGGGCCGGACAGCTTGGCGTTTTGGCTGGCCGAGTTGAACAGCTCGTTCAGGCTGGTGCCTGACCAAAAGACGCGTTCAAATTCTTCGTTGAGGTTTTTGATGCGCTTGATGGCCCCGAGCTTGCGCACGATGGCGGCCCAGCTGGCCACAGAAATCGCCAGCAGCAGCAAGACCACCAATTGCACGACAAAACTGGCGTGCAACAGCAGCGAGACGATGGACATGTCTTGGTTCATTTGAGGGCTTCCAGAACGGGGGCCGGGATGCGGCCAGGTTTCAAGGTGGTGGCGTCGACCCAGCCCAGGCGGATGGTGCCTTCGGCCAACAGTCGGTCGCTGCTTGTCGTTTGGCCCGCTGTGCACAGGTAGGCACGCTGGGCAATGGTCAGGCTGGCTTTGCCGCCGGTTTGCAGCTCGGCGGTGACGAGCAGGGTGTCGTCCAAGCGGGCGGGTGAATGGTATTTGACGGTGGTTTCAGAGACCACAAACATGCCCCCCGATTCGTCGCGCAGCACCTGTTGGCCAAAGCCCAGGGCACGCAGCCACTCGGTGCGGGCACGCTCAAAGAACTTGAGGTAGTTGGCATAAAACACGATGCCGCCCGCGTCGGTGTCTTCCCAATAGATGCGGATGGGGTGCTGAAACGGGGCGTTGAGGGGCGGGATCAGGCTCATGCTTGCAACCAGGCTTTCAGGCGGGCGATGGCGGTTTGCAACTCGGCCATCGAGTTGGCGGTCGAAAAACGCACAAAGCGCGCAGTTTGGTCGGTGCCAAAGTCGCGCCCCGGCGTGATCGCGACATGGGCGTGCTCCAGCGCAGCAAAGGCAAATGCCCAGCTGTCTTTAAGGCCCAGCTTTTGGCAGGCCGCTGTGCAGTCGGCCCAGGCATAAAACGCCCCATCGGGGGCCACGGGCACCGTCAGGCCCAAATCGTTCAGGGCGGGGATGAAGTAGTCGCGACGGGCTTTGAATTCGGCGCGGCGGCGCTCGTATTCGGCCAGGCTCTCGGGCGCAAAGCAGGCCAAGGCGGCTTGTTGGGCCACGGTGCTGGCGCAAATGAAAAGGTTTTGTGCCAGCCGCTCCAGCACGGGGGTCAGCGCTTCGGGCACCACCAACCAGCCCAGCCGCCAGCCGGTCATGTTGAAGTATTTGCTGAAGCTGTTGATGCTGATGATGTCGTCGCCCAAGGCCAGGGCGCTTTGGCCAAAGGCGTCGTCGTGGCTCAGGCCCAGATAGATCTCGTCGATGAGGGTGATGCCGCCATGGCCCCGCACCACTTGCACGATGCGGGCCAATTCAGCAGGGTCAATCGACGTGCCGGTGGGGTTAGAGGGCGACGCCAACAAGACGCCTCGGGTTTGGGTGCCCCAGGCCTCGGCCACTTTGGCGGCGCTCAATTGAAAGCGCTCTTGCGCAGTGGTGGGCAGCAACACGGCGGTGCCTTCAGCCGCGCTCACAAAGTGGCGGTTGCAGGGGTAGCTGGGGTCGGGCATGAGGATTTCATCGCCCCGGTTGATGAGTGCCAAGCACGCCAATTGCAGCGCCGCCGATGCGCCTGCCGTGACCACGATGCGGCTGGCGGGCACCTGCACGCCAAAGCGCTGCGCATACCAGCCACTGATGGCTTGGCGCAAGGCATCTAAGCCCAGCGCGGGGGTGTATTGGGTTTGGCCAGAGGCGATCACGGCCTGTGCCGCTTTTTGCACCAAGGGCGGTGCGGTGAAGTCGGGCTCGCCGATGTTCAAAAACACCACGGGTCGGTCGGTGTGCGCGACTTCGCGGGCTTTTTGCGAGGCGGCCTTGGCCACCTCCATCACATAAAACGGCTCGATGCGCTCGGCGCGCTCAGAGATGCGCATGGTGTTCAACACACCTTCATTTGGCGCGACCGGACTGGCGGTCGGCTTGCACTTCGGCGCTGCGCAGCTCGGGGGCCAGGCCGCCGAGCAAGGCGTTCACATATTTGTGACCGTCGGTGCCGCCAAAGTCCTTGGCCAGTTCGATGCATTCGTTGAGCACCACGCGCCAGGGCACATCGAGGCAGTGCTGCATTTCATAGACGCCGATCCACATGATGGCGTGCTCGACAGGCGAGATTTCGGCAAAGTTGCGGTCCAGCTTGGGCGCGATCAATGCGTCCAGTGCCTTGGCTTGCTCGATGCAGCCGTAGAGCAGGGCGTCGTAATGGGCCGAATCGGCTTTGTGAAAGCCCGACAAATCGCGTGTGAAAACGTCGATGTCTGAGGCTTCGTTGCGTCCCACGATGTGCTGGTACAGACCCTGCAACGCAAACTCGCGTGAGCGGCTACGGGCGGGCTTGGCCGATGACTTACGCGTGCCGGTTGTGGCCGGCTTGGCGTTGTCTGTGGCTGTCTCTGTGGCGCTGTCCGGGGTGCTGGATTCGTCGGTCATCACGCGGTCTCTTCGTCGTCAAGTTCGTCGGCCAGCTCAGCCATGTCGGCGGCCAGGTCATCCATGATGCAGGCCATCTCGACCGCCACGCGGGCCGCGTCACGGCCTTTTTCGGTCTGGCGCACGATGGCTTGTTCCAGGTTTTCGGTGGTCAAAATCGCGTTGGCGATCGGCAGGTTGTAGTCGAGCGACACGCGGCTGACGCCTGCGCCCGACTCGTTGGCCACCAACTCAAAGTGGTAAGTCTCGCCGCGGATGATGCATCCCAACGCGACCAGCGCGTCATATTCGGCGCGTTCGGCCATGGCTTGCAGAGCAACGGGCACTTCGAGGGCGCCGGGCACCATGACGTGGTCAATGCTGGTCACGCCCAAGGCTTGCAACTCTTCGATGCAGGCTTTGGCCAAGGCGTTGGTGATGTCTTCGTTGAAACGGGCTTGCACGATGCCGATGTGCAGAAATTGGCCGTCGAGTTCTTCGACCAGGCCTTTGTTGGCTTCGAGCATGTTTATTCCTTGGGGATGTAAGCGGTGATTTCGAGGCCGTAACCGGTCATGCTGGGCATGCGGCGGGGTTGGCCCATGAGTTTCATTTTGTGCACGCCGCACTCGCGCAAAATTTGTGCACCCACACCGTAGGTGCGCAGGTCCATCTTGCCGCGCTCGGGCGCTTGGGCCGAGCGGGCACGGCCTTCAAATTGGGCCAGCAATTGCTCGGCCGATTCGCCGCAGTTGAGCAGCACGGCCACACCGCAGCCATGCTGGTTGATGTATTGCAAGCTGGTGTCCAGGTTCCACGAGTGCATGGACCGGTTGATTTCGAGAGCATCCAGCACCGACAGGGGTTCATGCACGCGCACGGGCACCTCGGCGTCGGCCGACCACTGGCCTTTGACGAGTGCCAGGTGCACGGTTTGGCTGGGTTGGTCGCGAAAGGCATGGGCGGTGAATTCGCCGTGGGCGGTTTGCAATGTGCGGCTGCCGATGCGCTCGACCAGCGATTCGTTGCGGCTGCGGTATTCGATCAGGTCGGCAATGGTGCCGATTTTGAGGCCGTGTTCGGCGGCAAACAGCTGCAGGTCGGGCAGGCGGGCCATGGTGCCGTCGTCTTTCATGATCTCGCAGATCACGGAAGACGGTGAGCAACCGGCCATGGCGGCCAAGTCGCAACCGGCTTCGGTGTGACCGGCACGCATGAGCACGCCGCCATCGACCGCTTGCAGCGGGAAGATGTGACCCGGTTGCACCAAGTCAGTGGCTTGGCTGCTTTTGGCCACGGCCACTTGCACGGTCTTGGCCCGGTCGGCAGCCGAGATGCCCGTGGTGACGCCTTCGGCGGCTTCGATGGAGACCGTGAAAGCGGTGCTGTAGACGGTGCCGTTGCGGGCGGCCATGGGGGGCAACTTCAAAAACTCGCAGCGCTCGCGGGTGAGCGTCAAGCAGATCAGGCCTCGGCCAAAGCGGGCCATGAAGTTGATGGCTTCGGGCGTGACGTGGTCAGACGCCAACACCAAATCGCCTTCGTTTTCACGGTCTTCTTCGTCGACCAGGATCACGATGCGACCGGCCTTCATGTCGGCCACGATCTCTTCAACGGGCGAGATCGCCACGGGTGTCAGTTGCGCTGGGGCGTTCATGGCTTGTCCTGTTGGTGGGCTGATCCGGCTGCTTCTAGGCTGAGCATGCGCTCAACGTAGCGGGCCACGGTGTCGATTTCGAGGTTGATCCGGCTTCCTGCCCTCAGGCTGCCGAGGGCGGTGTTGTCCACGGTGTGCGGGATCAGGTTGATGCTGATCTCGCAGCCATCGGCCAGATCGGCCACACGGTTGACCGTGAGGCTCACGCCGTTGACGGTGATGGAGCCTTTGTAGGCGAGGTATTTGGCCAGGGCATGGGGTGCCAGAATGCGCAACTCCCAGCTTTCGCCAATTTGCTCAAAGTGGCTGATTTGTCCGACACCGTCCACATGGCCGGAAACGATGTGTCCGCCCAAGCGGTCGTGGGCACGCAGCGCTTTTTCGAGGTTGACGGTGCCTTCGCTGTCCAGACCGCTGGTTTTGTCCAGCGATTCCGCCGAGATGTCGATGGTGAACTGACGGCTCTCGGGGTTGAAGGTGGTGACGGTCATGCAAGCGCCGTTAAGGGCGATGCTGTCGCCCAAGCCCACATCGTCAAGGTACCCGGCGGGGGCCTCGATGGTGAGGCGCTTGCCGTGGAGTAAAGAGCGACCCAGGTCGTGAATGGCGACGATTCGCCCCACGCCGGTGATGATTCCGGTGAACATAGCTGTCTATTTTCGCAGGTAATGAGGGTTAATCGGGAGGGCGTCAACAAAAAAACGCCCACAAGCCTTGCAACTGCGGCGGCCTCGCCAAATCAGGGTTAACCAAGGCTTGAGCCGCCCGGGCGTGTGCCTAGAATGGTGCATTGCAGCAGATTTGCAATTTGCAGTCTGTCACCAGGAGTTTTCATTGCCGGTCAAGCCCCCAGTCAAGTCCATCAAGTCAGCCAGCGTTCCAGTCTCTGGGAGCGTCCGGACCATCAAGAAATACCCCAATCGGCGCTTGTATGACACGCAAACCTCCACCTACGTGACCCTGGCCGAGATCAAAAAATTGGTCATGGCCGCATCCCCTGTGGTGGTGCTCGACGCCAAAACGGGCGAAGACCTGACACGCGCCATTTTGCTGCAGATCATTTTGGAAGAGGAATCCGCGGGCGTGCCCATGTTCAGCGAAGCGGTGTTGTCCAACATCATCCGTTTTTATGGCCACTCCATGCAGGGACACATGGGCTCGTATTTAGAGAACCATGTCCAGTCTTTCATGGATTGGCAAAGCAAGCTGGGTGAATCCAGTCCGACCCTCAGCCCCGAGGTCTGGGCCCAGTTCATGAAGTGGCAGACCCCGCTGATGCAAAACATGTTCTCTGGTTTGGCTAACCCGTCCCAAAACGTCATGACGCAAATGCAGGAACAAATGCAAAAACAGATCCAGAAGAACGCGGAGCAGCTGCTCGGCGTCATGGGTTTAAGGACTTGATGGGCGCTTCATGCCCTTTTGTCACAAGCCAGTCGTTTTTCCGGGGACAATGCGGGCATGAGTGAAATGACCGCAACCGCACCCCTTCCCACCCCTAAAGTGGGTTTTGTCAGCTTGGGCTGTCCCAAAGCGCTGACCGATTCAGAGCTGATCCTGACGCAACTGAGCGCCGAGGGTTATCAAACTTCCAAAACCTTTGAAGGCGCTGACCTGGTCATCGTCAACACCTGCGGCTTCATCGACGAAGCCATCAAGGAAAGCCTGGACACGATTGCCGAGGCCTTGAGCGAGAACGGCAAAGTGATCGTGACCGGTTGCTTGGGTGCGAAAACAGGCGAAGGCGGCGGCAATATGGTCCTTGAAATGCACCCCAGCGTGCTGGCTGTGACCGGACCGCACGCCACCCAAGAGGTGATGGACGCAGTGCACACCCACTTACCCAAGCCCCATGATCCGTTTTTGGACTTGGTGCCTGGCGGTTTTGGTGAGGCGGGCCTCAAGCTCACGCCGCGCCACTATGCCTATTTGAAGATCAGCGAAGGCTGCAATCACCGCTGCACGTTTTGCATCATCCCGTCGATGCGGGGCGATTTGGTTTCGCGCCCGATTGGTGATGTGCTGAAAGAAGCCAAGGCCTTGTTTGAAGGCGGCGTGAAAGAGCTGCTGGTCATCAGCCAAGACACGTCTGCTTATGGCGTTGATGTGAAATACCGCACCGGTTTTTGGGACGGCAAGCCCGTCAAGACCCGCATGCTGGAACTGGTGCAGACGCTGGGCGAGATGGCCCGCGAGCACGATGCGTGGGTGCGCCTGCACTATGTTTACCCGTATCCGAGCGTCGACGACATCATTCCCTTGATGGCGCAAGGCTTGGTGTTGCCCTATTTGGATGTGCCTTTTCAGCACAGCCACCCCGATGTGCTCAAGCGCATGAAGCGACCGGCCAGCGGCGAGAAAAACCTGGAGCGCATTCAGCGCTGGCGCGAACTGTGCCCTGAGTTGGTGATTCGCAGCACCTTCATTGCCGGTTTTCCGGGTGAGACCGAAGAAGAATTTGAGCACCTGTTGGACTTTTTGCGCGAAGCGCAAATCGACCGGGCGGGTTGCTTTGCCTACAGCCCCGTCAAAGGTGCCACGGCCAACGAGTTGCCGGGCATGTTGCCCGAAGCGCTGCGCGAAGAGCGACGTGCCCGATTCATGGCGGTGGCCGAAGAAGTCTCGATTGCGCGTTTGCAGCAGCGTGTGGGCTCAACCATGCAGGTGTTGGTGGACTCTGCGCCAGCGATGGGCCGACGTGGGGGTGTGGGGCGCGGCTTTGGCGATGCCCCTGAGATCGACGGCGTGGTGCGTTTGCTACCGCCCGAGAAGCTGAGCAAAACCCTCAAAGTGGGCGAGTTCACACGTGCACGCATTGTGAGCGTCGAAGGTCACGACTTGGTGGGGGTTCCGGTTTGATGTTGCGTGTCAAGCCGCCGTGCAGCCTTCGGGCTGTCGGCTTGCGCCGCATGGTTTTGTATTTCCAAGCTTTGGCATCGGATGCTTTTGGCTTTGCAAGCGGTGGGTTTGGCTTGAGCAACAAAAAAGCCGTTGATCAGAAATCAACGGCTTGTTGTGTTTTTAACTTATCTGATTCGATAAGATTGGTGCCCAGAAGAGGACTCGAACCTCCACGATGTTACTCGCTAGTACCTGAAACTAGTGCGTCTACCAATTCCGCCATCTGGGCGCCTCAGGAATAAAAGGATTGTATATCAAAAAAGTAGCTCCACCCAGCGGATTGCTGGAAGAAATCGAAGGCAGTGTTCAGGGGCACCGGGATGGCCATGGATTTTTGATCCGTGACAACGGTGAATCAGACATCTACCTGTCTCCTAATGAGATGCGTGCCGTGTTGCACAAGGACCGTGTCAAGGTGCGCATCGTCCGTCAGGACCGCAAGGGCAGGCCGGAAGGCCGCATCGTCGAAATCGTCGAACGCCCCGAGCAGCCGATCATTGGCCGCTTGCTGAACGAAGGCGGATTGTGGCTGGTTGCGCCTGAAGACAAGCGTTATGGCCAGGATGTGATGATTCCCAAAGGGGCCATTGGTGCGGCCAAGCCGGGGCAGGTGGTGGTGGTGGAGTTGACCGAGCCACCCGCTTTGTTTGGACAACCCGTGGGACGCGTGAAGGAAGTGCTTGGCGAAATTGACGACCCCGGTATGGAGATCGAGATCGCCGTGCGCAAGTACAGCGTGCCGCACGAATTTTCGGCGGGCTGTATTGAGCAGGCCAAAGGCTTGCCCGACAAAGTACTGGCCAAGGACCGCAAAGACCGTATCGATCTGCGCGACGTGCCTTTGGTGACCATTGATGGCGAAGATGCTCGCGACTTTGACGATGCCGTGTATTGCGAACCCGCCAAAGTCGGCCGTGGCAAAGGCTGGCGCTTGCTGGTGGCCATCGCCGATGTTAGCCACTATGTGCAAACCGGTAGCGACATCGACATCGATGCTTATGACCGTGCGACCAGCGTGTATTTTCCGCGCCGGGTCATCCCCATGTTGCCAGAGAAGTTATCGAACGGCTTGTGCTCGTTGAACCCGGATGTGGACCGCTTGTGCATGGTGTGCGACATGCTGGTCAATGCCAAGGGCGATGTGCATGCCTACCAGTTTTACCCGGCAGTGATGCACAGCCATGCGCGATTCACCTACACCGAAGTGGCGGCGATTTTGGCCAACACGCGTGGGCCGGAAGCGGCCAAACGCAAAGAGCGCGTGACTGACCTGATGAATTTGCAGGACGTGTACAAAGCTTTGCTTGCTTCACGCGCGGTGCGTGGTGCGGTGGATTTTGAAACCACTGAAACGCAAATCGTGTGCGACGAAAGCGGTCGCATTGAAAAAATTGTGCCGCGCGTTCGCAACGAAGCGCATCGCTTGATTGAAGAAGCCATGCTGGCGGCCAACGTCTGCAGTGCTGACTTCATTCAGCAGGGCAAGCACCCCGGCTTGTTCCGCGTGCACGAAGGCCCCACGGCCGAGAAAAAAGACATCCTGCGCAATTACCTCAAGGCACTGGGCTTGGGGCTGGGCATCAGTGACGATCCTCACACCAGCGAGTTCCAGAAAATCGCGCTGGCGACCAAGGACCGACCGGACGCGCAGCAGATCCACACCATGCTGCTGCGTTCCATGCAGCAGGCTATTTACACGCCTGTCAACAGCGGGCACTTTGGCTTGGCTTATGAGGCCTATACCCATTTCACCAGCCCGATTCGGCGTTACCCCGATTTGCTGGTGCACAGGGTCATCAAGTCGATTTTGTTGGGGCGCAAATACACGCTGCCCAGCTTGCCTGTGCCCGGCGAGGCGCATGCAAAATTGAGCAAGCGTCTAGAGAAAAGCCGCGCGGCCAAAGGTGATTCACCCGAGTCTCAAGCCCCTCGTGTGCGCATGTCGGCAGCCGATCAGCGTGCCTGGGAAGCGGCAGGTCTGCATTGCAGCGCCAACGAGCGCCGTGCCGATGAGGCCAGCCGCGACGTGGAAGCTTGGCTGAAGTGCAAATACATGCGCGAGCATTTGGGTGAGGAGTACGGTGGCGTTGTGTCTGCTGCCACCAGCTTCGGCATATTTGTGACCTTGGACTCTTTGTACGTGGAAGGGCTGGTGCACATCACCGAACTGGGCGGGGAATATTTCCGCTTTGACGAGTTGCGCCAAGAGTTGCGCGGTGAGCGCACAGGTATCCGTTATGCCATTGGCAGCCGTGTGCAGGTGCAGGTCAGCCGTGTCGATTTGGATGGCCGGAAAATCGACTTCCGATTGGTGCATGCGGGGGACGACTTGGTGCCACGCGCCATGCGAGACAAGGGTGTGTCTGCGCCTGTGGAAGGCGAGCGTGGCAAAAAACACGGTTCGCAAGATCGTCGTCTGGCCGATGCAGAGCGCAACCGTTCTCCGATTCAGGCACTCAAAGCCTAGGTGAAGAAGGCGGCCGCCAAGAAAAAGGGACCGCGTACCACCAAGCCGCGTCGCTGACGTTGGGGCCAAGGGGCGTCATCATTTTGTTGGTGGGCGACACGCCATCTGTCAAAAAGCCAGACTCTCAGTCTGGCTTTTTGTTTGTGTGCACTGTTGCAATCGGTCAGGTCAAGCGTTCGGCCAATCGACTGGCCGTCAGCGCATACGCTTCGGGCCAATCGTCCGCCAATTGACCATGCTGCGCTACGGCCATGCAAGCGGCTTCAAATGCGCTGATGCCTCTTGCCATGCGAGCGCCGATGAGTCCTGCCAGCACATCACCCGTGCCGCCGATGGCCAGGCGGCCATTGCCTGTGGTGTTGATGCGAGGGGTTTGCCCGGGTGCGGTGATGACCGTGCCTGAACCTTTCAAGACCACAGTGCATTGAAATCGGTCTGACAGATTCTGAGCTGCCTTCAAACGGTCGTTTTGCACTTGAGTGGTGCTGATCTGTAAAAGCCGTGCCGCTTCCAGGGGGTGGGGTGTGATGACGCTCGGTTGCGCGCTTGCTCGTTGGCGCAGCCCCGCTTGCAGGCGGTCGTCTTGCGTCAAGGCGTTCAGTCCATCGGCATCCAGTACCAATTGCGCGCTGCGTCGCAAGACCTCTGGCATGACCGATTGCACGGCTTGGCCACCGCCACAGCCGCAGACCACATGCAGTTTTTCCAAATCAAGGTGCTGCCATTCGCGTTGCATGACATCGGGTGGTGCACTCTGCGTGGCTTGGCCTGACAACAGGCTCAAAATGACGCGGCCTGCACCTGCATGCAAAGCGGCTGAGGCCGCCAAAACAGCGGCTCCGGTCATGCCCATGCCGCTTGCAGCCATGGCATCGCCGCCAATCACGGCCACATCGCCATGACTGCCTTTGTGGCTGGCATGTCTTTTGGGTAGAGAAGCTTGCGGCGTGTTGAGCCAGGCTTGTGGTGGGATGGTGTTGCTCGAGCTTGTGCTCGTGTGCCCCAAGCTTTCAAGCCAGAGTTGCCCGCTCGCATCGCGGCCATGACCCATGAACAGGCCGGGTTTGGCTGCGATGAATGTGAGTGTCTGATCGGCTTGAACACAAAGAGCCGCATCCGAGGGCCCGCCCAGCAGTTGCCCAGAATCCGGGGCCAGCCCGGTTGGTGCATCAATGGCCAGTACTTTGGCCTTGCATTGGTTGATGGCTTTTACCCAGGTTTGCATACCTGCGCTGAGCGGGCGTGTGGCCCCGATGCCCAAAAGGGCGTCGATGCACAAGTCTTGCGGCACCATTTCTGCCAGCCACTCTGTGGGCAAGTCCGATGTGATCTGAACGCCAGCTGTTTGTGCTCTTAGCCAAGCAGCATGTGCGTCGGCCGGCAGAATCGCAGCGGGCACCATCAGGCTGACGTGAACCGATTTTCCCCAGCGGTGCAGGTGCATCGCTGCTTCCAAGCCATCTCCGCCGTTGTTGCCTGGACCCGCTGCGACCCAAATGCGCTGGGCGTGCGGTGCCATCGCTAAGGCCAGCTGGGCCGTAGCCAAGCCGGCTTGCTTCATCAGCGGGGTCGAGCTGCTGCCTTGAAGTTGTGCTTCAAGTTCGTGAATGCTGTCCCGTTCGTACACAGGCCAAGCTGAGGTGTTGGACAGCTTTTGCATGGCGCTTAATGGGGTTGCAGGATGGGTTCCAGCAGGAGAGCCAGTTGAAGAATGGCATCGTCGTGCATCGCCGAGTGCCAGGCCATCAAGCCAACAGGCAGTTCACCCGGCGCGTGGCATGGCAATGAAATGGCACAGCCATCCAGCATGTTGATGGCGCTGGGGTTGCGCAGCAGCATGGCGTTGACTCGAAAAAACGCCGCATCGCGTTCTGCACCGGGTGCCACGTTGCTGAGCAGCGGGGCGGTGATGGGTGTGGTGGGCGATAAAACCGCGTCAAAGCGCTGCAGCCGGTTTTCCATGCGGCGAATCCAGTCAGTCCGAGCTTGCAGCAAATGGATGTATTCATGAGCGGCCATCTGGGCACCCCGCTGGATTCGGTGCGCTACACGGGGGTCGTACTGATCGCCGTGTTGCGCTAATAAATCACGGTGCCAGGCGAAGCTTTCTGCGGGGCTGAAGCCGCCCGTGGCCATCATTGTGGCAATGTCCAGCAGCTCGGTGAGGGGAATGTCTTCAATTTGAGCGCCAGCAGCGCGCAAATTTTTCAAGCTCCGCTCAAATGCTTGGGCCACGCAGCTGTCCATGTCGTCTTGCATTACGCTTTTGGCCACGGCCAGACGGTAAGACGACAGGGGGCGTTTGGATGTAGGAACTTTTCGGGCTGACAAAATTTCATGGGCCAAAACCGCGTCTCTGACCGAGCGGGTCATGGCGCACACCGTGTCCAGCGTGCTGGACAAAGGCACGGCGCCGTGTGTAGGCACACGTCTGGCGGTATTTTTAAAGCCAACAATGCCATTCAGGGCAGCAGGGATGCGAATGGAGCCGCCCGTGTCCGAACCGAGTCCAATGAATGCCGCACCGGTGGCGACGGAAACCGCTGCGCCCGAGCTGGAGCCGCCGGGGGCGTGGGCTGCGTGGCGTGATCCGGCGGGTGTGTCGGTCAAGGCGTCCCAGGCGGCCGGTGTGCCATGGTGCGGGTTGACCCCGACGCCCGAAAAGGCGAATTCCACCATGTGGGTGCGTCCAATGAAGCCAGCACCTGCCGCGCGCAAACGCGCGACGGCGGTGGCATCTTTGGCGGCAGGAGGCTGGTTTTGCAAAACAGCAGAGCCCGCGGCGGTGTTTTGACCTTGAACGTCAAACAAGTCTTTAACGGAGACGGCCAAACCTGCCAAGGCGTGCCTGGGTGCACCCGCTTGGGTGGCCGTGTTGATCAGGTTGTCGGCGGTGATGAGCCTAAATGCATGCTGGCATGCATCGCTTTGCGCCACATCCAGGCATGCCTGCGCCACCTCTAAAGGCTGCTTGCGGCCGTCCAATAGGGCTTGGCGCGTGGTTATCAGGTCTGATTTCATGGGGTGGCACCTCGATAAAGGGACGTCAGGATGCTATAATCCTAAGGCTTTGTGCAGCGCGATCCGTGTCTTTTGGGTGTCAACCCCAAAAGATCCTTTTCAAGCCAGCAAAGTTCATTCGCAAACCCGTCCCGTCAAGGTGTTTTGCTTGTTTTTACAGCAAGCTGAATCAGTGGATTGGTTTTAGACACAACCTTTGGAGTACTTACTATGTCCGTTACCATGCGCGAAATGCTGGAAGCCGGTGTCCACTTTGGTCACCAAACCCGCTTCTGGAACCCCAAGATGGCTCCCTTCATCTTCGGCCACCGCAACAAAATTCACATCATCAACCTGGAAAAATCGTTGCCGATGTTCCAGGACGCGATCAAGTTCGCCAAGCAGTTGTCTGCCAACCGCGGCACGATCCTGATGGTTGGCACCAAGCGTCAAGCTCGCGAAATGGTCGCTTCTGAAGCCCAGCGCGCAGGCGTGCCATTCGTCGACCAGCGTTGGTTGGGCGGCATGTTGACCAACTTCAAAACCGTCAAGACCTCGATCAAGCGTCTGAAGGACATGAAGGCTCAGCAAGAAGTCGGCCTCGAAAGCCTGAGCAAAAAAGAACAGTTGATGTTCAAACGCGAGATGGAAAAGCTCGAAAAAGACATCGGTGGCATCCAAGACATGGCTGCTTTGCCTGATGCCATTTTCGTGATCGACGTCGGCTACCACAAAATCGCCATCTCGGAAGCCAAGAAGCTGGGCATTCCATTGATCGGTGTGGTTGACTCCAACCACTCGCCAGAAGGCATCGACTACATCATCCCCGGCAACGACGACTCGGCCAAGGCTGTGGCTTTGTACGCCCGTGGCATTGCTGACGCGATCATCGAAGGCCGCGCCAATGCGGTCAACGACGTGGTCAAGGCCGTCACCGAAGGCGCTGACGAATTCGTCGAAGAAGCCAACGCTTCTGCCTGAGTTTCCAAGACTCGATGAAAGGGGCTTCGTGGCCCCTTTTTTTTAATCTGACTTTTAGACTGAATACGGAGAAATCAAATGGCTGTAATTACCGCAAGCATGGTCGCTGAACTGCGCGCAAAAACCGACGCTCCCATGATGGAGTGCAAAAAAGCATTGACCGAAGCCGAAGGCGACATGGCCAAAGCGGAAGAGTTGTTGCGCGTCAAGTTGGGCACCAAGGCTGGCAAAGCTGCATCGCGCGTGACCGCTGAAGGCGTTGTCACCAGCTTCGTCAACGGCACCACAGGCGCCATGATCGAAGTGAACTGCGAAACCGATTTTGTGACCAAAAACGACAGCTTCTTGGCTTTGGCCAACGCTGCGGCCAAATTGGTGGCTGAACACAATCCCGCTGACCTTGCCGCTTTGGGCGAGTTGCCTTACAGCCAAGACAGTTTCGGCCCCACACTGGAAGAAGTGCGCAAAGGCCTGATCGGCAAGATCGGCGAGAACATGAGCTTCCGCCGCTTCAAGCGTGCTGCTGGTGGCGCCAAGATCGCCAATTACCTGCACGGCACCCGCATCGGCGTGTTGGTCGAGTACGAAGGTGACGAAACGGCTGCCAAAGATGTGGCCATGCACGTTGCCGCTATGAAGCCTGTGTCCCTGACCAGCGCCGAAGTGCCAGCCGAGCTGATCGAAAAAGAGCGTTCAGTCGCTGCAGCCAAGGCCGCCGAGTCCGGCAAGCCTGCCGACATCGTGACCAAGATGGTTGAAGGCTCTGTTCAGAAATACCTGAAAGAAGTGTCTTTGTTCAACCAGTCTTTCGTCAAGAACGACAAGCAAACCGTTGAGCAAATGCTCAAGGCCTCAGGCACCACCGTCAAGGCATTCACCTTGTACGTGGTTGGCGAAGGCATTGAGAAGAAGGTTGACGACTTCGCCGCTGAAGTGGCGGCCCAAGTGGCTGCTGCTCAAGCCGCAGCCTGAGTTCACGCACCTGTTGCGTTGCCATTCCATCGTCCACATTGATATTCAAGGAGCCCATCATGTCTTCAGCCAAGCCAGCCTTTAAGCGCATTTTGCTCAAGCTGTCCGGCGAGGCGCTGATGGGGGACGATGCGTTTGGCATCAACCGTGCCACCATCGTGCGCATGGCCGAGGAAATCGCCGAAATCACGCGCCTCGGTGTGCAAGTGGCTGTGGTCATCGGTGGCGGCAACATCTTCAGGGGTGTGGCCGGTGGTTCGGTGGGCATGGACCGTGCCACGGCCGATTACATGGGCATGCTGGCTACGGTCATGAACTCTTTGGCCTTGGCTGATGCCATGGACAAAGCGGGTTTGACGGCACGCGTCATGTCGGCGATTGGCATTGACCAAGTGGTTGAGCCGTATGTTCGCCCTAAAGCTTTGCAATACCTCGAAGAGGGAAAAGTCGTGGTGTTTGCGGCGGGCACGGGCAATCCGTTTTTCACCACGGACACGGCTGCGGCTTTGCGTGGGGCTGAAATCGGTGCAGAGATGGTCCTCAAGGCCACCAAAGTGGACGGCGTGTATTCTGCTGACCCTAAAAAAGACCCTTCGGCCACCCGTTACAGCGAAATCAGCTTCGACGAAGCCATTTCGCGCAATCTGGGCATCATGGATGCAACAGCGTTTGCTTTGTGCCGTGACCAAAAATTGCCCATCAAGGTGTTTTCGATCATCAAGAACGGTGCTTTGAAGCGCGTGGTTCTGGGTGAAGACGAAGGCACGCTGGTTTACGCTTGAACCCGTTCTGACGAGGAGAACTTCATGACGATTGCAGACATCAAAAAAACAACTGAAACCAAAATGGAACAGTCCATTGCGGCTTTCAAAAACAACCTGACGCGCATTCGCACGGGCCGTGCCAACCCTGCGTTGTTGGACACGATTCAGGTTGACTATTACGGCTCGATGTTGCCCCTGTCCCAGGTGGCCAATGTGTCCTTGATGGATTCGCGCACCATCAGCGTTCAGCCTTGGGAAAAGTCCATGGCCGCCAAAATCGAAAAGGCCATTCGTGAGAGCGAATTGGGTCTGAACCCTGCTTCGATGGGCGAGCTGATCCGTGTTCCCATGCCGGCCATGAGTGAAGAGCGTCGCAAGGAAATGACCAAGTTGGCCCGCACAGAAGGTGAAAACGCCAAGATTGCCATTCGCAATCTGCGCCGTGATGCCAACGAGTCGGTTAAAAAGCTGGTCAAAGACAAAGAGGCCTCTGAAGACGATCAAAAACGCGCTGAAGCCGATACCCAAAAACTGACCGACAAGCGCATGACCGAGATTGACCAGTTGGTGACTGCCAAAGAACAAGAGATCATGGCGGTTTGAGTTTGAATCCCTTGCCGTGGCATGCCGCGGCCTGAATGGCCGCCCATTGGCGGCCTTTTTTTCTGGAGAACCCATGCTCAAGCAAAGAGTCATCACTGCACTGGCCTTGCTGGCCTTGCTTTTGCCCGCCTTGTTTGCATCCAACCCTTGGCCCTTTATGGGCTTGACGGTGGTGTTGATCGCAGCAGGTGCATGGGAGTGGGGCCGCTTGAATGGCATGCCTGCTTGGCTAGCCTGGTCGGGTGCAGCCATCTGTTTGTTGGCTTGCGCAGTGGCTGAACAGTTGGGCTGGGTTCAGCGCACGCCGCCGCTCGTTTGGTTGTTGGCTGGTGCAATGTGGGTTTTGCTGGGTGCCTGGATGATTCAGCGAGGGGTTGCTGGCTGGGGGCTTTGGCCACGCGGTGTTCGTTGGATTGCCGGCTTGTTGCTTTTGACCTTGGCCTGGGTG
>OFRD01000185.1_pt1 | contig 23960 bp, 30 predicted proteins | sample 1543041 | NCBI WGS metagenome assembly OFRD01 (sample SAMN07774234, study PRJEB24372) | wastewater metagenome | isolation source: Exp Tend CN 100WW | collected 2016-02
AAATAATAATTAAGGACATAATAAAATTATGGCAACTTCATACGACACTATTGATAGCGTATTTTGCAAGCAGTACGCAGACACATATTTAGCTCTTCTTGAGCAGAAAGAATCAAAACTATTATCAACAGTAAATAATATTGGCTCAGTACAAGGTACTGGTTGGACCGTCAACGAACTCGGTTCATTAGGTGATGGCTTAGGTACTGTAGATCGCTTTGGTACTACACAATACACAGACGCTTCATTTGCATCACGTTATGCAGTAATGAGTGACTTCTCCAACTTCACACGTACAGCAATCCAAGACCTCTATAAATTAAAAGCAGATCCTAACGATGAACTTTTAAAACGCTTACATGCTAAATACAACCGCAAAGTAGACAAAGTAATCTACAACGCATTGTTAGGTACAGCTCAACGTAAAGAGACAGGTGCAGATACATTTACTGCTGTAGCTCTTCCTGCAACTCAAGTATTAGGTGATGTAGCAGCTCCATTAACTAAAAAATTGTTAATCGACATTCGTACTAAAATGCTTTCTAACAATGTAGAAGATGAAATCTACATTACTTATGATGCAACGATGCTTAACGCAATTTTGGCTGATACCACATTAACATCTAGCGATTTCCTTGCAGGACAAATGCTTCAACGTGGTGAAGTAAATGACTTTCTTGGTTTTAAGTGGACCTATTACAATGGTATTAAAGCTGTAGATGGTTTATCTGCTACAGGCGTTGCCTATACGAAAGATGCAGTACAAATTGGTATCAATACAATCTCTCCATTGAAGATTGTAGAAGTAGAGACAGCTAACCGTTTTCACTCAATTGGTCACATAGAATCTTTAGGTGCTATCCGTACTGACGAGAAGAAAGTAATCGCTTTCAAATTTAAAGTATAAGACTAAGAATACAACTATTTATAATTTTAAATAAACAACTATAAATAAGTAAAGCTCTCTATCTGAATAGGGTAGGGGGCTTTCTTTATTTCAAATATAACAATAACTAAGGACGCTACATGACAACTAAAGTAGATATATGCAATCAAGCTCTTAGCTTAATTGGAGCAGATTCAATTACAAGTTTTGAAGAGAATACAAGTACAGCAAGACGCATGAGAACAGTCTATGACACATCACGTAAAGCCTTGTTAAGACTTCATCCATTTGTATGTGCAACCAAGCGCATCAAGCTCACACCTTTATCAACCAAACCTGAATTTGGTTATAGCAATCAATTCCAGTTACCCGATGATCTAATCAGAATCATCAATGCAAATACTGAAGACTATTCAGTAGAAACAGACAAACTTTTATCAGACCAACAAACCTTAAACCTTGTTTATGTATTCGATAACAAGAACGAAGAAACATTCGATACCTTATTTACTGAATGCCTAGTTTTATACCTCGCATCAAAGATCAGTAAAGCCATTACAGGCAATCAAGGCAACTCAGATAGCTTATATATGCAATGCCAAGAATTGTTGAAACAAGCCAAAGCAGTACAGAGCCAAGAAATACCAAGTCAGCAGTTCTTCAAAGAATCAGACTATTCAATTATTACGAGCAGATATGGCTAAGATAAACCTTATAAAGAATAACTTCACTTCTCGGTGAGCTATCTAAAAAGATATGGCTCAGAACAGACCTACAGCAGTATAAGAACGGATTAAAAGAAGCATTCAACGTACTACCCATTATTGAAGGTGGTATCCGTAAACGTGGTGGAACACAAGCCATAGCTCAAACAGCAGGGGCAGTTAGAATCCTTCCATTTACTTTGAGCCATTCACAAGCTTTTATCCTGGTATTCAAACCTAATCAGATAGATATTTTAGATCCTGAAGGGGTCTTCATTAAATCCCTCACAACTCCATATACAGCAGCAGACATTAAAGAACTGAACTATTGTCAAAACAGACATCAATTCTATATCGCTCATCCAAAGCATCCGTTGAAATGGTTACGAACATCAGAAGACTTAACTAACTGGTCCATAGATGACTTTCAATATGCTGTACCTCCACTGGAAGAGATAGATACTCCTTCTATTGCAGTTAAACCTTCAGAGAAAGCAGCAGGAAAGAAGGCAATATTAACTGCATCATTATATGAAGCATACGACAATACCAAACGCTATTTAGTGGGTGATGTATGTTGGCATGTGATGCCTGTAGGTAGAATTTATTTCAGAGCCATTCGTATTACTCAAGGTAATGTTCCAACAGGGGGAACACTTGATGCAACTGGTCCTGTTCCTGACCCTAATTGGGGAGTAACATCAGTAACTCAAGCCGATGCTTTTACAGCAGCAGACGTAAATAAATTTGCATTCATCAATGAGGGTATCATTCGCATAGATGAGTTCATCAGTAAGTCTGAAGTGAGAGGGGAGATCCTCCTTAAACTAAGCACTGATATTGAAGCGATTGCAAATAGTTGGACCTTCAAGCAAGACATTTTTACATCAAACTTAGGCTATTCGAAGGCAGTTACCATGTATCAACAGAGATTGGTATTAGGTGGCACAACAAGCTATCCAAACTATGTATGGTTCAGTCGCACAGGCGATGTAACTAACTTTCTTCCTACTGTTTCAGATGGTGACAGTTTTACAGTCAGTGCATCTTCAGATCAACTGAGTAATGTGTTACATCTCGCTCAAAGTCGTGGTGTGGTGGTATTTACAGGCGGTTCAGAACAGTCTATCAGTGCAACAACAACTTTAAGTCCTACCAATGCCAATATTGTTGAATCAACAGCATACGGTATTACAGAATCAATCAGACCGATTAAAGTTGGTTCAGAATTACTTTTTGTTCAGAAGAGTGGAGAGCGTTTAAGATCATTAATTTATGATTACAGTGTTGATTCACTGGTATCAAATGAACTCACTGTATTGGCAAGTCATATTGCTAAAGATCATGGTGGATTTAAAGAGATGGTTTATCAGCAAGAGCCTGACAGTATTGTATGGTTCGTGATGAATGATGGAACAATCTCAAGTCTTACCCTTAACCGTGAACAGTCTGTGAACTCATGGAGTCAACACAATATAGGCGGTCAGGCATTAAGTACATTAACACTTCCTTCAGTATCAGGAGCAGATAGACTTTATTTCCTGGTCAATCGAAATGGAACAATCCAGGTAGAACAGCTCAAAGAAGGCTTGTTATTAGACTCGGTAATTAAAGTACCTGTTCAACACAATAAACCTTGCATCGTACAAGATCCTTTAATCAGTATCTTAGGTGATGAGATAGCAGCTTACTTTAATGATGGAGAGAGTATTTACAGTCTTCCAATCTTAAAAAGAGAAGGCAATACACTTACTATTGATTGTGAAATGTCAGTAGGTCACATCTATATAGGACGCAAGTTCACAGCACGAATTAGTTTATTTCCACCTGAAATACAGGGCAGTCCTGCAACATCAAGTCCTGCTTTATTCAAGATCAATCACATCAACCTTTATCTATATGAAACGATCAATCCTAAAGTAAACGGTGAGATGGTAGAACTGAAGCAATTTACAGAGAATGTCTTTGAAGCTCCCAAACCCTATACAGGATCTAAGAGAGTAGAGATGAACGGATGGAACGATTTTGATAACTTCAAGCTCATCATAGAACAAGACGAGCCATTACCATTTCATATAACGGCTGTAGTCTTAGAACATAATTTTAATGACCGTTAATTACAATAAGTTTGTGAACCAATTTGATTACACGATGTTGAAGTTCCATCTGAATTGTGAATGTAAGTGGTACTACCAATACGATTAACTGTAGATGAACTTCCATTTGAATTATTTACATACCCTGTATTTCCAACTTGATTGTATGTAGATGAACTACCATTAGAATCATGGCGATAATTAGTGTTTCCAACTTGATTATACGTAGAGTTATAGCCATTTGAATTATTGGCATAGGTAGTATTACCGATCTGATTATATGTAGTTGTACTACCGTTTGAATGATTTGCGTAGGTAGTGTTACCGATCTGATTGTAAGTGGTATTTGAGTTCATTGTTGGGTAAGCAAAAGCAATCGTTGAGGTTAAACAAATTAAAGAGAGTATTAATTTTTTCATTATAAAGTCCAATATTTTTAGTGATTTAATTATAAGTTAAATAGGTAAGAAAAAAACAATGTACACAGTAGAACAAGCAAAAATAACAGATATATCTGAACTATTAGAAATCGCAGTTCAGTTTTGGAATGAATCCCCAAACTACAAACAAAGACCGATCAACATTAATAAGGTCAAAACTCAATTACAAACCCTTGTTTTATATCCTTCCCAAGGCTGTGTACTCATTGTTAAAGATGATGAAGATAAGATCCTCGGTGGCTTTATGGGTCGGACTACAAGAAGAGTGGCAAGCAGATAGCTTAATGGCTTTTGACTATTGTTTATTTGTTAGACCTGAAAATAGAGGAAGCAGAACAGCTTACCTATTGATTAAAGCTTTCATTGAATGGGCTAAAGAAGCAGGGGCTAACTGGATACAGTGTGGCACAGCTACAGGACTACAGACAGAAAAGACAGTACGTTTCTATGAAAAGATGGGCTTTACCCATACTGGTTCATTTTTAGAAATGGCAGTATAAATACAACTATAAATATAATTAATTATAAGAGGTTAAATACAATGGCAGCAGCACGGAGCAGCGACAATTGCATATTGGGCAGCTACAGCTTTAACAGTCGCAGCTACAGCTTATTCAGCTTACAGCTCAAGACAATCATCTAAAGCTCAATCAAAGCAATCAGAACAGAATGCCAAGAATGCAGAGTCACAAGGTAAGGTAGAAGCAGAACGTATAAAAGAGCTTGGTAAGAAACAGGCTTCAGCAGCACAGGTACAAATGGCTGCAAATGGATTAGATCTAAATGCAGACAATACAGTAGTTGATACGATTGAAGATGATATTAGTACCAACTCAAGTAAGGATGCTTGGACCACGTTTTTCAATGCTAAAAACCAATCAGCACAATATCAAACAGATGCTAAGAATCAGAATCTACAAGCGCATAACGCAACAGTAGGCGGTGTATTAAATGTAGGTTCAACAGCTTTATCAGCTTATGGTAATGCACCTAAGAATGCTTTCAGCAACAGTACATCTACTCAACCAATCTCGAATATCCAATCTAATTCTTTAACGATGGATACAAGCAGACTAAAACAACAACAATCAGGGTGGGCTTAAACAATGGCGACCATCCCATTAGGTAACTTTGGCAATGTCATGCCACAAGTTCAACCTGGACGAGTATTAGATACTGGTGCAGGACAAGTCGCTCAAGCAGCAGGGCAGTTAGGGCAAGTCGGACAACAGGTAGCAGTTAAACAGCTTAATGAAGAGCAGAAGATTCAGGATGAAAAAGATGAATACTTCTTCAGCACTCAAGCAGCTAAATATGGTGCTGAATATACCGATGTTGTTACTGATACCAAACAGCGTATTGCTACAGGAGAGTTTAATGAACTCAGTGCTAAGGCACATCTTAGACAACGTACAGACGAGTTAAACGAGAACTACAGACAAACCCTTCCTGAAACTAAACATGAAAAATTTAACTACTATTCAGAAAAGGTATTTTTTGAATCAGAAGCGAATATCAAACCACTTGCTTATGAAGTGGAACGTAAAGCGATTAATACTGACTTTGAAGAAGTAACAGAAGCAACACTCAAGATTGAAAATCGTGAACAGGGCTTTGCCTTATTCAAGAATACTCTTGAACGTAATCCTGTACTCACACCTGAACAAAGAAAACTTGCTCCTCAACAATGGAATGAGCGTAGAGATTTATCAGATGGCAAGACAGCTCTTAATGCATTGGAAACAGCTAAAGATGTAGATGGGCTTCAACAGCTTCATGACAATATTGATACTGTTCTTCCTCATCTTAAAATGGAGACAAGAGACGCTTTTAAAAACAATATTCAAAGTACAATTGAACGTATTAATAAAGGCTTGCAGGTTGAACAGGACCAGGCTTTAAGAGAGATTAAACAGGTCGCTACAGATTTTAGAACTGACGCTTACACTGGTTATCCAATGTCACCTGAACGAGTCGAAGCAGTATTAAATAAAGTCAAAGGTACAGAATATGAAGCTCAAGTCAGAGAAGACCTGGCATTAAATAAAGATGCTCAGAAGTTCAGGGATAAATCACCTATTGAACAGGAAAGAGAGATCACACGCTTAACTTCACAACTTGAAAACACTCCACAAGAAGACGCTTCATTACTTCAAAAACAATTAAGTATGTATCAAGGCATTGCCAATACATCAAAACAACGATCTAAAGATGATCCAATCGCTCAGATCCAATCTCAAACAGGTACACAACTTCAAACGATTAAACCTGAACAAATTGGAACAGGGAAGATTGATTTTAAAAAGTCTCACATCACTACAGAGATTCTAGCTAAACAGAAAGAAGCGAATGGTGGAGTAGGTAGTTTAATTCAATGGAATACATCAGAACGTAAAGCTTTCATCGACAAGTACCATACAGCAACTCCTGAAAAACAGGCTCAGATGCTTTCTGAACTCAACAATTTAGCAGATACCAAAACAGCAGTAGGTAGACAGGCTAGATCTGAGTATATGGCTTTGATTGGTGGTGAAAGAACGGTTAATGATTATGTAGGCATTGCTCAACTTAAAAAGCTAGATGTCTATGTACCTGGTACAAAGTTAAAAGCAGCTAACCTTGCTTTAGAAGGCAAGCAAATTATCACTCAAGGACAACATGTAGTCTTGGGAGATCCTAAACAATTCATACTTGGTATTTCTCAACACTTTGGGAATACATCAGCAGTCAGTTCACCTGAACGTGTCGCTTATCAAAACATTGCCTATTCAATTTATCTTGGACTAGCAAAGGATAAAGGCATTAGAACAGATGAAAAAGGTAATCCAATCATTAACAAGGACTTGGCTAAAGATGCTTTTGAACTTGCAACAGGTGGCACATACCATCAAAAATTAGGAACAAATACCCAAACGGTTTATAGACCTTATGGCGTAACAGAGACTCAATTTGCGGACCAACTAGAACATAAAGTTATTGGTAACTTTTATAAAGAAACAGGTGAAAGAATCCCTAGAAGTTTCTTACAAGAACATGCAATCGAACAAGTACCTAAAGCTTATGGTTGGTATTGGTTCAGGAATCCCGATGGTTCGAGATACATCAATCCAAAGACTAAAAAAGCATATATGGTCAATATAACAAAATAATAAAGGAACGAAATGGGCTTATTAACAGGCGAATTTACAGAACAGGATGAGGTATTAAATCAATCCAAAACAACGAATGCCAAAACGTATAAACCAAGTCTAGCAGTAGATGTAGGTACAAGTTTTATCTATGGAGCTGAGAAAGGCTTATTTAACTTAGTGAATGCAGGAACAAGACCCTTTATAGGTGATGAAGCAGCAGACAAAGGTTTAGCCAATATTGATCGTCAGATTAAACCAACCAATCAAGGTACGGCAGGACATGTGGTTTCAGGTGTAACTGAGGTTCTTTCAGCAGCAGCCGTTACAGCTCCTTTAGGTGGTACAGGGGTCGCAACTTCAGTAGGTTTAAGTACAAGAGCTTCAGAACACTCAAGACTGACTCAACAATTTGGAGTAGATCAAGACACAGCAGACACAGTATCGAATATTGGTGGTGTATCTATGGCTGCCTTAACTTTTGTTCCAATGTCGAATGTATTTAAAAGTGGTTTGATTGACTATGCAGCAACAGTAGGCGGTACAACTCTAGCAGGGCAAGTTCTTCAATATGGACAAGGTACAATTCTTGAAAATAATGGACATGCCAAAGTTGGGGAAATGTACAAGGACATGGCAACTGATCCTACAATGATTATGACTAACTTAGGTTTAGGTTCTGCATTTTGGGCTTTAGGTCGTATGCGTACAGATCCAACTAAAACTCAAGCTGAGATTGAACAGGCTGAAGCAGCAACATACGATGCAGTAGATCAGGCAATTGCAGATGCAGACAGATCAAGTATTCCAACTCAACCTGAAACAGCAGGAGATATGCTTCAACATGAAGCTAATCTGAATCAAGCTATAGACCAGGTGATGAAAGGGGAGAAGGTTAATATCTCAGAAGCTACAGGTGGACAGCTTAAAACTTTAGATGATGTTAAAAATTATATTCGAAATAAAAATACAACGAATAATAAACCCATTAATACAACTAATAATAAGAGTCAAAGTCTAGCTGAAGCTACTGAAGCAAATAGAAAGGCATTATGGGAAAAGCTTAATCCTGGGGTGAAATATCCGACTCCAAAGACACAAGCTAAACCATTTACAGCAACAGGCACACAGAAACGTATCTATGACGAAGCTAAAGTAAATGGTTTAACAGATGCAGATGCAAAAGTAGTTGTTGCTTTGGCTCATTTTGAAAGCCGTGGTTCATTCAGTCCTACAGTCAAGAATCCTAAATCAACAGCAACAGGGGTATTTCAGTTCATAGATGATACATGGAAAGCAGAAGGGGGAACTTCAGCTAATCGACATGATCTGAATACTCAAATTAAGCTTGGTATCCAACATACTAAAAGCAATATCAAATACATTGAAGATAAGACAGGCATTGTATTAACAGGCTCACAAATCTATGTACCACATCTATTAGGAAGAGGTGGAGCGCAGATTGTATTCAAAGCAATCAAGGAAAATCCTAACCAATCCGCTAGAGCTGTCATTGCTAAGTTTAGTAAAGATCCTGACCATTTAATGAAAATTAATGGCATACCTAAGAATGCTCGAATTTATGATGCAGTTCATTTCTTTACTAAAAAGATAGATGCTATTGCAGCACAACATTATGGGGCAGAGAGTAGTTTGAGTGCTACTAGGGTAGCAGATGATGCAGAAGCAACAGTCTTAACTGAAGACTTAACCCGACCAACTCAAGACCTGGATACAACAGTTCAACGTACAGACCTAGATACTTTTCCAGACCTGACCACTGACTTTATTGGTAAGGCAGACGTAGATGCTTTTACAGCTCGACATACAGTATCAGAAGATCCATTTGCAGATATAACTACAGATGTGGTTAATCTACTCGATGACTTTGATCTACTTAAACTAGGTGAAGCTCCAAAACGTACAGTAGAAGAAGATGCTCAATTCAGCAAAGAACTGAATGAAATCTTAGAAGCGTTCAATACTGAAGTAGAACATGCTCCAATTCCTCATACCTCAAAAGGGGTACAGGTTAAAGATAGAGTGAATGATCCTGCTAAAGAGTTTAAACCTGACGAAAGCATAGCAACGGAATGGATCAAGACACAGCGTTTTGAAGACAAGAAATATCATGATCAACTCACCCGAACTTATAAAGATCAGAACGGACATACTGTTCAAGAAATGCAATATAGAGGCTCTCACGTAAAGCGTGTGGTTAATGATGCACACAAAACTGATTTCATTCACGTAGGACGCTCAAATAAGAGTGATTTTAAGGACCACAAAGGCAATAAAGAACTAGAGACAGCTTTAGATCGTATCTTTGAAGATCGTTCATTTGGTTATCTATCTCAGATCCCTAAAGGGCAAGAAGCAATTACCAAACTTAAAGACAATCCTAATCTCGTCATTTCAAGTAAAAAGACTGGTGAAGATTTAACAGCTCAACAGTGGCAACAGAAGCTACAACGAGAACAAGACAACATTCAAATGATGGCTAAAGCAATGAGTACACTAGCCAAGTGTGCATTGAAACAAGCAGCATAAATAATAATAAGAGAGACTATGAAAGACCAATGTAAAACAGCCGTTGAAGGTGCGTTAGGACGCAAATTATCAGATAAAGAAGCTGAACTTTTAGAACAACAGTTTATTAAAGCAAGCCGTGAACTTCCTGCTGAAGATATTAAAGCCTGGAAGAGTATGTCAGATGAAGAAAGAGCAGAAGCTATTGCTGATCGTGCTATTCAAAACTATACCAATCAACATATTAAAGAAGTCACTAACCTGGTTAATGATCTTGAGATCCGTGAAAATCTAGTTAAAGAACTGACAAACCATCCTAAACTTAATCCATTAGAAGCGATGAATCGTAAGTTAGTAATGCACACTGATCAAAGTGGTATTCAATCGGTAGAGCATAATATTCAGGCTGTGGAGGTCCGCTATATGCAAGGACTAGCTCAAGTCTTCAGTGATACACAAAAGACAATGGGCTTCTTATTAGATGGTGACAAAGTTAAGTCACTGGTTAAAGAAATATTCGGTAAGCCTTCAGGAGATGCTGAAATAGCTAAATTGGCTAAGTCAGTTACAGATACTTTAGAGTCTCTTCGAGTTCACTATAACCGTTATGGTGGTGATATTAAGAAGCTTGCTAACTATGGTCTTCCTCAATCTCACAGTCACTATAAAGTCATTTCTAAAGGTCAAGATGAATGGGTTAAATATGTTCTCCCAATGACTGATAGATCTAAATATCGTCATGAAAATGGTTCTTTAATGTCTGAAACAGAAGTAGCAGATGTATTAAGGGCGGTTTACAAAACAATAGCATCGGAAGGGCATAACAAAGCTTCAGTACAGGCTCACTTGGTCCAATCAGAAACAGATTTACCTGTAGGCTTTAATATGCAAAACCTACATCAACATCACCGTGAAGTTCACTTTAAAGATGCTGATTCATGGGTAGCCTATCAAGAGAGTTTTGGAGAAGTGAATTTCCATGATCTTTTAAGTAATCATATAAGACGTATGAGTACAGAGATCGGCTTAATGCAAACCTTCGGCTCAAATCCTGAGAAAATGGTTAAGCAATTAGGGCATGAACTTTTAAACAAAGCCATGCAAGATCCTAAGTTCTATGACAAGCATCGTAAACTTCAAAAACAAGCAGCCTTAATAAATCGACACTATGATGAACTGGCAGGACAGGCACTTCCGATTGACTCTAATTTAGCTCAAGTAGGCGGTATTCTTAGATCTTGGACCGTAGCTACTAAAATGGGCAGTGCTTTTATTACTGCTTTTTCAGATCAGGCAACAATGAAGTTAGCTTCTGAAATGAATGGTATGGCTTATTCAAGTGTATTTGGTAAACACATTCAACAGTTCAAGAATAAAGAAGATCGAGACTTTGCTATCTCTATCGGTTTAGGCGTTCGTGAGATGACGAATGCCTTGGTTAGATTTGGTGATGATGATATTGCTTCAGCTTCAACTAAACTTGCTAAAGCCAATACTGGTACACGTAAAATAGCCAATGCAGTGATTAAAGCAACTGGTTTAAATCACATTACAGCGAGTGCTAAACGTGCCTTTGGTGTCAGTCTTATGCACCATATTTCTAATCTCAATACCAATAAGAAATGGACTGAACTTGGACCTAAAGATCAACATATGCTTGAAGGCGGTGGTATTAAAGAAGCAGATTGGAATGCTCTTCAACTTGTAACGAGAACTGAAGCTCCAACAGGAGAAAAGCTTATTACCAATCAAGACATATTTAAGGTATCAGATGATGCAATCCTAGATCACTTTGGTTTTGAACGAGCAGGACATACAGCAGGATCTTTAGCAGACAATGCTTTCAAACTAAAAGAACAATTAGCCAATAAATTCATGAATCATGTTTATACAGAGACTAATGCTGCGGTTTTAGAGGTGGGTTCAAGAGAAACAACCATGATGGGCTTAGGTCGTGAACGTGGTACGGCAGGAAATGAATTAAGTAGATTTTTTTTCCAGTTTAAACAGTTTCCCTTAGCTATGGTGACTCGTCAATGGACAAGAGCTATGGCTCAACCAACGCCACAAGCCAAGTTTGTATACCTGGCTAAACTATTTGCTTATACAACTGTAATGGGCGGTATCGTTGCTCAGATTCAAAACCTGACACAAGGTAAAGACCTAGAAGATCCGACAACAATGGACTTCTTCCTTAAATCTATTGTGAAAGGCGGTGCAGCTTCATTCTTAGCAGATGCAGTCTCAGCAAGTGCAGATCCAACAGACAGAAGTTTAAAAGACTTCGTTATACCTGCTGCGATGAAAGACATAATCAATGTAGGTACGATGGTAAGTGGTGCAGGTCAACAGTTCCTAGATGATCGAGAATCAAGCTATGGAGCTGAAGCAATCAATACCCTTAAATCAAATGTTCCCTTTCAAAACGTATGGTATCGGTCGTTTAATTTTCGACCGTATCGTAATTGCAGAGATGCAGGAAATGTTCGATGAAGGCTATCGTGAGAAGAAACAACGTAGACTTGAAAAGTACGGTAATGGCTTTTGGTGGTCTATGGACAATGAAGAGATCCGTATGCCTGACATATCAAGTAAAGACAATGATTAAATACAACTATAAATATAACTAATTATAAGGCTATAAATATGAGCAAAATAGAAGAATATAAGGATGAGTTAATCCGTATCCAAGAAATATCAATTCTTGATACAGTGGATCTTGTAGAACGTGCAAACGATCAAGATAAAGAAACGAAGGTACGGAAGAGGTGATGCTTTTTGGTTATACAAATCAGCCAATCAAACCCTTGCTATAGCAGCACGTATCGAACAGCTACTTACAGCTAAAGCTAATCAAGCGACAGAAACAACTGAAGATCAAGAAAAACAAAAAGAAGCTGAAGCAGAGAAGCTCTTATCTTCAGTCCGTAAAGAACTCGGTAAACGCAAAAAGGGATCTAAACAAGATGGCAAAGAAAGCGAATAAAGCTAACTTTGTAGAGTTCTATTTAGTGTGGGCGCATGTACAACGGATGGCATGTTCCCGACTTTCATTTAGATGTATGTGAATGGCTTGATAACCTCAAGGGCTTAAATCTTTTAATGCTCCCTCGTGGTCATTCAAAGTCCACAATCTTAGATGTATATAACGCTTACAGACTCTACAAAGATGCAGACGACATTATCCTTCATCAAGGGGCTACAGATGCCGATGCTTATAAATGTTCTAATGGAACAAAACAGGTATTAGAAAAACATCCCTTATGTTGGAACAGACAAAAAGTAAAAGGTGAAGTAGTCAAATGGTGGGTACAAGGCTCTACAGATGTACGTCACGGCTCACTACATGCAAGAGGGATTTTGAGTAACATTACACGGAAGCAGGGCATACCATATTCAGAGTGATGACGTTGAAAACCAAGTCACAACATCTACTCCCGATGCTAGAGAAAAACTTAGGTATCGCTTGTCTGAACAGATCCATATTTTAATTCCAGGAGGTGAACGCTTATTTGTAGGTACACCGCACAGCTTTGACTCGCTATACACACAAATAAAAGATCAAGGGGCGAACTGTCTAATCCTGAAGATGTTTCAAAAAGAAGCTCGATTTACTTCAGGAGAACTTGAAGTCTCAACGACATTTAAACCTGAATATCTTTTTGTCGGTATTGGTACTCATGCTCGATTATTGAATCATATAGATGACTACACGATTGAAACTAGAGATAACGATTACCTGATTAAGCTGAATCAAAAACATCATTTAATTGATTGCTATGCAGATGCTTTATGGTCCGATAGGTTCACTTCTGAAGTGATGGAATTAAGACGTAAAGAATGTTCAACAATAAATGAATGGGATTCACAGTACCAGTTACATGCTAAGCCTGTCGGTGAGATTCGCTTAGATCCTGACAGATTGATACCTTATTCAGAAGAAGTACGCTTCACTCAATCGAATGGTAATACCATGATGATGTTGGGTGATAAACGTATCGTATCAGCGACTTGTAAACTCGATCCTTCTAGTGGTAAAACCAAGTCAGATGTCAGTGCTGTAGCTCTCGTATTGAGTGATGAGAACGGTAAATTGTATTGGCATAGGTCAGTAGCCTTAACAGGCGATATATGCCTTACAGATGACAATGGACAGGTTACAGGAGGTCAGGCATGGCAGTTAGCAGACCTCATCGAAGAGTTTAAATTACCCTCAGTAATTGTAGAAACTAATGGTATACGGTGGTCATGTTCCCTCTATTCTTAGGTCTGTACTCAAGAAACGAAATATCCATTGTGGTGTCATAGAAAAGCATGAATCACAAAACAAGAATAAAAGAATCATCGGTACTTTAGAAAGTCCATTACTCGGTAGCTATTTATATGCTCACCAATCTGTACTCACTTTGAATGGAAAGGAATCTCCTCAAATCAAAGAAATGAGACTGTATGATCCATCTATTACTAATCAAAAAGATGACTATATAGATGCTCTTGCTCGGTGCTGTGTCTGCTGAACCAGTACGTATCGGCTCGCATAATAACTTTGCTACTTATAACCCAAACAATAATTGGCAAGCTTCAAATCAATACCATGAAATGAAAATTGACTTTTAAAATACAACGATAAATACAACAAAATATATAACCATAAAATAGGAATAAATAATGACAGTACAAAATATTGTACCGTATGAAAAATATGTAACTAGTGGATCTGATTCAGTTTATACAGTTAGCTACTATGTCGAAGATAAAGATAATTTACTTATCAAATTGAATGACGAAGTAGTAAGTAAAAACGAATACAACTACATCAAATCTAGTAATGCTATTCAATTCAATACAACACTATTAGCCAATCAAAAATTAGAAATATTTAGAAAGACTAAGCTTGAAAGAGCAACTAATTTTGAAAGCTATAACAATACGCTTAGACCTGAAGTTTTAAATAAAGACCTGGATAAAATTTGGCTCAACTTACAAGAACAAAGCCATAAAGTTGATCAATATGATCTTGACTACACTTATTCAGTCAGTACAGCTAATCAAGCATTAAAAGAAGTTAAAGATGCTCAAGCAAGAGCAGATGGCGCTTATGAATTAGCAGACTTAACCAATACAGAAATTAGACCAATTCCTAGAGGTGGTACAGGTGCTAACAATGCTTCAGATGCACGAAATAATTTAGATGTACACAGTAAAGCTGAAGTTTTAGCTTTAGTCCAAACAGGTGGAGCAGGAGAAGTTCTATCAATAGAATCAGGCGGTACGGGTGGAACAACCGTTGAAGAAGCACGAGCTAATTTAGATGTATATAGTAAATCTGAAGTCACCAGTCGAGTTGGACTACCTATTGGCAATATTCGTTGGTTCAACGGCTCACGTTCACAAATTGAAGATGGTGAAATTGCTTTAGATGGTACTACCGTATTAAAAAGAGCAGACTATCCTGAGTTATGGGCGTACATTCAAGCTTATCAACATGTAATTACAGATGCAGAATGGGTTGCTACCCCTTTAAAGCGTTCAGCATTTTCAAGTGGTGATGGTAGTACAACCTTCCGTTTAGCAGACATGAATGGTAAATACACTAACTCCCTGAGATCTCCTGTATTACGTGGTGATGGTTATTACCCTAGTGGTATTGCTTTAGGTGACGCTATTCGTGAAATAGAAGGTCACACTAACTACATGTCCTATGTAGATTCACCTGAATCACAATTTGAAGGTAAACCATCTTTAAGTGGGGCATTCTATGCAGGGGCAGTGAAAGGTTATACAGTACAAGGTGCAGCTTGGACAAACCCGAACAGTGGTAATTCTCAAAAACCTTTAGCTTTCAAAGCATCCCTTGTTGTACCGACAGCAAACGAAAACCGTCCTAATTCAATATTTGGTGTATACGTTATTAAAGCAATGGGTGTCACTCAAGCTAAACCTAATGAGGGACAGTATCCTACGCTAACAGGTGGTAATACTTGGAACGGTGGTCAAAGTATGACTGACTTAACAGTTAGTGGTGGTTTTAATGCAAACATCAAACCGTTGTTGAATGCTAGTGGCGTCTTGCCTATATATGCTTTGAGATCTTGGGGTATTGTTCAAGGTACAGCAATTCCAGCAAGATTGGTTAAAGGGGCAAATATTGCTTCTGTAGTTGATGAGGGAATTGGACAGTATAAAATTACATTTGCAACCCCAATGCCTGACTTAAATTATGGAGTACTGTTTGGATCAACGACATACACACTTACTGACGCAGGTACTTACGGTACTATGAAGATAGGCACTAAAACAGTTAATGGTTTCATTATTTCATGTGGTCAGCAAAATTATGTTGATGTACCTGAAGTTTCTTTTGGAGTTATCTATTAATGAAAGTATTTGTATTTGACATAAATGATCGAGTTCATGTTGGTTCTGTGACAGGCGAACTAAGCATAACTGATACTATCAGTATCAGCATTCCAGAGGGGCAGTCTTACATTATTCTAGATAACGAAGACTTACCTAACGAGCCGCAAGAATCTTGGTACATTGAAGATGGTGAGATTAAGATTGATCAGCAAAAGTTAATCGAATTTAACCGTAATCAAATGCCTACATTAAGTAAGCGTGAATTTCGTGGAAGACTGCGCGATGCTAATTTATTTGATCAAGTAGATGCTTATGTAAAAGCTAGTAACGATGGTTATTTACAAGATGCTTGGGAATATGCAGATTACTTTACTCGTCTAGATCCATTCATCATACAAGTTAGTTTAGATATTGGTTTAACTCCTGAAAGAGTGGATCAAATTTGGACTGTAGCTGCATAAAAACAATAAAAATTAAGAATTATTAGAAGAAGAATATGATTAAGACAGGCGACATCTATTTGTCAGCTTTCTTATTTGGAATTGGGTTCGTTATCTACCTTGCTAAATCCGTTGCAACTTCAGATCAAGATACTTGGAAAGTGATTGGGGCTAAAGCCATATTAAATGGTATGACTAGCTTAATGGCAGGATCAATCTTGATTTGGTGTTCAGTACCTACTATTGCAGTAGTAGGCGCAGCAGCAGTACTAGGAACACTAGGATCTGAACTCGTTATCAAATATTTAAAGCGTCAACTCAACAAGAACATTAAAGATTTAAAACCAAACAAAGAAGAATAATAATGGGATTCAAGCTCGGTACTAAGAGCTTGTCTACTTTAAAAGGTGTTCATCCTGACCTGGTTAAAGTGGTCAAGAGGGCAATTGAATTAACTGAATGTGATTTCACAATTACAGAAGGATTAAGAACGAAAGAAAGACAAGCTCAACTCTTAAAAGAGAAGAAAACAACAACTAGCAATAGTAGACATCTTACAGGACATGCCGTTGATTTAGCTGCTTGGGTAATACCTGAAGGCTCAGATAAAGGTACAGTCTCTTGGGATTGGAAATACTATGAACAGATTGCAGATGCTATGAAAAAAGCAGCTTTAGAACTTAAGATACCGATTGAATGGGGTGGTGATTGGAAGACATTTAAAGATGGTCCACATTTTCAACTTCCATTCAAACAATATCCTAAGCCTTAATAACACACGCCCTTAGCCTTAACAGGTTAGGGGTTTTTTAGTGTTCGTCATAAGACAGAATTAAATCCATCAATTCATCTTCAGAAGCATTACAAAACTCACGAATACGTTCAGCGACTACAAAAGATGGCGTATAACCTTCATCTGCATAATTATCTTGCTCAAAGAGAACTTCAGCCATACCGCTAGGTAGATCTAGCCCTTCTTGAATAGCGTCATAAGAATCAATATCAGGATTTCCATTCCACTTAATGATAGCCATTGTATATGGAGTACTTAAAGGGTGGCTCAGATCATCTTTCGTAATATCCAACTTACCCATATAGAAGCCTGCTTCTTTCCAACTTGGCAAAGTTGCTGCCCAACCAATAGGACAAGCAACGGTATTGCTGTCTGTCAAAAGCTGTTCATCACTGACGAAGCCAACTGTATTTTTAGTAGGTCTTCTCCAAGTACGAATATCAAAACGACTAGGATCTAATTTTTCTAAAAAATCTGCTAATTCTAATAATAGGTCTTTACGCATTTCCAGTCCCTCATACCTAGTTTAGTTGATACCACTAAACTCTTTTAATTCATCTGTTTCTGTAAAAATAAAGTCACGTCTATCAATGATCAGGCAATCTTTATTGTGTCTTTTGATTGAACGAATTGCTTTATCTATATCGTGACAATCCCAGAAATTTCCCCATTCAGATCCTGTCTGAGCAATCACTGGAAAGGAGTCTTTATCAAGGTAGATAAGAGCTACAACTAAATGGCTGTTCAATTCATCATGTTTTCGTACAAATACAACTCTATGTGCGAGCTTCAAAATCTGAACTGTGGACTTATTTAATCTAGCTTGGATAGACACTAACTACACCATTCAAAGCCTAATTCAACTATAAGTTAATTATATAGCAACTAAATATCAATTAAAATAGAAAAATATATAATTAATACGACATAAAAAGACGCATTTCATAAAAAAACACTGGCCTTTTAAATTAAATAATGTCAGAATGATATTCAGTTTTAATCATTGTGGTTTTGTAAGATGTCTCTCAAAATAGTTTCTCTTTTCTCTGGTGCAGGTGGTTTGGACCTAGGCTTTAAAAGTGCGGGGTTTGATATTATTTTTGCCAATGAATTTGACAAAGATATTTGGGCAACATACGAACATAACCATCCAGAAACACCTCTGGACAAGCGTAGTATTACCTTAATTGATGAAAATGAAGTTCCTGAATGTGACGGTATCATCGGTGGACCACCTTGCCAAAGTTGGAGTGAAGGCGGTGCAAGAAGAGGCATTAATGATAAAAGAGGACAATTGTTCTTTGATTTTATTAGAATCTTACAAGCCAAAAAACCTTCATTTTTCTTAGCTGAAAATGTAAGTGGAATGTTAGCAGAAAGACATAGTGAAGCTTTAGAAAATATTAAAAATACATTTCAAGAAGCAGGGTATGATTTACATTTCAAACTTTTAAATGCTACTGATTATGGTGTTGCTCAAGATCGCAAGCGAGTTATTTTTATTGGCTTTAGAAGTGATTTAAATATTGATTACTCATTCCCACAACCACATGATGAAACTCAAGCATTAAAAGACATTATCAAAGATTTAGAAGATTCTGCTGTGCCTGCGTTAAATAAGTCCAAACCTAACCCTGAAGCTAAAATAGCCAATCATGAGTATATGACAGGTGGCTTTTCATCTATGTATATGTCAAGAAATAGAGTTAGAAGTTGGGATGAACCGTCCTTCACCATTCAAGCAGGCGGTAGACATGCTCCTATTCATCCAAGCTCCCCTAAAATGATAAAAATTGAAACTGATAAATTTATGTTCGCTCCGAACTCAGAATACCGCAGATTAAGTGTTCGAGAATGTGCAAGAATCCAAAGCTTCCCTGACGATTTTATATTCAAATATAATGATGTAAATCATGGGTACAAGATGATTGGAAACGCTGTAAATGTAACTTTTGCTAAGATTTTGGCTGAAAGTATTTTTAGTGCTTTAGCTAGTTCTGAAAAAAACTCTATCCAAAAAGCAAGTTAAAGTAGCTTGAGAGCATAGAGGTTTCCCCTTATGCTCTCCTTCATTGTTTAAAAGCTAATTGTTTTATATGGTACAGGAGCGTTGTTCATATCAACAGTAGAATCAAACTTTAAACTTAGTGAACTTGAGAGCTTGAACTTTGAGCTTGCTGTATGCAACCTCATGTTAAGAATAAAGTTATTGTCAAATTTCACTACTAAATATCCGTTAGCAGGATTGATATAGGTCTCAATTATTCGACATGCAGGTGGGATATTGGAATAATCTTTTATCTCAATTAATCTTGCAGCAGGATTAAGGGTAACTTTTTCAAAATTTGTATTCCCTACCAAAAATCTGAAATATCTATAAATAGCATCTGGACCAGCATAGGTTACAAGATAATGTCTTACTAAATTACATACATCACCATATAATTCTGTTATCAGATGTGGTGCACGATCTTTTACTAAACTGAATTGATAATTACCCTCCGCATTCATATCAGTGGGTATCACATTATTTTTAAATTTTTGCTCAATAGCAGCTAAATCACTTCTGTATTGTCTGTCTAAAACTGGATCAGGAATACCCAATTGATTTTTAATTAATGCACCTGGTCTTTGATGTTTACAGGCATCATGATTATGTTTTAACGATATGTTTTTAATAGTATTATTGATATAAAAAATTCTTATATCAGTAACATCTCCTTCTTTAGCAGCCGTATCTTTTAGCCTTTCAATTGCTTGAATATTTTGTATAAATAGCTCTTGAGAATACCTAATTGAAAAATCAGAAAAAAGTTGCTGTTGAACAGTAGGCAGAGCATTAAAGCGCAATAAATCTCTTTGTTGATCTGATGCTGTCGATCCAATCAAAGAAATATTTTGATTTTGTTGGCAGATAATTTCAACTAAGCGAGCTTCTAAGGCTCTCCCAATATTATTTGATGTAGACATAGCCACCCCCTCTTTTTAAACCAAAGAGGATAGCTTGTAACATTTATATCAAAAATGATAAATAAAATTTATTTTTTTTAATGGCTTATTTGTACTACAAGTTATGTTTATATTCTAAAAAATTTAACTAAACAGAAATTTCAGCATCTTTAAAAAATGGCTGTTTTCGGACTTTATTAAAGAAGCGAATGGCATCTTGTCTATAAGAAAAACAGATAGCTTCTTCTTGATTCTTGGTCCATGTGTATCGAGTCTTATACTCAGCATCAATTTCTTCAACTTGCCAGTAGTCAGACTCATACATGACCGTCTCTCGTTTCAGAAACAGTCCATTCTTTTTTATATAATGGTTACGAAGCATTGCTATTTTTAGCTCAACTATTCTTCACCATATAGGTATCCACAAACTACGAATGCCATAAATTCACCTTTTGTTTCTGGAATAGCAGAACTATAAACATTATAACGAGCAACATAGGAATCAATCTGCTTACCTTTTCTATAGTCATAACTAGCATCTAAACTTAACTCATTTGTATCGCATTTAAACTTATATTTCATTAATCGAAAGTCACCGATACCCATTCCATCTTTTGTTAAGTCATTATGAACTACAGCTTTAAACCAAGCTTCTGCATGTTTTAGAGATTTAACAGTAGCTACTGTACGATCAGGGTCAACGTAAATAGTAAACTCCTCACCTTTATCTAATACAATCCACTCAGCTTGAGCAACTACAGGTACAGTAACTAATAAAGACAATAATAATTTTTTAAACATCATGAATCCCCTCAATTTAATAATTTAATTATAACAGTCACTTGACTTTACTATTAAGCAAAATTGATCATTTTTCTTATTACAGGTCTTCAGCTTGATCAACAACGTCTTTTAATTTATTACGCTCTTCAATGTTAGCTTTAGTCGGCTCAACAAGAGCTTTATCTACAGCTTCAGCATGAGCTATTTTAGATACGTCTTTAACCAATTCAGCAAGAGCTTCTAAAGCCGCATCATAATCCTTATTAGTCATCTAGCTACCCTCAGATATATAGAACAAATATAACAGCCGAAAATATTAAATCACATGCAGAAAGCAGCCATTTCCGCTTCTTTGCGACTTCAGATGACGCACTAAAATCCTAAAACTACTTTAGATAAGAACAGGGATATGACTAAGCACTATAAGAGCAAAGAAGCGGGCGAAATTTTTGAGGGGTATAGTACCAAGTACTACATTTTTTCAAGCTTAAATAGTGGATGTTTTCCAATAGCTAAACAGAAAAAAGTCCATGTTTGCTTATTAGGTGAACGTGTGCCGTTCTCGTATTTGTTCCAGATAGTAGCGTCATTTAATCCTGCTATTTTTGAGCATTCTCTAGCGGATAGATTAAGAGATAAACGTAAATCTTTAATAAAATCAGGATCAGGAACTTCTAACAATAGTTCTTTAGATAGGCTATACATATTTTCAAAACTCATAGAAAAAGCTCCATATTTCAGGAGCTTGATATTAGCATTTAATTGACTTTTAAGGCACGTTGTTCCTTTAATCTTATGGTCCTATTTAGATGTATTTCAGCCATAAAAGCAGATTTATAACCTAGTACACCGTTTGCAGATCTCAGAATAAAACCTGATTTGTGCATCATCCAAACATGAAAAGGGTTTTCATGCTTGCCCTTTGTATCTTGTGAAATTATATAAACTTCACCTGATTCAACTTTGACAACTTGAACAATTTTATCTATATCAACCTTTGCCATAACAGGAACAGCAGCAGGAAGGCGAACAGCTAAACGGCTAAGAGCTTCAGATTTAAATACTTGTGCATTCATCTTTTAAGCTCCCATAACAATAAAAGTTATAGCCTGATTTTTGCTAGAGACTTTTGCACAGTTAAAACAGCCTGCGAAATATTGGAATTTCAAACTAACAACGGATCTGCAAAATTTACACAAGCTGACTGTAGGCAGTTTAGATGTGTATAGAGATAAAGAAATAATATTCATGTCTATAACTCCTATATTAAAGTCATAGACTTAAATTGTTTGCATACATCTCCTTTAACTTCTGTATAGAAGCTATTAGAGCTTTGAGAAAATAAATCTAAACTTTGATAAACAGTTTTAGAAATACGGCTAAATTTGCTATCTGCTTCTGTTTTTAAGTAGTAGTAAGTTTTACCATTTTTAACAGTTTTTAATACTTCTACAGAACAAGGTGTCAAGCTTCTAAGGGTTTGAACAGTAATCATGTCTATCACTCCCCTTAGTGGTTGTTATAGATGTTTGAGCCAATAGTCACAAAGTCATTGATCTTTGCATCTTTTCCGTACTGTTCAAAATTCACGTAGCCCTGAAGAACTTCAGGAATTTCAATACAGCTAACTTCTGTCATTAGGTAGTGACCGAAATCATAGTCGTTCATCTCTTCACAGAAATGATTTTCTTCATGCCATTCTTGAGCTGCTTCTAAATTAGGAGCATAGCCTTCTTTTACAATCAGACTGAATTGGTCCAAGTCTTCTTGGAAGTGTCCTTCCATGATTAGCTCAATAGCTAATTCAAGATCTTTGAAGTTGTCTACGTCCATGTACGTGTCTTCTCGCAAGCCTTCAACTTGCCAAAATTCAATTTCAGTGTCTCCGATAATGTCACGAAGGTCGTCCATGTCATCGAAGTAAATATTTAAACCAAATTGGAAAGTAAAGCTGAAAGCTTCAAGACGGAATAATTTAGAAGAATCAGAAGCTTTATTAGAGAAATCAAATGCGTTCATTTTATAAGTCCTGGTCTATTTAACTACGCTAGACGATGCGGTTAGGACACTTTGTCCTTTAAGGTTTCTATCTCTTACCTTATGCTTTTATTATACAAGTACTTTGTACTATTATCAACTATAAACTAATGTTTTTTATATGATTTATAATTATTAATAGCTCTATTATTACAACTATATTTTATAAGAGATAAGCTTGTTTTTGCTTCTAGCTTTCATCATTCTTGGAGCTGTGGCAATCCATTAAACAAACGCTTTTAAAGCGGAGCGAAGCGACATCCTTATTCAAGGAATATGTAGAAGGTATCTGAATCTACCTTCATCAAACTTTATCGCTGCGACAACCATTGAACTTAAAAAATTTCAAGCAAGTAGCAATGTCAATGAAGCTTGCGTAATTGATATTGTGAGTGATTGAAATAAAGTTCAATGATGTTGGTTGTCGTAGATAAGTTAGTGAGTAGATATGCAACTCAACATAGTCCAAGCTTTTGCTTTTGCGTTAGGGATGTTGGCTTTGCTCGATACGAATGTATCGACCCGAAGGGCAACTAGCCCGACCTGAAAGGGAACGCTCATATATTTATAAATAAGATATAGGATCAGGTATAAGTACAATTCTAGTTATATAGAGTTGGCAAAAACTACCAAAACTGCTTAAAAACAGAGCTATATGTTTCAGACAATAAAAAGGCTGAAGTTCTTAGGCTTCAGCTATAAAGTAACTTATTGAAATACAAAGTTTAGTTAAGTTGTATTTCGTATAATATCCATTATGTTAAATATTAACAAAAACGATTAATAATCTAGAATCAATCTAATAGTACTATGTA
>OFRD01000187.1_pt1 | contig 23859 bp, 20 predicted proteins | sample 1543041 | NCBI WGS metagenome assembly OFRD01 (sample SAMN07774234, study PRJEB24372) | wastewater metagenome | isolation source: Exp Tend CN 100WW | collected 2016-02
CCGTAATATACGCAGCCCCATCGGAGCACAGAAAAATAACCGCAGCCGCCACTTCCTCGGGTGTGCCCCACCGTCCCAGCGGAATTGCGGCAAGAGTGGCTGCGCGCTGCTCCGCTGTTAGTTCACTTGTAAGCGCTGTGGACACAAAGCCCGGTGCCACGGCGTTGACTGTGATGCTGCGCGGCGCCACTTCCCGCGCGAGTGCCTTGGTAAAGCCGATCATGCCGGCCTTGGACGCCGAGTAGTTGGTCTGGCCGCCATTCCCCGCCACGCCGGACACGGACGCAATATTGATGATGCGGCCGGAGCGCTTGCGCAGCATTGCCCGCACTGCATGTTTGGAGCAGCAATATGCACTCCTTAAGTTTGTTCGCAGCACAATGTCCCAGTCTTCCTCCGGCATCAGCATGATTACCTGGTCGCGCGTGATGCCGGCGTTGTTTACCAGAATGTCGATTTTTCCAAAGTCTGCAATGCAGGCGCTGACCAATGCCTCTGCCGCAGCCGGGTCGGCGGCATCGCCTTGCAGCGCCCGGGCGCTGCCACCGTTTGCGGCAATCGCGGCCACGGTGGCGGCTGCGCCCGCTGCATCCTGCGAGTAGTTGACGAGCACGCTTGCGCCCGCAGCGCCCAGCGCTTCCGCAATTGCCCGGCCAATGCCGCGTGATGCGCCCGTAACAACTGCAGCCTTGCCGGAGAGACTCATATCTTTTGGCGTGCTATCGGGCATTATACCGCGCACTTTAGAAACAATAATTTGTGTGGGAAAATCGCACCATCTGGTTGAGATGGAATGCGCGCAGTTGATTTAATTACCAAGAAGCGGGACGGTGGCGAGCTGGATTCGGAAGAGATCCAGTGGTTCGTGCGCAACTTTACTGACGGAACGGTGGCGGACTATCAAGCGAGTGCACTCGCAATGGCGCTGTTCTTTCGCGGTATGACGGCCCGCGAGACGCGCGACTTGACGCTGGCTATGGCTGGCAGCGGCGAGCAGCTCGACCTGAGCGATGTTGTGCCCGGGATTGTGGTTGACAAGCATTCCACCGGCGGCGTGGGCGACAAGACCACATTGGTTGTCGAGCCGATTGTGAGCGCGTGCGGCGTGCCGGTCGGCAAAATGTCCGGCCGCGGGCTGGGCTATTCCGGCGGCACGCTGGACAAGATGGAATCGTTTGCGGGCTACCGGACGCAGTTGGAGATTGCGGAGTTCAAGCAGCAGCTGGCACGCATTGGCATTGTGCTGGCGGGGCAATCTGCGCAGCTGGCGCCAGCCGACGGAAAGCTGTATGCGCTGCGCGATGTGACTGGTACGGTTCCGGTTATGCCGTTGATTGCGAGTTCAGTCATGAGCAAAAAAATTGCTGCCGGGGCGCAGGCGATTGTGCTGGATGTAAAGGTGGGCAGCGGCGCGTTCATGGGCACGCTGGATGATGCGCGAAATCTGGCGCAGCAGATGGTGGCGATTGGGCGCGAGGTTGGCCGCCGCACGGTGGCGCTGCTGGCGGACATGAACCAGCCGCTGGGTTATGCGGTTGGGAATGCGCTCGAAGCGCATGAAGCCATCATGACGCTGCGCGGATCCGGCCCGCCCGATTTTGTGGAGCATTGCCTGACGCTGGCAGCGCACATGCTGGTGCTGGCGGGCAAAGTGCCGGAGCTGGCTGCCGGGCGGGCGCTGGCGGAGCAAGCTCTGCGCAACGGATCGGCGCTGGCCAAGTTTCGCGAGCTTGTAGTGGCGCAAGGCGGCGATGGCGCAATGGTGGATGATCCCGCGCGCCTGCCGCAGGCTGCGCTTGTGGAAACAGTGTACACACCAACGGCGGGCTGGCTGGCACGGATGGACGCGCGTGCGGTGGGCGAGGCTGCTGTGCTGCTTGGTGCGGGGCGCGCAAAGAAAGGCGATCTAATTGATCCGGCAGTGGGGCTGGTGGTGCACTGCAAAGTAGGGGATGAGCTGGCGGCTGGTGCCCCACTGTTCACTGTGCATGCCAGCAGCAGCGCTGCGCTGGCGGCCGCACGCGCGCATGCGCTGCAAGGCGTGGCAGTTGTCGCGGGCGGGCGTGTGGCCGCGCTGCCGTTGTTTTACGGCGTGGTGGAGTAGGCGCTGCGGCCCGGCGGCGCGCAGCGCGCAGCCGCAAGCAGCGCGGCGTGCGCCCGCAGGGCGAACTTGCCGGGCGCTGCGCCGCCGTTTGCCGCTGCAAAGCGCTGCGAGAAGCCGGCATCAGGTGCACTGGTGTCTGGCAGTTCAGTTGAAAGCAGCTGCAGGCCAGCGCGCGCATAGACGGGCGCAGCAGCCGCGGTAGTGGCGGGCAGCCAGTGCCCGATGACGGCCACAACTTGCGGATCCAACAAAACTTTTTCCGCCTGCTCAACAGCCATGGCGGGGCTGCCGCCATCGTCGAGCGCGAGCAGCTCCACTGCGCAACCGCCGGCGATACCGGCACTGTTCAGCTCGCGCACGGCCATGCGCGCAGCGGTGATGGCCGCATACCCAATCTGGCGGTGCGCGCCTTCAAACGGCGCCACCAAGGCGACTTTGATGACCGGCCGCGTTCCGGGCAGGCAGCCGGCAATGCTGGCAGCTGCCCACAAGCTGATGGCAAACTGCAGCGCAAGGCGCTGCGCATCACGGGCAGGCGTACGCAAGATGTTCCTCGTATGTAACTGAAAATTTATGACGGCCGTTCTTCTCACATGCAGCGCGAAAGTACAGCGCGTTGCTGTCGGCTGGATTGGCGACGGCTTGCATTGAACGCAAGCTCGGGTTTGCAATGGGGCCGGGCGGCAGGCCCGGAATAACGTAGGTGTTGTAAGGGTGGTCGACTGTGCGCGGGTCCAGCGTGAGCTTGGGCCACCAATCGGCGGGGCCGGCGAGCGCGTACTGCGTGGTTGGGTCGGCCATCAAGGGCATGCCCTGCGCAAGGCGGTTTAGAAACACGCGCGCGATTAGCGGCCGCTCTTCATCGAGCATGGCTTCGCGTTCAACGATGGAGGCCAGCGTGACCAGCTGCGGTAGATCGAAGCCACGGGCGGCGGCCTCAGCGCGCAGCGTGCCCATGACTTCATCATCAAAGCGCTGGAGGATGGCATTGAGCACAACGTTGGTGTTGGCGCCTGGCTCAAAAACATAATCGGATGGAAAGAGATAGCCCTCGAGATTGGAGTTTGGCGCAAGCATGTTGCGAAAAAGATAATCTCCGGGCGGCGGTTCGCGGCCGTCAATCATGCGCAACAGTGCGCTCGGGTCAATTTGCAAGTGGGGCTGCGCCGCAAGGGATGCCACCACCTGCCCGGCACGCCAGCCGGCCCAGATGCGCACGCGGACTTCGCTGGGCATGGCGTTTACCAGCGCCGCTGCAATTTCCGCGGGCGGCATGCTGTGGCTCAACTTGAAATACCCCGCTTGCATTTGTTCATCGTAGCCCTTGTAGATCATGAAGCGCAGCAGCAGCTGTGCGTCCGGCGCCAAACCAAGCGCAGCAATGCGCTTCGCAACCGCCGCCGGCAGCTCGCCACTTTCAACAATCAGGGATATGCCGGCGGTGTCCGGGCTGCTGGCTGCGAAGAGCTGGTCAGCAGCGGGTGCGAGCGCGATGCGCAGCCACAGCGCTTGCACCGCGCCCAGCCGCGGGCCCGGTGCGCCCAACTTCACAACCGCTGCTGAAAAGTTTGCGGCTGCCATGTAGACGAACACTGCGGCTGCACCCAAGAGCAGCGCGTAGGTCAGCAGCCACGGCCACAGGCGCTTACGGCGCGATTGGGTGCGCGTCGTGAGCGTGGGCATCCAAGTAGTCTTGCAGGATGATGGCCGCCGCTATGGCGTCCAGCGCCGGGCGGGCGGTGCGTTTGCGGCCGCTGAGCTCGGCTGCGCGCTTGGTAGTGTTGCTCTCATCCCAGTAGATGACGGGGATGGCGGTGTGTTCGGCAAGCACAGCGCCAAAGCGCTGCACCCGCCGCGCTGCCGGTCCGATGTTGCCGTCGCTGTCTTTTGGCAGGCCAAGCACAATGCATTCGGCGGCGTGCTCTGCAGCCAGCTGCGCGACGCGGGCGGCATCGGCGGCGCGCTCCACGTGTGCCAGCGCATGCAGGGGACGCGCCACTCGGCCGCCGGCGTCGCTAATTGCGAGGCCGATGCGCGCCTGTCCGTGGTCAACTGCCAGTACGCGCATCACTTTCGGCGCCAATTAATACGCGCGTGCGCCAAGCCAGCCATGGGGTGCGCGTGATCCACGCCGGCCACACTGTAAGCGTTGGGCGCTTCACAATTGGGAAAACCTGATAGATGAGTTCCGGCGCCTGTGCAATGGGCTGCCAGCGCACAGCTTGCTGCACAAGGCGCGCATCAATCTGCGGGCCGGCTGTGCCGCGCGCGGTGAGGGTGAAGGCTACGCGGCCGTCTTCAAACGCCAGCACTTCAGTGCTGCGCGAGTAGCTGACGGAGTCGGGCAGAAGCACTAGCTCCGGCCCAACGCGCGCCGCAAGCTCTTGCAGGCCCGCTGCGTGCAGCAGCTGCTCGTCCACCACAGTCACAGAGACCGCTGCGCGCATCATAAGTGACAGCACTTCCGCCGGCTCACCGGCTGCGTTGCTGAACGTGGCTTCAAACACGCGCGATATGCGCGCTGAGTTTTGCGGCGCAAACTGGCTGGCGGGCAGCGCGGCGGCAAGCTGTGTGTAGCCGCTGTCGAGCAGCTGTGCCTCCAAGAGTTGCTGCAGGCGCTTCAGGTCGCCGGGCGCAACTGCGGGCAGCTGCTTTACTTCGCCGCCGGCAAGTGCGGCGGGGTTGCCGACCACTACCAAGTCGGCCAGGTAGCCCTCCATCACGTTGATGAGGTCTGCGCCGACGTTGCCGGCCGGGCCGGGGTTTAGGGCGCGCACGGTGCCTTCGCCGCTTGCCCCGGCGCGTGCGGCCAGCGATACATCCTGCTGCAGTACAAACTTTATTGCTGAACCATCGGTGGTGCGCGCTACGGATCCAGCCGGCACTCGCAGTGCTTGCCCTGTGCGGTTTGTGAGCAGCACATTGCCCGTCGCAAACTCTTCGGCTTTTGTAAAAGTGGCAGTCGTCAAAGTTTCTGAGGAGGCGCTGACTTCAACCGTATGCGTGGCAGCAGGAATCGTGCGGTCGGTGGCGGCGTCCAGGCCGGGCACGGCCTCAAGCTTTATGCTGGCTGTAAGCTGCTGGGTTTCCGGCTGCAGCCGCAGCTCGGCTGTGGGCAGCGCCACCATCAGCATGGCGCCAACTGCGGTGAGCGCGCCCGCGGTGAGCAGCAGGCTGGCCGGCCGCCGCAACAGCGTGAGCCAGCGCGCAACTGGCGGCCGCATGCCCAGGTAGTTGCGTGCCGCAGCGATATCGGTGGGTATGCGCCCGTCTGGCTCGCGTCTGCCGTGCGGCGCCACGCGCGAACTCCAATTGAAGAGATGGCTGTCCTCGACCGAATTGAATGTTGGGATGCGCATCTCTACCGCATGGTCGGCAACCATGTCGGGCGCATTTACAAATCCGAGGTGCGCGCCCAGCTGCGACGCATGGCGATGCACAAGCGTTAGATCAAGGCGGCGCTGCAAAGGCGGCACCTGTCCCCAACCGGGCTTGGGCCAGACCACGAGCACACGGTCAACGCGCGTCCAGCCGAGTTTGTCGCGCGTCGAGTGATAGTCGTCAAAAAAATCGAGATGAATTATTTGCTCGCGCATAGTGCACCAAGGGTGCAGTTGGGATTGTAGTGCAGAGTGTTGGCGCAGCCGCGCGCGCAGCTGCTTGCAGGTGGGCTAGGGTGCAAGCAAATTACGCACGAGCGTGGCCGCGCTTGCGAGCGCAGCATCCAGCCGGGTGGCATCTTTGCCGCCGGCTTGTGCCAGCGTAGGTTTTCCACCACCGCGGCCGCCAATCACTTCAGCAACCGTGTTGATTATTTTGCCGGCATGCAGCCCGCGGTCAACAAGGTCTTGCGTGACGGCCACAACTATGCCCGGGGCGCCATCGACTACGCTGCCAAACACTGCCACACCGCTCGGGTGCGCGGCGTGGAACCACTCGCCGGCGTCGCGCAAGTTGTGCAAATCTTCAACCTGCAGGCGCGCAGCCAGAAATGGCACGCCCGCAATTGTTTGGGTGTTGATGCGCGCGGCTGCGAGCTGCGTGTGCAGTGCGCTGCGCTTGAGTTCCTCGCGTTCGCGCTGCAGCAGGCTGTGGCTGGCCAGCAGCTCGCCAACTTTTTGCGCAGCACCCGCGGCCGGCACTTGCAGCTGGCTGGCAATCTGTTCGATGAGCGCAGCCTGGCGCTGCAGGTATTCGATGGCGGCGGGGCCGGAGATGGCTTCAATGCGGCGCACGCCCGCCGCTACGGCGCCTTCACTCAAAATTACAAACGCGCCAAGCTGGCTGGTGTTCGTTACGTGCGTTCCGCCGCACAGCTCCAGCGAGACCGGTTCGGCTGTGCTGCCGATGCGCACGGTGCGCACAATTTCGCCATACTTTTCGCCGAAGAGCGCCATGGCGCCGCTGGCAATTGCGCTGGCGCGTGCCTCATGCGAAATGCTGACGGGCAGTGCTTCCGATATGGAGCGCTGCACTCCCGTTGCAATTTCAGCGCGCTCGCCCGCGCTTAGTCCGCCGTTGTGTGAAAAATCGAAACGCAGACGATCTGCTGCCACCAGCGAACCGGCTTGGCGTACATGCCCGCCAAGCAGGCTGCGCAGGTGTGCCTGCAGTAAATGTGTGGCAGTGTGATTACAGGCAATGCCGGCGCGCTGCGCAGCGTTGACGCGCACGCTGGCGCTGTCTTGAACGCGCGGGTGGCCGGAAACAACGCTGCCAGTGTGGACGATGAGTCCGCCCACCGGTCGCTGCGCCCGCTCAATGCGAATCTGCCACGCGTTGTCCGGACCATGGATTGTGCCACTGTCGCCAATCTGTCCGCCGGATTCCACATAGAACGGCGTGCGCGCGAGAATGACCTCAACCTTGGTGCCCGGGCTGGCGGTCGCAACCTGCTTCCCGTTCACGAGCATGGCTGCGAGTGTTTCGGTTGTTTCGAGTGCGCCATGCGGGTCGTGCTCCACGCCGCTTTCGGGCAGCAGCGCTGCTGCCTGCAGCTCCGTTAGCAGCTGCGCATATCTTTGGGCAGTGCCCGCATCTTTTGCACCCATTGCCTGGCCGGCGCCAGAGACCAGCTTGTGCTCATCAAGCGCGGCGCGGAAGCCGGCCTCATCCACGCGCAGGTTGCGTTTGCGCAGCAAGTCGCGTGTGATTTCCAGCGGCAGGCCATATGTGGCGTACAAGTCAAAGGCGCGCGCACCGGCCAGCTGCGCTTGGCTGCTGCGCTGCATGTCGTCCATCAGGGTTTCTAATTGCGCGACGCCCTGATCCACTGTGCGCTGAAAGCGCTGCTCTTCATCCGTCAGCGTGCGGGCAATTGCCAGCTGCTGGCGCTCCAGCTCCGGGTAGGCTGCGCTGTATTCCGCAATCACCGCGGCGGCCACGCGCGCAAGGAATGGTTCGTGGAATCCAATTTCATTTCCAAAGCGATGGGCACGGCGGATGATCATGCGGCAGACATAGTTGCGGCCGGTGTTGCCGGGAATGACGCCGTCCGCAATCAGGAATGCGGCAGCGCGCGCATGATCTGCAATCACGCGATAGGGCGTGAGGTTTGCCTCGCGCTGCGCCACGCTGTGGCCGGCGAGCGCTTGAATGCGCTGCAAGATGGGCGTGAACAGGTCAGTGCGATAGTTGGAGTTGACATTTTGCAGCACGGAGACAATGCGCTCGAGGCCCATGCCGGTATCAACGTGCTTGGCGGGCAGCGGCTCGAGGCTGGTTGGGCTGTGGCGGTTGTACTGGATGAACACCAGGTTCCATAGTTCCAAATAGCGGGCGCAGCCGGAGTTGACGCCGCAGGTTTGGCCGGGCACGGCTGCGCAATTGCAGAACTCGGCGCCGCGGTCAAGATGAATTTCAGAGTCTGGCCCGCATGGGCCGACTTCGGCCATCTCCCAAAAATTGTCCTTGCGCCCGAAGAAGAGCAGGTGCTGCGGATCAAACCCCGGCTGCTGCAGCCAGCACTGTGCGGCTTCGTCATCTTCCGGCACAATGCCTTGTTCATCGCGGAAGCAGGTGGCCCACAAGCGGTCTTTGGGCAGGCCCCATACCCCGGTGAGCAGCTGCCACGCCCACGCGATTGCATCTTGCTTGTAATAGTCGCCAAAGGACCAGTTGCCGAGCATCTCAAAGAAAGTGTGATGGGTATCATCCCGGCCCACATCATCCAAGTCGTTGTGTTTGCCGGCGACGCGCATGCTCTTCTGCGAGTCCGCTGCGCGGCGGTACGGGCGGGTTCCGGTGTTGAGGAACACGTCCTTAAACTGCACCATGCCAGAGTTTGTGAACAGCAGTGTGGGATCGTCAGCTGGAATGAGCGAGGCCGACGGAACGATGGCATGGCCGCGCTCGGCGAAGAAATCGAGGAATGACTGCCGCACTTGGGCACCCGTCAGCGACGGCGGAACACGGATATTCATCTTGAATTCTGGCAGTTTGGTGCGGCGGTGCGATTATACCTGAGGCGTGGGTGAAAAGCGGCCACGCTTGCATGATATAACTCCAAGCGCAGACGGTGTAAACAATGCAACATGATGTGGACGAACAGCTGCAAGTATTAATGCAGGGAACTGAGTATGGCGACGCGCAACTGGCGGCAAAAATGCGTGCCGAGCTGCGCGAGCGCCTGCTGTTGGGGCGGCCGCTGCGCGTGTACTGCGGCTACGATCCCACTGCCACGGATCTGCATCTTGGGCACACCATCACAATGCGCAAGCTGCGCCAGTTTCAGGAGCTGGGCCACGAAGTGACCTTCTTGATTGGCAGCTACACCGCGCTGGTTGGCGACCCCTCTGACAAGAACCGCGCGCGCCCGGTGCTGACCGAAGAACAGGTGAACGAGAACGCGCGCAGTTATTCAGAGCAGGCCTTTCGCGTGCTGGACCGCGAGAAGACAGTTGTGCGCGCAAACGGCGAATGGCTTTCCAAGCTGTCGCTTGTGGACTTGATCCGGCTGGCGCAAAACTTTACGGTGCAGCAGTTTTTGGTGCGCGATAACTTTGCCAAGCGCATGCAGAACGGGGATCCAATATTCTTGCATGAAACTTTTTATGCGTTGATGCAGGGGTACGACGCATGCGCCATGGAGACAGATGTGCAGGTGGGTGGCACGGACCAGTTGTTTAATATTATTGTGGCCGGCCGCAAACTGCAGGAGGCGCTTGGGCAGCGGCCGCAAGTGGGCATCATTACCGGCATTCTGCCCGGCACGGATGGCGTGCAGCGCATGTCAAAGTCAACCGGCAACCACATTCCTGTGGCCACCACGGCGGAAGACATGTTTGGAAAGTTGATGAGCGTGCCGGACACGGCGCTGGGCGTGTACATGCGCCTCGTTACGCGCTGGTCGCCGGCTGCCGTGCAAGTGGTGGAGGAGCGCATTGCCAGCGGCGCGCTGCACCCGCGCGATGGAAAAATGCAAATTGCACATGAGATCACGGCTGTGTTCTATGGAGCGGAAGGGGCGGCACAGGGACAGGCGCATTTTGAGCGCGTGTTCCAGCGCCGTGAGCTACCGGATGACATGCCGCTGTTTGCCGCGGTGGCGGGCGCGAAGCTCGTTGACTTTGTGGTGAGCGCGGGTTTGGTTCCCACCAAAAGCGAGGCGCGCCGCTTAATCAAGCAGGGCGGAATAAAGCTGGGTGGCGTTGCCGTCGCTGATACAGAAATGCTGCTCCAAATTACTGAAGCAACTGTTATTCAGGTGGGCAAGCGCAAGTTTGCGCGGCTGACGCCTTAGCCTGCGCGCGGCGGACTTGCGGTGGCTCCGCCTTCAGCCAGCGCGCTGCGGCCGATGAGCTCCAGTGCTGTGTCGCCGGATGGCGGCTGCATCAAGCCGGCGCGCACATCCCGGAAGTGGCGCTCAAGCGGCAGCGTGCGCGTGATGCTGGTGCCGCCGGCAATGCGCAGCGCTGCGTCTGTCACTTCGTTGGCAACCTCCGACACCAAATACTTGGCGGCCACTATGCGCGGATAAAGCGCGCGCTGCGCCGCCGCACTGCCGTCCCATTTTTCCACCACGGCTTCAAGCAGCGTGCGGGCGCTCATCAGGCGCACATCCAGCGCGCCAATCTGGCGCTGGATTTTTGGCAGCGTGGCAATCGGCGCACCCAGCGCTGTTGGCGTGCGCTCCAGTGCAAATTGAATGACCGCATTGCGCGCGGCCAGCGCGCTGCCCAGATACACCGCCGCCATCATCACCGGAAACCATGCGTTGGGCGGTGCGCCCGGCGCACTGCAATCGGGCTGGATTAAGTTTTCAGCGGGCAGGTGCACGTTGTTGAAGCGCACGTCATGGCTGTCACTCGCGCGCAAGCTGAGCGCGTTGCCCCACGTCTCATCCCACTCCACCCCCGCGCGCGCCGTCTCCACCAGCGCAATCGCGGGCACCTCTGCGTGGCGCACACGCACCAGCATGTGGGTCAGGTGGCGTCCGCCCGTCGTCCATGTTTTAAGTCCGTTGAGAGTGTAGCCGCCGGCAGTGTGCGCATGCAAAGTTGATTGCGGCAGGCCGCCGCGCGAGGGGCTGCCCATTTCCGGTTCGCTGGCAACAGCGTTTACGAGTGCGCCATCCGCAGCGAGTTGGCACAGGTTTTCAAATGCGTTTGGCAGCCACGGGCAGTGTTCGCTGGCGCTGCCAAAAATGTGCAGTGGCATGCCCAGCACCATTGCGGTGGCGGCGCTGCCTTGGGCCAGCTCTATCTGGACCGCAAGGCACGCTGCCATCGGCAGGCCGCTGCCGCCCAGCGCGCGCGGCACACTCAGCGCAAAGAAGCCGGCGCTGCGCAGCGCTGCAACATCTGCTGCGGGCAGCTGCGCGTGCGCATCCGCAGCTGCGGCGCGCGTGGCAAATTCACATGCCAGCTCACGCGCCAGCTGCAAAGCCTGTGCGGCGCTGTGGCTGCGGCTCACAGCAATCCCGGGCGGCGTTCGCCCATTAGCTCCACGTAGTAGCCGGGGCGGGCGCTCACGGCAGCGCGGAATTGCGCATCGGTGAGCAGTGCCAGCAGTGGCTGCATTAGTACGCCGTCCACGCTTGCTTCTGGCACCACCAAATCATAGCGTTCGCGGGCTACCGGCACAAAGTCCAGCTTCAGCGCACTGGCCGCAGCGTGGATGCCCAGCCCGCAGTCTGCAATGCCGGAGGAGATTGCAACGGCCACGCCAAGGTGCGTGTACTCTTCATGCTCATATCCGTTAATGCCGTCTGCGGTGAGCCCCAGTTTGCCCAGTTCATAATCCAGCAGCACCCGCGTGCCGGCGCCGCGCTGGCGGTTCACGTAGCGCACATCTTTGCGTGCAAGGTCCGCCAGGCTGGCAATGCGCAATGGATTGCCGGGCGCCACCAGCAAGCCTTGCTCGCGTTCTACCAGCGTGATCAGCTGCACCGCCAGCTCAGGCAGATAGCGGCGCACGGAAGCGTGGTTGAAAGTGCCGGTGTCGGGGTCGATGAGATGGCTGCCGGCAAAATGGCATTCGCCGCGCGCCAGCGCAATCAGCCCGCCAAGGCTGCCCACATTGGCGGAGCTCAGGCGCAGCCCGGGCGCGCGCTCCGCCAAGAACTGCGCCAAAAGGTCCAGCGCCAGATCGTGCGATCCAATGTGCAGGATTGTGTTGTCTATCTCCGCAGCTGTGCGATACAAATGCACCGTGACGCTTGTGCCGGCGGAGTACCCCTCCGAGAATCGGGGAATGCGCACAATGCCGTCGGCGCGGACGAGTGACGAGATGACGCCGGCACCGCGCGCAAGCGGCGTTGCCACAACCTGATTGTTGACGCGGCCCGCACTCACGCGCAAATATTCGTCGTCACCGGCGGGTGAAAGCACTTTGCGGGTGAGCGTTGCAGTTATGGTCTCCGCAGCAGCTGATGCCATTCCCAGCCAATGCGCCAGCAGCGGCTCCACAAAAATTTCGCCGGTGTGCGCTGCGCTTACCGGATAACCCGGCACGCCCACAATCGGAGTGGGGCGCTGGCCGCTGGTGCCGGACAGCACACCCAAAATTACGGGGTGGCCCGGGCGGACCGCTACGCCATGCAGGCACACTTTGCCAAGCGCTGCAATTACACGCGCAGAAAAATCCTCAGACCCTTTGGAGGAGCCCGCATTGAGCAGCACTAAATCGTGCGTGGTGGCAGCCTCACCGACGGCCGCACAAATCTGCTCAAAATCATCCGCAACAATCGGCCAGCGCGTTGCAACGCCGCCCCACTGCTGCACTTGTGCGCCGAGCACCAGCGAGTTGTACTCGATGATTTGACCGGGCTGCACATCGGTGCCGGCCGGTACCAGCTCTGTGCCTGTGGGAATGATGGCAACGCGCGGTTGGCGGCGCACCATTACAGTGCCGTAACCGCATCCAGCCAGCGCACCCAAGTCCACCGGGCGCAACCGCTGGTTGGCGGGCAGCACCAGCTCTGTGGCCACCATGTCCTCGCCAGTAGCGCGCACATGCTGCCACGGCGGCAGCGCCGCCCGGATCTGTATGCGCTCCGGCTGGCGCGTGTCTGCGCCGCTGCCCATGGGCTGCACCGCCTCAATTGGAATCACAGCCGTAGCGTGCTGCGGCAGCGCATCGCCGGTGTCAACATAAATTGCCTGGTCCGGTACGCGCAGCTCCAGCGGCGCGCTCTCCGTAGCGCCTGCCGTGTCCCCGGCGCGCACCGCATACCCATCCATTGCTGCCGCGTGATAATGCGGCGCCGAAAGCTTTGCCCACACCGGCACGGCCGTTACCCGCCCCAGCGCATTTGTTAGCGCGACGCTTTCTGCCGGCAGCGCATCCCAGCAGCCTGCGGCTTCAATGGCAGCATTCCACGCTGCGTGCGCTTCAGGCAGCGGGATGTCATGCAAGTAAATGTCGAGCGGCATGTGCGTTACTGCAATGTGAAAAATATTCGCGTAGACGCGGCTGCGCTAGAACAAGCGCACATTCACAAGCTGGCCGGCTGCCAGCCCGGTGGCGTGCAGCGGAATGAGAATTGCGCCGTCCGCTTTGACAAGCGTGAAGATGAGGTTCGATTTTCCAAACAGCGGCTCCACCCAGCGCTCGCCGGCGCGCTCCGTAAAACGGCCGGGCACATAATCCTCGCGGCCGGCGCTGGACGCAAGGTTGTGCGTGAGGCGCGCCTGCATTTGGCGGGCGGGCGGGGCGCTGGCGCCTTGCAGGTGAAAGAGCGTTGGCACCAGCAGCAGATCCGCAACAACGAGTGCGCTGCCGGGATTGCCGGGCAGCCCGAACACCGGCTTGCCTTGCGCCACTCCCAGAATGGTGGGTTTGCCGGGCTTCACGGCCACGCCATGCACAATCACACCCGGCGTGCCGAGCGCATTTATAACGCCCGCGGTTACATCACGCGTGCCTGCCGAACTGCCGGCAGAGAACACAAGCACATCGCACTCCTGCAGTGCGCGCTGCGCAGTTTGCAGCAGCAGGTCAAAATTATCCGGCAGCAATCCGTAACTGCGCACGGCAGCGCCCGCGCGCGCTGCCAGCGCACCCACGGTGTAAGAATTGATGTCGCGCACTTTCCCGGTTGCGGGTGTTTCCGCTGGCGGCGTCAGCTCGTCACCGCTGGAGATCAGGCCCAGCAGCGGCATGCGCGCCACGCGCACTTGCGTGATGCCCAGCGCCAGCAGCCCGCCAATGTCTTGCGGGCGCAGCCGCTGTCCCGCGGGCAGCACGCTTTCACCGGGGCGGATGTCGTCGCCGGGGTTGACAAGATTTTCGCCAGCCGCAACTGCGCGCAGCACTTCCACTTCATCCGGGCGGCTCAGCTGCGTGTTCTCCACCATCACAACGGCATCCGCGCCAATCGGCAGCATGCCGCCGGTGTGAATCAAAATTGTCTGGCCGGGCTGCAGGCTCTGAGCCGCAGCTTCGCCCATGTGAATTTCGCCGGCGAGGTGCAAGTACGCCGGTAGCGTGTTGGTTGCGCCGAAAGTGTTGCGTGCCTGTACGGCGTAGCCATCCACTGTGCTGCGCACAAATGTGGGCAGCGCTTCCGGTGCAAGCACAGCTGCAGCCGTGACGCGGTCGAGCGCGGCAGCGCTGGAAATTAATTCGGTGGGCGGCGGCCCGGGCAGCAGCGCAAAAAGTGTTTGCAGCGCATCGGCAGAAGCGCAGACTGTGAGGAATTCAGCCACGTTAGTGTAAAGATCTGTGGCGCGGCAACCGGTGTGCTGGCGTTGGCGCGTGTGCTACCAGCGGCCGCGTTCGGTTCTGATTTCTGGATGCGGCAGGTCTGCTTCTGCTGCCGGCTCAATTTTTACAGCGCAAGCCTTGTACTCCGGTATCTTGGCTTGCGGGTCAAGCGCATCATTGGTGAGCAGGTTGGCGGCTGCCTCTGCAAAATGCATGGACATGAACACCACACCGGCGCGCGCTTTTTCCGTGACGCGCGTGCGCAGCACGATTGCGCCGCGGCGCGACGAGACCCGCACGGGCTGCCCGTCCGTAAAGTTTGCCCAGGTTGCGTCTACGGGATGTATCTCAACCACCGGTGATGGGTAGATTTCATTGAGCGCGGAGTTGCGGGTCATAGAGCCGCCGTGCCAATGCTCCAATACGCGGCCGGTTGTAAGAATGAACGGGTACTCTTCGTCGGGCGGTTCCATGATTGGCACGTAGTCCACCGGAATAAATTTTCCGCGCCCGGATGGAAAGTCTTTTGCAAACAGGAACGGTGTTCCGGGGTGGGTGGCATGCGGCACAGGTGTTTGCAAGCCGTGGCGCTCAAGGCGCTCGTAAGTGATGCCAGTGTAGTTGCTGTCCAGCTTTCCAAACTCGGCCATGATTTGCGCCGGGGAGTCGTAATTCCAAATGGCACTGTTGGGCCGCCCCAGCCGCGCTTCGATGCGCTGGGCAAGATCGCATAGGATCTCCCAGTCCGGCCGTGACTGGCCACGCGGCGCGATCGCCTGACGCACGCGCTGCACGCGCCGATCCGTATTCGTGACCGTGCCTTCTTTCTCCGCCCACGAGGTGGCCGGCAGGAACACATCTGCAAACGCACCAGACTCGTTGATGAACAAATCCTGCGCCACCAGAAACTCAAGCTGCTGCATGTGCTTGCGTGTTTCGTTCAGGTTGGGCTCGGTCATCATCGGGTTCTCGCCCATGATGTGCAGCGCACGCACGCCGCCCGGATGCGCGTGCGTCAATATCTCTGTGGTCGTCAGGCCGCGTTTGCGGTTGAGTCCGCCGGGTTCCACATTCCACAGCTGCTCCCAATTTTGCGCATTCGTTTCGTCGTCCACCCACTGGTAGCCCGGGTAAAAGAACGGCATGGCGCCCATGTCCGACGCACCTTGCACATTGTTTTGGCCGCGCAAGGGGTTTAGGCCGGTGGCTTTGCGGCCCACGTGCCCGGTGAGGAACGCCAGATGAATCAGGCCCAGTGAGCTGGCCGTGCCATGCGACAGCTGCGAGATGCCCATGCCCCAGAAAATCATGCCGCGCTGTGCGCGCGCGTACATGCGCGCTGCGTCAATAATCAAGTTGCGGTCCACGCCGGAAATTTCTTCCGCGTAGCCCGGCGTGAATTTATCCAGCGTTTTGACGTAGTCGGCGTAGCCGGTTGTGCGCGCCTCCACAAACTCGCGGTTCACCAGCCCCTCGTTCACAATCACATGCGCCATGGCATTGAAGACGGGTACGTTGGTACCGGGCTTCAACGGCAGCCAGAGGGCTGCGAAGTCGCACATTTCTATTTTGCGCGGGTCAATCACAATCAGCTTGCTGCCATATTTCTCGACCGCGGCTTTCATCTGCAAGCCGATGATCGGATGGTTCTCGGACGGGTTGGAGCCGGTGATGATGAAGCAGTCGCTGTCAATGACCTCGGCAGCGGTGTTGCTCATCGCAGCCGAGTTGATGGACTTGAGCAGCGCGGTCACTGAGCCGGCGTGGCACAGGCGCGTGCAGTGGTCCACATTGTTGGTGCGAAACAGCGCCCGGTAAATTTTCTGCAGCAGGTAATTGTCTTCGTTGGTTGCCTTGGCGCAGCAGTACACCGCCATGGCATGCTCGCCGTCGCGCTTGTAAATCTCAACCAGCCGGTCGGTGGTGTACTCCAGCGCTTCATCCCAGCTCACCTCGCGCCATTCGCTGCGGTCAAACGCCTGCGTGCGCGCACCGGCCGCCTGTGCCTGCTTGCGAATGAGCGGCGTGGTGACGCGCTTGTTGCTGTAAATAAAATCGTAGCCAAAGCGCCCCTTGACGCACAAGTTGCCCTGATTGACGGGATGATCGAAATCTGATGTGACACGATAGATCAGCTCGTCCTTGACGTGTAGCTGCAGGTTGCAGCCCACGCCGCAGTACGGGCAGGTGGTGGAGACAGTGCGGTCCGGTGTGATCATTTAGTTGCCTTGCGGTTGCCTGTGAACTTGCTGCCGGCTTGCCGGCCGCTGCTGAAAAACTTGCGTGCTCATTTGCGCTCGCGCCGTTTCTTGCCGGGCCCGCGCGTTGCGTCGAGTATGTCTGCCGGCGCCTGGCCCTGCTCCAGCAACCACTCGCGCTTGGGCTTGAGGGCGCCGGTGGGGCATACGCCCACGCACTGGCCGCAAAACACGCACGAGCTGTCCGTCAGCGACTGCTCAAAAAAGGTGCTGATTGATGTTTCGAAGCCGCGTCCGCTGAAGTTGATGGCGTAAGTGAACTGCGCGTCTGCGGCGCACACCTGCACACAGCGCCAGCACAAGATGCATTTACTGTAGTCGCGAATGTACATCGGATTGTCGTCGATCACTTCCGCTTCGCGCCGTTCGCCACCGCCAAAGCGCTCGCGGTTGGCATGGTAGTCGTCCAGTTGCTGCTGGATTTCCGGTGCCTCGCTCACGTCAGATGCGGAGTGCAGCATCTCCAAGATGGTGCGCCGGCTGCGCTCTACGCGTTCGTTGCGCGTGTGCACACGCATGCCTTCCGCCACGCTTGCCACACAGGCCGGTGCCAGCACGCGTGCGCCTTCCACTTCCACCACGCACAGGCGGCACAGTGCGTTCGCAGTGCAGTGCTCGTGGTAGCAGATGGTGGGAACCGTGGCGCCCGCCATGGCTGCCGCGTTTAGCAGCGTTGTGCCGGCTGCAACAGTGATGGACTGGCCATCGATCTGAAGGGTGACTGTGGCAGCCATTGTTAACTTGTGCGCGCAGTCTGCGCCTGGCCATTGGGCGCAAACAATTCTGGCCAAAGCTTGATTGCACTGAGGGTTGCCGTTGCGGCCGTTTGCCCAAGGCCGCACAGCGAAGCATCCAGCATTGTCCAACCCACATCGGCGAGCAGTTCTTTGTCGCCGGCGCGCGCATGGCCAGCTGCAACGCGCCCCAGAATTTCATGCTGGCGCACAGTGCCAAGCTGGCACGGGTAGCATTTGCCGCAGCTCTCTTCCGCAAAAAAGTGCGCCAGCCCTTCCAGCACACTGCGCAGGTTGCGCGTGTGGTTGAACACCATCACTACGCCGGAGCCTAACGGCAGGTCAGCTTTGCGCAGATCCTCAAATGTCATTGGGACATCCAGATGAGCGGCGGTGGCAAATGCGCCCGCAGCGCCGCCGAACAAGACGGCCTGCAGTGTGCCGCCGCTGACCCCGCCCGCCATCTCATCCAGAATTGTGCGCAGCGTCACGCCAAATGGCACCTCGTACAAACCAGGACGCGCCACATCGCCGGACAGGCAGAACAACTTTGACCCCGGCGACTTTTCCGTTCCGTGCATGCGATAGGCTGCCGCGCCAGCGCCGATGATCAGCGGCACATTGCAGAGCGTCTCCACATTGTTGACGACGGTGGGCTTGCCGAACAAGCCGGCAGTGGTGGGAAACGGCGGCTTGACGCGCGGAAATCCGCGTTTGCCCTCGATGCTCTCAAACAGCGCCGTTTCTTCGCCGCAGATGTACGCGCCGGCACCGCTGCGCAGCTCAATGTCAAAGCAAAATTTGCTGCCCAGCAGATTGTTGCCCAGATAGCCGCCGGCTGCCGCTTCCGCAATTGCAGCCGCCAGGCGCTGCTGTGCGTGTGGGTACTCTGCGCGCACATACAGGTAGCCGCGCTGCGCGCCGCAGGCGTAGCCCGCCAACGCCATGCCTTCGAGTACAGCATGTGGATCATCTTCCATCAAAATCCGATCCTTGAAAGTTCCGGGCTCGGATTCATCTGCATTGCAAACAATATATTTTTCTGCACCGCTGGCGTTGGCTGCGCTTTCCCATTTGACGCCGGTGGGAAATGCGGCACCACCGCGGCCCACCAATCCGCTGGATTTCAACTCTGCAATAACGGCTGCTGGTGTGAGTTGCTGGACGGCTTTCGTGAGCGCGCTGTAGCCGCCGTCGGTGGTGTAGGCTGCGAGTGACGGCGTTGCGCCGGTCCCGCAGCGGCGCGTGAGGTGGCGCAGGCTGCCGCCCACTACGGCTGGCTTGGCCAGGCTTTTTGCAGCAATGATTGCTGCCGGCACCGCCACTGGAATGCATCCAAGCGCCATGTCGTTAACCATCGCTGCCGGCGCCTGATCACACAGGCCGAGGCAGGGCGAGCGCTCTACCATGAAGCCGCCGTCGGCTGTAGCCGTGTTGGGGCTTACACCCAAGCTGGCACAGACAGCTTCCAACGCGGCATGGCCGCCGGCTATCGCGCAGGCGGGGTCACCGCAGATGCGAATCACACGCGTTGCCGTTGGTTCCTTATAAAGTAGCGCGTAAAACTCAATCACGCCGTACACTTCTGCAAGCGGAACCTGAAGCACGCGCGCAATTTCGGCAGCGACTGGCTTGCTAATGTATCCGTTTTGTTTCTGGGCCTTTATGAGGGCAGGGAGCAGGCCGGAGTGCCCCGGGTTGTCGATGTGCGGTTGGGCTGCCGTGGTTAAGTGAATGATTGAACTTGAAGCTGTGGGTGCCACTGTTGGTGTTTAACCGTCCTGATGAGGTAGTTTACCATAGGCATCGAGCGGCGCATTTTATGGCCATTGGCGGGCGCGGCTCATCTAAAGGAGAGAACAATAATGACTAGCAATCACAAAAAGCCGCGCGTGCTTGCGGCGGACGTATGGGATGTTGGGCTGCTGTTTGCCGGCGGCTGCATGGTTGCGGTCAGCGTAAATCTGTTTCTTGCGCCAGCGCGCATACCGGATGGCACGATGCTGTCGCTTGGAATGATTGCGCAGCATTTGTTTGCGTTGCCGCTGGGTACTGCAATGCTGGTCCTGCGGCTCCCCGGATTGTTTTTTGGTTTTCGCTATTTGGGGCGCTGGCCGTTTCTGCTGCGCACCGGCTTCACGGCGCTGGTGATTACGATTGCGATTGATTGGTCAGCCGGCCGCTTTGCACCTGTTTCAGCCAACCCCATATTGAACGCGCTTTATGGCGGAGCATTGAGCGGCTTGGGGATGGGGCTCATTTTCCGCGGGCGCGGCAATACCGGTGGCACTGGCGTGTATGCACGCATTTTGCAGCGTGTGACCGGCTGGCCGCTAAGCCAGCTCTACTTGGTTGTGGATAGTGGCATCCTGCTCTCGGGTTTCTTTTTTGGCTGGGAGGCGGTGATGCATGGAGTGTTGGCTTTGTTTGTGAGCGGCATGGTTGCCGATTATGTACTGGAGGGTCCGAGCGTTGTGCGCACGGCTACCGTGATCACCGAGCAGCCGGATGCCGTGGGTGCGGCCATTCTGCACGAGCTGCGGCGTGGCGTAACATCCTGGCGGGGTTCGGGTATGTTCAGCGGCCGCGAGTGCACAGTGTTGTACTGCACTGTGAGCCGTTCGGAAGTGGAGATTTTGCGGCGCTTGGTGCTGCGCACCGACCCGCACTGCTTTCTGGTAATCGGCAATGCGCAGCAAGCGTCTGGCGGCGTTGTGCGAGATTCTGCGGCGCACCCGGCGGCGTAACATGACACAGCTTTAGCCCGGCTGCATTAAAACCTTCGCGCCGCGGCCACAAAACTTGCAGCCGCGGCGCTCAATTGTGTGGCTTGCATCCGCAAGCCGTGCACTGCGGCCGGGAAGGGTAGGGCCGCCGCGCTAATTATTTGGCTTGCTCTTGGCAGGCCAGTGTGAGGCTTGGTTGGGCAAGCCTTGCGGCGGTGCGTATCGCGCTTTTATTGGGTGCGCGCTGCCTTCGCCTGCGGTAAGTGTACACCCGCTGTCAAGAGGCAAATTTGTTACGGAGCAAGGCTTGCCGGAAACTGTAGGATGCGCGCGGCGTGCATGCCTGGCTCCATTTGGGGCATCGCTTGTGGCTGCGCTTGCTGCAGCCCGTAACAGCACGAGAGCGTACAGTTATCGGTGGTCATAATTTTCTACGCCAATAGCTCCGAGCGCTGTTGTGCAAGATAGTTCAACTGCGCCACTAATTGGAGCTGCTGCGCAGCAATTTGTTTGCCCTGTTCTACCAGCTCTAATCCCTCGGCACGCAGCCGCTGCGCCTGTGCGCTGCGCACATGCGGCTGTGCCTGCAGCATAGTATTCTGGCGCAAACTGCCAATATGCGCGTCAAGCTCTGCCCGGATTTTGCGCATACGCTCTGCCAGCTGGTTGCTCAGAATCTCCAGCTTGTCGCGCTGTGCCCGCAGCAAATGGTATTGCTCGTCAATTTCCGCCAACGTAGCCATGCGCCATATTAATAGCAGCGCATTGGACAATGGTCAATCTGCAAAAATGGGCGGCTTCATTGGAATTTGTGGTGCGCTGCACCATTCATAGGCTGTGGCCGCTTGCATGCCGGCCCGCGCGTTGCGCGTGCGTATTTAGCTGGATGCCAGCTGCAGCAGCGTTACAAAGACTGCGCCAAGTGCGAGTAGTACAAACGGCGTTTCTGCGCTCGTCCGGTTGCGGGCAGATGCTGCCGCAAAGGCTTGGCGGCGCTGGTCAAGCAGCTTTTGCTGCGCGTCCAAGCGGTTGTTCATTTCTGCTACTTGCTTTTGCTGTGCTTCGAACTGGTCGCGCTGCTGAACAAACTGGCGCCAATGTGCATCCAGCTGCGGGTGCTGTTCTTCAAGCTGCAGACGCTGCTCGAGAAAGTGCGTCCACTGGTTGTCTAGCCGGTGCAACTGTGCCACAAACTGGTGCCAATGTGCATCTTTGCTTGTCATGCTCGCATATGTAGCAAGAAGTGCGCCAGTAGCGCGGGCGCTGCCGTATTCAGGCGGCGGTTACGCAGCGCCTGGATCGGCGCTGGTGCTGTCGGGGCGGGGTGCTCGCCCGGTGGATCCTAAGGCCGTTCGGTGGCTGGGCAATTTTGTGCGCTAATGCGCGGTTCGGTTTGCTTAGTTTCCAGACGCAATAAGGGCTAGAGTGACGAATGCGCCGGCTAAAATTGCCAGCACGAGCGGCACTCCGAGCTGCCTGAAACTATTCACTGCCAGCCGGGCAGGAGTAGGGCGCAGATCCGTAAACTGCGATGTGTGCGCCTCCATCTGTGCCCGGCGCTGTGCGTCCAGCTCACATGCCTGGTCGCCAATCTGCTGCGCCTGCTCGCTGATGGTTTGCATCTGTGCGTCAAGCAGCAGCCATTGCGAGTCGTATTGGCGCCAGTTCGGGTCTAACGCGTCCAGCTGCGCAATGCGCTTTTGAACTTCTTCTATTGATGGGACAGGCATTGCAAAGTTACAGCGGCAACTGCTGCAGAATTACTCCAGGGTGAAATCATCGACGCTTGGTCGTACTGCGGAACAGCGATCTTAGTTGTTTTTATCTGGCATCAAGTTCGCACAGCAGCAGCGCTGCGCACACCACTGCTCAGCCGCTGCGCAAGTGCTGCATGCAGTTGTCCTTCAAATTCTTGCAGCTGCTCTTCAAACTTGCGCTGGGGCTCATCTAACTCGTGTTGCTCTGCAACCAGGAGCTGCGTGCGCAGCCGGTAAAGTTCGGTTTGCCGGTCGAAGCTCCTAAAAATTTCGCACAGTGTTTCATCTGGCGCGTCTAGCTGTGCCAGTGACAGCAGTAATGCGATGCCAGTTGCCATCAGGTGCATACGGTAGCAGCGCCCGCGCGCGCGGTCAAGCGGCAGAGTTTATGTTGCTGGCTAACCCATGCAGATTGCAAGCCAGCGCCGAAAGCGTATCCAGTCACCCGGATTGAGATCTCCCGCGGTTATTTATCTTTGGGCTTCTGCGCGTTGAAAATTTCATGATAACCGCGGTCTTCCTCTTCGTCGGAAACCCGTGCGTAACGCTCTGTGATGGAAATATTTTTATGGCGCGCCAGCCGTTGCGCCATTTTTAGATTGCCGCCGGAGCCGCGCAGCACCACGGTCACAAAATAGTGCCGGAACGAGTGGGGCGTAACCGTGCCTTTCGCATCCGGCCCGACCGCATCAATCACGGCGCGGTCGATCAGTTTGCGTGCGCCCAGGCTGTTTAGGGGCAGCAGTTTTGCGCCGGCGCCATCATCGTGCCGTGCAAAGATCGGCAGCGCGCTGCGGCGCATGCCGGGCGCCATGATTGCCGCGTCGCGCAGCGCAAGATATAACTGAATTGCTGCCACGGCCCGTTCCGAAAAGCGCACGGTGCTTTGCCGGCCGCCTTTGATCTCAACCTGTGCGCGGCGCTCGGCCCAATCAAAGTGGCCGGTCGTGAGCCGGCATGCCTCAGAGATGCGCAAACCGGTATCGGCCAGCGTCAGTACAAACGCCTGGTCACGCAGGCGGCGCAGCTGCTCGCGCGCATCTTTTGTGCCGCGAGCCGGCTGGGCAATCACATACGAGATAATTTTGTCGATCTGCTCCCGCGCGAACGGCGGTGGCAGGGGCGTGACCCGTCGCAGGCGGCGTTTCAAAATTGACTTAACTTTTGCCAGCTTGTCGGGCCACAGATCCTCTGCCACAAGATACTCATAGAAGCCCACCACCGCGGTGATGTAGATTGCCTCTGTGGTGGCCTCCTGCGCGCGCAGCGCAGTCACAAACCACGTTACCCAATCTACGCTGGTGTCGGCGGCGGCCGTGGCTTGTGCGTTCACGCCGTGCCGGCCCAGCACCCACAGGAACTTGCGGACGGATTGGGAATAAGTGCGATGCGTGTTCTGGCTGCGGCTTTCTTCCACCACACGCGTGTAGCGCAGCGCTGCCGCCGCCACACTATTTTTTGAGGCGTCCAAGTTTTCAAAGGCAACCTTGGAAAGGGTATTTTCGCGCGAGTTTGTGGTAGGCATAAGTGAACTTATCAGTATCACAGTATACCAACCGCGCGGGCGCCGTCAACTAAGCCAGCCTGTCTTATTCTTGATAGGAGTTCGATAGACGGATGGATGCTAAGCCAGACCTAAGGTGACTGTAGCGAAAAGATCGCATGCAGTATCAATCCTCTTTCAGATGCGAAAGTGGAAGCGGCGTGGGTCGACATATACCGAGGACCAGCGGGACCAATAGTTAGCGTCGCCCTTAGCGCATACCACAGGTGCCTCGCGCCCGATGCGCGATGGCTGCATATTCGCACCGGCGCCAAATGGTGACCCGCTCAGATTTGGCTCGCATATCTTCGTCTTCAAAAAATAGGGCTTGCGCTGCCGCATATCCAGCCGCATATCCAGCCGTGGTTCCTGCTGCGGTTCCTGCTGTGGTTCCCTCGAAGTACGCTTTATCATGCGTGTCTGTGAGGTATTTGATTCCAAAGAACCAACTGTTACCCCCTACAACGACTAAAAATAATGCGGCTGCCAGAAGAATCATAGCCCAGTCATCCCACTTAAGTGATCCAGAGTTATTGATTGGATGATTGTCACTAATTTCCATTTTGATTCCTCCACGTATCTTAATTGTC
>OFRD01000188.1_pt1 | contig 23767 bp, 26 predicted proteins | sample 1543041 | NCBI WGS metagenome assembly OFRD01 (sample SAMN07774234, study PRJEB24372) | wastewater metagenome | isolation source: Exp Tend CN 100WW | collected 2016-02
TCGCCCCAGACATATGGTTTTCTTGCTAGCACTTGCTTCTTAGCAAAAGCCACAGCTTCGGCTCGCATCTCAGGTGTGGAACGTGAAGTGCTGCGACCTTTAAATCCTGCATCAGGCCAAACCTCCGCCGGCTGCTCGACCATCGCCAAAAAATGCGCCGGCTGCCCCTCTTCATCGATCAGACCGGCGCGATCTCGATTGCGCAGCTCGCCGCGCGCGCCCGCCGCTTGAAGCGACAGCGAGGTCTCCACCTCGTCATCGTCGACTATATTCAACTGATGCAGGGCAAATCCCCGCGCGCGGCACAGAACCGTGTGCAGGAGATCACCGAGATTACGACGGGGCTGAAAGCGCTGGCCAAGGAGCTCAACGTCCCGGTTATCGCGCTATCGCAGCTCTCACGCGGTGTCGAAAACCGCGACGAAAAACGCCCCCAACTCTCCGATCTTCGGGAGTCCGGCTCAATTGAGCAGGACGCCGACGTCGTGATGTTTGTCTATCGCGAAGAATACTATCTCAAGAACAAAGAGCCGAGGGTCGGCACCGACGAGCATTTCGCCTGGGAATCTGAGATGCGGGATGCACGCGGCAAAGCCGAGGCGATCATCGCGAAGCAGCGGCACGGCCCGACAGGGACAGTGGCGATGACGTTTCAAGGAGAGTTCACCCGATTTTTCGATCTGGCGAACCAGAACCAGTTGCCGCAGCGATCCGAATAGCCGACCGGCTCTTACCCACCGGGCCTGGCGTCGCGAGACGCGGACCTCTTCACTCGCAGCTTTCAATCAGCAGCAGCCGTCGTCGCCTCAAGAGGCCAGCGCGGATGTTGCATGACGTTGCGTGGACGAGGCGTTGTTCGTTGAGACTGTGACATTCGGGGCCCTGCTCCCGGGGAAGGACCACCCCGCTCTCGAAGGGGCTTTCCTTGGTCCGGGCGCGGCCTTCCACGATCAACCCGCAAGGAGTTCGCTACGCAAGCGTGCGACCTCTTCGGCTGCGCCTGCGAGGTGACCGCGGCCGTGCCCGAACACATCGGCGCCTGTCGAGCGGGGATGGTCCCCGCCCCAAGACGGGAGCCTCACGATGTCGCAGAATCTCACCCTCGCTCAGGATCACGCCCTCGATCTCGCTCGCACACTCATGGTGCCGGTGACGCTGTTTGAAGTCGACGGCGCGTTTGGCGTCATGCCGACGGCGGAACTCGAGCAGGATGAAGTGACCGTTATTCACGAGTACGACCCGTGGTCCCCGGCTCATTGAGCCGGGTGACCGGAGTGCCGCTGGCGCCTTGCCGGACGCAAGGGAGGCTGCGCCGCGCGCGGAATCCCACTTGTTGGACGGCTTGTCAGCGCGCCCTTGCCTCCGGCAGGCTTCGCGGCCGGTCGGTCCTGTTCCGAGGCTTGCGGAACGGAATAGACAACCGAAGAAAGGGCCGGGTGGCGCTTCGCGCGCACGCGGTGTGGAGATATGGAAAAGAAGGACATTGAAGAGCTGCGCGCCAAGGTGGCCTGCGCGGCCGTGCTCGAGAAGGACGGTTGGAAGATTGATCTAAAAGAGAGCACACGGCGTGCGCTTAAATATCGGCGCGGGGCCGACATCGTCATCGTCATCCACGACGGTCGCGGCTGGTTTGATCCCTTGTCGTCGGCCAAAGGGGACGTCTTCGATCTCGCCGAGCATCTCGGCGCCCGCGGCTTCCCCGAGGCCTGCGATTGCGTCGCTGCTCTCATCGGCTTCGTTCCAACCGCGCCGGTCTGGACGCAAGCCCCCAAACCGACGCCGATAACCTCCATCGCCGAACGATGGTCCCGTCGCACGTCGCCCAGGCCGAGCTCCGCCACCTGGCGGTATCTCGCCGGCGAGCGTTGTATCCCCGATAGCGTCATCGCCGCGGCCGTGGCTCAAGGTCGGCTGCGGGAGGGCCCGCAAGGCAGTATGTGGGCCGCGCACGACGATCACGCCGGCCGCATCATTGGCTGGGAAGAGCGTGGTCCGCGCTGGCGCGGCTTCGCCACCAACGGGACCAAAGAGCTCTTCCGCCTCGGCTCGATCGGCGCACTGCGGATCTGCATCACCGAAGCCGCGATTGATGCCTTGAGCCTCGCTGCGATCGAGGTTCTACGCTCCGACACCCTGTATGTGAGCACGGGCGGCGGCTGGTCGCCGGCAACGGACGAGGCGATCCGCGGTCTGGCGAGGCGCGCCAACGTCCGGCTTGTCGCAGCAACTGACAACAATCGGCAAGGCGACGTCTATGCCGATCGTATTCGCACCATCGCGGCAGAGACGCCCGCACTTTTTGCGCGATCGCAGCCGCGCGCGGGCGACTGGAATGAGGATCTGAAGAATCTGGTTGCACGACTAGAGAAAGAACTGGTCCCGGCAAGCGCGTAAGGCCGCCGATGCCGGCCTACCGGTCGGCGCGTCAAGGGAAGCTTCGCCCGCGTGTCGCGGCCCTTGACCCGCCGCGCCGGAGAGCCGGCCACCTCTGGGTGGTTGCCACACTCAAAGGAAGGATCAACCCATGCCTCTCTGGACCATCGAAACGACCTATCGCCTGCCGATCTACCGGCACAAAACCTACGAGGCGGAGACGCTGGCGCAAGCCTGCCGGCTCGCCATCGAGGATGATGATTGGGATCACGAAAAGCGCGACGACGAGTCGACCGGCGAAACCTATGTGACGGGAATCTGGTCCGGCGCAGACGCCGCCTATTCCGGCGCAGCGCAAACGATCCCCTCACACTACACCGAGACTGCGGAGCGGATCGCAAAGCAGTTCGAGGTGTTGCTCGGTCTCGTCAAGGTCTTGGCAAGTCCAGGTGGGACGCCGCCCGATCCAGTCTTCTGGCGCGAACGCGCTCAACCGGCGATCGCCAAGGCGGAAGCCATTACTTGCCGGCGCGAGCGATCCCGATAGCGAGGGAGGCGCATCATGACGGAATACAATGTGAAGATCGGCTTCTGGCTGCGCGCCTATGACGGTTTCATCGTTGACGCGGGCTCGGACGCCGAGGCGATCGAGAAGGCGAAGACCGCCGCGCAAACGGCGATGACTCTCGTGGCGCATCCTGAGCACATCGACCTCGACGAGCGAAGGGAAGGCATCATCGCCTTCATCGACCGCGTAATGCCGGACGGCTGGCAAACCGTGATCGAGGACGTCGCATTCGACGACGATCGCATCCATCCGGTTGCGGACGATGCCCATGTCGGCCAGCGATAGCCTCAGCGAAAACCGCGCTCGCTCGCTCGTAACCCTGCCGGCCATCGCAACCTGACCCATAGCTTCGGAAAACGCTGGGCGCAGCGTCTCACCCGTCAACGGGCAGGCCGTTCCCGCATCGCAGGCGATGCGTGACAGGCGAGACCTGCCGTTACCTACGCCAAAAACCAACAACAGCTATTTCTTGTCTGGAGTCATAGTCTCCAGACTGCGGCCGAAAATCTGCCGCCCCTCGTCGACCCACCCGGCAACGGTCTTGCGCGCGAATTCGCTGTGGCAAGCAAGCGCATCTGTCGGTTGCGTAATCTCGGATAGTTTCCTGACGTAATCGGCCTGATCTTGTAGTTGTCTGGCGATCGCGCTGAACGCTCCCCGATAGAGATCGAAATAGAATTTCTGCGGCGTCTCAGACATTTTCTTTAGCCAGTCGACGCTGAGAAGCGAAAAGTTCGGAGTGTCCAGCCGTCCGGAGGCAGCGATTTTCTCTTCAGCCATCACATTTGCTCCTAAGAAGTTATGGCACGGGCACGCTCCCTTCGCAGGGAGCAAAACTTTTCTAAATTGCATCGACAAAGCGGGAGCGACGTTGATCCATGTCAACAAAGTTGACCTGATGCGTTGCTAAAAATTAGCTACGTAGCTGACCGCAATGAGAAGACATGCCGCACCGACGAAGCGAAACCGAGGCAGTGAAATCCTCCCGCTCTGCGGAGCCTACACGCGATCGTATTCTGGACGCGGCCATTCTTCGCTTCTCGACGCAGTCCTACGACACGACGGCGTTGCGCGAGCTCGCTGCGGATGTAGGTGTTGATGTCGCCTATGTTCACCGCTGTTTCGGCTCGAAGGAAAATCTCTTTCGCGCGGCCGTCAGGGCTGCCTGGCAGCCAGAACGCATATTTGCTGGTCGCCCCGAAGATCTCGCTTTTGTCCTAGCAAGGAATGCGCTCGCTGAGCGCCAACCAAACGAGGTCCGGCCGCTCGATATCATCATCCGGTCCTTCTCAAGCCCAGACGCCTCTCGAGTGCTGCGTGACGTGGTGGAGGATGATTTCATCGCGCCGCTCAGAAAAAAGCGGGAGGACGTGTCGGACCGACAGGCGGCGCTCGTGGCGGCTTTCCTCTCAGGCTTAGGCATTCTGCGAGATGTGATTGGCTGCAATTCCGTCCTCGAGAAGGAAGGCGGCGAGTTCGAGCAAACTGTCGTCGAAATAATCGAGAAGCTTATGAGCGGAATGAGAATGGGCCCGCACACGAACACGATCGGAAAACACTCCGAGAACCTCCACTTCAAGTAGAAAGGGAAACACGCAATGAGCAAGCAATCCCATACGCATGAGACTGTCGCCTGGGCGAAACAGCGCCTCGACGACGTGGACGCAATCATTTCCCAGATCGAGAACACCGCCGGCAGGCTGGCGGAAGGCGCCCGTAAGGAATCTGATGCTGCTTTGATCCGTCTCAAAGAATCCCGCGCCAAACTCCAGAAGTACTACGATGATCTGCGTACCGATGCGGACGCCCTGAAACGCGGCACCAAGAAAATCCAGGACGCGTTCGATGCCGAATGGGTCGAGGTCGAGGCCGCCTTCCGGTCTTTCCTGTCCACCGTGCAGAATCAGGCTGAAACGGCACACGACGTCGTCATCGCACGTGCTCGGGCACAGCGCCAATCCTGGGAAACATCCATGAAGGACTTTCGCGCTCAGGCCGAGGACGCCGTGGAAAAAGCGCGCGGCGAACTGGACACGGCGATCAACCGACTTTCCGAACAAGCGGACAGATTCCAGGCGCGGATCGGCAAGGCGAAAGATGCCGGCGACGAATCCTGGACGGCTGTGAAAGCAGGCCTCGCCGAAGCCAAGACGGTTCACGACCGCACCATCCAGAAGATCAAAGACTCGCTTTCGCGGCTGTTCTGATCGAACGCGCCGGGAAGTGGTTTGTGCGATGGAAAATTCACGGAGAATAATAGTATGAAATACCCCTTATCTGTGATCGGCTTCGCGCTCATGGCCCAGACCACGCTGTACACAGCGCCCGCCGCCTTGGCGCAAGACGCAACCATGCAAAGCCAGCCTGTCGCCCAGGACAGTCCCTCACTCGCTCGCCAGGCGGTGGAGTGGTCCCAAGATCGGCTCGCCGAACTTGATGCCGCGCTTGCGGTGCTGGAAAAGAAAACCGCCGAGCTCCAGGGCGAGGCGAGGACAAGGGCCGAGCATGCGCTGAAGACGCTTCGTGAACGGCGCGACGCGTACCGCTCCCAGGCTGAAGGTGCCGCTGCCAACGCCAGAACCTGGACCGATGCCCAGGTGGCTGCGGCACGCAAATCGCTTGATGACAACTGGGCCGCATTCCAGGCCGCGCAGGACGAATATCTCGAAGCGACGAAGGCGGACTTGGCTACGCGCCGCGCGGTGCTGGCGGCCGAACTCGAGGCGCGCCAGAAGGCGTGGCGCAAGTCAATCGACGACCTGCGTGTCCAAGCGTCCAAGCTGGCCGCCGATCAGAAGGCAGCGATAAACGCCCGCATCGAGTCCCTGAACGCCCAGATTGATGAGGTGAAAGCTCGCGTCGAGCGGCTTCAGGATGCGTCTGCCGAAGCATGGGGAACGACGAAGAAGAGCTATGCGGATGCGCAAAAGCTGTTTTCGGACACCTATATGTCGATCCGCAAATCCATCGAAGATGCAACGAAATAGCCTCTACGGGCTGAAAGCGGGAATCCGCTGGCTGCGGCCACGATCCTCGCGGAGGAGCCCGAGCGACCGGCAACCCTCACCCTTATGGGCGGCAGCTCGACACACGCATCAACCCGACCTACGTCGATTTTCTGGTGCACTCTCTGCCTACGGCATGGTTCGAGGATTTTGTCATCACTACCGTTCCCGCCGATCGGCGGGGGCACGGCCATGCGCTGCGGCCGAAAGGCGATGCCGAAAAGGTTCGCCAACGCGGCGCGCGAGGAGCGGCTCGTCCGGTGGCCCCGCGTGAAAGCAGCGGCGGCGTGAGCATGCAGCGCGCCCGGAAGGTACGATGAGAAGAAAAAGAGAGTTGACCGCTGCCGCATGCCCGGCCGGCGCGTCAAGGGTCCGCTTCGCCTGCGTTCCGCAGCCCCTGACCCGCCGGGCCGGCGAGGCGGCCGCCTGGAGATGTCTTCGACATCTTCAGGAAAGGCAAGGCAATGGACAGAAAGGAAATTGCGATCGCGCTGTTGCGCGCGATCGGCATCCAGGAATTGGAATACTCGCTCGACGGCGGTGGCGACTCGGGTGACTCGACGCTGGAGAGAATTCAGCATGTCGACGGCCGGATGCTTGATAGGCTCCCCGATATTCCGTCCGGCATCGATGGCACAGGCCGGGCCCGCACGCTCTCATGGCTTCTCGACGACCTTGTCGCCGATCTCCCCGAAGGCGATTGGGTGAATAACGAAGGTGGCTACGGCACCGTCATCATTCGTCCCTTCGAAGAAGACGAGGACCTCTGCTTCGAATGCGACATGACCTTCCGCGAGGAGGGCGACTATGGCGGCGAAGACGACGAGGAGGAATTCGCGGACAACGATTTCGACGCCGATGACGATGGCGCCGAGGATGCGGAGGCGCTGTCATGAACGCCTCCATCTGGTCTGACCTCGAAACCGCCGCGCTCGAAACGCTTGTCGACCGCTGTGCAAACGTCGCCGGCCACATGACGGACAGTCGCGTCGCTGCCTTGGTCGCGCTGATGGCTCTGTCACACGCCCAGCTCGACGCTGACGTGCATGCCAATCGCCTCGAAGCCGAGCTTCGCGTCCATCCCGCGCCGCCGGCGCAAGGTCCCGCCGTGGAGTTGCTGGATCATATCGCCTGTGTCGTGAGCGACGTCGCGCGCCGTGCGCGTGGCGAAATCCGCCTCGACATTTCGGCCCGGCTCGATGATTGTGGCTACGCTCTTCTCATCGCCGAACTTCTCGGCGATGGCGCGCGCGAAGTTGAACTGAACCGCATGACCGAGTGTGTCGGAGCAGTTCTGACGCGCGTTCACAAGCGCGTCGAGGAACTGTGCAGCCAGCACCTCCGAGCGGTGCTAAACCGCGATGCGCCTGAGGCGACCTTCCTGTCGCGAGGCCTCACCGTGCAGGCCGAGTGGTTGCTCGCACCGGATCTCTCTGGCCATGCCTCCCGCACGGACGTCTTGATTCGACGCGCGCAGGCGCTCAGTCTCTTCGGGAGCCTTGTTTCGGCGCTACGAGAGCCTTGGATCACGGAGGCCATCGATGGCGGCGAACCCCTGACACCGGTGCTCGCGCGGCATCTTGGTTTGACGGAGGCAGAGCTGCGAGCTTTTCGCGGCGCCCGCGACATCCGTGCATCCATCGAACAATGGGACGACTTCGTCGTCGCGGCGCGGCGCCTCAAGTCATATTCGGTCCCGCGCCACGAATGGCCCGGCGCTGGCCAGCCGGATGCACCGACCGCATGGCAAAATTCGCCTTGGTTGCGGTCGCCTCGCACGCATCTGATCCGCCCTGACTATCTCGACGAGAAGGAAGCAGGCGTTCAGGACGCCATCCTCGCGCTGAAGGACGATCTCATTCGTCCGCTCGTCGCCGATCGCAGGCCGACCGCCGTCTTGCGCGATACGACGATCGCGCATTTTGCCAGCGATCTCGATTTTCCGCACGGGCGACACGGCAGCGCGGCCTATCGTGCGTTTCTGCTCGGTCTGCATCGGGCTGTTGTCGGGGCTCGCAAGCCGAAGGCGTTTCAGGAGGCGGCCTTGCTCTGGCATCGCCGCGCGGCTTCGCTCTCGGCATTGCGCCACGAACATACGGCGGAACGGCCCGGCTGGCCGGCGCTCTGTGCGCCCTGGCGATCGCGCGACGGTCGCTATGACATTGTCGCGCTGACCTCGGCCAGCGATCTCGTGATCGAGGGCAACGCGATGCAGCATTGCGTCGGCGGCTATTACGATGTCTGTCGGCGTGGCGACACACAAATCCTGTCGTTGCGCCGCGACGGCCATTGCGCCGCCACCGTCGAGATTGCGCTCGAAGGCTCGATCGAGGCGCCGACGTTGAAGGTCGGCCAATTCAAGGCGATCCGGAATACCCGACCCGCCGACGACCTCCATGATGCATTGCGCGACTTCCTGCGCGATGTGCGTTCGCAGGCTCATGCCATGAACGCGGCGACGCTCGCCCGCTACCGCCGGCGCATGCACAAACGCGACGACTATACCTGGCGCAGCGACGCGCTGCCATTGGACCACGCACGCGAGGCCTATCCCCTCTACCGGCCGTTGCTGCCGCGACCGTCGCCGGCAAGCTTCGACCTCTGGTGCGTCGAAAGTGGTCTCGTCGACACCATCGACCGCGCGTTTGCGGCGCTCATCGAAACGCCCTCAGCGCCCACGCGCTGACCCTCTTTCATCCTCGCTCGTCACTTCAAGGAGGCAATCATGCACCCCTATGATCACGCACGCTCGTCCGCGCGCCGCTTCGGTGGACAATGGCAGGACTACTACCCCTGCCATGCCTGGTTCGACGCCACCAAAGCCGTCCAGTGCCGCTTCACCCACAGGGCGCTTCGACATCATATCGAAGGCGTCGGGGAGGCCGTTTCGATTTTCGGGCCCTCAGTCGTCAACAGTGACGGCGTGGAGGTCGCGACCGAGCTACTCGGTATGCAGCACCTTGAAGAAGACTGCACGCATCCGCCTTATGCGACCGTCTGGCTTATCGATTTCGATATGCCGAATTGGATGCCGACCTCCGAGCCGGAAAGCGCCGAGCTTGCCAACGCAAGCGCCGCCCGCTTCGGCGGTGATCCGGGCGGCTATCTTCCATTGCATTCCTGGTTCCTGGAGACCCGGAACTGGTCGGATGGTCCGGAGCACCTCGCGTTCAGGCACCATGCCTTCGGCATCTTCGAGGCGGAAGCCCGCCTCGGACCCGCCCTCGATATCGGCAGCGGCCGGCGTGTGCCGACGCGTGTCGTCGCGGAACGCCACGTCCAGACGGTGCTCGGCCGCATTCCCGCAACCGTCGACATACTGCGCCGGATCAAAGGCGCCCGGTGGATGCTTCAGGCGACGTCGCCGCAAAAGCTCGGTCTCGACTGAGAGCCCTCATCAAGATGGAGAATGACCATGAGCAATCCCGATATTCGGAATTTCGTCGTCGTCTCGACCGCTCACCTCACCGAGCAGACGGCGCGCTGCCTCGACAGGACGTCGGCCAGCGCGTGGCCGTGCCTCGGCGGGCCCTATGGCGAATATGGATGGTTCGTCTACGCTCATGACGAGAACAGCCATGCGGGTCCGGAGCCAATCCCGGACGACCTCTTCGGCGTCATGACTTGGGGACGAAAACACGGCTTTGACTACATCCTGTTCGATTGTGACGGCGATCTCATTGAAGACCTGCCGAGCCACGATTGGTGATGCGGCTCGCCTCGCCGTCTCGGAAGCACGCCGCAGAGCCGCGTCCCGTCAGCGCGAGCAGAGCCCCGGGAGCCAGAGGGAGAGCGAAAACAGAAAAAGAAGGAATGGAAACCCGCTGCCGCATGCCCGGCCGGCGCGTCAAGGGTAAAGCTTCGCCCCCGTGCCGCGGCCCTTGACCCGCCGGACCGGAGAGGCGGCCGCCAGAGAGGTGTGACGAAGGACTGAAGTGATGAGGAGATCAGGCGGATCGCTCGCGCTTCGGCCCGGCCAGGCTGAAAGGAGCCGCCGATGCACACCTCACCCACCATCCGCAAAGTCTTCGAGGGCGTCGCCACACGTCCCGAGATGTATCGCATGTTCAACCGCCATCGTGGCGATCCGGCGATGACCGAAAGCGATGCCCAGCATCTGTTCGCCGGCGAGTGGTTCGAGATCGCCGAGCGCGAGCATGACTACATGCTTGAGATCCTGCCGCCGCTGTGAATGCGCGCCGACATGTTCGCAATGCGCGAGTTCATGACCGGCAATGTCACCAGCATCTTCTTCTCGCTGTGGATCGACGGCCGCAAGCGCCGCTTCCACGGTTATTGCAATCTTTCCGATCGCGGCTCGCCCGAGCGCATGAAGCAGGCGATCATCGAGCGGGAGTCCCGGCCGGTCCGCGCCATGACGCGCGAGGAACGCCTCGAGCATATCTGGTCGAGCACCCACGATGACTATCGTGGTTATGCTGGCCCTGGCTGGCCCGCCGTCTTGCAGGGCAAGCGCACCGTGCTCGTTTACTGCGGTGGGGCCGACACGGTGTTGAAGGCGCTCGATGATCTCTCCAACGATGAGATCACGGCCAAGCTTCCCGTGCAGCTCCGCCACCTTCCCGCGCTCGCGGCCTGACGAAGAGGGCTTTGCCATGCAAGGCACCTATGACCGGCTGCATATCCACGTCTTCGCCTCCTGGCGAGACGTGGTGCGGGCGGCGAACACCCGCATCGCCCGGAAACATCGCCGTGACCCGGCGATGAGAGAAGCCCGCAAGCGCTTCTACCGCGAAATGCTCGGCTGCCATCAAAGGCATCAGGAGCTCGTCCTCGCCTTCCGGCTCTGAGTCAGCTCAGCGCCCCTCCCCTCACCCATCATCGCGTGTCTTGGAACCCGTCGAACGCTTTCGGCGGGGTGACAGCGCGCGCCCAACATTCGGAGCTCGCCCCATGGCGCACAAGGACCCCTTCACACTCGATCTGTTCGGCGACACGTCCCTCTCGCCCGGTCTCGGCCTGGGCGTGACAGCCTTCCCCACCACGATTGAGGACGACGATGACGATCGCTCTCGCCCGTCGCTCACCTCCTGTCCTCTCCCGGTCGTCTCTTCCTCCGCAAAGCCAGCGCTGACCCGTGGTGAGAATTTCACTCTCACCGCCGCGCGCGGGCTCGCCAGGACCTGGCGTGAGCGCGCGCGGGACAATCTCGCCGCCATCCGGCTTGCGACCGAGATCGAGGCCGCACGCCGACCGGCGACGGTCGAGGAGCAGGCGCGGCTCATGCGCTTCACAGGCTTCGGCGCCTCGGAGCTCGCCAACGGAATGTTTCGGCGTCCTGGCGAAACCTCATTCCGCAAAGGCTGGGAGGAGATCGGCCAAGAGCTTGAGGGCCTTGTCGACGCCGGATCTTACGCCTCGCTCGCCCGCTGCACGCAATATGCGCATTTCACGCCAGACTACATCGTCCGAGCGATCTGGGCCGGCGTACAGCGGCTCGGCTTTCGCGGTGGCCGCGTGCTCGAACCCGGCATCGGCAGCGGTTTGTTTCCGGCGTTGATGCCCTCCGCGCTCCATTGCCACGTCACCGGCGTCGAGCTCGATCCGGCGAGCGCGCGAATCGTGAAGCTTCTGCAACCCCGCGCCACGATCCTCAACGAGGATTTCGCTCACGTCGAGCTGAGGCCGCATTTCGATCTCGCGATCGGCAACCCGCCCTTCTCCGACCGTACCGTTCGCAGCGATCGCGCCTATCGTGGTCTTGGCTTGCGGCTGCATGACTATTTCATCGCAAAGGCGCTTCGATCTCTGAAGCCCGGTGCGCTCGCAGCTTTTGTCACGTCCTCCGGCACGTTGGACAAGACGGATGCCACCGCACGCCAGCACCTTGCCGCGATGGCCGACCTGGTCGGCGCGGTCCGCCTGCCGGAAGGCAGCTTCCGGGCCGAAGCCGGCACCGACGTCGTCGTCGACATTCTGTTCTTCCGCAAGCGCCGCGACGGCGAAACCGCCGGCGACGGCTGGCTCGACCTCGCCGAGGTCCGGGCAGCGACCGAGGACGAGGGGGCGATCCGGGTCAACCGCTATTTCGCCGAGCATCCAAACATGGTGCTCGGCGAGCATGCTCTACGGCGCGGCGTCTACGGGCCCGATGAAACCTACACCTGCTTGCCGCGCGCGGACGTCGCTTTGGAAGAGGCCCTCACACCGGCGATCCTCCTGCTCCCGGACGCCATCTATGACGGCGAGCCGGAGGCGGTTGGTCCCGATGAGGGCGAGCCCGCAACTCGTGGCGAGCACGAACACCACGAATCGTCCGTTCGCGAGGGTAGCTATTTCATCGGGGCGAACGGCGCCCTGATGCAGATCATCGATGGCGCGGCCGTCACCATCGCGATCAAGAAGGGACGGGCGGTCGATGGCATCTTCGAGAAGCATGCGCGCATTATCCGCAAGCTGATCCCCATCCGCGATGCCGTGCGCGAGATTCTCAAGCGCCAGGAAACGGATCAGTCGTGGAAACAGCCTCAGGTCCGGCTTCGCATCGCCTGGTCGAGTTTCGTCCGTGACTTCGGGCCGATCAACACGACCGTAGTGTCGTCGGTTGAGGACGAAGAAACCGGCGAAGTGCGCGAGACGCATCGCCGGCCAAACCTCGCTCCCTTCGCGGACGATCCCGACTGCTGGCTGGTCGCCTCGATCGAGGACTATGACCTCGAGACCAACACCGCGAAGCCCGGGCCGCTCTTCACCGAGCGCGTGATCGCGCCGCCACCGGCGCCTGTCATCACCTCGGCGATCGATGCGCTCGCCGTCGTGCTCAATGAACGCGGCGCCGCCGATCCGGAGCACGTCGCGGAGCTCCTGCACCGCGATGTCGAGAGCGTGCTCGCCGAGCTCGATAACGCCATCTTTCGCGATCCGGAAAGCGGCGCATGGCAGACAGCGGACGCTTATCTCTCGGGCGCGGTGCGCTCCAAGCTCACCGCAGCCCGCACGGCCGCCGATCTCGATCCGGCGTTTGCCCGCAATGTCGCGGCGCTCGAGCGGGTCCAGCCGGCTGACCTGCGACCTTCGGACATCACCGCCCGCCTCGGTGCGCCCTGGATCCCGGCGGCCGACATTATCGCCTTCGTCAAGGAGACGATGGATGCCGACATCACGATCCACCACACGCCCGAACTCGCCTGCTGGACGGTCAATGCCAGGCAGTTGTCGTGGACGGCGGCCGGTACGACGGAATGGGGCACCCATCGTCGCCATGCCGGTGAGCTCCTTTCGGACGCGCTGAACTCGTCGATTCCGCAGATCTTCGATGTCGTGAAGGAGGGCGACAGCGAACGGCGCATCCTCAACACGGTCGAGACCGAGGCCGCCAAGGATAAGCTCGCCAAGATCAAGACCGCGTTCCAGACCTGGATCTGGTCCGATCCCGATCGCACCGATCGCCTGGCGCGGCTCTACAACGACACTTTCAACAATATTGTGCCCCGCCATTTCGACGGATCGCACCTCAAGCTTCCGGGCGCCTCTGGCGCCTTTTCTCTTTATGGGCACCAGAAGCGAGCCATCTGGCGCATCATCGCGGCCGGCAGCACCTATGTTGCCCACGCTGTCGGCGCCGGCAAGACGCTCTCGATCGCGGCCGCGATCATGGAGCAGCGCCGGCTCGGCCTGATCAACAAGGCGATGCTCGTCGTCCCGGGTCACTGTCTTGCGCAGGCCGCACGCGAGTTCCTGGCGCTTTATCCCAATGCGCGCATCCTCGTCGCCGACGAGACGAATTTCGTGAAGGAGAAACGCCATCGTTTCCTGTCGCGCGCGGCGACCGTGAACTGGGATGCGATCATCATCACCCATTCCGCCTTCAAGTTCATTCCGGTCCCATCTGCATTCGAGCAGGCAATGCTGCAGGACGAACTGGTGGCCTACGAGGAACTTCTCACCCGTATCGACTCGCAGGACCGGCTGTCTCGCAAGCGCGTCGAGCGCATGAAGGAGGGACACAAGGAGCGGTTGGAGGCGCTGGCCTCACGCAAGGACGACCTCGTCACCATCTCCGAAATCGGCGTCGACCAAATCATCGTCGACGAGGCCCAAGAGTTCCGCAAGCTCTCCTTCGCCACCAACATGACGTCCCTGCGTGGCGTCGATCCCAATGGCTCGCAGCGTGCCTGGGACCTCTATGTGAAGTCCCGCTTCGTCGACGTGAAGAATCCGGGTCGGGCGCTGGTGCTGGCCTCCGGCACGCCAATCACCAATACGCTCGGCGAGATGTTCACGGTGCAGCGGCTGATGGACCACGCCGCGCTGCGCGAGCGCGGCCTGCACGAGTTCGACGCCTGGGCCTCGACCTTCGGCGACACCTCGACAGAGCTCGAGCTGCAGCCCTCGGGCAAATATCGGCCGGTGACGCGCTTCTCGCAGTTCGTCAACGTGCCCGAGTTGATCGCCATGTTCCGCTCCTTTGCGGACGTGGTGCTGCCGCAGGACCTGCGCGACTATGTGAAAGTGCCTGCCGTCTCCGGTGGCAAGCGCCAGATCGTCACGGCGGAGCCGACGCCGGCCTTCAAGGCCTATCAGCGCCTGCTCGACCAGCGCATCACCGCCATCGAAGAGCGCGACCGCGCGCCGGAGCCTGGCGACGACATCCTGCTCTCCGTCATCACCGACGGTCGGCACGCTGCGATCGATCTGCGCCTGGTCGATTCCGCGCAGGTGAATGAAGAGGGCAACAAGCTCAACGCCCTCATCGCCAACGCCTTCCGCGTCTGGACGGAGACAGGAGAACAGACCTATCGCCGGAAGGACGGGCAGGCCTTTGAGAAGCCCGGCGCGGGGCAGCTCATCTTTTCCGATCTTGGCACGATCGCGGTCGAGGCCTCGCGCGGCTTCTCGGCCTATCGCTGGATCAGGAACGAGCTCGTCCGCCTCGGCGTGCCGGCGACTGAAATCGCCTACATGCAGGATTTCAAGAAATCCGAGGCGAAGCAGCGGCTGTTCAACGACTTCAATGCCGGCAAGATCCGCTTCATCATCGGCTCGTCGGACACGATGGGCACGGGGGTCAATGTGCAGCTCCGGCTCAAAGCCCTGCATCATCTCGATGTCCCATGGTTGCCCTCACAGATCGAACAGCGCGAGGGTCGGATCGTTCGGCAGGGCAACCAGCATGACGAGGTCGATATCTTCGCCCATGCGACGCTGGGTTCGCTCGACGCCACGATGTGGCAGAACAATGGGAGGAAGGCGCGCTTCATCGCCGCCGCCTTGTCGGGCGATACGAGCGTTCGCCGCCTAGAGGACCTTGGCGAGGGCCAGGCGAACCAGTTCGCCATGGCGAAAGCCATTGCGTCGGGTGATCCGCGCCTGATGCAAAAGGCGGGGCTCGAGGCCGAGATCGCCCGCCTCGAACGACTCCGCGCCGCTCATATCGACGATCAGCACGCCATCCGTCGGCAGATCCGCGACGCCGAGCGTGAGATCGAGCGCGCCACGCGGCGCATCGACGAGATTGGCCAGGACATCGCGCGGTTGAAGCCGACGACCGGGGATGCCTTCGCCATGACTGTGAAAGGGATGCCGTTCACGGAGCGCAAGCTCGCCGGGCGCGCGCTCATGCAAGAGGTACTGACACTCGTGCAGCTCCAGCATGAGAAGGAGATTGTCATCGCCTCGATCGGCGGGTTCGATTTCTTCTTCGAGGGACGCCGTATCGGGCGTGACGGCTACATCTATACGACATCGCTCCAGCGCACGGGCGCAAGCTTCGAGATCGAGCTCGCCATGACCGTCACACCGCTCGGCGCGGTCGCCCGCCTCGAACACGCCCTCTCCAACTTCGAGGGCGAGCAAGAGGCATATCGGAATCGCCTGACAGACGCACGCCGCCGCCTCGTAACTTACGGCGCTCGCGTGGGAGAGGCTTTTTCGTTCGAGGCCGAACTCGGTCTGAAGCATGACGAGCTTGCCGCGATCGAAGCCGAGCTCGCCGTTAGCGATCCAGATCCCAAAACGCAGGTAGACAGCCTGGCGGCATGAGGAGGTGAAAAGAAAACCTCCTCGCAGAGCAGCCGGGTCAGCGCCGCTGACGCTCAACCGACCGCCTCGCGATCCCGGCCACGGCGCGCTCGCAAGGCGCGCAAACGCGCCCCGCTCACGCCTGCCGGGCAGGGCTGCTCGCCGGCAGTTGCGCCGCCCCGTCCGCTCCGCGGGTCGGGAGGGGTCTTCGAAAAGAAGACGAGAGGGACCGCCCGGAAAGCGCGGTCCGCAACCCCTGAAACGGAGAACTTCCATGAAACTGATAACGGTCGATCCGCGTGCGCTGAAGCCCAATCCGGATCCGACACGCCGCACGGCTGCGACACCGCAAGCCGATGCGCTCCTGCTGGCCACGATCAAGGCCGTCGGCATCGTGCAGCCCCCAATCATCTCGCCGCAGCAGGACGGCGGCAACAGCTATTACATTCAATACGGGCATCGCCGCGTTTCGCAGGCGATCGCCGCGGAACTGGCGGAGATCGAGGTGCTCGTCGCCGATCCCGAGACGGACAAGGATGCTCTCCGCGCCATCGTGGAGAATGTCGCGCGCGAGGGCATGAACCCGGTCGATCTCTGGCGTTCGATCGAGCGGTTGGTCGGCCTTGGCTGGACCGAGGAATCGATCGCCATCGCACTCGCCCAGTCCGTCCGCCAGGTGCGCAAGCTGCGCCTCCTCGCCAACGTTCTCCCGTCGATGCTCGACCAGATCGCTCGTGGCGATATGCCGAGCGAGCAACAGTTGCGCGTCATCGCCGCCGCGACCGACGAAGAACAGGCCGAGGTCTGGAAGAAGCACAAGCCGAAGAAGGGACAGCCGACCGTCTCCTGGGATGACGTCGCGCGGGCTCTGACGCGGACCCGCATGTACGCGCGCGATGCAAGCTTCGACGATGATCTTGCCAAGGCTTACGGCATCGTCTGGCAGGAAGACCTGTTTGCGCCGGCCAACGAGGACAGCCGCTACACGACCGATGTGGAGGCGTTTCTCGGCGCCCAGCACGAGTGGATGGCCAATCACCTGCCGAAGCGCGGCGCCATCATCGAGGTCAACGAGTGGGGCCAGCCGAAACTGCCGCCGAAGGCTGAACGCGTCTATGGCAAGCCTGGCAAATCCGATCACGTCGGCCTGTATCTCGACCGCAGCGGCAAGGTCGAGACCATCGCGTATCGCATCCCGAAGCCGGACAAGAAGACGAAAGGGGCCTTGGCGGGGAGCGAGGATGCTGCCGTGGTGGCGAAGCCGAGGCCGGACGTGACGCGCAAGGGCAAGGAAATGATCGGCGACATCCGCACTGATGCGCTGCACGAAGCGCTTGGTCGCACGCCGATTGAGCAAGACATTCTTCTTGCTCTGCTCGTTCTCGCCTTCGCCGGACAGAACGTCAGCATTGCCTCGGGCGCGTCGGACAATCCCTACGGCCATGCACGAGTCGAGCGGCACGCCGCTCGGCTCATCTCGCAAGAAGGTAAGCTCGTCTTCGACCGGGAGACCCTGCACCAGGTCGTTCGTTCTGTGCTCGGCGACGTTCTTTCGTGCCGAGAGAACCGCTCGGACAGCGGTGTCGTTGCGCGGATCGCCGGCGAAGCGATCGGCGCAGACTCCTTCCTGCCGAACATGGGAACGGAGGAATTTCTGTCCTGCTTGTCGCGTGCCGCACTCGAAGGCGCCTGCACCGGCACGTCCGTCCTGCCCCGCCCGCGGGTGAAGGACACCAGGGCCGAGCTCGTGAAGCACTTCGCTGACGGCCGGTTCGTCCATTCGAGCGCACTGTTCACTCCGCCGCTGGAGAAAGTCGCGGCGTGGGTCGAACGCTTCTCCGGCGACACGGACCCGGACGATGAGCTCGACGCGCCGTCGGAGGAGTCCGACGCCGAGGCCGAGGACGACGAGGGCGATCACGCCACGCCCACGGGCTTTGCTGAAGCCGCCGAATAAAGACGCTTCTGCCCGTTTGAACAATCTCCGCCGCCGGTCTCGAGGCCGGCGGCGGTTCTGTTTCTCCATCGCCAACAGGAGGACATCATGTCCGCGCAATCGATCTATGACCAAGCGCCGCTTGGCGCGCTCATTCGCTATTCGGACGGCACGCCGCGACCGCCCCAGCGATTCAAGAACAAACTTGCGGCCTGGGAGAACAACAACAGCGTCGGACGTCTCGTCCGCAAAGCGGCATCCCGAACGATAGGCAACCACACGACACCGGCGAGCTTTACCCTCCACCAGGGCGACTTCGGCAGCGCCAGCGTCGTGGTGCTCAAGGTCTTCAAGACCTTTTCCGTGGGCTCGCCTTTGACGTTCACCATCGTGGAGCGGCCGAAGCCGGGCATGGTGGGTGTTCTCGATCGCGCCGGCGAGGGCGGCGAGCTGTTGCATCTCGCCGACAATCGTGCGGCCGCACAGACGTGGCTCGCGTCGCATCGCTATGCCGACGCCGTGCTCGATGAAGTCGTCGATGACGACGCAACGGCAGACTCTGGCGAAGGGAGGGCAGCATGACCGCGCCTCAAAGCCCCTCTCACGCCAACAATCCCACCCCCTCCGAGCCGGGGGTTTTGTTTGCCCGCACCAGCGACGGCCTTCTCGTCGCAAAGGTGCGCGACAACGCCTTCGCGATGATGACGGCCACAAACGGCCGATACTATCTCGCCTCGGCCTGGCTCTTGTCGCGGCCGATGGAAGAATGGTCACGCGGCGATTTCTACGGTCATGGCGGCGAACTCGCGGACGAAGCCGCCTTCCGCGCCCGCGTGCATGAGAATGCCGAGCACCAGCGCCAGCGCGCAGCTCTCGCACGTCGGGAAATCCGTTCCGGCGCGCATACGCCCTGGGGCGCTTCGCAGTGCGCGACCGTCTATGCCGATGGCGTCGTCTCGCATTCGACCGCCGGGCACGGCGGCTTCCATCTCGACGCTGCGCACAATGCAAAGGTCCACCCTGCCCTTCGCGCGCGTGGAGGCTGGTATGAGGAGGATTGCGCCTGGGCGGCTATCGCGCAGGCGCTTCCGGAATTGTTCACGGACTACGAGAGGCGCTGCGCGGATCAAACCATCCGCGACTGGTATCCCGACGCATGGGAAGCGATTCATGCCCGCCCGCTTCTGCCGGGCGAATCGCACGAGAAGGATCGACGCGCCTTCGAGCGAGACCACGCCTCCGACTGGATCGTGATCTCGGCCATTCGCTCCGATCACCATCCCGGCATGACGGAGTGCGTCGCTACGCTCGGTGTTGATCGCGGGGCGGCCGAGCAGAGGCGCTATCTCGTGCCGTCCGCCGAATATCACGTCGGCCGCTTTGGCTTCGTGATCAATGCGGCGCGCCACCAGCTCTACGCCGGCCCCTCGAATTTCGCAGGATGGAGGTGAATCATGCCCTGGCGGCTCATTGCCAAAGCCTTCGGTTGGCGCACGGCCACGGACGAGGACGGCGAAACCCCGATCCTCGTCGTCTGGCATCCGCGGCTCAGACGGCATTTCACCGGCTCCGAAGCCTGGAAGCGCGCCGTGCGTCTCTCCATCCACGCGCCGCAACCCTACCCGGCTAACGCCGACAGAAAGGAGATTCAGTCATGAAGGCCTATCTTGTCGCCGTGAATCTGCTCGTGCAGGCGCATCATCGTCCCGAGAGCGCCATCGCCGACGCGCTCAACGGCATCCTGACGCCCGATATGCGCAAGCACGCCGGTAGCAATTCGGCGCTCATCGATTGGGCGATCGCCGGTGACGACATCGCGTCATCCATCGCCGCCGTCTCCCTCCCGGACGACTACATGCCGGACGAATCGGCCTTCCCGTTGTGGCCCATGGGGACCGTGCGATGATCGAGCCTCCGGAAAGGCGCATCCTGCTCGCGCGCATGGAAGTCGCACAAGCCGAGACGCAGCGCCATCTCGGCATTATCGAGCGTCAGATCGCAGCAGGCGCCGAACGGCTGACGATCACTGATCGGGCGAAACGTCGGCAGCATGGCCGCAGTGCATCGAGCTGGACGAACGCCGATGAACGGCAGTTTCAGGAGCATGTCGCGGGCCTCACGCTGACCCGTCGTGGCGAGATCGACGCTCTCACGCGCAAGCTCGATAGGCAGGAGAAGGCGCTTGCCGAGTTTCGGTCACGCCTTCGGGTTTCCGCTGCGCAGCGGTGAAGAGCTGGAGAGCCGCACCAGTCGGACTGTCAACTGCGTGGGAGGAACGCATGCGCCGGCAGAGAGGACGCCGGTCTGACGCGACCTGTCACGGTTTCGGCGGCAGTCTGACCCTTGACCGTCACCCCCTCGGTTTGTGCTGCAGTCTGAACCGGCCGCGGTCCGCTTCAAGGGCAAGTCGCAAGCGAGCGGCGGCCGCCGTCTCGTCATGGGAGGCCGCGTCCTTCGCAGGCCAAAAGGCCCGCTCGTCCGCAACCCACCCATGCTCGCCTTGGCAGCCACCGCCCCCTGAAGCGGCCCGCTCAAGCCGGTTCTGGTCGACCGCACCCGAGGGGGTGACGGTCAAGGGCCCAATCGCTCCCAAGGTGAAACCGAGAAAGGATCTCATCATGACCAAGACCGCCCGTTCTCCTCGCACCTCCGCCCGTGTCATCCCGCTTCGCCGCAGCACGACCCTCGAAATGGTTCGCCACGCCTGCCCCGACTCCGCCCAGGCGCTTCGCATCTCCGAGAGCTTCGGCCTTGCGATCCTCGATAGCGACGGCATCCGCGACTTGCACGAACGACTCATCGTCGAGACCGCCGACGCTCTCAAGGACGGACTCAGCGACCGCGCGATGGAAATCCATCTGCAGCGCATCGTTGGCGCCTATGTCGGCTCTGCCCACGGCGCCGGCCAGTTCTACTCTCGCGCCGTGACCGAGGCCCGTGAGGCCACCGCCAAGCTCGCCAACGACATGCGCGACGAGGACATCGACGGGCCGGTTGGCTTCGACAGCCAGTCGCAGCGCAAGCGCGAGTTCGCCGCCGACATGGGCCTGCAGGCACATGCGCTCCGCATGGCGGCCGAGGGCGCCGTCGCCGCCTACGAGCAGGTCATCGGCGAAGCCTGGAAGCCCTTCGAGCGGCAGGTCGAACACGCCGGTGAAACCGTCGGCAAGAAGGCCGCCGCGGTCCAGATGGCGGCTTTCGACTAGCCGTCGCGGCGGGGCTTCGGCCCCGCCTTTCCACCTAGCAACATCCAGGGCCGGTGGCGAGACCGGCCCATTTTCATGTCGCCGGCGGAATCAAAAAAAGAGAGCGACGCATCGCGCCAGCGCGGCCCCTCCCGATCGGGGTCCTGCGGCGGATATGGCGCACGCGCAATGGCTTCGCCGTCCTCCGCTGCGCTGCGGCCCTTCCGGGTGCGCGAGCGCCTGGCGCCGCCGCGACGGCCCCCGTGAGGGGCCGCGACAGGCGCGGCCTCCGAAACGGAGGTCCTGAAAATGAGCAGGAAAGAAACAAACCCGCGCGCCGACATCTACGCGCGCATCACTGATCGAATCGTCGCCGACCTCGAACGCGGTGTCCGTCCCTGGGTGAGACCTTGGAGCGCGTCGAACGTTGCCGGCCGCATCACGCGTCCTTTGCGCCATAACGGCCAGCCCTATTCCGGCATCAATGTCGTGTTGCTCTGGTCCGAGGCTGTCGCGCGCGGCTTCCGCTCCCCGATCTGGATGACATTCAAGCAAGCCATCGAGCTCGGCGCGCATGTTCGCAAGGGTGAAAGTGGAAGCCTTGTCGTCTATGCCAGCCGGTTCACGAAAACGCAGACCGACGCGCATGGCGACGAAGTCGAACGGGACATCCCGTTCCTTAAGGCTTACACCGTCTTTTGCGTCGATCAGATCGACGGTCTGCCGGAGCACTTCTACGCGCCCATTGAGCAGCCGAAGCACGACGCCATCGAGCGCATCGCGCATGCCGATTCGTTCTTCGCGCAAACCGGCGCCGTCGTCCGGCACGGCGGCGACAAGGCCTATTATGCCCCCGCCCTCGATGTCGTGCAGATGCCTCCGTTCGAGAGCTTCCGGGACGCGGCAAGCTATTACGCCACGCTTGGCCACGAATGTGTGCATTGGGCCGGCGCGCCGCAGCGGCTGAACAGGGATCTCAGCCGTTATCATAAAGATCGTAGCGAAAGGGCGCGCGAGGAATTAATCGCCGATCTCGGCGCATGCTTCCTCAGCGCCGATCTCGGCATCGTGCCGGAGCTTGAACCCCGCCCGGATCACGCGAGCTACCTCGCATCCTGGCTCGACGTTCTTGCGAACGACAAGCGGTTCATCTTCTCGGCCGCGGCCCATGCGCAGCGCGCCGCCGCCTATCTCCACGACTTGCAGCCGAAGGCCGCCGATATCGGGGAGGCGGCATAATGCAACAGAACGCCTTCCCTCAGGGGGATGGCCTTTCGCCATCCCCGATCCGATTGCGCGTCCTGAGCCTTGGCGCCGGCGTTCAATCGACAACGCTGGCGCTGCTCGCGGCCCATGGCGTCATCGGGCCGATGCCCGACTGCGCCATCTTCGCCGACACCGCTTGGGAGCCTCAGGCGGTGTACGATCATCTTGCCTGGCTGATGTCGCCAAATGTGCTGCCCTTCCCGGTGTATGTCGTCTCGGCTGGCAGTCTTCGCGACAATCTTGTCCAGGCGGCCGCCGGCGAACGCTGGGCGTCGATCCCGGCCTATACGCGTGCAGTCGATCATCGTGGCTGCGCATCGATCGGCATGATCCGCCGGCAATGCACTGGCGACTACAAGATTGACCCGATCCGTAAAAAAGTTCGGGAGCTTGTCGGCCTCACGCGGCGACGGTCGCCGCCGGACCCCGTCGTCGAGCAATGGATCGGCATTTCGATGGACGAGACGATCCGGATGAAGCCCTCCTTCGAGAGGTGGCGCGTCAACCGCTGGCCTCTCATCGAGCTTGGTATGAACAGGCGCGATTGCCTGGATTGGCTGCGGCGACACGACTATCCGACGCCACCGAAAAGTGCCTGCATCGGATGCCCTTATCATTCCGATGCAGTGTGGCGCGCCATGCGCGATGAAGATCCGGACGCATGGGCGGATGCGGTCGATGTCGACCGGCTCATCCGCTCCGGTATGCGCGGCGTGCGAGGCGAGGTATTTCTGCATCGGTCGGCCGTACCGCTGAGCGAAGTGGACCTCTCGACAGACACCGATCGTGGTCAACTCGATCTCTTCGCAAATGAATGCGAAGGCATGTGTGGCTTGTAGCGGCGCGAGGTCGCTGTCGTTCGCATAGCCATCGCACTTCACAGAGCCGCGTCTCACGAGCGCCCGCCTCAAGCGGGCCGCGCTTCTGTCGCCTCTCGTCGGGTTCGGAACCGAGGTTCTGGAAACGGCGCATGATTTCCGACCTCGATCGGGCGTCTGTCGGCCCTGGTCGATGGTGCGTTTCGCTTATCTTCGGGTTGCGCATGTCCACGATTGCTTGCTCAACCACGCAACAGTGCCGAACGGCAGGGCGAAGAACGTGGTGCGGAGCCCCGCGGGGTTTCGGACGGTCTCAGGCCATTTGCACAGGTGCGGCACTGGCTTATCCGATCCGCTGAGCCGCCGTTTCACGAGGTACGCGAGGTCTCGGTCGTATCCCTAATTCGGTCTCAAGCTCGCCCCTTTCGTCCTCGATTGGGCATGTCTGACCGAAGGCCGACGGCGCTGCGCGCCGTCTCGATCTTATCCCCGCAACAGCCGTCGCGACTTTCTTCCCCTGGCGCTGCGCGCCATTCCTCGCGGAACAACAAAGTCGCGCCTTGGCTGCCCTCCACGATGTTACGGCCCCTACGGGGTGCAGGTCGATCGCCTCCGGTCTGTCGCCAGCCATCGAG
>OFRD01000189.1_pt1 | contig 23539 bp, 20 predicted proteins | sample 1543041 | NCBI WGS metagenome assembly OFRD01 (sample SAMN07774234, study PRJEB24372) | wastewater metagenome | isolation source: Exp Tend CN 100WW | collected 2016-02
CAATACCTCCATCGCCTTTACAATTCAGCTTTCTACAACAACATGAAACTAGCGATTGCGCAAATAATTCACGAATCTAACACCTTTAGCCCATCTACTACCGATTTGTCGGCATTCGCTGTCCGGCGTGGAGATGAAATTGTAAATTATTTCTCCGGAGCCCACAACGAAGTGACTGGATTCTTGGATGGTGCCACCAACCATGATTACCAACCGTTGCCAATTTACAGTGCCATTGCAGCTCCTTCAGGAATCGTCACTGAAGAAGCTTTTGCCGAAATATTAGCGCAGCTCCTGTCTAGCTTGCAAGCAGCGCTACCGTTTGATGGCATATTGCTCGCGCTTCACGGCGCCTTTGTATCCACTGACTTTCCCAACGCAGACGGACAAACCGCACTTCTCGTGCGGCGCAATTTTCCCAACATGCCAATAGTAGTTACCCACGATCCCCACTGCAATGTAAGTGAAGCGGTTCCAGATTCAGTCGATGCGCTACTCATCTACCAAACCAATCCGCACATTGACCAACGCGAAAGAGGATTGCTAGCTGCCAAAATTATTGTGGGCCTCATACGCGGCACAGTAAAACCCACCCAAGCATTCAGGCAAGTACCAATGATGATTAATATCGTTCATCAAGATACAAGCTGCTTGCCACTACGCGATTTGTGGAACAGGATGCGCGCCTACGAAGGGCAGCCAGGTGTGCTTGCGGCTAGCATTTCTTTGGGATACCAATACGCAGATGTTCCAGCGATGGGTGCCGCAGTTTGTGTAGTAACCAACAGCAACAGTAATCAAGCCGCTATGATTGCAGACGATCTTGCATCCCAATTATGGGCACTGCGGGACGAACTCGACGTCACCATACAAGACGTGCCAGATGCAGTGGCCTCTGCCAAGGCAGCCAGGGACACCCCAATCGTTCTTGTGGACATCGGGGATAATGTAGGCGGCGGTAGCACTGCTGACAGCACCTTCGTATTGGACGAGTTACTGAAACAAGCCGCGAACGGCTGGGTAGTGATGATTTACGATCCATCTGCAGTTTTGTATTGTGCCAGCATGGGAATCGGAAGCGAGGTATCCATTCTAGTAGGCGGAAAGACCGACCATCTTCACGGACAGCCTGTGGCAGTAACTGGATTTGTAAAATGTTTGCATGATGGTAAGTATGAGGAGCGTGCGGCGCGCCACGGCGGTGTACGCTGGGGTAACATGGGACTAACCGCATTATTGGAAGTGCCGGCGCACACTGCGCCAAACTACATAATTCTCACGACAAACCGTACCGCCCCAATGAGCCTACATCAACTGACCTCGGTTGGGATTGACCCAGCTTATATGCACATCTTAACCGTCAAGGCCGCGATAGCCTGGAAGGCTGCGTATGAGCCCATAATGAAGTCATTCATCGTGGCTGATTCGCCCGGAGTAACCCAGGTGAATCCGAAAAGATGGAAATACGAACGTACCCGCAAAACTCTGCGGGGGTTGGAAGGGTGGTAAAACATAGCATATGAACAACCAATATTCCAGACCCGAAGGCAATTTCAGCTTCGTGCCGGCGCACGGCACCTATTGTCGCGATGTGTTGCCGCACAACGGCTACCAGGTTGCACACTCGACATTTGTAAATCCCATGCCACTGGATTTGGGTTTCGACACGATCGCAACACACCTAAAGCGACTCGGCCGCCCAATTCAGGCTCTATGTGGAATGGAGTTACGCATCCCAAACGCGCTGGGGTTTGAAGACTTCGCTGCCTTCAACCACCAATATGTCACGCTGCTTGACACGCACAATTTAAGGGTTGGTGCGGGCGAGAATGTCAAAGCCACGATGACGCGTACAAATGTTGCGCCAGAAACAACCGCTGCCAAACCGGGGCAAGCTAGCGTATATGCATTTTCTTATGTGGTGCCGGGTTCACGCGCCAGCGGACAAAAATCATTTGTCTGCTCCGGCAGTGGAGAATTGACTGGCACTTCTCGCGATAGCATTATCGCCCTTGGCGATACTTCTCCAACTGGTTTACAACTAAAAGCCCGTTGGGTTATGCAAATGTACGCCGCGCGGCTGCCTAGTCTCGGTCTATCATGGGCAGATGCAACAGGCATTAATTTATATTGCGTGCACTCGCTTACCTCATTTTTTGAGCAGGAGATATTGAACGTGATGGGCTCGAGTGCATGGCTCGGTGTACATTGGCACTACGCCCGCCCGCCAGTTCTCGATATTGAATTTGAGGCAGATGTGCGCGGTACTGCACTGGAAGAATATATATAAATTATCAATAAATTAATCATTCGGCAGACGCATTCCCACCCGGTAGCCGCCATCGACAACTAAGGTAGCGCCAGTAATATAGTCTGCATCCCCACTCGCCAGATACGCGACCGACCGCCCAATGTCACGGGCCGTACCCAACCGTCCCCATGGGATATTCTGAGACGCTTGCTGGAGTTGTTCTTCACTCGCAAATTGCCGCTCCCCTGGTGTATCAATGTAACCAGGAGCAATAATATTCACATTGATCCGGTGGCAGGCTAACTCCGCTGCCATCGTGCGGCCAAGGTGGCTTATCGCTGCCTTAGCCATATTGTAGGCCGCACTTGTTGCAAGGGGAATCTCAGCCAGGATCGAGCTAATGATAACAATTTTTCCGCCGTTGCCCTGCTTCACAAGCTGCCTAGCTCCCAATTGGCAAGTATGAAAAACACCAAATTGCGAGACCTCGAGGGTTCGAAGTACATTCTGCCATTGAGCATCCAGTATCGGCTCTCGAACAGAACTCGCTGCATTGGCAACAATCACATCTATGCGCTGAAACCGTGACACAGCAGCCTCATACAGCTTAGTCACCTGGCCGCGGTCCGAAACATCTGCTTCACAGGCCAGCGCCAGCCGCCCCATCTGCTCAATTTCAAGTGCCACATTTTGTGAATCCGCCACCCGCAGATCATTGACAACGATATTGGCACCTTCTTGCGCCAAACACAAGGCTATCCCGCGCCCAATTCCGCGCGCAGCCCCAGTCACCACAGCTACCTTGCCTGTCAGCGATTGCATCAATTTACCCTCTGATTAAAATAATTTGAAGAAGTCTGTTCACATTTGAGCGATTTCTTGTTTTGCAAACCGCTACAGAAACGCTCGCCACCGTCGAGTAGACATTAGTCACTGGAAAACTATACTTCACCAAAAATCCGCAAAAGATTCTTTCCCTCAATCTGCGCGCGATCGTTGTCGGTTAGGAACGGCATCTGGCCCAGCAGCCCGATCGTTTGCGGGAAGCTGACATGTTCCAGGCTTGGGCTGAAGTCCGAGCCCCACAACAGCCGGTCCACGCCATAACTTTCAACCAGCGCCGCCACATAGGGCCAGGCATTCCGATGCGGGTAGTCATAGCCCGGCACGGTAAGTGCGTAGAAACCGCTCAACTTAACGCAGACACCACCGAAGCGGGCCAATGCAATCACCGAATTCAGTTGTTGGTGCACAAAGGCTTTAGCCATTGCGCCCTCAGCGGCCGGGGGTAGGCCCAAATGCGATATCAGAAGCCGAAGATCTGGATGGCTCTCAAGGATCTGCACAAATGCCGCCCAGCGCAAGCCCTTCGAATTTACGCTTATAAGCCAGCGCCGCTTTTCAAGCCAGGCCCACACCGCTGCATCAACGCGGGCTAGCGCGCCTTCAATCTCATCATCAAATACATACAAACTCAACCCCACAAATTTCTGCCCGGCTAATACTTCCAAGCCGGCAATATCAAGCTGCGCAGGATTTGCCACGAACGCAACTGGCCGGATCCATGCGTATGCCACTGCCAATTCAGCAAGGTAGCCATTGTTTCCGGTGGCCCAGGACTGGCCTTCAAAACCAACCGCGAGCACTTGTTCAATTGCATGCTGCTGCGCGAGAGCAGCATACAGGGTGACCTCATCCGGCAGTTGCCGGCGGCAGGTATCCGGCATAACTGCCGCATAACCCGGCCGGAAGAAATGCAAATGCGCGTCAGCCCGCATTGACATCGTGCAGCGCCGCGCTCAGCGTATCCAGTAAATGTTCCACATCAGCCATGGTGTTGTAACCGTGCAACGCAACGCGCACCCGGCCAGCATGCGCCATCACATGAATTGCAGCAGCATGCAGTTTTCGCTGAATGCTCTCCATCTCCGGATGCCGGAACGCAATGATGCCGGCTTGAACTGACTCGTCAGCCGGGGTTAGCATTTCAACCGGCAGGCGTTTGATTCCAGCATAGCAAGCCTTTACAAGCGGCCGGGCTGCTGCATCAATCGCAGCAACGCCAACGCCCTGCAAATAATCCAATGCTGCCCGAATGGCATAAACCGCCGGAAAGTTTGGCATGCCAACGGCAAAGCTTGCTGCCCCCGCCTGGCTCTGCACCGGGTCAAGCCGGCCCGGCCCCATTGGCACCTGGTTGTTTAGGTGGAACCATCCGCCGGCCGGCACCGTCCATGCTGTGGCGCGCGCCGCCGGAACACCAACCAGGCCGCCACCGTGGCTGGCCAGAATCCATTTATGGGTGCTGCTCACAATCAAATCAACACCGGCAAGCTCCAGCGGAATGCGCCCCAAAGCCTGCGTAACATCCACTGCAAGCAGCGCCGGTGAATGCGCACGCACTGCCTCCACAACCGGCGGAAGTGAAAGCATAAAGCCATTGAAGAAGCTTACGAGTGAGGTGGTAACAAGGCGCGTGTGTGGGCCCAAAAGCGGGATCAGATCCGCAACATGCAGCGCACCCGCGCGTGAGGGCCAGATCTTCACAGCTGCCGGGCAGTTGGGTTGCAGCCATGGCGTGCTCCCGGCAGGATAGTCAAGGTCGTTAATCACAACCTCATCCCCGTCCACAAGCCGCAGCGCAAGCGCCGCCAAATTGAAGGCTTCAGAGCTGCACGAGCAAATCGCCACCTCTGTTGGCGTCAAGCCGAATAGCTCACTCGTCAAGCTGCGCGCCGCCTCCAGCTGCGCAAAGTGCTGCGCACGGCCATCCATCCCCAGCAACTTGTCACGCGCATACTGCTCCAGCGCCGCGCCCACTACCCGGGGTGGAATCCCCTCGGCAGCAGTATTCAGGTATGTCATATTCTTCAGGGAAGGGAAATCCCGTTCCCGACTTTGAGTATCTATCATTGCAAGCTCTCCTAATATTGCATCACAGGGCCACCGGCATCTGCTCTAAATCCGCAATGGATGAGCGCCGTACGGCTGACAGAACCGTTAGCAAACTGCCCCATTACCGGCAGCAGAGCGTTCCAACCGCTCCAGCCAGCTGAGAATTTTTAAGCCATCTTCGTAGCGCGCCCCAAACGGAATTTGGGCCTGCCCCTGCACGACGCGACAGAAGCAGCGCAGCTCTTCCGCCATCCACCCCTGCGGCGCGGCCGGATCATCATCAATGTCCAGTGCCAGCGGCCACTCGGCGCGATCGGACCACAGAGTTAGCGGGCGCGGATTCATTTCCAGGCGCGCGGCCCAAGTCTTTCCAAATGCTTCAAGCCGGTCAAAACCGTCGGGCGCCATGCCGGGCGGCGTCAAGTACGAGGTTGTGAATGAACCCCACAAGCCACTTGCCCATTCCAGCTCGCCGCGCGCTAAGTCGTAGCCGCCAGCCGCACTGGGATGCAGCCGGCCAGTTGCCCGGATTGGCTCAGCACCGTGCGCCAGTACAAATGCCATATAAAGATCATGAACCATCAACAAGCGGAAAGGATTTTCACCAGGGAAGAGCTCGGCGGTTGTGGTTGGACGGTGGCGAAATGAATGAAAATAAACGAGGGGGTCGCGTTGCTTGGACTCCCTCAGAAAACTCCGAAATTCACTCGCGAACAAGAGAATGTGCCCCAGCATCAGGTTGCGCGATTCAGGGGCAACCAATTGCGCCAACCGGGAAGCCGATGCCAGGTCCGGAGCCAGTGGCTTCTCAATCAAGACACTGGCACCAGTAGCCAATATCTGCTCTGCGAGGGGAACGTGCGTTGCAGTCTGCGTTGCCACCACCCATGCTGTGGCCCCGGATTCGCGCAGCGCTGTCCCAATATCTGCGTAGCCCTTCACGCCCGGCAGCTCTTTCGTCAATTGCGCCAACCGCTCAGCACGCCCGTCCACAAGCGCCACCAAGTCTGCTTCTGCCAGCCCCGCCAATGTCCGGGCGTGCAACCGCCCAAAGTTCCCCACTCCCACAACTCCAATCCGCACTGATTTCATGTTTGCCTCGCTACTTATTTTTATGTACCAGCGAAGCTGCGGCTAGATGCCCCACCACTGCGAATATATCTGCGACAGCTTCAATAGCTCGCTTACCGCCACCCACTCTTCAACTCCATGTGCCTGGTCGATTGAACCAGGGCCCAACACCACGCACTCTCGCGCCAAACCGCCATAGGCCCATGCGTTCGTGCCATACGGCACCAGCGCTGCCGCAGCCCCGGACCACGCGCACAATTGTTCGATCCATGGAGTTGCGGGTTCCTGCAGAAATGCACCAACCGCCAAAAGTTTTGTAGCTTGTACCGGCAGTGGACAAACGCGCTGCGCCAGCTCTGTTAGCGCTGCAATAATTTCATCCGGCTGCTCCCCGCTAACCACCCGCCGATCTACAGACAGGCTGCACTCATCCGGCACAATGTTTATCCCACGGCCGCCACTGATAAGGGTGACCGTAAGCGCCGCCCGACCGAGTGCAGAAGTGGAATCAGCACTCTGCAAGCGCTCATGCTCCGCAGCAAATGCCAGCGCCAGCTGCGCACCCGCGCTAATGGCGTTCTTTCCATGCTGCGGCTGGGCACTATGGGCAGGGTGGCCGACTACATCAAATCTTAAACGCACCACACCCTTGTGGCCATGAATCGGGCGGCACTGCGTCGGCTCGGCCACCATAAGTTGCTCGAGCACAATGCCCCGCCGGCGCACCCACTCAGCAAACGCGGGCGCCCCGCGCGCCTGATCCTCCTCGTCAGCTGTGGCGGCAATCAGCAGATTGGGTTGCGGCTTTGCGCCGCTAGTGTGCAGCGCCTCAAGCAACGCCAGCGCAACGGCAAGACTGGCCTTGGTGTCAACTGCCCCACGGCCGTACACCCGGCCTGCACGAACTTCGCCGCCGAACGGATCGGCGGACATTTGCTCCACCCCCACTGTGTCTGTGTGAACATCCAATGCCACCCACTGGTCTGTATTGCCCGGAAAAATACCATACACACTGGGGCGCGCAGACACGCACTCGTCCAAGTGCACCTCTCCGCCGAGCGCTTTGAACCAGCCGGCAACCGCTAGCGCAATCTGGGCTTCACCAGTCATTCCACTGCGCGCGCTGGCCTGCACCGGAGTGACGCTCGGAATCTGCACAAGCCGGCTGAGCCAGCTGCTGAGAATTTCGTGTGCAATCAGCATGCTGCGCAGCCGGGCCGATCAATACAAATTATGGGTAAGTGGCGCGCGCGCTCCGGAAACAAAACAGAACAGGACACTGCAATACGCATGGCAGCTTTATGCCCCGGCAAGAATTTTCTCGATCTTTCCTTGCATTACCTGCGCCTCTGAACTCGACAATGCGCCAATCTCAAAATCAGCCCGCCATTCGCCGTGCGCTGCAAGTATCTTTACATTGCCTTTGGATTTTTCTACGGTATAGCCCTCCGGTCCGGCAGTGGCGGGCAAAGCCAGTCCCAGCGCATCGTGGTCACCGGGCCGCGCTATCCAGCGCACCACCGTGTCCAGCTGCTCGGGCCGGTGTGCAACATAGTCAGCCGTCCCATTGGGCAGCACCTGCATGCTGTGCGCCCAGCCCGCCTCGTCCGCAATATATGCCAGCGTCAACACCAGTTCAGGGTTGAAGGGCATGCCAGGTTTCAACACATTGTGACTGGCCGGGTTGCGCGCCATCTCCTCAACAAACTCCCGATATCCGACCGGCACCTTAATATGGGTTGGAATATCTTTGCGCACCTGCACCGTCTCTGGAGTACAGGGCGCGCTATATACCAGCCGCCCATTGTCCACCGGCCGAAAGTTAATATGCGCCATGTACATATACTCCAACTCCACCGCGCGCAAGTTTGTAACTTGCAATGCAACATTGAAAAGCGCAGATCCGGCATATAACTTTACAATTGGCTGCGCGAGGTAGTTGTAATTCAAGGCGGCAGTGTGCTGGTATTTTCCACCCAGCCCAATATAGGCGCCCTTGTTGTCATGGCCAACCACAATATGCGCATGCGGATACACCGCATTTGGCAATTCGCCATGCAAAGCGTGCGAGTCGTGCTTGCCTGGTACACCCATTGCCGTAAAGCCACAGTGTAAAAAGAAACCGCCATAGGTGCCAAGGTACGGCTGGTTCGGGCGCGGCTCTGGGAAAACCGACTTCATTGTCAGGTTGCGTTGTCCAAACTCCGCCGACCAGATCTGCTGGCCCTGAAACGGCAGCACCACCAGCGCCCCGACTTCATTTTGCAATCGGACTGCGCACACACCGGTCGAGTATTGGAACACAGACGCAATCAGTGGGCCCGCTTGCAAGAACGGTTTTTCCTTTTCTGTAAACAGGCCGGGGTACAAGTCGATTTTCGTTTCGGAGTTAGTCATGATGCAAATTCTATCGCAAGGCGCTTTTCCACCACACAAAGCGCACATAACTCAATATAAGGCTCACGCAACAATCTCGGACTATTGGGTGCGAAGGCAATAACGCCCCAACAACTTAGTCCTCAATGGCAATACAGTCTGCGGCAATATAAAGCTAACTTGCGCGCACAATTTTGGTGTGGTCAGCACTGGTGCACTCCAACTTCTCAAACCGACCACGACAGAATTGACATCCATTTTTAAGCTTGCTACGCCAACCGGGGATAAGCAAGCAAACCGGGAACCCCCAGATGAATCTTGTAGAGGCTGGTTGATGCTGCAATATAGAGCGTGCGCAAGTCGGAGCCACCAAATGTACAGTTGCCGGCAATTTCTGGCGTCCGTATGAAACCCAGCTGTTGCCCATCTGCGCCAAATATATAGACACCAGCAGCCTCACCGTCTCCCGCCGTCAAATACACGTTGCCGCGCACATCTAGTACCATTCCATCACCCCCATAACCAGTGCCAAAGTCATGTATCACAGTCTGGCGCGCGCAATTTCCTGTATCGTCAATACTATATGACAGCAGTGTTCGCGCACCTCCAGCGTCCGGGTTATGGTCCACCAAATAAAGCGTACGATTATCTGCAGTTATCAAAATACCATTGGGTGTCTGCATATCATCAATCACCCGCGTCAGTGAACCGTCCCGCTCGATGCGATACACTGCCATGCAATCCTGCTCCACGTCCGCCCGATCGCCGTATCGCGGATCAGTGAAATAGATCCGGCCCTGATTGTCAAAGCACAAATCGTTGGGCGAATTAAGCCGCCGGCCACGATAATGCGAGGCGAGGTTGGTAATCGTTCCATCAAGTTCATATCGCAATACAGATCTCGCTCCGCCAGGGTATGTGGCGCCACCCGCACAGCAAGTCACCAATCTACCCAAATGGTCAAAATTCATACCGTTGGCAGTTTGACTGGGCTGCTTCCAAACCACCGTGTCGCCGTCAACACGGTAAAGCATGATTCGGTTGTTGGGGGCGTCAGAGAAGTAGACGTTGCCCTCCGCATCCGCCGCTGGTCCCTCGGCAAATGTGCAACCGTCCGAGATTTGCTCCAATATGGCGTCCGATGGGACTAAATCAGCGATTAACATTTTGTGACTCTCCTGTAGGCGGAATCAACCTCTAATCCCCGTATCTAATATCCCAAAATAGCTGGGTTTATGGAAGTCTGCCGGCGCAGTAAAGGTCGGCGACCAACAGCTGAACTCGGGCTCGGAGCCATGCGTCCGTTCAATACGAAAGAAGTTTGCACGATAAATAAAGCCCGAGCCGTCTGCCCCACCGATAGACGACCACGGAATGGCCAGAGCCGCCCTCCAGTGCCCCATAAGGTCGTTACGAGTGGCCTGCCACCGGAGATCAGGGCAATCCCAATTGCAGTCCACTTGCAAATCCCGGCGCAGTTCCGTTGGGTTGTGCACCCGTGCATCAAGCAGGACGCCGTTGGGGCTAATTTCAAACTCATAATAATTCTGCTTTGGATCCGGCCCATGACTAATAAATACCTCGACGACCTCCTCATCAAAAATGGACTCATCGCGCCGCGTATACGCACCCCAGATATCACTGTCGCAGCATTCAAAGCACACATACAACGCATACTTATCATGGCACACTCGGACAATGGTCTGCTGCTGCGCCACGCCGCTGCCATCGGCCAAGAATAATGGGGGCAGCTGTGGCACGGCACCCCACTGCCAGGTGCGGAGATCAGCACTGAGATCCCAGTTCTCGGGCACCCACGGCACAAGCAGCTGTGGCACGCTTCGATTTTGGTCTAGTGGGGGAGATGGCAAATCGTAAACCTTACTTTGTTACGCCCCACCGCTCATCTTTTCAGAATCCCACCGTTCACATCAAGCGTGGTACCCGTAATGTAGGCAGCCATTGGCGAAGCCAAAAAGAGCGCTGCATATGCTATCTCACATGGCTCGCCCAGCCGGCCGAGCGGAATCATCTTTATCACGCGCTCGCGGGCCTCAGGTGTAAGCAAGTTCGGATCTGCATCTATCTGGCCAGGCGCAATTGCGTTAACTGTCACGCCATGGGGCGCCATATCGCGTGCAAGCGCTTTGGTAAACGCAAGCAAGCCGCCCTTCGATGCAGCGTAATCTACTCCGGCTGATATGCCGCCAGTCTGACCGGCAATTGATGCAATATTGACAATTGCACCGGATCGCTTGGCCTGCATCAGGGGAGTAACAGCCCGAGCGCATAAAAAGGCTCCTGTAAGATTTGCACCAATCACACGTTCCCAATCTTCTGGCGCAACTTTATCAATCGCCCCAAAGTGAATTAGGCCTGCATTGTTTACCAAAATATCGACGCACCCCCAGACGCTGGAGACCTGTGCCACCGCTGCCTCAACCTGTGCTTGAATGGCCACATCGGCGGGAACTACCAGGGCACAGTCGGGGCCATGTTTCTCTCGCAGTGCACCAGCGGCCTGCTCCAGCTGTTCGGCCGCACGGGACAATAGTGCAACCCGCGCACCCGCTTGGGCGAAAAGATCAGCGATCGCCCGGCCAATACCGCGGCTAGCTCCGGTAATGATGGCAACCTTGCCAGACAGACTAAGCAGATTCTTCAAGATTTACCAGCTGCATTAGGCGACGTCAACCCAAACTCCATGGGCTGCTGCATCATAAACCTTGTGAACCAGCGCCACCGATGTCCGCCCGTCTTCGCCGGTTGGCTCAGGCTGGCGCCCCTGCCGCACCGCGTCAACCATTTCAGTAAGCTCGGCAACCATTCCCAACATAGTACGCTGGGACAGGCTGTGATCCGGATAATAAAAACGCTGCACCGAATGTGTTTTTCCAGCAAGCAGCTCAATCGAGTCCCACGATCGCACATGCAACATACCGTCCTGACCGTAGACCTGCATTTCGCAGCTCACAGTTCGGTAGGACCCCCAATGTTGAAAGAAAGTTCCTTGGGCACCGCCATCAAACCGCGCCAGAGCAGAGCCATAGTGCTCCCCAACATTTCCGCTCGTCTGCTCAATTTGGGCAGCCACAGCTGAAATTTTCTGCCCCAACACCCAGCTAACTCGGTCAAAGCCATGCACAGCGTTGCACATAAATACTCCACCACCAGAAATCTCCCTGTCTCGGTACCAGGGAAGTACAAATCCATAGGTGATCGACATGCTGTCTAATACAGTAAGTGGTGTTCCGATTGCCCCCGCCTGCACTAGCCTGCGGGCCTCCTGCATTTCCGGATAGAAATGGTGAGTGAAACCAGTCATCATGTAAACACCGGCGTCACGGCAGACCGCTATCATCTGATCAGCTTCCGCCACAGTGCGGGCTATCGGTTTTTCCATCAACACATGAACCCCAGCATGTGCCGCCGCTTGAGCAGCTTCTAAATGGGGGCGAGGTGGGAGGCACACACTCAAAATATCAATTCCGGCACTTAGCAACTCATCGTAATTTCGAAAAGATTGGCAGCCAGTTTCACTTGCCAATGAGCCTACCTTTTCTGCAACCGGGTCAGCCACCCCCACCAGCTTGATTCCCGGTATTTGCAAGTACGCCTTTGCGTGTACCGCACCGATAAAACCAGCACCGGCTACTCCAACTCGGATAATTTTTTTCACAAATGCCTCGTAGATATCGGCCCGCGCCGCATCTTTTGTCAGCGCAGATTAGCGCAAATTTCCAACGGCAGACGGAATGTGACCACACCGGGGTGCAAGCGCAGCTGCAATATTTCTCACGGCCGCCCGAGGAAGTCCGCGAAGAATGCCACTATCAAAACAACGTTATGCGCGGTGCAAAGGTCAATCACCTCAACATCCTTGATCAACAGGGAAATATGTGGCACACATACTCCCGATCCCATTGACCCGTGACCCACCGAAGTTGCCGCACAACAGTCAGCAAAAACCCCATCAAGCATCACAGTTTCAGCGCGCCCTCCGTCAGACCCTTAAAATATAGCCTCTGAAGCATGGCAAAAAAAGTGATGCCCGGCACCACTAAAATAATATAGACAGCCGCGACGCGCGGCCATGCCCATTGCCCCATTCCGCCAAACACAGACGCGAGAATCACAGGCATTGTGCGAACCGCCTGATCATTTGTCAGCGTGGCTGCCAGTAAAAACTCTCCCCAAGCCGTAACAAAATTAACAATGCCAACAACAACTATGCCGTTTACGGTCAGGGGAAGCAGAACACGAAACAGTGTGCCCCACGGGCCACATCCATCAAGTCGGCTGGCTTCAACCAGCTCAACCGGAATCTGCTCAAAAATTGCCCGCATTATCAAAACACTAATTGCCAAATTCAAGGTCACGTAAGGGGGTATTAAACCGAGCGTAGAGTTAATTAGCCCAAGCCAGCGCTGAATTTCATAAATTGCAATCAGAGAAATCAACTTGGTCGGAAAAAACAGGGACGCTGTAAGAATGGTAATTACTGCAATCCGGCCGGGCATTCGAGCGTAGACCAACGCATAACCCGCAAGAATTGCACAACTTGTCGTAATAACAACTGTCGAAAGGGTCACAACCACGCTGTTGAGCATATTGCGTGGCAGCGTTTCGATCTTAGTAACCACATACCAATAATGACTGAAATCAAATTTCTCTGGCCAAAGCGTGCCACTGTAGGCGTCAGGCATTGACTTAATCGACAACAGCAACACCCAAAGCAAGGGGAGCACGATAATAACCAGAAAAACATTTATCGTTAAATGACGTATGACAACGCTGGTCTTCATGCACACCACCGCGTAACTTCAGTAGTTTTCAATATATTCCTTGGGCACATTGGTGCACTTGGTAAGCGAATTAGCCGACCACCCGATATAGCACGCAAGAGCATTGAACAGGAGCACAGCATTTACAATGATCTCGCAAGCGAATGCTAGTCACGCGAACGAAACGCATAGAGCATGCCAGCCACAACACACATCATCGCTGATGCACCGATCCAACCAATCGCAGCGGCGTAGCCCTGAAGCCAATCACCAATATGAAACGCGAGATCGTACATATACACCGTCCAGGTATATGTCGGTGACGCACGGTTGAAACCACCAAAAATCAGGTACTCCTCGATGACCGACATGGCAGATCCAAATCGGAGTACAACCAAGATTGACAGAATTGGGAGCAAACGAGGCATGGTCACATACCAGAATAGCTTCCACTCGTTTGCGCCATCAATGCGGGCGGCATCCGAAAGATCCTTCGGGGTACTTGCCAGTCCTGCAAGAAAAAACATGGTGTGATAGCCCAGTCCCCACCACACCTCAAATGCTGCAACCGCTGGCAGGGTAAGTGGCGTGCCGCCCAGCCATTGCGGAGCTGTCCGCTCGGTAAACCAACCGAATAGAATTAGGATAGTGTTTATCGGGCCGATGTGGAAGTCATACATCCACTTCCACAAAACGAATATCAGTGCGCCAGGAATTACAGCCGGTATGAGCAGGATGATCCGGTAAAATGACGCAAGGCGCTCGTGCTCGACCCTTTCGATAAGGACCGCCAACAGCAACGGCAGCAGTATGGTGCCTGGCAAAAACAATACTGTGAATTCAGCAGACCGCAGCAAACCGGTATACACGATCGGGTCCGCCAACGCATTTCGATAATTATCAAAACCAACCCAAACAGCTGGTGTGAGCCTCAAAAACCGGTAATCCGTGAAGCTCATCCATAATACGCGCAAAATAGGGTAAACCTGATAGCCCACAAAGAACACCAGCGCCGGAAAAAGAAAAATCCAGTTCCATATTCCATCGGCGCTGCGACGCAGCCGCGAACGCGGGCGGTGCCGGCCTTTAACAGTCTCTAAACCATACATAAAACTGGAGTTAGAAGAAGCCAGACAAGCCTAGCAATCACGAAGAATCGATGAGGGAGAATATGGGTGCAGTCTTATTAAGAAGTGCAACCACTTCGCCTTGAAACAAATAATTTTGGTGGAATGGGGGTTGATGTCCCAGCGACCTCAACCCCCATCTCCCAAAAATGCTATTTATGCGGCTTTCTTTATTTCAGCCGCAACAGCATCCTTGGCTGCCTGCAAAGCCTTTTTAGGATCTGACTCTTCGCCAGTCAAATACTTCTCCCAAAATGGCCGTCCGACAACAAACTGGGTCAGACTGAACTCATGGTTCTCTATGGCCTTAGCTCGATCGAGTTGGTCACGAATCAAAGACACAAAAGGCTGCATCCAATCCGGTTTTTCCGATGCCCACTTGCTATACAGAGAGCTGTACGGTGGCAGATGGCCCGGATGTGCGGTGGCTGACCCAGCAATCGAATCTTTCCAAATCTGCTCATTTGATGTGAGCGCCTTGATATATTCGACAGCTTTCTCTTTATTCTGGCCGTACTTGAAAAGGCACGAACCCGTGGTCCAGAATACAGTGGAGCCCTCGCCATTTGCAAACTTAGGAAGGCCACCCATTTGCAATTTTTTGGGATCCTTCCAATTTGCAGCCATGCGCAACGGGGCGTTAAAGTACTTGGTGTAGTAAGCAACTTTCTGCGATGCGAAAGCGACCTCGTCTGGAGTTCCGTTCACACCACCATCCGTGGCGCCCTCAAGCAGAATATCCGGATTTGCAAATGCCATGATCTGCTTCATCAACTTAAGCGCTTCGACTGCTGCATCGCTCGTAAAGTCAAACAAGCATCCGCAGTGTAAGTTTTCGTGCTCATGCTGTGAGCAAAAGGCACCAGTGAGCGCCAGCCGTGCGCATCAAATGTGGCGCCGTAAGTTGCCGCACCAGAATCCATTATTTTCTTCGCACTTGCCATGTACTCATCCCAAGTCTTCGGCATCGCAGTGATGCCAGCTTTTTCAGTCAGCCCAGAATTCCAGCCCATGCCAATAATGTCAAGCAGGAAAGGCCAGCTGTAAAGCTTTCCATCGACGGTGCATTCGTTGCGAATCGACGGAATCATATCGTCAAGAACCGCCTTCGGAATGTAGTCATCCCACGGCTCAATTACGTCAGCCTTGATCAAGGCCTTCATCTCCACGAATGGAGTCATGCCAACATAAACATCGTAAGTGGCTTCTTTGTTCTTGCCTTCAGCCACAAACCGCTCAATACCGAATCCCTCAACTGGCGCAATCTGGAAATTCAAACCGGGGAACTGTTCATTTACCTTTGGGATACTGGGGTGCAAATCAACAATCCACTGATAGAACGCCGGCGTAAGAGGCCGGCTTGAGGCTGCTGCTGCAGGCACAGCCGTTGCAGCAGCTGGAGCAGCAGGAGCAACCGCTGCAGGCGCAGCGCAAGCGGCCAGTGCCGATGCACCCACAGTCGCGGACAGAGACAGGAACTTTCGACGGCCTAACGTTTTCTTGGACATAATTACCTCCCAGTAATCCCAAAAATATACGCGCAATCGCGCCCAAAGTCAAGTGTGCGTTCTATTCCTTCGGCTTCTCTTGGTGATAAAAGCACTACCGACGATGGCGTCAATAACACCGCACTGTGTGCCAAAAAATGTGGAACTTGGTGCACTTGTACGCAATCGGATCTACAAGCTTAAACATGCACAAATCTCCGAGCCGCTTACCGGTCACGCAGCTTCAGAGACGAATTACCAACAAGCGCTGGCTTTTGGGAAAATGGGTGATGCCCTGCGTGCAATTCGAGGATGCTGTAGCGGCTTTCGAGCATCCTTGCCGCACGCAATGCAATGATATCCATAAGCCTATCAACGATAACTACCGCAACCGGCAGACTGAATTCCCTACTCGCCGGATTTGATTTTCACGACAATTCACTAGATATCAAGCCATTTCCAGCCATCAACCCGCCATCAACATTGAGAACAACGCCGGTGATCCATTCTGCCTCAGCCGAGGCTAGAAAAAGTGCCGCGTTTGCAACGTCCTCAGGCTCACCTACCCGCCGCAGTGGATACCAGCGCGAAAGATTGGTAAAGACATTCGGGTCCCGACTCAAACGCTCCTTCCACGCCGGCGTGCGAATAGTACCGGGCGCAATGCAGTTTACGCGCACGCCATGCGGACCGTATCTTACGGCCATATTCTGGGTAAGGTTAATCATGCCAGCCTTGGCTGCTCCGTAGGCATCCTCGCCAATCCCCGAAAGGCCGTTGACGGAGCTAATATTGACAATCGACCCTTGCTTTTGCTCTATCATTCGGGGAAGCACAGCTTTGGAGCACAAGTACACACTTTTCAAGACAATATCAAGGTTGAGATCCCACGTTTGCTCGTCAATATTCAGGATGTCACTACCCCGCGACAGGCCAGCATTGTTAACCAGAATGTCAACCCGGCCGAAGGCATCAATTGCGCCCTCCACCATCATCGCCACCTGGGCAGACTGGGACACGTCCACGGTACTTGCGATCGATTGCGCACCAGACTCTACAAGCAACTTGGAGGTAGCGATAGCACGTTCGGCATCGACATCAGCCACCACTACGAGTGCACCTTCCGCCGCAAAGCGCACTGCGATGGCGCAGCCAATCCCAGATCCGGCTCCAGTTACAATTGCGACTGCCTTGTTTAATTTCATTGACGCTAGAATTTTAGCACAGCGGCATATTGCGGTTTGAAGGAACACTAACGAGGTGAAAATCGCGATCGCGCAAATCATTCATGAATCCAACACCTTCAATCCGGTAGCTACAACTTATGCGCATTTCACAATTCGGCGCGGCCATGAAATAGTCGAATACTTCAGCGGTGCTCACAACGAAGTCACTGGTTTTTTGGACGGAGCGGAAGCCAACGGATACGATGCATTACCGATTTATAGCGCCATCGCATCACCATCCGGCACGGTCACTGCCCAGACTCTTACAACAATTACGGAAGAGTTCCTTGCAGCGTTGCAAGCCGCCCGGCCGTTTGACGGGATTTTACTGGCCCTGCACGGCGCTTTTGTTTCAACGAACCAACCTAATGCTGATGGGGAATTGATCCGTCAGGTGCGCATATCATTTCCGACAATACCCATTGTTGTTACCCACGACCCGCACTGCAACGTTAGCGAAGTAGTGCCAACTTATGCGGACGCACTCCTCATGTACCAAACAAATCCGCATATTGACCAGCGCGAACGCGGATTGCAAGCCGCCAAGATCATCGCAGCGATGGTGCGTGGCAGTGTAACACCTACGCAAGCGTTCAGGCTGGTACCCATGCTGATCAACATAGTCCATCAGCACACGAGCAGCCCACCGCTCCTTGAATTGTGGGACGAAATGCGCAGCCACGAACAGACGCCGGGAGTGCTGGCGGCAAGCATTTCATTGGGCTATCAATATTCGGACGTACCTGCAATGGGCACTGCTGTATGCGTGGTTACCAACAAGAATCAGCAACAGGCGGAATGGATAGCCGATGATCTCGCGTCAAAACTATGGTCGCTCCGCAGCGCCCTGGATGTCGATATTCCCACGGTGGCCGGGGCAGTTGCGCTGGCAACGAGGTCCAAAGCGGCCCCCGTCATAATTGTAGACATTGGCGATAACGTGGGAGGCGGAAGCGCCGCCGACGCCACCTTTGTGCTGGATGAATTGTTGAAGCAGGGCGCGGATGGATGGGTGGTGGTACTAAGCGACCCACTTGCCGTGGCAAGCTGCGCTACTGCCGGAATCGGCGGTAGCGTTCGTTTGGCTGTCGGCGGAAAAACTGACCAACTGCATGGTAAACCAGTAGTGGTTACAGGGTATGTAAAATGCCTGCATGACGGCAAATACGAGGAACGCGCCACAAGGCATGGAGGTATTCGCTGGGGCGAAATGGGGCTGACCGCACTGCTTCAAATACAAGTGCGACCAGGCGCGGCCGCCAGCTACATTGTGCTGACCACAAAACGTACCGCCCCCGTGAGCCTGCATCAACTCACTGCCGTAGGAATTGACGCACAGTACATGAAGATTATCACGGTCAAAGCAGCGATTGCTTGGAAAGCAGCTTACGAACCGATCATGAAGTCCTATGTTATTGCCGACTCGCCGGGCGCAACACAAGTAAATCCAAAACGCTGGGAATATAAAAACGCTCGCAAGAATTTATGGGGATTGGAAGGGTGGTAAACTGATTTCATGAAAGATCAAATACTTAGACCCGAGGGTAATTTCAGCTTTGTGCCTGCTCACGGCACGTATTGCAGCGATGTACTCCCCCAAACTGGCTACCAAATTGTGCATGCCACATTTGTGCAGGCGCTGCCATTGAGTGCCGGGTTTGAAGCCATCCACGCTCACTTGGCTGGCTGCGGGCGCCCTGTACAGGCATTGTGCGGGCTTGAATTACGAATTGCGCAAGCACTAGGTTTCACAGATTTTGATTCGTTTAATCAAAAATATGTGGCATTACTTGACCAGTACCAGCTACGGAACAATGCCGGAGAATCCCCGCGCGCAACCATGACGCGCACCAATGTGGCGCCCGAAACACACGCTGCAAAGCCCAGCGAACCAAGCATATTTGCATTTTCATATGTGGTGGCAGGATCACGGACTGCCGGTCGCAAGTCGTTCGTGTGCTCGGGAAGCGGTGAATTGGCCGGCACTGGGCGCGATAGCATTATTTCTCTTGGCGACACATCCCCGGTTGGACTACGCGCAAAAGCCCGTTGGGTAATGCAGAATTATGATCAACGAATTGCCAACCTCGGGCTCTCATGGGCAGATGTCACATGCGTAAACTTGTACTGTGTGCATCCACCAACCTCATTTTTTGAGCCGGAGATGTTAACCGTAATGGGACGCCACGCCGGGCTTGGTGTGCATTGGCATTACGCCCGCCCGCCAATTATTGAAATAGAATTCGAGGCAGATCTGCGTGGCGCAGCGCTTGAGGAATATCTATAACACCCTAATTTCGACAGTAACGCTCCAACACGGCTTGCCCTCCTAACCGGATGCTTTCTAGCTGGCCTGCATACCCTTCCAACCACTGCCACGATGGTTTCCAACACAGTCGGTGGGTGGCAAGTGCCCGCCCAAAATGAACGGTAGGTGTGCCCCAGCGCTGAACCAATGGGGATTTACCCGACCTTTGCTGTTTATTGCGCAAACCTTCTAAGCACATTTCCGGTTATTCGAGACACGTTGTTGTCGCCACCGTTAGTTAAGAGACTGCCGCTCCAATTGATCGAACCCACAGAAAACACCGCGCCGCCATTTGGCGCTTGGAGTAGAGTAATATCAGAGCGCACCCGCAGATCATCCTCGCCACCGTGACCCGGAAGAACCATGGTGAGATCTTCGATTACAATTTGGTAATAGTTAGAGTGTCGGCCTTCCGAGGTTGCCAGCCGAATTACTTCTGGCGGCGATCCATTGGCTGGATCAAAGCGGTCAATCTCGTCGCCGGACGCGCCGCCCATTATTAAACCAAAGTCGCCAATAACCTCTTCCTGACCAATCCCCTCGAATGCCCACGCAGCACGGGGATCACGACTGCCTGGAAGTTGATCATAGCCCGCGGCGCCTCCCCACCCTTCAGAGGCAAATCCAACTCCAACAAGCTGATTGGGAGACAATCCGCGGTAGCGCCAAAGTCCCCCGGGTTCGCCCGTGAAACTCAGGCAAGACTCACCTGGATCAGAAGTAGATGTACGCGTACCGTTGATTCCGCGGCGTACCTCAATTAAGTGGGGCCTGCCATCAGCCACCGCCGTTACCCAGTAGAACCCGTTGCCTCCAAGATACATTAGGCGGCCACCATCTGCAAGATACTCGGTGAGCGCCTCAAGCATCTGCGATGTCCAATATTCCGGATGACTTCCCGTCACCACAACCCGATAATGCTTAAACGCCTCGACACCCTCTCGGTGGACATCCTCGTCGACAGCAACATCATATCTAAACTCGTTGCGCTCCAGCCACTCGATGAGAAAAAGGTCCGCTGCAAAATGGCGGGGGCAACCATTGATAAATAGTTTGAACTGCGGGCGCATCGTAACAATGGGCCGCAAGCGTGACGAATAACAAATTCCAGTGCCGTCAGGATGGGTGTCATACACGGAGGAACCCAACTCCGGATGAGCATCGAGCCACTTTTCACGGGCGGTTAGCTTTACCTTGAGATCTGTGGTCTTGCTAAGAAACTCCGGATCGAGCCGCGCACTCTTAAAAAGTCGCTCATTGGCATACGCCAAATACGTATTGGTTGGCGCCAAAAAGAGCACTGGCGCTGCGCTCTTGTTGGACGCAGGCCGAATATAGAACGGGACATACTCGGCACTATCTCCCGCTAACATGCGCGCCGCATAAAGCCCAGACGGCAAATCAGCCGGCACTTCATACACAAAGTCAGCTGACCATCCGGCATCCTCAAGGTCATCTTCGTGGTATGCGACCGCACCATACATCACAGGCTTCAGCCGAAATGCAACCTCACTTCCATCAAAGTTGGCCCCAGTTACAGCGCGGGTAGGCTGATTAACAATAGCACCATGAAAGCCATGGGGGCCGCAATCCTTTATAACCGTGCCAACAATTTCGATGGATGGATCCCAGTTTGCCACTAGCCCGTTAAGCTTCAAAGGGTCGCACCAATTCCAGATTAGCCTAAGTTCCGCATCAGAGAGGGCACGATTCCAAATTCTGCAGCGGTCGATTTTTCCATTGAACGCCCCGATGGGCGCAAGTTTTCCATTCGGCATGGGCGCAAGATTGGTTGCACCAATCAATAGTGAGCTGCTAACCGCATCGCGGGGAACACCTGTCAGCAAGGTATGTGTAGCACCCACCTCCTCGGGCAGCCATAGCCGCTTCAATATCGCCCAATCGAGCTGCAGCAACTGCGTTGCCGAGTCGTAGCGCACACCAACTGAGTACCAGCGGTTAGCAATCACAACCGGTTCGCCTGCCAAACAGACACTTGTTTCACCAACGCCCAATTGAAACGCAATGTGCCCGCCTGCGTCAATTTGAAGCAAAAATCCACTCCCGGTGGCCGGGTCGAATTTCGAAACGATTCCCTGCGCATGCCCCCGCCGCGGTATCGAAGCACAGAACCATGTCTGGATCGTAAAACTGGTGGTCAGCCTAAGCGCTGATGCGGCGTCTACCAGCGTATAGGACCCAGTTGCAATCGGCTGGTGACGGCCATCATGTCTTTTATTTAGATTGCTGGGGATAATAGTGTCACGCTCAGGATCAGGGGTATCAAAGAAATGATCATGCCGGATGATTGCCACCTCGTATGTAGAACACCGGGTGCTCACATAAAACTGAATCAGCTCGCCAGGGCGTGCACTTAGACGATCGGTGTATGCAATAATATCCATAGTTTTCCTGCCTGCGCTGCCAGTTCCAATTCGCCAGTATCAGGGCAACACCAGAGCTAATCAATACTAACTCAAATGACCGCTGCTTGCTCTAAACTCCAGATAGAACAATTTTCGCTTCGCCTGCCAATACTGCCCACCTGAGAGAACCCACATGCCAAGTACTGATCAATCGGAACTTAGGACAAGCCTGTCGCGCACCCTCGCCACAGTTCCGCAAACGAAGCTTGCTGTCCTGCCGACCCCACTCGAACCGCTACCCCGTTTGACGGCTGCGTTGGGTGGACCCCGGATCTTTGTAAAGCGGGATGACCTGACCGGCCTGGCGTTTGGCGGCAACAAGACACGGCAGCTGGAATTTGTGATGGCCGAAGCACTGCTTCACAAACCGGACATTTTTGTGACAGGCGCGAACATCCAATCTAACTGGTCACGCCAGGCGACCGCTGCTGCCGTAAGAATGGGAATCCCCATGGTATTAGTGCTGCGCAACACCGACGCAAAAGAAATTCAGGGGAATGTTCTGCTTGATCTCTGGTTAGGTGCAAAGGTTCACTTTGTGGATGAGCCCGACATGACGAAGATGGCTGGGCATGTGGATGCCATGGTCGAAAAACTGCGCTCCCAGAAAAAGCGGGTATTTAAACTTGATTCTTGGTCGCCGCTTACCGCAGTTGCATATGTAAACATGATGGTCGAGTTACAGCTGCAGTGCGAGTTGACTGGCATTTCACCTACCCGCATCTGGCTTGCGGCTGCGGGGCCCACCCAGGCCGGTATTGTATTGGGTGCAAAAATGCTGGGCTGGGACGTTCGCATCACAGGTGTCGCGCCACTACAGTGGACCGATGCCACTATGCAGGAGCACACGTCGAACTTTGCAAATCAAGCTGCACAATTGCTCGGCAGCGATATTCACATCTTGCCAGGCCAAATCGAAAATCTGGACGGGTACATCGGTGCTGGCTACGCATTTCCGTCTACCGAAGGCATGGCCGCGATGCGTCTCGCCGCACGCACGGATGCCCTGCTGCTCGATCCGGTGTACACCGGTAAGGCTATGGCAGGTCTAATTCACGCAATTAGCACTGGCGACTTGACCAGCACAGATACAGTGATATTTATTCACACCGGCGGCCTGCCGGCTAATTTTGCGTACCGTGATGCTATCCAACAGATGAGTGAGGCTGACTAAACAAGCACTATTTGCATGGGGCAGTTTACTCTGGCCAACATGCACCAAGCATGCAAGAGTACAGCAAACTAAGTCGATCGCAAAGACCAAGGGGATTTCCGGATCCCATAACACAAAACGATATCCCCACGGCCAGCTATAACCCCGCCGTACGCTGGCCGGTGCTTGAAAGTCGTTTTTACTTCAACAGAAGCAGCATTACCGACTCCCCGGGCAACCCGATCACATCCCCATTTTTAAACACGGGCGGGGGAACAGCCTCAGCATTGTGCACGGCATCAAACAAGTATGCTTCCATTAGTTTCAGCCGGTCGCCGCCAGTAATTTGCAGCGGCAGGCTTACCAGTGGCTCGCCGCGGTTAACAAGCAACAGCGCCAAGCTGCCCTCAGCGTGCTTAGTGGCTAGCAGCGAAA
>OFRD01000190.1_pt1 | contig 23386 bp, 21 predicted proteins | sample 1543041 | NCBI WGS metagenome assembly OFRD01 (sample SAMN07774234, study PRJEB24372) | wastewater metagenome | isolation source: Exp Tend CN 100WW | collected 2016-02
CCGGAATTTTGGCAACAGTTACATGCATTACATCCCTTCCAAATCAATCAAGCCTATTTTATTGATGACACAGAAAAAGTCCTAAAGGGAGCAGAAAAATTTGGTCTTCAGCATTTGATTACCATTGCGCAGCCCTCATCTAAAGGACAGATAAGATCTGAAAGCCCTTATCCGATTTTAAATCATTTAACTGACTTCATTGCAATATTGGAACAAGCTGAGGATCTGAAAAAATATGCCTAATCTCTCTCAACAAAACAACGTTGAAAGTATGCGTGTTGATAAATGGCTTTGGGCTGCACGTTTTTTTAAAACACGCTCAATCTCGAAGGCTGCCATTGAAGGTGGTAAGGTTCATCATAATAGTGAACGGGTTAAAGTATCGAAAGAAATTCGTGTTGGCATGGAACTGACCATTCAACAAGGTTTCGACCGAAAAACGATTGTGATCAAAGCATTGTCGGCTATACGCGGTGCAGCACCGATTGCGCAACAACTTTATGCAGAAACTGAAGTGAGTATTGCACGACGAGAGTTGCTTGCAACACAAAGAAAGTTGCATAATCTAGCCCGACCTGAACATCGACCTAGTAAAAAAGATCGACGACAAATCAGTAAATTTAAACAAGACAATAATCAGCAGTCTGACCAAAGCTGGTCTTATAATGATGATTAATTTAAGCGTCATATTCTGTCGCACTAGACAGAATTGATATAGAACATAAAGAATAGATCTGTCACTATACTTGAGTGGAACACGTTTAAAAGTAACTCATCCACTTAAGTTAATATTTTTGTGACATCGTTTTGAGGTTGTGAGATGGATGATAATAAAAGTAAGGCGCTTAATGCTGCCCTAAGCCAGATTGAAAAACAATTTGGTAAAAATACCGTAATGCGTCTTGGTGATAATACCGTATTGGCCGTTGAAGCGGTCTCTACAGGTTCTTTAACACTAGACATTGCACTTGGTATTGGTGGCTTACCAAAAGGTCGTATCGTTGAAATTTACGGTCCTGAATCTTCTGGTAAAACCACAATGACATTGCAAGCCATTGCACAATGTCAAAAAGCTGGTGGTACTTGTGCCTTTATCGATGCAGAACATGCACTCGATCCTCAGTATGCGCGTAAGCTGGGTGTCGACCTTGACAACCTATTGGTTTCTCAACCGGACCACGGTGAGCAAGCCCTTGAAATTGCAGATATGTTAGTCCGCTCTGGTGCTGTTGACATGATCGTTGTCGATTCCGTGGCTGCACTGACACCTCGCGCTGAAATTGAAGGTGAAATGGGCGACTCACACATGGGCTTACAAGCACGTTTGATGAGTCAGGCATTACGCAAAATTACTGGTAATGCAAAACGCTCAAATTGCATGGTCATCTTCATTAACCAAATTCGTATGAAAATTGGTGTCATGTTTGGTAGCCCTGAAACCACAACGGGTGGTAATGCACTCAAATTCTACGCGTCTATACGTTTGGATATCCGTCGTATTGGTCAAGTGAAAGAAGGCGATGAAATTGTCGGTTCAGAAACCCGCGTTAAAGTCGTGAAAAATAAAATGGCACCTCCTTTTAAGGAAGCATTGTTCCAAATTTTATATGGCAAAGGTGTGAATCAACTGGGTGAACTGGTTGATCTTGCTGTTGCGCAAGAACTGGTACAAAAAGCAGGTGCTTGGTATTCATATCAAGGCAATAAAATTGGTCAAGGTAAAAACAACGTGATCCGTCATTTAGAGGAAAATCCTCAAATTGCACAAGAGCTTGATCGCCTGATTCGTGAAAAATTGTTAACACCAACGACCACGCCTATTGAAGAAAAAGATGAAGTAGAACCAGACTTTCTAGATGCTTAAAACAGAAATTTGTTTTCAAGCTATATAAGTCTTAAACTGTAAAACGCCCTACGGGGCGTTTTTTATTTGATGTGATCGATACACTATGAGCAATTCAAAATTTCCGACAATGCTTGATTATGACGCACTCAAGCAGCAATTTGATGATTCCTCGGTAGAGCCAGACTCTCCTACCACTCCATCTGAATCCTTAGAAGCATTGAACTTTGACGATGAGCAACTTCCTAAAGCACAAGGCCTTACAGGCTCGCGTTTGCGCTCCTATGCCTTTGCTGTACTGACACGTCGGGAATACTCAAAAGCAGAACTGATTGAGAAACTGGCCTTATATGCGATGGATCGAGATGAAGTTTTAAAACTGGTCGATGAGCTAGCAACACAAAACTATCAGAGTGACCAGCGTGTTGCCGAAATGATGCTGTCGAGTCAAAAACGCAAAGGCAAAGGGCCTAATCGCATTAAGCTGGCTTTAAAATCAAAAAAAATTGATAGCAGTTTAATTCAGGAAGAATTAAAGGAAACGGATTGGAATGAACAAGCGTATCAACTAAAAGTAAAAAAATTTGGTTTAACTGTAGAAAAAGAAGCAAAACTCAAAGCAAAACAAATTCGCTTTTTAATGTATCGAGGATTTGAAATGGATGCGATTATCAAAGCAATTACGAGAAAAGAAAATGATTTCTAAGAGAAGGGATTGAATTTATTCTTATATAAACTGGTGGCAACCCCACTAGCAAAACTTCGGCACATCATAGTTCTGTTACCGTTGCTACCTTCCGGTCCTGGCGGGGTTCACAGAGTACAATTGCGAAGCCACCAGCGGGGCTACCATTGCAAGAACAGAGTATAGAGATTTTTATTTAACTTGCAAGCGTTCAAGCAACTTTTATAAGCGTATTGCTTTCATTTGCTTATTAAAAAAACAATCTTGATTAAAAACAGTATTTTTGTATATTTTTTATCAATGCAATCACTTACTTTAAAACTACGACAAGATTGTAAATGTATATTGCATTTCATAGCATGGACGTTTTTAATGTCGTCAGGTCTTTTAAATAGGTACGCTCTAAAGTCAGGAATTTAGAATGTGCCCAAAAATACGAAATGGATATTTTTATGATGCTCAAACAGCATGCTTTATGCGCACTGGTCTTATTTAGCTCAGCCTCACTTTATGCCAATATTCCAATTGAATCCCGTGGATTAAGTCAGAATAACAACGAGACCAGCGCAAATAATGCTGCCATTAATTTAGGTGCAACTACTGCAAATGTACCGACCAATCTGAATTGGCAAATCATGCAAAAAAATCAACAATTAGAAAATGATATTCGTACACTACGTGGCAAAATTGAAGAACAAGGTAATGAAATTGAACAGCTTAAACATGAATTAACCAATCGCTACACAGACTTAGATCAGCGACTAGAACTATTACAACAAAAAATTGATCCTGAAAGTGCGACTCCAGCGGAGGATAACCAACAGGATACTCCTCCCAGTACCTCCAACACACCAACCCCAATAGCAGCGACAACAAACACTCAAGCACCTGTTGTGAGCACACAACCTCCATCTACTGCTGATTTAGATAAAGCCGCTTATACCGTGGCTTTAGATGCCTACAAACAAGGTGGTGCTAAAAAAGCAATTACACCAATGCAAAACTTCATCAAAAACAATCCCAACAGTGTCTATATTAGCAATGCTTATTTTTGGCTCGCTGAATTTAATTTAGCCATTGAGCCGACTAATTACACTGAAGCGAAAAAGAATTACAATATTGTCGTCAATCAATATCCTAATTCAGCAAAAGCGGCACGAGCACTCTATCAACTTCACAATATTGCCAAAGATGTAGATCGCAATACAACACTGGCCAACCAACTCAAAAGCAAACTTGTTAAAAATTATCCAAAATCAGAAGAAGCAGGTTATTTTAAAAAATAAGATCAAAAAAAAGACACCCAATGAGGTGTCTTTTTTGTGCAACGCAAGATTGAATTAACGAACAATGCCACGCTTAGACTGCTCTAAAGAATCAATCAGTAATTGTACTTCAGGAACTTCAGGTAATATTTCCGTGCGAATCTGCTGAATCGCTTGCTCAGTGGTTAAACCATCTTTATAAATCAATTTAAATGCTTGGCGTAATGCCTGAATAACGTTCTTAGACCAACCTTTACGACGCATACCTTCTACATTCATTGCGAAGGCATGTGCTGGGTTACCCGAGACCATCACATAAGCAGGCACATCTTTTAAAATTAACGAAGCACCACCAATCATACTGTAAGAATCAATTTTACAGAATTGGTGAATACCTGAATTTCCGCCAACCACCACATAATCACCAATATGTACATGACCAGCAATACCAGCATTATTGGCAAAAATATTATGATCGCCAATTACACAGTCATGGGCAATATGAGTATTTACCATCAATAAGTTATAACTACCGATTTTAGTCAAACTTTGATCTTGAACCGTACCACGATGCAAACTGCAATGTTCACGAATTGAATTGTGATCGCCAATTTCAAGCCAAGTTTCTTCGCCAGCATATTTCAAATCCTGACAAACTTCACCCACACTCGCAAATTGGAATATTTCATTATTTTTCCCAATCCGAGTAAAGCCACCGATAACCACATGCGAATGTAGCTTGGTGCCCTCAGCAATAGTGACCTGTGGCCCAATAATACAATAGGGACCAATTTGCACATCTGAAGCAATGACTGCTGATGAGTCAATAATAGCTGTTGGGTGAATTAAATCGTTATTACTCATGCCTGCTCTATTTTTTGATGCGAAACCATAATTTCCGCAGTAGTTGCTACAATACCATCGACTGTGGCTATACAATTATATTTGTAAATACCACGTTTGTGCATCACCAACTCAGCTTTTAAAACCAGTTGATCACCCGCAACAACTTGTTTCTTAAAGCGGACCTTTTCTGCGCCAGCAAAAAGAAACAAAGAGCCTTCACTTGGTTTTTCATTATTCATAATAAAACCAAGTATACCAGAGACTTGAGCTAATGCCTCAACAATCAATACACCAGGCATAATTGGATAGCCTGGGAAATGTCCCTGTAAAAACTCTTCGTTGATTGAAACGTTCTTATAACCCACAATAGCATTATCAGTCACATCAACAACACGATCGACCAATAAAAATGGATAGCGGTGAGGTAAATATTCACGAATTTGTTGAATGTGCATTGGCAATTCAGGCTTCGTAAATGCAGCAGTATTCGACTCAGTCATCATATTCTATTTACGCTTAAAAGTTGATTCAAGGGACTCGATTTGAGTCTGTATATGATCAAGCCGTTTTAGCAATTGGGTCAATGGCACATCTGCTAATTGTTTAAAGCGTACAGCAGCGCGTTTCCAATGTAAACTTTCCAACATTGGCGTACCAGAAGAATAGCTACCAGATTCAGAAATACTTTTTGTGACCATTGACATAGCTGTAATTGTCACATTATCTGCAATATTAATATGACCAACCACACCTACCCCACCAGCAAGCACACAGTTTTTGCCAATTGTAGTACTACCTGCAACACCACATTTTGCAGCCAGAGCTGTATTTGCACCAATTTTCACATTATGCGCAATTTGCACAAGGTTATCAATAATGACACCATCTTCCAAAATTGTGTCGTCTAATGCACCACGATCAATACTACAATTTGATCCAATTCTGACATCATGACCAATTTTGACTGAGCCTAATTGTGCAATCCGATGCCACTTACCTTGATAAGGTGCAAAGCCAAAACCTTCACCACCAATCACACTATTGGCATGAATACGGACGCGATTGCCTATTTTAGTCTCGCCAGTGACCGTTACGTGCGAATCGATAAAACATTGTTTACCAATTTCGACATCATCATCAATTTTGACATGTGATTGAATAACCGTTTCATCACCAATCACACAGTGTTCGCCAATTACTACATAATGCCCAATGTAGGCACTATCAGCAATTATGGCAGATGGATGAATTTTGGCTGTGCTTTCGATACCCTGCTGTGTATGTTTTTTCTCAAACACATGGGTCAAAATAGCAAAAGCCAGATAAGGATTATCAACCACAATAAAGTTATTATGGCTATCTAACTGCGCTTTTAAAGCTGACGTAACAATTAACGCACCTGCTTTTGAAGCACGTGCGTGATCTAAGTATTTATCTGCATTTACAAATGCAATATGTTTTGCTTGGGCAGCATCTAAGCTTGCCAACCCTTCTAATATTAAATCAAATTGACCGATACACTCGCCTTGTACAAGGCGAGCCAGATCTTCTAAGCGCAATTGTCTAGGATTCATTGATTACTTAATAACATTGACCTTTTGAATCATTTTATCAGTTAAATCATATTTAGCGTCATAGGCAAGCGCTGAATTTTTATTTAAAACAACATCTAAGTTGTTTTCTTTACGCAATTGTTCAGCAACTTGTTTCACTCGACCATCCAAAGTTTTATTCATCACCTGAATTGCAGACTGAACCGTCGTCTGCAAGCCCTGTTGAATTGAATTAAACTCTTTCAGTTTTGTTTGGTACTGAGTCATCATCTTTTGCTTTTCAGCTTCAGATAAATTTGGGTTTTGTTGAGCACGTTGTTGAATACCCTCCAACTCCTTACCCAATTGCTCAAGTTTTGTCGTTTGCGGATTCACAGTCTGCTGTAAAGAAGCATTTTGCTGCTTTAAATAAGTGCTATTTTCAACCACTTTTTCTAAATCAACAACGCCATAACCGGCAGCATGAACAACTGAAGTACTGACCAATCCAGCAACAAGCATACTCATTAATATTTTATTCATTTTAATATCCTTCTTAAACCTTTACAGGATCGTACTTAGAAAGTACGACCGATTTCAAATTGGATATTTTTAGTTTCATCACCTGGTTTATCATTTAATGGGTATGCATAACTGAGTGAAAGTGGACCAATCATGGTAATCCATGTAAAGCCAACACCTACGCTATAACGCATATTTCCAGCATCGAAACCAAAGTTATCTTCACAATATTTTTTAGCATCCACACCTGGATCCGTTGGCGTACCAGCTAAATACAACTTTCCGCTTGGAATTGAACATTGCGTATCAAATACTTGTGCACCTTCAGCAAAAAGTACTGGTCGAACTTGACGTGTCCAATCCCCTTTAAATGGTAAAGGTAATGCCAGTTCTGCACCAAATTGGATTAATCCATTACCACCGACTTCCTCAGGATCATAATCTATCTTTTTAGACTCATTATTCGTCACAGCTGGATATTTCGGACCCAAGGTACTATTGTCATAACCACGAACCGAACCAAAACCACCTGCATAGAAGTTTTTATAGAAGGGCAAATCATTACCATAACCCAACTTACCATAACCACGCAGCACGAAATCATAAGGTAAGGGTAAGAAGGCTTGGGCATCATATGTCAATTTCTGGTATTCAACATCACTACCTGGTAAAGCAATTTCCCCATTCACACGATGCGACATACCACTGGTTGGGAATACAGGACGGTTTAATGTGTTATATGACCAACCTAAATTCAAGTTATAGGTTAAGAAATCACCACCAAACTGATTATCAAATGGAGTAAAACCAACATCGGCATTCGCATTCGCCGTATTTACACAGAGTGCATCATCATAACCCGCAGGAATCGGGTTAGGTTCCACATAATTAACCCCATCTCTTGCTTTTTCGATTTCACGTTGAGACATCAATTTATCAGTCGAACAATATTGACCTTGCCCTTTAGGCTTACCACCATTTGCCAACAAGTAATCGCGTACATAGGTTGACACATATGGCCCTGTTGTAACATCGGTTTGGTCAATATTTAGACCTGCACTAATACTTTGGTTTTCATCAATTGGATAACCAAAAGTAATACCACCACCAAAACTGTCCGTCACATAATTGTTAACGTTATAGTCATCATTTAACTTGGTTTTACGGTAATACATATTATAACCACGACGTACACCATCAATCGTGAAGTATGGATCTGTGACACTTAAATTATAATAATCTTGGGTTTCTGAACGCGATAAATCAATCGCTACACTATTACCTGTACCCAAGAAATTGGTTTGACTTAAGCCCGCTTGGAACGTTACACCACCGCTTTGTGAGAAACCAACAGCAAGTGTACTTGTACCTGAGTGTTGTTCTTCAACATTGATATTTAAATCAACCTGATCAGATACGTTTGGAATACGTGCAGGCTTAATATCAACCGTTTTAAAGAACCCTGTACGCTCTAAACGAACTTTAGACAAGTCAATTTTTTCATTGCTTGCCAATGCACCTTCCATTTGACGCATTTCACGACGTAAAACTTCATCGGCTGTTTTTGTATTACCCATAAAATTAATACGACGCACAGTCACCTGTTGCCCCGGATTAATGTAATAGTTCAAATCAACCAGTTTTGTTTCTTTATTAATTTCAGGAACCATATTTACTTCAGCATAGTAATAACCTGCATTACCATATTTACGAAGTAAAAGTTGTTTGACTGCATTTACTTTTTCTTGAGAATAAGTCTCGCCATCTTTATAAATTTTTAGGGCTTTTAATTCTTCTGGCTTATAAAGTGCATCGCCTAAAAACTTAGTTTCACCAAACTTAAATTGCTCACCTTCTTCTACAGCAACTTCAACAAAAATATTCTTTTTATCTTCACTCAAGTTCAAATTTGAATTGGTAATATTAAAATTGATATAACCTTTATTTAAATATAATGCGCGTAAAGCCTCTAGGCTGGCTGCCATTTTTTCTCGTGCATAGCGGTCGTTACGCGTAACAATTGAACTCCAACCACTCTCTTTTACAGCAAAGGCCTGCTTAATTTCGCTTTCTTGAAAAACAGTATTACCAATAATATTGATATCAACAACTTTAGCGGCTTTACCTTCCACAAAATCAACGGTTAAATCGACACGATTATTCGGTCTAGCCGTGGTAACAACTTTAACATCAGCATCATAACGACCTTGCTGCATATACTGCTGTTCAAGTTCGGTCTCAATGGTTTGCAGGGCAGATTTTTTCAAAACCTCACCTTCTGCAATACCCATTTTTTTCAGCCCTTCTTCCAGCGCTTCTTTAGGTATGAGCTTATTACCTTTAAACTCAACTTTTGAAATGAGTGGGCGTTCAACCACTGTAAAAATGAGCGCATCCGCTTCTTGAGATGCTTTAATATCATCAAACAAGCCCGTGGCATATAAAGCACGAATCGCATTTGCAATGGTTGTATCATTGACACGATCACCAGCATTGACAGGCAACATCCCATAGACATTGGTTGGCGTTAAACGAACAAGCCCGTTAATTTTTATATCGCGGACAATGAATTCATCTGCTGCATATACTTGTTGTACTGCTGCCATTGCACTGATGAGTGCCAAAGGCATAAATAAATGTGTGTGCTGCATGCCTGTCTTTTCCGATGTTAATTTATTTCGTATCCACGTTCTTATAAACGCATGAAGTCATTGAATAATGCAAGGAGCATCATACTCCCAAGCAGTACCATACCAATTTTCAAACCAACCAATTGTATTTGTTCAGAAACAGGTTTACCACGGATCAGCTCAATAAAATAGTAAACTAAATGTCCACCATCAAGCATGGGTATAGGCAATAAATTTAAAATTCCTAAACTTACACTCATTAAAGCCATGAATGAGATAAAGGTCTGCCAACCCATTTCTGCACTCTGTCCTGCAACCTTAGCAATCGTAATAGGCCCAGATAAATTATCCAAACCAATTAAACCACGGACCATTTTGACAATCGAGTTCAAAATCATACCTGATATTTGACCCGTTTTATCAACCGCCATAACAAAAGCTTCAGTTGGACTATATTGAATCGTTTGTTTGTATTCTGCAGGTATAGTTATTTTTCCGGGTATACTTTGTACACCAAGCACACCAGAAACATTCCCCATATTATCACGCTTCGCTTGTGGCATGATTTGCAAATGCACCAATTGATTTTGGCGTAATACATCAATTTTTAATAACTTTTCTGGTGCAGCCTGAACAGTTTGAACCACATCAAACCAATCATTCATTTTCACACCATCAATCGCAATAATTTTATCGCCTTCTTTCATCCCTTGACGAATTGCAGCACCATCTGCGCTCAGTTTAGTGGCAATAGCAGCAATAGGTGGACGGTATGGCATAAAACCCAGACTATCTAATGCAGATTGACTTTGATCCTTTAAGAAGTTTTGAATCGGCAATTCAAACGTTTGTATTTGACCATTACGATCAGCTTGAACTTCGATTGACCCTGTTTCACCAACACGATCCACCAGAGCAAAATTCAACTTTTCCCACGTTGTGACTGGCGTACCATCCACTGCCGTAATTTTATCACCAACATTCATTTGAACTGTGGCAGCAGGTGTATTCGGTAACACTTTACCAACACGAGTATTGAGTTGCTCTTGAGAGGGTAAAAACAAAATCCAAAATAAAACCACGGCAAAAGCCAAATTAATCAGCGGACCCGCAGCGACAATTGCAATTCGCTTCCAAGGATGTTGTCGATTAAACGCCTTCGGCAAATCTTGTTCTGCAACATTACCTTCGCGTTCATCCAACATTTTGACATAGCCACCAAATGGTAATGCCGAAAGCTGATATTGAATGCCAGACTTTTTAGATGTCCACTTCAATAAAGTTGGACCAAAACCAATCGAATAGACTAAAACTTTGACACCGAGTTTACGTGCAACAATATAATGTCCAAACTCATGAATCGCAATCAGCGGCCCGAGCAGAAAGATTGCAGCCACAATAATAAACAAGGCACTCATGTTTTAACTTCCATTATTGATGACAATTTGCTGTGCAATAGAACGAGCCACTCGATCTGCTTGCAAAATAAGCTCTATCGATTCCGCAGCACTATTTTCCACTTGATTCAAAGTCTGTTCGACCACTTGAGGGATTTCAGTAAAAGCAATCGCTTGATTTAAGAATGCTGCAACAGCAACTTCATTCGCTGCATTTAAAATGGCAGGAGCCAACCCACCACTTTGCATAGCCTGTCGTGCCAGTTTTAATGCAGGGAAACGCGTTGTATCGGGTTCTTGAAAATCCAACTGATGATTCATAAATAGATCAAGTGCAGGCACATGGGTCTGAATACGCTCAGGCCATGCAAGTGCATGCGCAATTGGCGTACACATATCAGGATTACCCATTTGTGCCAAAGTTGAACCATCCACGTACTGAACCATAGAGTGAATAATACTCTGCGGATGAACCACCACTGTTACAAACTGTTCTGAAATTGCAAACAGATGACAAGCTTCTATCAGCTCCAAACCTTTATTCATTAAGGTGGCAGAATCAACAGAAATTTTTTGCCCCATAGACCAATTCGGATGCTTACAGGCCTGTGCAGGCGTTACATTTTGTAATTGTTCAAGACTATGGTTGAGAAATGGACCACCTGAAGCGGTCAGTAAAATTCGCGATACACCCTGCTTCGGCTGTCCATTGCGCTCTGCCTGAAAATAACCCTCAGGCAAACATTGAAAAATAGCATTATGTTCAGAATCAACAGGAAGCAATTGGGCATGGTAATCAAGTGCAGCTTGCATCATGAGATCACCAGACATCACCAATGCTTCTTTATTTGCAAGCAAGACCCGCTTACCCGCTTTCACCGCAGCAAGTGTTGGCAATAAACCTGCAGCACCCACAATCGCAGCCATGACCACATCGACATCTGCATGTTCAGCAACAGCAATTAGGCCAGCCTCATCGGTCAGAATTTCAATATGATTCAAATTTTGTTTTTGAAAATGTTGTTGCAGTTCGGCAACTTTATTTGCTGGAACAACCACAATTTTCGGTCGATACTGTTTGCATATTTCAACAAGTTCTAAAATTCGACTATGTGCCGTGACTGCAAATACAGAATACTTTTCAGGATGCTGCTGCAAAATTTTTAAGGTGCTTTGACCAATGGAACCCGTTACACCCAATATACAAACAGATTGCGACATCTATAAATTTACACCAATAAGTTTTAAAACATACATGCCAGCAGCAAAAATTGGAGCCGCAGCAAGCAATGAATCAATACGATCTAGCACGCCACCATGTCCTGGTAGAATACGACCTGAATCTTTAATTCCTGCACGACGTTTGATCATAGATTCAAACAAATCACCTAAAACAGAACTAAATACCGTGACTACAGATAAAATCAAAAACAGAATATGTTGAGCAATGGTTAAGTCTAAATAAAGAACTTCTACAGCAGCAACAATCAGCATTGCAGTAAAAACACCCCCATATAAACCTTCAACCGATTTATTTGGACTCACATCTGGTGCAAGTTTTTTCTTTCCTAATTTACGTCCGACAAAATAAGCACCACTGTCTGCCCCCCATACCAATAAAAACAGGTACATGAGCCACCATGGTGAACTATGCCATACAGAGAAAATTGCGGTAACCGCAGCAGAAATTAAAACAAACCCAATAATCTTTAAGCTTGGATTGTACCATCCATCATAATCTGGATACGATTTAACCCAAAAGATGCTTAAAATCCAACATAAAATAGAAGCCGCCCAAAGCAATAAAGCAATATCATTAAAATATAATGCCAAAGTTGCTAAAGCCGCAGTTGCAATACCATAAACCCAAGCTAGGAGTTTCACAGAATTTTTATTTTTTCTCGGCATAAGCTTAAACCACTCATACCCTGCAACCCCTGCTGCAACAATCATCAGCATAAACATTGGATACTGAGACTGTGTAGCAAACATACAACTGAGTACGACTGCTACCAATACCAATGCGGTTATAATCCGCTCTAACATGTATTAATTCTCAATTTTTCTCTTGTTGGATTTGCTCTGAAGTTTTCCCAAAACGACGTTCACGCCCAGCAAAAACTGCTAACGCATCATCGAATTCCTCAACAGTAAACTCAGGCCATAAGGTTTGGGTAAAATACAGTTCAGCATATGCTGCTTGCCAAAGTAAAAAATTCGACAAACGAAAATCACCACCTGTACGAATCAAGAGATCGACAGCGGGTAAATCGGCCATACTGACATGTTGCCCAAACAACTCAACATTTATATCTTCAATAGCGATTTTTTTTGCCACAGCATCCGCTGCAATTTGCTTTGCAGCCTGCGCCATATCCCACATGCCACCATAACTGATCGCAATGGTCAACGTCATGCTGTCGAACTTAGCAGTCCTTTGTTCAGCTTGCAACATTAACTCACGTAAATGTGAAGATAAACGAGAACGATCACCAATAAAACGTAAAGCAATATTAAATTTTTCCATTCGAGGCAATTGCTCTAGGATTGTTTCTTCTAACAATACCATGAGTAAATCCACCTCAAATTGGGGACGATTCCAATTTTCGCTAGAGAACGCGAAAACAGTTAACGCTTGAATTTGATTTTTTCTACAGTGTTCAACAATCGGATCGAGGACATTTTTACCTTCACGGTGTCCATCACCTTTTTGCATTTGCATCTTTTTAGCAAAACGATTGTTGCCATCCATGATGATGGCAACATGTTTTGGAAGAAGCAAGCTATCTTCTGATGCGGTCATTAAATCTTAAACCTTCATCAATTCAGCTTCTTTCGCAGCTAAACGCTTTTCTACTTCAGCAACGAATTTATCGGTGATTTTTTGAATGTCGTCTGATGCACGGCGATCATCATCTTCAGAAATTTCTTTTTCTTTCAATAATGCTTTGATATCACCCAATACATCACGACGAATGTTACGAATCGCAACTTTGGCATTTTCAGCTTCAGTACGCGCAACTTTTTGCATATCACGACGCGTTTCTTCAGTCAGTGCAGCCATTGGTACACGAATCGCATCCGCAGTAATCGGGTTAAGACCCAAACCTGCTTCACGAATCGCTTTATCAATTGCAGACACCATTGAACGTTCAAATGGTTGTACCAACAATGTACGTGAATCTTCAAGACCAACGTTTGCCACTTGGTTCAGTGGAACATCAGAGCCATAGTAAGAAACCATCACACCATTTAAAATAGATGGGTGCGCACGACCTGTACGAACTTTGGCAAAACCGTGCTCTAGAGACTCTAGAGTCTTATTCATACGGTCTTCGCTGTCTTTTTTAAGATCGTTAATCATATGATCTTCCTTACTTAATTCTAAGAGATGTAATTACTAAATAGCGTGTAGTATAAAGAGCTTTCAGGCTCACGTACATTAATTCGTAACGTGCGTCCCTTCTTTTTCACCCATAACCACTGAAAGCAATGAGCCAGATTTGTTCATATCAAAGACTTGAAGTGGTACATTATGGTCGCGGCACAAGCAAATTGCAGTTAAATCCATAATACCTAATTTTTCATCAAGTACTTGATCGAAAGTTAACTTGTCATATTTCACAGCATCATCGTATTTACTTGGATCTTTATTATAAACGCCATCGACTTTGGTGGCTTTCAAGATCAAGTTCGCTTCGATTTCAATACCACGTAAGCAAGCTGCTGTATCTGTCGTAAAGAATGGATTACCTGTACCCGCAACAAATACGCACACTTCGCCTTGAGTTAAATGGCGAATCGCATCACGACTTGAATAAGATTCAACTACAGCACCAATGGGTAAAGCAGACATTAAACGCGTTTTAATGTTACGGCGCACCAAAGCATCACGCAAAGCCAAACCGTTCATCACAGTCGCAAGCATACCCATTTGATCGCCTGTTACACGGCCAACCAAACCATCTTTTTGCAATTGGCTACCACGGTATAAGTTACCACCACCAACCACGATACCCACTTGAACACCCAAACCAACTAAGTGTGCAATTGCTAAAGACATTTGATCAAGCACTTGTGCATCAATCCCCATGTCTTTATTTCCAGCAAGTGCCTCACCAGAAAGTTTTAATAAAATGCGTGCATAACGGGGCTTTTTTGAGTCCAACATCTGGGAATCTCCGAATTTTCAAATATCTAAAACTTTATTCGTATCTTTTTTGAGCTGATTTGATCTGAATTAACTTGGCATATAAATCATATTCATCTGCATCAGTAATTTCAACTTCGAGCAAATCACCCGATTTAATCAAGCTCTTATCAATATCTTCTACAAAAACATTGCCATCAATTTCAGGCGCATCTGCATAAGAACGGGCAATCGCTACTGGGAATTCTTCATCCAAATCATCAACCAGCACAGTCATGGTTTGACCAATACGTTTTTGTAGTTTCGCAGCAGAAATAGCCTGTTGAACTTCCATAAAACGCTCATAACGATCTTGCTTGATTTCTTCAGGCACATGATCTGGCAAATCATTTGCAGTCGCACCCTCTACAGGTGAATAGGTAAAGCAACCTACACGATCAAGCTGAGCTTCTTTCAACCATTCAAGTAAAATTTGGAAGTCTTCCTCAGTTTCACCGGGGAAACCCACTACGAATGTTGAACGAATTACCAATTCTGGACATTTTTCACGCCATAATTTCAGACGTTCCAATGTGTTTTCACTATGAGCTGGTCGCTTCATCAATTTTAAGATGCGCGGACTGGCGTGCTGAAAAGGAATATCTAAATATGGCAAGATTTTGCCTTGTGCCATTAAATCAATCACCGCATCCACATGTGGATATGGATAGACATAATGTAAACGCACCCAGATACCAAGCTGACCTAAAGCTTCACACATATCATAGAATTTGGTTTTAACCGGCTGACCGTTCCAAAAATCTAATTTGTATTTGGTATCTAGACCATAAGCTGATGTATCTTGTGAAATCACTAAGACTTCTTGCACACCCGCTTTTTTCAGCGCTTGTGCTTCGCTTAACACTGAACCCACAGGACGTGAAACCAAATCACCACGCATACTTGGAATAATACAGAATGTACAACGATGGTTGCAGCCTTCTGATATTTTCAAATAAGCATAATGTTTTGGCGTTAAACGAATCCCTTGTTCAGGAACAAGATCAATAAACGGATTATGCTTTGGTGGTTCAGGTACGTACTGATGTACGGCCTCCATCACTTCTTGATATGCTGCTGCACCTGTCACCTTAAGGACATTCGGGTGCATTTTGCGAATTTTTTCTTCATCTTTACCCAAACAACCTGTCACAATGACACGGCCATTTGAGCTCATGGCTTCGCCAATTGCATCTAGAGATTCTTGTACTGCAGATTCAATAAAACCACAAGTATTAACAACAACCAAATCAGCACCATCATAATCCGATGCTACATCATAACCTTCAGTCTTCAACTGAGTTAAAATTCGTTCAGAATCTACCAATGCCTTAGGACAACCTAAAGAAACGAAACCGACTTTGGGGGACTTCATGAATCTGCACTCCACTATAATGCGCGTATTGTATGTCTTTTCGAATCATAAAAACAGACAGAAAGCCGACTCTTTGTATAACGCACCAAAATACATCCAATTTTTTAGCAAATATTTTATGCGCACCATTTTGGTTCACTAATATTTTTAATTCCTTTACTATGTTCTGAGTTTCTGCAATCAAAGAACAAAAAAGCACACTTTTATTGCGGCAGAATTTTTATTTAGATGAATACTTAAAGTTGGCGTGCATTTTGCTTTATTTCGACAACGTTTAACTCGTTGAATGTCCCAGAATAGGGAGAAATGACAAGAAGTGCAGATGCCATTGCGCTATTTTAATACAGGATGCCTTCGCTAATGGATCAACCCGTCGCTATCGACTACCGCCTTTTAGTGGACAACTTAACCACAGCCATTTTGCTGGTCGATCGTCACCTTAATATTTTTTATTTAAATTCTTCTTGTGAATCATTATTTGACATTAGTTTGCTGCGCGCTTCAGGTCAACCTGTTTTAAATTTACTCCATATGCCGAATGATGAATTCAATACCCAAGAAGCATTATTAAATACGTTCACCACAGGACAACCCTATACCCGTCGTGAAGCAACCATTAGTGTGAATTTTAAAGATATTCATGTGGATTATACTGTCTCACAAATTAACGCTCAAAAGCCGTATCATCCGCTGCTCCTGATAGAACTCAATCCAATTGATCGGATGTTGAAAATCTCTAAAGAAGAAAACTTAATTCAACAACATCAAGTTGCAAGACAATTGATTCGCGGTGTGGCGCACGAAATTAAAAATCCTTTAGGTGGCATTCGTGGTGCAACACAACTGCTTGCGCGAAGCTTGAATGACCCACAATATGCAGAATTTACTGACATTATTATTAGTGAAGTCGATCGCTTACGTAATTTGGCCGATACCATGCTCGGATCTCGCCAATTACCGAGTTATGAACTGGTTAATGTGCATGAACCTTTAGAACGTGTTCGCTCTCTGATTACCAATCAAACCAAAAAGAAAATCAAAATTACTCGTGATTACGATTTGTCATTACCTGATGTGATGGCAGATCGCGATCAACTCATTCAAGTCATGCTGAATATCAGCGTAAATGCAGTACAAGCCATGATGGAAAATAAAGAATTCTTTGTTGATCACCAACCTGAACTTATTTTACGCACACGTATTCAACGCCTTGTCACGATTAATGGTGTGTTAAAACGCTCTGCTATTCGCATCGACATTGAAGACAATGGCCCAGGTGTGCCAGAAGAAATTTTAGAATCCGTGTTTTACCCACTGGTCACAGGACGTGCTAAAGGCACGGGACTAGGGCTGAGCATTGCACAAAATATTATGCATCAACATAGCGGAATGATTGAATGTCAGTCAGTTCCAGGAAAAACAGTATTTAGCTTATATTTACCTTGGGAGTCTAACCATGTCGCGAAATAAAATATGGGTAATTGATGATGATCGTGCCATGCGCTGGGTGTTGGAAAAAACATTCAAAGAAGAAGGTTTTGATGTTACCAGTTTTGAAGAAGCACAATCTGCTCTTGATCAACTGAGCACCGATTTACCTGATGTCATTTTGACTGATATTCGCATGCCCGGTATTGATGGTCTTACCTTCTTAGGCAAAGTGAAAGCCAGTCATCCTGATCTCCCTGTGATTATTATGACAGCGCATTCAGATTTAGAATCTGCTGTATCCAGTTATCAAACAGGTGCTTTCGAGTATTTACCTAAACCTTTTGATATTGATGAAGCGTTAGCGTTGGTCAATCGTGCCATCTTGCATATCACCAAGTTACAACAACAAGAATCTGCCAAAACCGCGCCTCCGATTCAATCTGCTGAAATCATTGGTGAATCCCCTGCTATGCAGGAAGTATTCCGAGCAATTGGCCGTTTATCGCAATCTCACATCACTGTACTGATTAATGGTGAATCTGGGACAGGTAAAGAACTGGTTGCACATGCGCTTCATCGCCACTCCCCACGTAGCAGCAAACCTTTTATTGCCTTAAATATGGCAGCCATTCCAAAAGATTTGATTGAAACTGAACTTTTCGGACATGAAAAAGGTGCATTTACCGGTGCAAACTCTCAACGCCAAGGTCGTTTTGAACAAGCCAATGGTGGAACGCTATTTTTAGATGAAATTGGCGATATGCCATTTGAAACACAAACCCGTTTACTTCGCGTTTTAGCAGATGGTGAATTTTATCGCGTTGGTGGACACATTCCTGTCAAAGTTGATGTAAGGATTGTTGCTGCCACTCATCAGGATTTAGAAAAATTAGTCAATGATGGACGCTTCCGTGAAGATTTATATCATCGTCTAAATGTGATCCGTATTCACATTCCAAAACTTGCACATCGTAGCGAAGACATTCCAATGTTGGCGCAACACTTCTTGGCTCGTGCTGGTAAAGAATTAGGTGTGAATCCTAAAATTTTACGTCCAGAAACCCAAGAATATATGCAACAACTGCCTTGGCAAGGCAATGTGCGTCAGCTTGAAAATACTTGCCGTTGGCTAACGGTCATGATTACTGGACGTGAGGTCTACCCTGAAGACCTACCTTCTGAATTAAAGCAAATTCCAATTCAGCGTTCTAGTGATGAAGCTCAACCCAATAGTACTTTTGATCGTGTTTCACTGCATCATTGGGATGAGTTATTAGGGCAATGGGCTATACAAAAGCTTAAAAATGGCGAGATGAAGATTCTTGACATTGCAACGCCTATGTTTGAACGCACTCTAATTACAGCAGCTTTACAACAAACACGTGGACGTAAACGCCATGCGGCTGAACTTTTAGGCTGGGGTCGTAATACTTTAACCCGTAAGCTAAAAGAACTTGGTATGGACACTGTCGATGATGATGTTGAAGAAGAAATTATCGAAAGTTAATTTCTTCTCAAAAAAAAGCTCCTTCGGGAGCTTTTTTTAATCCAATGTCATACCATTTTATGCAGTAAAACCTACATAACGAAAATACCCCTCTATTCCCAAATCTGATTTAACAATCAAATAATCAGGATAAGTAGATAGAGTGATCTCTGAAAACATATTCACCTGATCATCATGAGCATGTAAATCATCTACCGAACGCGGCATAGTCTGCTCGAACTCATCGGTCATATATTCAAAACCCACATCCATGGCAATAAATAAAGTATGTTCACATGGCTGAACATATTGCTCTTCAGCCCAATCTATAACGTTTTGTTGGCAATGTGGACAAGAAATATTATCTGTTGCGTGAATAGAGAGTTGAATCAATTGATAGGTCATAAAAAATAAATCAGTTTTTCTATCATGCTAGTTTAGCAAACAATTCAACTTTCTCTATTTTTTAAATAAAATTGCAAAAAAGAGAATCTTTCGATTCTCTTTTTTCTCGCTTGAGTTACTTATAAGTCGATTTATAACGCGATAGCGCAGTTACAGCAACCGCTGAAATGACCACAGCAGGCAAACTCGCGATTAAAATACCAGTCGTGCCCAATCCTAATGCCAAAATTTTTCCAGTTAACAAAGGCCCTGTCATTGCACCTAAACGCCCCAAAGAAATTGCACTTCCAACCCCCGTGACTTTCCCCATTCCTGAATAGAAGATGGGTGAAATACCGTAAAGAATGGACTGACCGCCTGTAGAGAAAATACCACCCATTACGCCTGCTAAAATTAATACAGGAATAGACGTTGTCGTGAACAGTAAAACTAACGCAACAAATAAACCACCATAAATAATTGTCGCCATTTGCCAAAGTTTTAAACGATCCAACAAATAACCCAAAGCCAACGTACCAATCACTGCACCGACTTGAAACACCAGCATGACCATAAAGGCTTGCGGCTTTTCCAAACCTTGTTCCATCAATAAATTAGGCAACCAACTAATCAAAATATAATTAATCATTAAGGTAAAGAAGAAGCCCACCCAAAGTGGCAAGGTATTTTTATATTGTTGTTTTTTAAACAATACTTGCGCCATATTTGGCACAGCTTCTATAGCTGCTTTCTCGACAACAACCGCTTTTGGTTTATCCTTAAGAATCATCGCCATCAATGGAATTAATACTAACGGCGTTAAACCGCCAATCAAAAATAAAGTTTGCCATTTAACTTCAGGTAACAAGATTGCAAGGCTTGCAACAAAGATTGCGCCAACAGGCAACCCGCAATACATCAAGCTATTTAACTTACCCCGATTCGCTTCAGTTGCTTCATCACCCACGACTGAAATCATGGTTGGCATTGCAGCCCCAAGCCCTAAACCGGTAAAAAAGCGAGCCGCATATAAAGTTTCAGCACTTGGTGCCAATGCTGTCAAAGACATAAAGACGCCAAAAATGGCGATAGAAAGCATCAAGACTTTCTTTTGCCCTAGATAATCGGCAATGCGCCCACCAAAGAATGCTCCAAAAAGCATTCCAAATACACCTAAACTAAAAACATATCCCATTTGAACTTGATCCAAACCGAATGTCGCTGCAATTCCTTTAGCTGCAATACCCGGTGCTTGAAGATCAAAACCTTCAAAAAATGCGACCCAAAAACACAAAAATATCGTTAAGATTTTTTGTAGTTTCCCTGTGTGTGTTTGTGCCATGATCGATCTCCATCAATAATTAGCAAATTACATGACCAAGTAATTTGCTCAAGTATTGTGAAATCAAATCTTGTATAGAAATAGCGCGACAATGGTCGGGTTTAATAAGCAAAGCTTTTAATCAAACACCAAAATTATAGCTAAAAGGTTAACTACCAATATATAAAACCTATTAATTTTTAATTTTCCATATAAAATACAAAATTTTAACTAATTCAAAGATTACAACTATGCCTCGATAGCTAAAATTGATTATTTATAAAATTTTTGGATTATTTCTTCCAAAATTTCAATTTGCTTGGCTTTGGCATTTTTTCCTCAATACGCACCAAACCTTCAAGTGCCTCTTTATTCATCTCTTCATAGCGGTATAAAAATTCTGAGTTCAGCCCACCATTAATATATTCAGGCCAAATACTTTCTGCCGGACGGCGTAAAGAACGCTCATACCATTTTTTCGCCACCTTTAAGTCTTTATTGAAATAAAAACCTTTTTCATACATATAGCCAATTTTCGCTTCTGCATATTCATCTTTTTGATCAGCGGCTTTTTGAATCCAATACGCCGCTTCTTCGTAATTAATCTCTGTATAAAAACCCTTTAAATACCAATACCCCAACTGATACTGCGCAGAACGTTCCCCCATTCTCGCCTTAAGCTGATATAAACCAAAAAACAAAGGCTGGGCTTCCGGCAACTCCAAAAACTTCCCGACTTTACTGGCCTGATCAGAAATCTGCTCAAGGGTATAATTTCGCGGATTTTGAATCATTTTCTCCGCTTCCTGCAACGGATTGTCATTGCGGAATGTGGCAAGCAATACCATCGCCTCACTCTGCATGTCTTTAATACCGTCGATATTCGCATTTAGCACCACATCCAAATGCGCTTTTGCTTTCTCAAAGTCTTGCACTAAGCCACGGCCTTCAACATACATACGTCCTAAACTTAAATCCGCAGCAATCACGCGTCCTGCTGCTTCCTGATACAGCCCAATTGCCATATCCAAGTCAAGAGGCACACCTAAACCATGCTCATACTTATCCGCTAAATTATTGGTCGCAATAATATTTCCAAGGTCAGATGATTTCTGATACCAAAATACCGCCTGTTCATAATCTTGTTGAGTACCAATACCATCTTGATACATCCACCCCAGATGATAATAAGCATTTGCCAAAACTGATTTTTCAGTTTCCGGCGCCTGAGAGGCAATCCTATGATAAAGACCTAATGCCCTCCTCGGATGAATAATATGTTCGCTCACTACACCATATTTTGAATAAGATGAGCTCACCAAAAAACAAGTTAACCAGCCAAATCGGTAATATCCAGCCAATCCCAAAGTTGCTTCCCAGCACCCCTGTTCTACAGACTGCTCCAAGAACTGTAAACTTTGCACCAAATCCTGCTCAACACCATGTCCACGTGCATAACAGCCTGCTAACCGATACAGCGCAATACCGTCCTTTTTAGTAGCAGCTTCTCGATACCACTTAAAACTCCCCTCTAAACTCTTCTGTAAAATTCCACCAATAAAGAGCTGCTGCGCCAATTGGCACATCGCAGGCGTATATCCCGATTGAGAGGACTGGCGCAATAAATCAATATAGCGCTGAAAATCGCGCTGTTGATAGGCCTGATCTGCCAAGTAATATTGATATATTCCGCGATACTGATCTGCTTTATTCTGAATGCATCGCTGAATTAATTCACCATGCCCCGTTTCATGCTCAGAAAAATATTCAATGCGTGCAATCAAGCCCAAACTGTTAGACACTTGCTCCAAAGGTAAAAACCACCGTGTGATGGTATAGATACCCGGAACATCTTTCATTTTCATGATTTCAGAAGATGGCTCAGGCTCATCTGGTCGGACTAAACGTCTCAGCATTTGCATGGGAGATTCTGCTTGAGGGGGCATTAAATTTACCCCAACCAGCTCCCCATCATTGGTTTTAGCCACATTCCAAACTTTCATAATGGCTTGATCAAATTGATAAAACTCACCATTTTGATTTAAGCAGATAATAATATCACCCGCGCGTATCTCTTCCCCACTTTCATAATATAATGACATTAGCTCACCTTATTTTTTATTGTATATTTTCCCCGCACATATTTTACCAAAAAAAAGCCCGCATAAAGCGGGATTTTTTAATAACTTTCAAATATTAAGCAGACTTTTTAGCTTGTGCATTCTTACGAATGGTAATCATGACTAGCTGTACCGCAGCAGGTGTCACACCTGGAATACGGCTCGCTTGCGCTAAAGTCTCAGGTCGTACATCTTTCAATTTCAATGTAATTTCCCGTGATAAACCAGACACGATGTCATAATCGAAATCCGCTGGAATTTTGGTATCTTCCAGACGTTTCATCTGTGCAACATCTTCATGTTGACGGTTAATATAGCCCGCATATTTCACTGCAATTTCAATTTGCTCGCCCACAAATG
>OFRD01000191.1_pt1 | contig 23302 bp, 21 predicted proteins | sample 1543041 | NCBI WGS metagenome assembly OFRD01 (sample SAMN07774234, study PRJEB24372) | wastewater metagenome | isolation source: Exp Tend CN 100WW | collected 2016-02
GGTAAACCACTCCCGCTGCTCAGCATGGGATTGGGCTTGGCTGCACTGGCGCTGTCGGGCGCGCCTAGCGTGGCGGTGCTGCTCGGCCTGGGCGGCTCTCTGAGCCTGCTGAGTCCCGACCCAGAGCAACATCCCAGTGAGTCCGGAACACGCCGCTGGGCTACCGCCGTGGCGGCAAGGGCTGTGTTGATCACCTGCTTGGTTGTCCTCATGGCCAGTGCCCTGGATCTCTGGCGCTGGCGCATCACAGTGCCGGGCACTGAAACTCAGCCCTGGCTGGGCCTGGGCAAACTCCTTGTTTGGTTTACCTGGCCGGCTTGGCCGCTGGCGCTTTGGACCCTGTGGCGCTGGCGCCATCATTTTTTTCGAGCTGGCCAGCTGCCGAGTCAACACATGCTACTGCCACTTTGGTTTGCTGGCCTAGCCCTGCTAGCAACACTCTTCACTCATTCGCCCGAGCGATCCCTGTTACTGGCGCTGCCGCCCCTGGCCACCCTTGCTGCCTTTGCTTTGCCCACCCTGAATCGCAGCCTATCAGCCCTGATCGATTGGTTTACCCTGTTGTTTTTCTCTGGCTGTTCGCTCATCATCTGGGTGGTTTGGGTGGCCATGCAAACGGGCACCCCGGCCAGACCGGCGGCCAATGTGGCACGGCTGGCGCCCGAATTTATACCGTCGTTTTCAGTCGGTGCTTTTGCCGTTGCACTGACCGCCACGGTGGCATGGGCTGCACTGGTGAAGTGGCGCACGGGCTACCACCGTGCTGCCATCTGGAAGAGCCTGGTGTTGCCCGCAGGTGGCGCGGTGCTGTGTTGGCTGTTGCTGACCACTTTGTGGCTGCCCTTGCTCGACTACGCCCGCAGCTACGCGCCCTTGGTCCAAAAAATCACGCGCACCACCGGCCCCACCGCGTGCCTCCAGTACGCAGGCATCTCCAAAGCACAAGGCGCAGCGTTGATGTACCACGCCCCAGCTCGGCTCGTGCCCATGCAAACACCGCAGCCTGGCTGCGCCTGGCTGGTCATCGACAACGCCAACCGGTCTTTGCTGTCGGCCAAAATCAAGTCCTTGGGTTGGGAGGAAGTGGCGGCCATCAAGCGGCCCACCGACAAAGTTGAAACCCTGGTCATTTTTCGGCCAGCCACAACGCCCAGCACCCCTTCAGACCCGTCCGCGCGCTGAGCCATGTCCGAGCTGCGCATCATCGCCCGCCATGCAGGCACCGTGCTGGTGGGGCAACTGGCCGTGATGTCATTTGGCATCGCCGACACCTTGATCGCGGGCCGCTACAGCCCTCAGGCCTTGGCTGTTTTGTCCTTGGCCTCGTCCATTTACATCAGCATTTATGTGGCTTTGAACGGGCTGCTGCAAGCTTTGCTGCCTGTTTGGGCTGAGCTGCAAGGCGGTGGCCGCCAAGCCGAGGTAGGACGCTCGGTGCGGCAGGCACTCTACATTGCGGCAGGGGCTGCCGTGATCGGCATCAGCGGCTTGTGGTTTCCAGACCTTTGGCTGTCGGCCACCGAGGTGCCTGAGGCTCTGTGGCCCGATGTGCGGGCTTATTTGCGCATCCTGGCGCTGGCCTTGGTGCCCTCGCTGCTGTTTCGCATGTACAGCACCCTCAACCAAAGCCTGGGGCATCCACGCTTGGTGACCTGGCTGCAAGCGGGTGCCTTGTTGGTCAAGGTGCCGCTGTCGTTTGCACTGACTTTTGGCACTGCTGGTTTGGGCGGCATGGGGGTCGTGGGCTGTGCTTGGGCGACGCTGGTGGTCAACACCCTCATGCTGCTGGCAGGCCTGTGGCTGTTGCGCACGCAAGATATTTACCAACCCTACCGATTGTGGATACGCCCCGAACGACCAGACTGGCCCGTGATCCGGCGCTTTTTGGCACTGGGTGTGCCTGCCGGTTTGTCCATCATGGTCGAGGTGACTTCGTTCACATTGATGGCCTTGTTCATCGCACGTCTGGGCGCTGTGGCATTGGCCAGCCACCAAATTGCTGCCAGCCTGGCCGCAGTGCTCTACATGGTGCCTCTGGCCTTGGGCATTGCCAGCAGCGCACGCACAGGCTATTGGCTCGGGGCGGGGCAGGCACACAAGGCCCGCCGCGCGGCAGGCACAGGGATTGGTCTGGCCATTGGCGCGGCATTGTTAGGGGCGGCCCTCTTGTTCATGGGCCGCGAAGCGTTGGCCAACGCATTCAGCAACGATCCCAGCGTGGTGCAAGCGGCCACAGTCTGGCTGGCTTGGGTCGCCCTTTATCACTTGGCCGATGCCGTGCAAGCGGTGTGCGCCTATCTTTTGCGCTGTTACCGCATCACTGTTATGCCACTGGTGGTCTACACCGCACTGCTGTGGGGTGTGGGCTTGTACGGCGGCTATCGCTTGGCCTATCAAGGCGTCGATTGGGCGGGCTGGCCTCGGCGTGCCAGCGTGGACACATTCTGGATCACCAGCACGGCGGCACTGGCTTTGGTTTCGGTGCTTTTTGCGGCCATGGTCTGGCATGCATCTCGCCCCGCACCAACCCGAACAACCCCTGCCTGAATCACGGGCATGACCCTCGGAAGTTGACAAGCCGGAGGCCATTCGCCCTCCAAGATGCGTTAAGGTGGAGGGTCAATTCACTTCGACACGAATCAAACCATGATCCTCGAACTCGCCGATATCCGCATCCACCCAGGCCAACAAGCTGCATTTGAACAAGCCATTGAACTGGGCCTGAACACCGTGGCCAGCAAAGCCAAAGGTTTTCAAGGTGGAAAAGTCAACCGCGGCATTGAAAGCCCTGAACGCTATGTGTTGCAAATCTTCTGGGACACGCTGGAAGACCACACCGTGGGTTTCCGTCAATCACCGCTGTTCACTGAGTGGCGTGCCATCGTCGGTCCATTCTTTGCCGCACCGCCTCACGTCGAACACTTCGAGCTGACCGCCAAGTCCCAATAAGTCCACCGGCCAAGGCAAGCCATCGTTGTCAAGGCGTCTCGTGACCTGCCACGAACTGTCTGAGCAAGTGCATGAACTGCGCTTGCTCATGCGCCGCAAGCGGCGACAGGATGTCGGCCTGAACCTGCGCCACATCGGCTTGCATGCCCGCCAATGCCTCCAAGCCCAGCGGTGTCAGCACAAGCAACTTGCGACGGCGGTCGACCTCATCAGCACGGCGCTCAACCCAGCCCTTGCTTTCCAACCGACCAATCACCGACCCGGATGTGGCCGGATCAAACGCGACATGCTTGGCCAAAGTGATCTGGTCAATGCCAGGGGTATCGAGCAAGGCATTCAAGATCGCGAACTGAACAGGCGTGACATCGGCTGCGGCCAAATGCCTGTTAAAAACAGCCACAGAAATTTGGTGCGCCCGCCTGATCAGATGTCCCGGCGCGGCGTTCAAATCAAAGCTGGTGGTCATTTCTGGTTTTCTCCATGGATCGCAAGGGTTATCACCAATCGCTGTGCTGGCGCTGGCTCCTATAGTAAGCGCGCTTAGTAAATTTTTTGACCCACCTCTCACATCCTCCACTTTAGAAAGTGCTTCATGAGTTTTGTAGTCCCCCCAACGCCCACGGTCTCAGTGCCCGTCTTGGGCCATGCTGAACGCTTTCCAGTGCACCGCATTTATTGCGTCGGCCGCAATTACGAAGAACACGCCAAAGAGATGGGTTTCACCGGCCGCGAGCCGCCCTTCTTCTTTCTGAAGCCCACTGACAGCTTGGTCGTGGTCGAAAGCAGCCAGACCGGCCAAATGCCCTACCCCAGCCTGACACAGAACCTGCACCACGAGATCGAGTTGGTGGTGGCCATCGGCAAAGGCGGGCGCAACATTTTGGCGGCCGATGCGGCCCAGCACATCTACGGCTACGCCGTGGGTCTGGACATGACCCGCCGCGACTTGCAAAACGAGATGAAAAAACAAGGTCGCCCTTGGTGCATTGGCAAGGCTTTTGACCATTCGGCCCCCATCGGCCCCATCACGCCCATCGCGCAAGCTGGCGACGTGAACAACGCCGAGATCAGTCTGACGGTCAACGGCACAGATCGCCAGCGCAGCAACGTGGCCAAACTGATCTGGAACGTGGCTGAAACCATCGAGCATTTGTCTGCCGCTTGGGAACTGCAAGCCGGCGACCTGATTTACACAGGCACACCAGAAGGGGTTGCTGCCGTGGTCTCTGGCGACATGCTGGTTGGCGAAGTGGCCGGTTTGGGTCAACTGAAAGTAGCCATCAAATAATGAACAAAAGTGCAAGAAACCTGAAATACTTGGCGTTTACCCTTATTTCCGCGCTAATTTCTTGCAACATAATTCACATTCGGTGCAATTAACCGACCCATCGGTTGGTTTTTAATCCATTAATACGCAAATCAAGGAGACCATCCCATGAAAAAGCTTTTGAACCACACCGCTCTGGCAGCAGGTCTTTTGGCTGTTGGTTTTGGCGTTCACGCCCAGACCATCACCCTGAAAGTTCACCACTTCTTAGGACCACAGTCCATCCAGCACACCACCATGATGGGTGACTGGTGCAAAAACATCGCGCGTGACTCCAAAGACCGCCTCAAGTGCGACATCTTTCCTGCGATGCAACTGGGCGGCACCCCTGTGCAGCTGTATGAACAAGCCCGTGACGGCGTGATCGATGTGGCTTGGACACTGCAAGCCTACACACCCAAGCTGGCTAAGCTGGAAGTGTTCGAGCTGCCCTTCATGATGACCAACGCCGAAGCCACCAGCCGTGCGGCTTGGGACTATGCCCAGAAATATGCTCAGGACGACTTCAAGGACGTCAAGATGCTGGCCGTTCACGTTCACGGTCCAGGCAACATTTACACCAAAAGCAAAGCCGTTAACACCATGGCCGACCTCAAGGGCCTGAAAGTGCGTGCCCCGACCCGCCAGGTCAACAAGATGGTCGCCATGATGGGCGCAACCCCCGTGGCCATGCCTGTGCCACAAGTGCCCGAAGCGCTGTCTAAAGGGGTGATTGATGGCGCGGTGATCCCTTACGAAGTGGCCCCCGGCCTGAAGGTCAACGAGTTGACCAACTTCACAGCCGAGACCGATCGCAGCTACAACGCGCTTTACACCACCGTGTTTGTGGTGCCCATGAACAAGGCCAAGTACGACTCGCTGCCAGCCGATCTGAAAGCGGTCATCGACAAGAACTCGGGCCGCGAGTTCTCGGCCTTCTTGGGCAAAACACAGGCCGGGCAAGACGTTCCCAGCAAGAAAGTGTTTGAAGCTTCTGCCAACCAGAAAATCAGCGTGATTCCCAAAGCCGAACTGGAAAAATGGAAAAAAGCCACTGACGCACTGGACGATGCATGGGTGGCAGAAATGACCGGCAAAGGTTTTGACGGCAAAGGCATGTTGCAAACGGCCACCGATATGATCAAGCAATATACGAAGTAAATTCGTGTCTCGGTTAACCTGAGCAGTCCCTGACGGTCTGCTCAGGTTTTTTTATGGCTTGCGGCGCCTTCGAACGGCCGAAAGATCCTGCCGGTATGCAGCCTGATTTCGTTTTTATTTACCTTTTGCACACACCATGATGTTTTCAAACGCACTGGAGCGGGTTGCCCGTCTCTGCAGCATATTGGGCGGGTTGGTCATGACCGCTCTGATGATGATGACCTGCTACAGCCTGATCAGCCGCAACGTGTTCGACACGGCCCTCATTGGTGACTTCGAATTGACGGGCGTAGGCGCAGGTGCTGCCATCGCCCTGTTCATGCCTTTGTGCCAACTCAAACACGAAAACATCATCGTGGACTTTTTCACGGCCAACCGCAGTGCCGCCTTCAATTTCAGGCTCGACCGATTGGGTGATCTGCTGATGACGGTCATTTTTGCCTTGTTGGCCTGGCGCTGCACAGCCGCTGCCATCAACGCTGTTGACACCATGGGCGCGTCCATGTTGCTGGGCTTCCCTGACTGGATTGTCTTTACCAGCATGGCGATTCCATTTGCCATCACCGCACTGATCGCAGCCTCGCAGGCACTCTCCAAATTTGACAACAACAAGGCCGCAGCATGACCCCGATCACTTTGGCTTTGATGATTTTCGGCATCATGCTTTGCTTGATGATCATCCGCGTCCCTATCGCGGGGGCCATGTTCCTTGCAGGAACTGCCGGATTCATCCTTCAGACGGGCATCTCGCCTTTCTTGAACTTCCTGAACAACCTCGCTTTTGCCCGACTGGCCAACTATGACCTGTCGGTGATTCCCTTGTTCATCCTGATGGGCCACTTTGCCACCCAGGGCGGCATCAGCAAAGCCTTGTTTCAGTTTGCCGCAGCGGTCATGGGGCGCTTCAAGGGCGGTCTGGCTATGGGCGCTGTGCTGGCTTGCGGCGCATTTGGCGCCATTTGCGGCTCATCGGTGGCGACTGCCGCCACCATCACAGGCGTGGCCTTGCCAGAAATGAAGCGCCACGGTTACTCGGGTCGCTTGTCCACAGGCACATTGGCTGCAGGCGGCACGCTGGGCATTTTGATCCCACCATCGGTGCCGTTGGTGATTTATGCCATCCTGACCGAGCAAAATATCGCCAAACTGTTCGCTGCAGCGATGATGCCCGGCATCATCGCCATGGTCGGCTACATGATCGCCATCGCCATTTACGTGCGCGTGGTGCCTGGCCAAGCGCCTGACCAGGAAGAGCGCGAAAAATTGACCCTCGAGTCATTCAAAGGCATCTTGCCCATCGCCACCATCTTCATCATTGTGTTTGGCGGCATCTACGCAGGTTTCTTCACCCCCACCGAGGGCGCAGCCGTCGGCGCGGCATCCACCTTCTTGGCTGCTTTGCTCAAGCGGGAATTGACGTGGGACAAATTCCTGCATTGCTTCCACGCCACGGCCCTCAGCGCGGCCATGATCTTCATGATCTTCATGGGCGCTGACGTGATGAACGCCTCGCTGGCCCGCACCCAGGTGCCCGGCCAGTTGGCGGAACTGGTGGTGTCCATGAACTTGGCTCCGCTCATGGTGGTGTCGGGCATTTTGCTGTTGTACGTGGTGTTGGGCGCGGTGATGGACGAGCTGTCCATGCTGCTGCTGACCATCCCGATCTTCTTCCCGATCATCATGAAGCTCGACTTCGGCATGACCCCGGAACACACTGCGATCTGGTTCGGCATCATGGTGCTGATGACCGTGGGCTTTGGCATGCTGGCTCCGCCAGTGGGGCTGAACGTGTATGTTGTCAACGGCATGGCCAAAGACGTGCCGCTGAGCGAAAGCTACAAAGGCATCATGCCCTTCTTGATCAGCGACACCATCCGCACCTTGCTGTTGTTGTTCTTCCCCGGCATCTCGCTGTTCCTGATCCAATACCTGACCTGAGCCGGTTCACAACATGGCCCAGCCAAGCCTCCGGGGTTCTCGCCACGGGGGCTTTTTTTCTGGCCGAAATGGTTAGACTCTGGCACTGACCTGCGCCCCCTCCTCCTCACCCTCCGCCCTCACCCACTTCGAGCCCCTTTCATGATGTTTGACCGCACCATCCGTCATTGCCGCCAATGCGGTGCCCTCGTGGCCCGCCGCTTGCCTGACGACGGCGACACCAAGCTGCGGGCCATCTGCACCGCCTGCAACACAGTCCATTACGAAAACCCGCTCAATGTGGTGGGCACCGTGCCTTGGCTGGGCGACCAGGTCTTGCTGTGCAAGCGCAACATCGAGCCGCGCAAAGGCAAATGGACTCTGCCCGCAGGCTTCATGGAGTTGGGCGAATCCACCTCAGAGGGCGCGGCCCGCGAAACCACCGAAGAAGCCGGCGCGCAGTTCATCATGGAAGACCTGTTCACCGTGATGAGCGTGCCCCGCGTGGGCCAAGTGCACTTGTACTACCGCGCCCGCTTGACCAGCGATGTGTTCGATCCCGGCCACGAAACCATGGAAGCGCGGCTGTTCAAAGAGTCTGAAATTCCTTGGGATGATTTGGCGTTCAGAACCGTCAAAGAAACTTTGGAACACTACTTTGCCGACCGGCGTGCAGGCCAATTTGGCACACACGCCTTCGACATCGCCTGAGGCCCCTGCTCACACATCGATGGCCGCAGCCGAGCCGGCCTGCTTGCGCAATTCAAACTTCTGGATCTTGCCCGTGCTCGTCTTGGGCAACTCGCCAAACACCACCGCACGCGGCACCTTGAAGCCGGCCAAATACTGCTTGCAATGCGCCACGATCTGCTCGGGCGTGGTCTGCGCACCGGCTTTCAGCTCGACAAACGCACAAGGCGTCTCGCCCCAACGCGCATCGGCTTTGGCCACCACCGCAGCGGCCAGCACATCGGGGTGGCGGTAAAGCACATCTTCGACCTCGATCGATGAAATGTTCTCACCGCCCGAGATGATGATGTCCTTGCTGCGGTCCTTGATCTTGATGTAACCATCCGGGTACTGCACCGCCAGGTCACCGCTGTGGAACCAGCCGCCCGCAAAAGCCTCTTGCGTGGCCTTGGGGTTCTTCAGATAACCCTTCATCGCGATATTGCCCCTGAACATGATCTCGCCCATGGTCTCGCCGTCTTGGGGCACCGGCAGCAAGGTGTCGGGGTTGAGCACACGCACGTCGCGCTCCAAGTGGTAACGCACGCCCTGGCGGGCATTCAGGCGTGCGCGCTCGCCAATGTCCAATGCATTCCAGTCATCGTGTTTGGCACACACCGTCGCAGGGCCATACACCTCGGTCAAGCCATACACATGGGTCAAATCAAAGCCCATTTTTTCCATGCCCTCGATCATCGAAGCTGGAGGCGCTGCACCCGCGACCATGGCCTTGACGCCCGAGGGCAAGCCTAGCTTCATCGCTGCCGGTGCGTTGACCAGCAAGCCATGCACGATGGGCGCACCGCAGTAATGGGTCACGCCTTGCTGGCGAATGGCGTCCAAAATCGCCTGTGCATCGACCCGGCGCAAACACACGTTCACCCCCGCACGCGCCGCCACTGTCCACGGAAAGCACCAGCCATTGCAGTGGAACATCGGCAGCGTCCACAAATACACCGCATGCTTGGGCATGTCCCATTCCAAAATGTTGGAGATCGCATTCGTGGCCGCCCCCCGGTGGTGGTACACCACGCCCTTGGGGTTGCCGGTGGTGCCGCTGGTGTAGTTCAGGGCAATCGCATCCCACTCGTTGGCGGGCAGGCTCCAGGCAAACGCCGCATCGCCACTGGCCACCAACGCCTCGTAGCCGATCGAGCCCAGTTTTTCAGACGGGCCGGTGTACAGCGCATCCTCTACATCCACCACCCACAAAGGCTTGGCGGACTGGCGCAGGGCCAACGCTTTTTTCATCACCCCCGAAAACTCCGGGTCCACGATCACCGCCTTGGCTTCGCCGTGGTCCAACATGAAGGCGATGGTTTCCGGGTCCAAACGGGTGTTGAGGGCATTGAGCACCGCCCCCGCCATGGGCACGCCAAAATGCGCCTCTACCATGGGCGGGGTGTTGGGCAACATCACCGCCACCGTGTCGTTTTTGCCAATGCCCGCCTGCACCAAGGCACTGGCCAACTGGCGGCAACGCCGGTAAGTGGTGGCCCAGTCCTGCCGCACATCACCGTGCACGATGGCCAAGCGCTGGGGATAGACCTCGGCTGTGCGCTCAATGAATGCCAGCGGCGACATCGGGGCGTGGTTGGCCGGGTTGGGGGGCAAATCCTGGTCAAAGATGCTGATGGCGCTGGGGTTCATGGCGAATTCCTGAGTCATGTTGCGATTTGATTGGAATCAGTTTGCCTGACCTGGGACTGAAATCCATGCTGGTTTGCCCCGAAAAGGACCCGTCTTATCGGCGAAAATAGCCCGATGGCCATCCCCCAGTCTTTCATCCAGGAGTTGCTGTCCCGCGTCGACGTGGTCGACATCGTGGGCAAATACGTGCAACTCAAGAAAGGCGGCGCCAACTTCATGGGCCTGTGCCCCTTTCACGGCGAAAAATCGCCCAGCTTCAGCGTCAGCCCCACCAAGCAGTTTTTTCACTGCTTTGGCTGCGGCAAAAACGGCAACGCCATCGGCTTTCTGATGGAGCACGCCGGCATGACCTTCATCGAAGCGGTGAAAGACCTGGCCCAGCAAACGGGCATGGTCGTGCCCGAAGAGCAGCAATCGCCCGAAGACCGCGCCAAAGCCGCCGCGCAAAAAGCCAAGCAAGACAGCCTGAGCGACGTGCTCGAAAAAGCGGGCAGCGCCTACCGAGAAGAACTCAAATCCACGCCCCGCGCCATCGAATACCTCAAGGGCCGTGGCCTGTCGGGCCAAATTGCCAAGCGCTTTGGCCTGGGCTATGCGCCCGAAGGCTGGCGTTCGCTGGCCAGCATCTTCCCCAAATACGACGACCCGCTCTTGGCCGAATCGGGCTTGGTCATCGTCAACGAAGAAGACGACAAGCGCTATGACCGCTTTCGCGACCGCATCATGTTCCCGATCCGCAACATCAAAGGTGAGTGCATCGGCTTTGGTGGGCGAGTGATCGGCTCGGGCACACCCAAGTATTTGAACTCGCCCGAAACCCCGGTGTTCCACAAAGGCCGTGAGCTGTATGGCCTGTACGAAGCCCGCGAAGCCCTGCACAACGCGGGCTACGTGCTGGTGACCGAAGGCTATATGGACGTGGTGGCGCTGGCCCAGCTGGGCTTTGCCAACGCTGTGGCCACCTTGGGCACGGCCTGCACGCCCGACCATGTGCAAAAGCTGTTTCGTTTCACCGATGCGGTGGTCTTCAGCTTTGACGGTGATGGCGCAGGCCGCCGTGCCGCACGCAAGGCGCTGGACGGCGCTTTGCCCTACGCCACCGATGTGCGCAGCATCAAGTTCTTGTTTTTGCCCGCCGAGCATGACCCCGACAGCTATGTGCGCGAATTTGGCCAAGAGGCTTTTGCCGAGCAGATCAAGCTGGCCATGCCGCTGTCGCGCTTTTTGATCGAAGCGGCCAGTGCCGACTGCGACTTACAAACCGCCGAAGGCCGCGCCCGCCTGTCCAGCCAAGCACGCCCCCTGTGGCAACTATTGCCCGACGGCGCACTCAAGCAACAACTGCTGTCCGAGCTGGCGCAATTGATTCAGCTCGAAACCGCCGGACTCGAAAAACTCTGGGGCCAGCAAGCGGCCAGTGAGCAACGCTTTGCACCCGCAGGCCGCAGCCCCAACGCGCCTGCGCCCTCGCCCATGCAAGCGGCCAATGCCGCCTTCAGCCAAGCCGCCAGCGCAGGGGCGGACCCACAACACTTTGAGCCGCAATACGGCGAGCCCCCGGCCTGGGCGGGCGACAGCGGTTATGGACAAACCAACGCACCCGGCGGTGGTTATGCAGGCGGTGCCTATTCAAACGGTGGGACTGGTGGTTACGGCGGTGGCAGCTCATACGGCAACTCAGGCCAGCGCAAGACTTCAAACTGGACACCCAACAGCAAATTCGGCAACAGCCGGTACAAGCGCGACCAAGCCCCTGTGTACACCGGACCTCGCACAGTGCCCGCGAGTCGGGCCGACCATGCTGTCCGCTTGCTGCTGGGCAATATGGCCTTGTGGGAAACGCTGGCCAGCGAAGACCACGCCATGCTCTGCGCTTTGCCGGCGCCCCACGGCCCTTTGTTTGCTTGGCTGGAGTCGCAGTTTCACGAACAAGGGGCTTTGGGTTGGTCCGCCTTGCAAAGCGAAATGCAAGGCCTGACTTTTGCAGAAGATGCCAAACGCTGGATGGCCCAAGAAAACCTGGGCAACACGTCAGGCCAAGACCCTGCAGCCCCGCCCGACCCCCAAGAAGCCCGACAAGAGCTGCGCCGTCTGCTCACCATGTTGATGATCGACCGGCTCAAGCAGCTCGAAACCGAAGCCCTGAGCCAAGCCAGCACCGGGCAAGACCCCGAAGCCCAACAACGCTGGCGCAGCCTGCACGAACGGCGCAAAGAGCTGATGGCCGCAGCGGCTGCACTGCAAGCAGCCCAATAAAAAACGAGCTCAGGTCGAAATCACTTGTCCAATAGCTGGTTGAGCTTGTCGGCCTCGAAGGTTTCGCGGGTGGCCGCGTCACCCGGCATTTGCGCTGGCTGCTGGGCGCACAACTGCTCGAGCGCTTTCCAGATCATGGCGATTTGGTGCTCTTGGCCGGCTGCATTGTCAATCAAGCCGCGCAGGGCCTGGCTCACCGGGTCATCGTCTTGGGTGATGCCATAGGCACTGAACTTGCGCGCGGTGCCCGACACATCGGCACTTTCACCCGCCTTGGACGGGATGATGCGGGCCGGAATGCCCACCGCCGTGGCCCCGGCAGGCACCGGCTTGATGACCACCGCATTGCTGCCGATCTTGGCCCCGTCGCCCACCTCAAAGCCGCCCAGCACCTTGGCCCCGGCACTGACCACCACATCGCGGCCCAGCGTCGGGTGGCGTTTGGCCCCTTTGTAAAGCGATGTACCGCCCAAGGTCACGCCCTGGTAAATCGTGCAGCCGTCGCCAATCTCGGCGGTTTCGCCCACCACCACACCCATGGCGTGGTCAAAGAAAACGCGTTCACCGATCTTGGCGCCGGGGTGGATTTCGATACCCGTCAAACCCCGCGACACATGAGAAATGAAGCGGCCCAGCCACTTGAAGCCGTGGTTCCAGCACCAGTGCGCGCGGCGGTGCAGCACCAAGGCGTGCAGCCCCGGATAACAGGTCAGCACCTCCCAAGCGGTGCGGGCAGCGGGGTCCCGGTCAAGGATGCATTGGATGTCGGAGCGAAGGCGAGAAAACATAGGCACTGAGTCTATCGCTTGGTCGGGCTTTTAGATTCAGCGCTCTGGATCATGGCCTTGGCCACCCCGCGCAATATGTGGATTTCTTCCGGGCTCAGATCAGCGCGGTTGAACAATTGGTTCAAACGTGGCATGAGCTTTTTGGGCGCGGCGGGGTCCAGAAAGCCAATGTCGGTCAGCGCCTGTTCAAAGTGTGTCAGCATGCCCGCGACCTGCTGGGCATCCGCCTTGTCGGCGGGTGCCACGGCGTCTTGCACCGGGAATCCGCCCAAAGCCACACGCCAGTCGTAAGCAATGACCTGAATGGCCGAACCCAAATTGAGCGAGCCAAACTGCGGATTCGTGGGAATCGACAGCGCCACATGGCAACGGTAAACGTCTTCGTTTTTCATGCCAAAGCGCTCAGAGCCAAACAAAAATGCCACGCACTGCTCGGGCGCACCGGGTTTCGTCAGCTCGGCAAAGTGCTCGCGCGGCGAACGTGTGGGTGGACCAAAATCGCGCGGCGTCATGGCGGTAGCGCACAGGTGGGTCACGCCATCCAGCGCTTCGTCCAGTGTGTCGACCACCCGGGCCTTGGCCAGCACATCGTTGGCCCCACTGGCCCGCTGGATGGTTTCTTCTTTGCGCAGCACATTGGGCCATCGCGGTGCCACCAGCACCAGCTCGTCAAAACCCATGACCTTCAGGGCACGGGCAGCAGCGCCCACGTTGCCAGCATGGCTGGTCTCTATCAAGATAAATCGCGTCTTCATGCCCCGATTGTCCATGCTGAGACACCCACTGAGACGCGTCACATGCGCTTCATGACGCCAAAATGACGAACACACCCTTTTTTCATGAGAAAATGCCCGCTTCGCCGCCGCGATCGTGCGTGGGCTAGCCAGGTTCTTCCAACAATTTATGTCGTCCAATCTCCACCCCATGCTCAACGTGGCCATCAAGGCTGCACGCGCCGCTGGCGCCATCATCAACCGTGCCGCGCTTGACGTTGAAGCGGTTCGCATCTCGCAAAAACAAGTCAACGATTTTGTGACCGAGATCGACCATGCCAGTGAAAAAGTCATCATCGACACCTTGCTGACCGCCTACCCTGACCACGGCATCCTGGCCGAAGAGTCGGGCAGCACACACGGCAACCCGGCCGCTGACCACATCTGGATCATCGACCCCCTGGACGGCACCACCAACTTCATCCACGGCTTCCCTGTTTATTGCGTGAGCATTGCCTTGCAAGTGCGCGGCAAGATCGAGCAAGCCGTCATTTACGACCCCACCCGCAACGACCTGTTTACGGCCACCAAAGGCCGTGGCGCGTTCATGAACGACCGTCGCCTGCGCGTGAGCAAGCGCATTCGTCTGCAGGAATGCATCATTTCTACAGGCTTCCCTTTCCGCAAGGGCGACAACTTTAACCAGTACCTGCGCATGATGGGCGACGTGATGCAGCGCACCGCCGGCCTGCGCCGCCCAGGCTCTGCCGCACTCGATTTGGCCTATGTGGCCGCAGGCTTTACCGACGGTTTCTTTGAAACTGGGCTGTCGCCTTGGGACGTGGCCGCAGGATCGCTGTTGGTCACCGAAGCCGGTGGTTTGATTGGCAACTTCACGGGCGAGTCCGACTTTTTGGAACAAAAAGAATGCCTGGCCGGTGCGCCACGCATTTACGGCCAGTTGGTCAGCATCTTGGGCAAATTCAGCAAGTTCGCCAGTGCAGGCGACAAAGCTGCTGTGCGCTCGGCGGTCGAAACCCTGAGCCGCGAACGCACCTCAGACAGCCACGACATGGACGCCGAAGGTCAAGACGACGCCGCCAGCGGTGAAACCGACGCACACAAAGACGCGCCGTTTTAAGGACGCCACGGGCACCACCAGTGTGCCGGCCCAGCCATCGCCTGCTCGCTGAGTGGCTGAGTGGCTTACAGGCTGAAGAGTACAAACCAAAAAAGCATCAGTTACCTGATGCTTTTTTTGTGCCTGGAGCGGCATACCGCTCACGAGATCGCCACCAAGGCCCTTGCCAGGCCTGATCGGCCATCACTTCAAGAAGTTGCCCCAAGCCCCAATGTTGTGAACCGCCGAATAGCCCTTCTTTTTGAGCAACAGCTTGGCCATGCCGCTGCGTGTACCGCTGGCACAGCCGACCACCACGGGCAATGCCTTGGGAATTTCGTCCAATCGGGTAGCCAGTTCTTGCAACGGAATGTTCACCGTGCCCGGTGCGCTGGCCTGCGCAAACTCGGCCATGGACCGCACATCCAACAAAGTAGCGCCCTGCTGCTTCAAAGCGGGCAACAAAGCCACCACCCGCCGGGCGTTCCACCACTTGTAGCCAAACCAAGCCGCCAAGGCCAGCATGGGCCAATAATTTTTCAGAAAATCCACGGTTCTTTACCCCTTGTTCGATGGCCAATGGTAGCCAATGATGCGCCGTCAAACGGGCCATTCAGCACATCACCTGAAGATCCCGATGATCCGGCCAACACGAGGATGGAAATAAATTTCTAAGACCAAAGATAAGTGCTTGATTTTTAAAGATAATTTCAGCAGTAAAACCCATTCAAATCATCCCTGAAGCCATTGCAGCCTTTTTGTACGCACGTTTTCTTCAGGGTCGGCCAAGTCATTGATGCCAAACGACATTTCCCCTGCCCGCAACCCCGCTGACTATTCCGTACACACGCCCATGATGGCCCAGTACTTGGGCATCAAAGCGGAGTTCCCTGACACGCTGGTGTTCTACCGCATGGGCGACTTTTACGAGTTGTTCTTTGCCGATGCCGAAAAAGCCGCTGGCCTGCTCGACATCACCCTCACCCGGCGCGGTCAATCTGCGGGCCAGCCCGTGGTCATGGCAGGTGTGCCCTTTCACTCGGTCGAAACCTATCTGGCCCGGCTAATCAAGTTGGGCGAATCGGTGGCACTGTGCGAACAAGTGGGCGATGTGGCCACGGCCAAAGGCCCGGTCGAGCGCAAAGTGGTGCGCGTGGTCACGCCCGGCACACTCACCGACACCGAGCTGCTGCCCGACAAAAGCGAAGCCATCTTGCTGGCTGTGCACCAAGCCGCCAAAAACCGCTGCGGCTTGGCCTGGTTGAGCGTCACGCAAGGCGTGGTGCACTTGGCCGAATGCGCCCAGGACGAACTGGCCGACTGGATCGACCGCATCAGCCCGAGCGAGCTTTTGGCCAGCGCGGGCATGACGCCCACCTTTGAGCAAAAACTGCGCGGCCTCAAAACCGGCGGACGTGGTGCTTGGGCTTTTGCCCTGCGACCCGACTTCCAGTTTGATGCCGGTCTGGGCCAACGCAAACTGCTGGAGCAACTGCAAGCGGCATCGCTGGCAGCATGGAGCGCCGACACCCTGCACGACGCACACGCCGCCGCTGCCGCCTTGCTGACCTATGCCGAACACACCCAAGGCCGCAGTCTGCCGCATGTGCAGCGGGTGCAAGTGCAGCGCTCGGACGCGCTGATCGACCTGCCCGCCAGCACCCGCCGCAATCTGGAGCTGACGCAAACCCTGCGCGGTGAAAGCGCGGCCAACTCGCCCACGCTGTTTGCCCTGCTCGACACCTGCATGACCGGCATGGGCAGCCGCTTGCTCCGAAGCTGGTTGCTCAGCCCGCCGCGTGATCGCAATGTGGCTCAACAACGGCTGAACGCCATCGCCATGCTCACGGCATTGCCCAGCACGCGGGAAGACATGGCTCCTCGGGTCAAGCCCGAGGATGGCATTCAGGACGCCAGACGCGAGGACGACCTGCACCATGCCGGTCCCGCCTACAAACGCCTGCGCGAACAGCTCAAAGGCGCCAGCGATGTGGAGCGCATCACCGCCCGCACCGCGCTGCGCCAAGTGCGCCCGCGCGAGCTGGTGGCGCTGCGCCATGCGCTGGTGCGTGCGGCCTCGCTGTCGTTGCAATTGCAAGCCCTGCAACCCGAAGCAGGCAGCCTGCTTGCAGGCATGGCCCGCTGGCTCACGCCACCCACCCACTGCGCCGAGCTGCTGCAAATGGCCCTGCTCGAAGAGCCCGCTGCGCTGGTGCGCGACGGTGGCGTGATCGCCGACGGCCTGGACGCCGAGCTGGACGAGCTGCGCAACATCCAGACCAATTGCGATGCGTTTTTGCTCGACCTGGAAACCCGCGAAAAAGAGCGCACCGGCATTGCCAATTTGCGCGTGCAATTCAACAAAGTGCACGGCTTTTACATCGAGGTCACGCAGGGCCAGCTCGACAAAGTGCCGGACGACTACCGCCGCCGCCAGACCCTGAAAAACGCCGAGCGCTTCATCACGCCCGAGCTCAAGACCTTTGAAGACAAGGCCCTGTCGGCGCAAGAGCGCGCCTTGGCCCGCGAGAAATGGCTGTACGAAGGCTTGCTTGACCAACTGCAACCCTTTGTGCCCGCGCTCACCGCTTTGGCGCAGGCCATGGCCTCGCTCGATGTGCTGTGTGCCTTGACCGAGCGCTCACTCACCCTGAACTGGTGCGCCCCCGAGTTTGCTAAAGAGCCGTGCATTGAAATCCGACAAGGGCGCCACCCGGTGGTGGAGGCACGCTTGGCCGAAATGTCTGGCGCCAGCTTCATCGCCAACGACACGGTGCTGGGCCAGCGCCAGCGCTTGCAAATCATCACCGGCCCCAACATGGGCGGTAAATCGACCTACATGCGCCAAGTGGCACTCATCGTGCTGTTGGCCAGCATCGGCAGCCATGTGCCCGCCAGCCGTTGCCGCTTAGGGCCCATCGACGCCATCCACACCCGCATTGGCGCTGCCGACGACCTGGCCAACGCCCAATCGACCTTCATGCTGGAGATGACCGAGGCCGCGCAAATTTTGCACAGCGCCACGCCGCACAGCCTGGTGCTGATGGACGAGATCGGTCGCGGCACATCCACCTTTGACGGCCTGGCCTTGGCCAGCGGCATTGCCACGCACTTGCACAACAAAACGCAAGCCTTTGCGCTGTTTGCCACCCACTACTTTGAGCTGACTGAGTTCCCGGCCACGCACACAGCGGCGGTGAACATGCACGTGAGCGCAGCCGAATCGGGCGCGTCCATTGTGTTTTTGCACGAGCTACAACCCGGCCCGGCCAGCAAAAGCTACGGCGTGCAAGTGGCGCGTTTGGCGGGCATGCCTGCGGGTGTGCTGAACCATGCCCGCCACGCCCTGAGTGCGCTCGAAGCCGGTGCCAGCGAAAGCCGACAGCAAGTGGACCTGTTTGCCGCACCACCCGAATCCGAAGCCAGCGGGCCAAGCCCCATCGAAGTGGCGCTGGCCCAAATCAATCCCGACGCGCTCAGCCCCCGCGAAGCGCTCGACGCCCTGTATGCTTTGCAGCGCTTGCTGCCCAAAAATTAAAGAGTTGATTCATGACTTATTGCGTTGCCGTCAAAACCCGCGCCGGTCTGGTGTTTTTGTCCGATTCCCGCACCAATGCGGGCCTGGACCAGATCAGCACCTTCCGCAAAATGATCGTCTACGAAAAAGCAGGCGACCGCTTCATGACGCTGCTGTCAGCGGGCAACCTGAGCATTTCACAGTCGGTGCGCGAGGTGCTGCAAATTGAAAAATTGGTCGAACCCGGCCAAGACGAACCGTTGACCATCTGGAATGCCAAGAGCATGTTCGATGCCACCCGCGTGTTGGGTGCCGCTGTGCGCCGCGTGTACGAGCGCGATGCAGCGGCCCTCAAAGCCTCGGGTGTGGAGTTCAACGTCTCCATGATCTTTGGCGGCCAAATCGGCAACGAAGGCATGCGCCTGTTCCAGGTCTATTCGCCCGGCAATTTCATCGAAGCGACCGACGAAACGCCTTACTTCCAGATTGGTGAATCCAAATACGGCAAACCCGTGCTCGACCGCGTCATCACCCCCGACACGCCGCTGGATGAAGCCGCGAAATGCGCTTTGGTGTCGATGGACTCGACCCTCAAATCCAACCTGTCGGTCGGCCTGCCGCTGGACATGGTGGTTTACCAAGCGGGCAGCCTGCAAACCGACCGCATCATGTGCATCGACGAGCACAACCCCTACTTCCAGATGTTGCGCTCCAGTTGGGGCGACAAACTGCGCCAAATGTTTGACAGCATCGAAGACCCAATGTGGCACGGCGGCGCGACCGACATCCCGCTGATGGTGCCGCCCACTCGCAACGCCTTGCTCAAAAAAATCACCACGCCGGATGAGAAGCTCATCTGATGCGCGCTCGCATCGTTTTCTCGCACGGCAACAGTTTTCCAGCCAGCACCTACAAGGTGATGCTGGACAGCCTCCGCCAGCGCGGCTTTGAGGTCGATGCGGTGGAGATGTACGGCCATGATCCGCAGTACCCGGTCACCAACAACTGGCCCCATCTGGTGCAACAACTGGCTGACTTCGCCCGCGCCAAACAAGGCGATGGCGAACCGGCTTTTCTGATCGGGCATTCGCTGGGCGGCATCCTGAGCCTGATGTGCGCGGCCCGCCATCCGGAACTGGCCCGTGGCGTGGTGCTGATCGATTCGCCCGTGATGGGCGGCTGGAAAGCCACCACCTTGGGGCTGGCGAAACGCACTGCCTTGGTGGGTGCACTGTCACCCGGTCGCATCAGCCAAAAACGCCGCAACCATTGGCCCAGCATGGCAGCCGCGCTGGACAATTTTCAGCACAAAAAAGCCTTTGCACGTTGGGACCCGCAGGTCTTGCATGACTACATCGAACACGGCACGCACGATGCCGACGGCCAACGCGTGCTGAGCTTTGACCGTGACGTGGAAACCGCCATCTACAACAGCCTGCCGCATAACTTGGACAGCCTGCTCAAGCGGCACCCACTCAAATGTCCTGCGGCCTTTATCGGTGGCACGCATTCAGCCGAAATGCGCCAAGTTGGCAAGGAGCTGACGCACCAAGTCGTCAAAGGCCGCGTGATGATGCTTGACGGCTCTCACCTGATTCCGATGGAAAAACCTCTCGCCACTGCCGCCGCCATCGAAGCCAGCTTGCGCAATCTAGGGGCATTGGCTTAAGCACAAAAGCCTCTTGCTCGCATCGCCTCCAGCTGGCAAATGTTTCACACCCGGGGCATCAACTGTCACACCCGGGGCCTCAACTGTCACACCCGGCTTGACCGGGTGTCCATTTGTCTGCACCAGCGGCTTCCGAAGCCAGCCACGTCTGTCAACCCCCATGGATGCCCGATCAAGTCGGGCATGACAGAGATTTTCTTTCGTTTATGACAGAGATATTCTTTCGGCTATGACAGAAACAGTGTTTTGGCCGCTGCAAAAATAGCCTTTCGGTTTGACAATGCCCGGCCGTCTCAAGCGGCCCAGGTCACCAGCCCGCTGTAGCTGGAGCCCAGCACCACCAGACCGAACACGATCCGGTACCAGGCAAACACCTCAAAGCTGTGGCTGGAGATGAAGCGCAGCAACCAGCGCACACACACCCAAGCGCTCAAGAAAGAAAACACCAAGCCCACGCCAAACAGCGGCGCATCGGCCACGCTGAGCAAGGCGCGGTCTTTGTAGAGGCTGTACGCCCCTGCGCCGATCAAGGTGGGAATGGCCAGGTAAAAAGAAAAGTCGGTCGCCGCCTTGCGCGACATGCCCAGCAACATGCCGCCAATGATGGTGGCACCGCTGCGGCTGGTGCCGGGAATCATGGCCAGGCATTGCACCAAACCCACCTTCAGTGCGTCTTGCCAACGCATGTCTTCAACCTCGCCAATGCGCACCTCATGGGCACGCCGACGCTCAGCCCACAAAATAATCAAGCCACCGATGATGAAGGTGGTCGCCACGACTTCGGGTGTGAACAAGTTGGCCTTGATGGCTTTGCCAAACAACAGGCCCAAGACAACGGCGGGCACAAACGCGATGAACACATTCAGCGCAAAACGCTGGGCATCGGCGCTGTGCGGCAAAGCTCGAACGGTGGAGCTGATTTTTTGCCAATACACAATGATCACCGCCAGGATCGCCCCGGTTTGGATGGCGATGTCAAACACCTTGGCCTTGTCATCGTCAAAGCCGAGCAAGGCACCCGCCAAAATCAAATGCCCGGTGGACGAAATCGGCAAAAACTCGGTCAAACCCTCGACCACGCCCATCACGGCGGCTTTGAACAACAGCATTGAATCCACGAACAATCCTTTGAAGAATGCAGGATTATCGCGACTTCACAAGCCCAGTCTGGCGATCCGACCTGTGCCACGCTGGGGCGACTTGAAAAGTCGCCTTTCAGGCGTTTCTCACCACGGCAACACCGTTTCATCGCAATCAGACACAGGTAAGAGTTACTTTGAATTACATTCAAGGCCACCCTTGGTCCCGTGCCCAACAGTTCTGAAAACACCCACACCATGCAAATGACCCTCACAATCGCCATTCACATGAGCACCGCCATCACGGCGGTGTTGTTGGGGCCAGTTGCGCTGTGGGCCCGGCTAGGCCGCACCACCCGTCCGCGCCTGCACCGCGCCCTGGGCTATGCCTGGGTAACTTGCATGATCACAGCAGCCTTGAGCGCGATATTCATCCGTGACTTCCAACTGCCCAATGCCATGGGGTACACACCGATCCACCTGCTGATTCCGCTCACGTTTTTCAGCCTGTACCGCGCATTTGTGTACCTGCTTCAAGGCAACATCCAAGGTCACCGCAAAACCATGCAATGGCTGTACGTCAGTGCGTGCCTAGTTGCAGGTGCATTCACATTGGTCCCTGGGCGTTACCTGGGTAATTTGATCTGGTCAAACTAACCAAGTCTGGATTCAAAAAAGTCGCCATGTAAACACTGCAACACATCCCCGTTTGGGTCTTCGCTCTGCTGATCGGTCTCATTGCTCTGGGCTTGGTACAAACGCGCACACGCCGTGTTCGCAAGCAACGCCTTTTGGGCATCAACATCGCACTGACCGTGTTCACCTTGGTGGGCGTGGTCCAGCAGTGGCGGCTGACGCCGTGGCTGGCACCGAGTCTCCTCAGCTGGGCCGCCATGGGTTTGCTGGTGGCATGGGCGCTCGGTCAAGGTGCCGCGCCAAGCGGGGCCCGCTACGACCAAGAAACCCGCCACTACACCGTGCCCGGCAGCTGGTTGCCCTTGGCCCTGTTCATGGCCATTTTTGCTTGCAAGTTTGTGGTGGGCATGCTGGCCGCGACGGCCCCAGAGAGCTTGCACAGCCTGCAAACGGCCATCGGCATCAGCGCCCTGTACGGCTTTTTTTCAGGGGTGCTAAACGCAAGGGCCCTGCGGCTGTTGAAACTCAACACACACCAAGACAAGCACACCTGATTCAGGTCTGCGCACGCCCTTGCCTCTGTCAGTCAGGGCTGAAGCCAGCGATCTCAGCGCTGTACATGGCCATGACCGCGATCATCTCGGCGATCACGCCCCTCATGCCGACGGCCATGGTCACGCCCCCAGCTTGGCGCTGGCCGGTACACCTGAGGCACATAAACAACCCGAGGTGGCGGCGTAGGTGCATAAAAGACGCGAGGCTGCGGCATGACCACCATGGGGCCATGGATGCCGACCTGTGCATAGACCGGGGCATGGCCGATTTGGGAAGAAAACACCACCGATGGCGACACCGCCACCGGATGGGCGCAGCCCACTTGCGACAGGCCCAAGGCCAGAGTGCACAGCAACAGCGATTTTCGGGTCCAGGTTTTGAGAGCCAACGTGGCCATGTGCATTCCTTTGAAAGTGACGGCGAACCCTTGATCCGCCTGCACCTGTAGCGCTTCAAGCGCATTTTTCGCGGACAAAGCGGGCTTCACAATGGTTTCCAGTCGTAACCAGATCACCCAGAGCACGCACGCGCTTCCCTCTAAAATCAAGCGCTATGACCTCCCCCACCGACAAAGCCACCGCCAGCGCCGCTGCTGCTCCCGCCGAACACAAAGTCAGCAACTTCCTGCGCCAAATCATTGAAAACGATCTGGAAAAAGGCACCTACGCCGCTCGCCGCTGGGCAGGCAGCCCCGGCGATGCCGCGCACCACGCCGCAGGCGAACCGGACCCAGCCAAGATCCGCACCCGCTTTCCGCCCGAACCTAACGGCTATTTGCATGTAGGACACGCCAAAAGCATTTGCATCAACTTTGGCTTGGCGCAAGAGTACGGCGGCGTGTGCCACCTGCGCTTTGACGACACCAACCCCGAAAAAGAAGACACCGAATACGTCAACTCCATCATCGATGCCGTGAAATGGCTGGGTTTTGACTGGAATGGCGCAGCCGACGCCGCGCCCTACCAGGCCAGCGACTACTTCGACTTCATGTACCGCGCAGCCGAGGCGCTGATCGAAGCCGGTCACGCCTATGTGGACGAGCAAAGCGCCGAGGACATGCGTGCCAACCGGGGTGACTTTGTCAAACCCGGCGTGGACAGCCCCTTCCGCACCCGCACCGTGGCCGAAAACTTGGCACGCTTTCGCGAAATGCGTGACGGCAAGCTCGATGACGGCGCTGCCGTGCTGCGCGCCAAGATCAGCATGCAGTCCCCCAACATCAATATGCGCGACCCGGCCATCTACCGCATCCGCCGC
>OFRD01000193.1_pt1 | contig 22797 bp, 15 predicted proteins | sample 1543041 | NCBI WGS metagenome assembly OFRD01 (sample SAMN07774234, study PRJEB24372) | wastewater metagenome | isolation source: Exp Tend CN 100WW | collected 2016-02
GAGGCCCCTTTTGTGCGGGTGCCGGAACGCACGATTTCGTGGATCGCCTGGCTGGCTGTGGTGTTGTGGGTGACGGGCATCTTGCCGCTGGTTCTGGATGAGCTGGACCAGATTCGCTGGAAGGTCGGTGGCTCCATGTTGTCGGTGCGCACGCTGATCGAGGGGGCGCTCACGGCGGGTGCGGTGTTGATCTTCACGCTCTGGATTTCTGCAGCGCTGGAGTCACGTTTGCTCAAATCGGCCACGGGCAGTGACTTGTCGTTGCGCAAGGTCATCAGCAACACGGTGCGGGCCTTGCTGATGTTTGTGGGCTTGCTGCTGGCCCTGTCTTCGGTGGGCATTGACTTGACGGCTTTGTCGGTGCTGGGCGGTGCGGTGGGGGTGGGCATTGGCTTTGGTTTGCAAAAGCTGGCGGCCAACTATGTCAGTGGCTTCGTCATCCTGGCCGAGCGCAGCATGCGCATCGGAGACCTGGTGAAAGTGGACAACTTTGAGGGCCGCATCACCGACATCAAGGCCCGCTACACCTTGATCCGATCACCCACAGGCCGAGAGTCCATCGTGCCCAATGAGATGCTGATCACGCAGCGGGTAGAGAACCTGTCGTTGGCCGATGCCAAGGTGGCGCAAAGCACGGTGGTCTCGGTCGCCTACGATTCGCCTGTTGACCAGGTGATGGCCCTGCTTCAACAAGCTTGCCAGGCGCAGCCGCGCGTGTTGACCGACCCGGCCCCTTTGGTGGCCTTGTCGGCCTTTGGCGCTGATGGCTTGGAGTTCACCGTGAGCTATTGGTTTGAAGACCCCGCCAGTGGCCAGCTCAACCTCAAGTCAGACATCAATCGGGCCATTTTGAGCACCTTGCGCGAACATGGGATCGAGATCCCGTTTCCGCAGCGTGTTCTGATCAGTCCATCAGGGACGGCAGCCACAAACTCAGGGCGGGGAAGGCCAACAACAGCCCCAGCGTGACGATGAGCACCAATACCAGCGGCCATACGCCACGGAAGATGGTGCCCAGCCCCACTTTGGGCAGCAAGGTGTTGAGCACGAACAGGTTCATGCCCACAGGTGGCGAGATCAAGCCGATTTGAATCACCATCACGATCAGCACACCAAACCAGACCGGGTCAAAACCCAGCTGGATCACGATGGGAAAGAACAAGGGAATGGTCAGCAACACCATCGTGAGCTCTTCCATCACGGTGCCCAGCAAGATGTAAACCAACATCATCGCGGCCACGATCATGATGGGGGACAGGCCCAATCCGGTGATCCATTCTTTGAGCTCAAAGGGCATGCTGGTGAAGTTGACGAAGTTGGCGAAGATGGTCGCTGCGATCAACAAGGTGAACAGCATGGCCGTGGTGCGGGCCGATTCCACCAGAACTTCGCCCAGTATTTTCCAGGACAATGCTTTGCGGGCTAAGGCGAAAAGAAATTCGCCTGTGGCCCCCATGCCTGCGCCTTCTGTGGCGGTGAAGAAACCGCCATAAATACCGCCCAGCACAATGACCACCAACAACAAAACGCCCCAGATGCCGCGCAGCGCCGCCCAGCGTTGAGGCCAGGTGAACTTTTCGCCAGCAGGCGCGTGCTCTGGATCGCGTGCGGTCATGATGACCACGGCCACCATCATCAAGATGGCGGTCAATACCCCGGGAATCACGCCTGCGGCAAACAGTTTGCCGATGTGTGTCTCGGTGATGATGCCGTAGATCACCATGATGGTGGAGGGCGGAATCATGATGCCCAGGGTGCCGCCCGCAGCGATCACGCCCGTGGACAAGGCATCGCTGTAGCCGAGCTTTTTCATGGACGGGTAGGCGACCTTGCTCATGGTGGCGGCGGTCGCGATGGACGAGCCGCAGATGGCACCAAAGCCTGCACAAGCCGCAATCGTGGCATGCGCCAAGCCACCACGGCGGTGGCCAATGAAGGTGTACGCCGCATGAAACAGCTCGTGTGCCAAGCCAGCGCGGGCCACGAAATTACCCATCAAGATGAACAAGGGAATGACCGACAAGGTGTAGGCAAAACCGGTGTCATAGACCACTTGCGCGGTACTGGCCATGGCCGGCATCCAGCCGCGTGTCAGGCCAATGCCGACCAAGCCGACCAGACCCATCGAGAAAGCCAAGGGCATGCGCAACAACGCCAGGCCAAAGATGGCCGCAAATCCAATCAGTGCTTCGATCACAGTGCGCCTCCTTCGGCTTCTTCATGGTCCAAAGGCTTGAACATCATGCTCAGATGGATCAGGCCGGTGAAACCACACAGCAAGCCCATGCCATGAATGAAGGGGGCTTTCAGGATTTTCAGTTGTGCCGTGGTCTCGCCGCTGGTCACAAAATCATTGCCGGTTTGCCACATGAGCCAAGCCAAGCCGATCAAGGCCGCTGCGCACAGCAAATGCACCAGTGCCCGCTGAATTTTTTTCAAGGTATCGGGCAAGATGGCATCGAGCGAGTCAAACACAACGTGTTCACCCCGTTCAGACACCAAAGGCAGTGCGCCAAAAATAACCACCACCATCAACAACTCGGTGAGTTCCAAAGACCCGGTGATCGAGTGGCTCAGCAGTTTCCGGCCGCTTACGTCCAAAAAGGTCAAGACCATGATGGCAAAAAGGGCCAAGCCGGCCAGGATGCCGCAGGCCGTTTCCAAGAGTTTTTTCAAAATCATTCCTTGATACAAAAAAGCGGTATCTGCCTGTCAGGGCGGATACCGCTGTTGGCTGAGATGTTCTCAGCCTACCCGCTGTGGTTTTGCTGCGGCTTACTTTTCGAGTTTGGCGATTTCTGCGCGGAACTCGCCCAACACTTTGGCCGCATTTTTCAGGCCTTTGTCTTCCGCGGCCTTGACCCAGCCTTGCTCCAGTGGGGCTGTTTTGGCTTTGATGTCGGCCACAAATTTGGCATCGGCTTTGGTCACTTGAACGCCGTTGGCTTGCATCAGGCCAAATGCGCGACGGTCCACTTTGTCCCAGCCACGGCCAAAGATGCGGGCTGCGGTTTCACCGGAGATCGCGTCCACGGCTTTTTTGTCTTCTGCAGACAATTTGTCGTATTTGGCTTGGTTCATCATGAACACAAAGCTGGTGTTGTACAGGCCGCCTGGGAATGTGGTGGCGTGCTTGATGATCTTGTCGATTTTGAACGACTCGGTCGATTCGGCCGGGAACAAAGTGCCATCCATCACGCCGCTGGACAGCAGCTCATAAGAATCAGGCGCTGGCTTCAGGGTCACGTTCATGCCCAGGGCTTTGGACATTTCATTGACCATGCCGCCGCCGACGCGGAACTTCAAACCGCTCAGGTCGTCTGTCTTGGCAATGGCGCGCTTGGTGTTGAACACAATGCCGGGGCCATGCGAGAACAAGGTGATGACCTTGACGCCTTGGTGCTCAGCTGCAAATTCAGGGTGTTTGCCAGTCACGCGGCTCAGTGCCACCGAGATGGTTTCTGCGCTGTTGCCCAAGAAAGGCAATTCCGACATTTGTGTCATGACAAAACGGCCTGGGGTGTAACCGTGCACGGTGTACGACAGATCAGCCAAGCCGTTTTTGATGGCGTCATAGGTGCCGGGTGCGGGTGTCACGCCGCGAGGCAAGATGTTGCACTTGATGCGGCCCTTGGTGTTGTCGGTCAGCAGGTCGCACCATTCTTTTTGCGCCATGCTGGCTGTGTGCGTGGGCGGGAGCCAGCTGGAGACGGTCAGCACCGTCTGTGCTTGTGCCACACCAGTCAAGCTTGTCAGGGCGACTGCCGCCATGGAAATCAGGGTTTTCTTCATCAGGATGCTCCGTCAAATTGGTTACAAAACATAATCTAATCTAGATTCGGCCAGAACGCACTCCATGCTAACCCTGATTCGCCAACCGATTGGTCGGTGAATTCCCGGGGTTAGGATATTGAAAAATGCCAAAATGCGATCTGAAAATACGAACGACCGTGCTTTTCTGCCGATAATTCATTGTTTTAAAAGTGTTTTGATGCACAATTGACGTTTACGTTAACGTCAATTGGTTTCCCTCAATGGCGTGTTTCAAAACATCGCTGGTTTTGATCTATCAATGGAGATGCTTTCATGAAAATTCTGGTTCCCGTGAAGCGGGTTGTGGACTACAACGTCAAGGTACGCGTCAAGTCCGATGGTTCGGGTGTAGACATTGCCAACGTCAAGATGAGCATGAATCCCTTTGACGAAATCGCCATCGAAGAAGCTGTCCGCCTGAAAGAAAAAGGCTTTGCCACCGAAGTGATCGCCGTTTCTTGTGGCGTGACACAGTGCCAGGAAACCCTGCGCACCGCCATGGCCATTGGTGCCGACCGCGGTATCTTGGTTGAAACCCCCGCCGATCTGGACCTGCAGCCCTTGGCTGTGGCCAAGCTGCTCAAGGCCTTGGTGGACAAAGAGCAACCGGGCCTGATCATCTTGGGCAAGCAAGCCATTGACGACGACTGCAACCAGACCGGCCAGATGCTGGCTGCTTTGGCGGACTTGCCGCAAGCGACTTTTGCTTCCAAAGTGGAAATCGTGGACGGCAAAGCCCAAGTGACGCGCGAAATTGACGGCGGCCTCGAAGTGCTGTCCATCAGCTTGCCTGCCGTGGTGACCACTGATTTGCGACTGAACGAGCCGCGCTATGTGACGTTGCCCAACATCATGAAGGCCAAGAAAAAACAGCTCGACACCTTCAAGCCTGAAGACCTGGGAGTCGACGTGGCCCCCCGCATCAAGACCCTGAAAGTGGCCGAGCCTGCCAAGCGCAGCGCTGGCATCAAGGTGCCCGATGTGGCTACGCTGGTGGATAAATTGAAAAACGTGGCCAAAGTGATCTAAGGACAAAAGAACATGACTTCTCTCGTTATCGCAGAACACGACAGCGCCTCCATCAAAGGCGCCACCTTGAATACCATTACCGCAGCGATTGCTTGCGGGGGTGATGTGCATGTGCTGGTGGCGGGGCACAACGCCGCTGCGGCTGCGCAAGCGGCCTCCAAAATAGCTGGCGTCGCCAAAGTTATCCATGCCGACAGCGAATCGCTGGCCCACGGACTGGCCGAAAACGTGGCGGCCCAAGTGCTCGCCATTGCTGGCAATTACAGCCACATCCTGTTTCCTGCCACTGCAGGCGGCAAAAACGTGGCCCCCCGCGTGGCGGCCAAGCTGGATGTGGCACAGATCAGTGACGTGACCAAGGTGGACTCGGCCGACACCTTTGAGCGACCGATCTACGCTGGCAACGCCATTGCCACTGTGCAAAGCACCGACGCGACCAAAGTGATCACCGTGCGCACGACCGGCTTTGACGCCGCAGCCGCAACGGGTGGCAGCGCAGAGGTAGAAATTGCGGCAGCGCAAGCTGACAGCGGCAAGAGCAGCTTCAAGGGCAGCGAGATCGCCAAGAACGACCGCCCCGAGTTGACTGCAGCCAAGATCATTGTCTCGGGTGGTCGTGCTTTGGGCAGTGCTGAAAAGTTCAACGAAGTGATGACGCCGCTGGCCGACAAGCTGGGTGCTGCCATTGGTGCGAGCCGTGCGGCGGTCGATGCCGGTTACGCCGCCAACGACTTGCAGGTGGGCCAGACGGGCAAGATCGTCGCGCCGCAGTTGTATGTCGCGTGCGGCATTTCGGGTGCGATCCAGCACTTGGCGGGCATGAAGGATTCGAAGGTGATCGTGGCGATCAACAAGGACCCTGAGGCCCCGATTTTCAGCGTGGCCGACTTTGGTCTCGAAGCCGATTTGTTTGCGGCAGTGCCCGAGTTGACACAGGCACTTTGAGCCATCGGCGCACAGAAAAAGGCATCGCACGCGATGCCTTTTTTGTAGCCCTTGAGCACAGCTACCGGTTTGTTGGATTTCCGTTTTCAATCTGTTGCAGGAGACAAAAATGAGCTACATCGCCCCCTTGAAGGACATGCTTTTCAATATCGAACATCTGGCTCGAATCGACCAGATCGCGCAAATTCCGGGCTTTGAAGATGCAGGTCTTGAAACCGCGCAAGCCGTTCTCGAGGAGTGCGCCAAGCTCAACCAGGACGTGATCTCGCCGCTGAACTGGGAAGGTGACAAGAACCCGTCTTTTCACAACGGCAGCGGTGTGACCACCACGCCCGGCTTCAAAGAGGCTTATCAGCAATACGCCCAAGGCGGCTGGCAAGGCTTGCAGCACCCGACTGAGTTTGGTGGTCAAGGCCTGCCCAAAACCATTGGCGCGGCTTGCGGCGAAATGCTCAATTCGGCCAACATGGCGTTTGCGCTGTGCCCCTTGCTCACCGACGGTGCGATCGAAGCTTTGATCACCGCTGGCTCTGACGAGCTCAAAGCCATCTACCTCGAAAAACTGATTTCCGGCCAGTGGACAGGCACCATGAACCTGACCGAGCCACAGGCTGGATCGGACTTGGCCGCTGTGCGTACCCGCGCCGAGCCACAGCCCGATGGTTCTTTCAAAATTTTCGGCACCAAGATCTACATCACCTACGGTGAGCACGACATGGCCGAGAACATCGTGCACCTGGTGCTGGCCCGCGTGGCGGGTGCGCCTGAGGGCGTCAAAGGCATCAGCCTGTTCGTGGTGCCTAAATTCAGGGTCAATGCCGATGGTTCCTTGGGCGAGCGCAACGACGTGCATTGCGTGAGCATCGAACACAAAATGGGCATCAAGGCCAGCCCTACAGCCGTGCTGCAGTTTGGCGACAACGGTGGGGGCGTGGGTTATTTGGTCGGTCAAGAAAACCGGGGCCTTGAATACATGTTCATCATGATGAACGCAGCCCGTTATGCGGTCGGCGTGCAGGGTATCGCGATTGCTGAGCGCTCTTACCAGCGTGCCGTGCAGTACGCTCGCGACCGCGTGCAAAGCCGCCCTGTAGATGGCAGCTTGCCTGCAGCGGGCCCCATCATTCACCACCCCGATGTGCGTCGCATGCTGATGACCATGCGCGCCTATACCGAGGGATGCCGCGCCATGGCCTCTACCGCTGCCGCGGCTTACGACGCCTCGCACCACCATCCCGATGCCGAGGTGCGCAAGCAAAACCAGGCGTTTTACGAATTCATGGTGCCGCTGGTCAAGGGCTACAGCACCGAGATGAGTCTGGAAGTCACCAGCTTGGGCGTGCAAGTGCATGGTGGCATGGGCTTCATCGAAGAAACCGGTGCGGCGCAGTATTACCGCGATGCCAAGATTCTGACCATCTACGAAGGCACGACCGCGATCCAGGCGAACGACCTGGTGGGCCGCAAGACTGCGCGCGATGGTGGCCAAACCGCCAAGGCACTGGCCGCGCAAGTGGCGCAGACCGAAAGCGAACTGACCGCCTCCGGCAACGCTGATGCGCAAGCAGTGGCCCGTCGCCTCAAGGCCGCGCGTGAAGCCTTTGTGAACGTAGTCGATTTCGTGGCGGGCAACACCAAGGCCCACCCCAACGACGTGTTTGCAGGCAGCGTGCCGTACCTCATGCTGGCTGGTAACCTGATGGCGGGCTGGCAAATGGGCCGCGCTTTGCTGGTGGCACTCAGCCCGCAAGCGCAGGCGCAAGATGCCGCCTTCATGCTGGCCAAGGTCACCACCGCACGTTTTTACGCGGACCACATCCTGTCCAAGGCCCCCGGCCTGCGCGACAGCATCGTGGAAGGCGCTGGCAGCGTGACAGCGATGGCGCTTGACGCTTTCTGAATTTTCTCGACCGCGGCTGAAGACCGGCAGGCCCAACCTTCGGGCGTGGCTTGTTGGCTTTTGCTGTTTTCAAACTGGCTGGCGTGTCCCCGCGCCGACAGCCATCCCTGTTTCGGTCTTAGACAATTCGTCCACCATTTGAGGAGACCCCATGTCCAAGTTGCCACCCGTTCTGGCGAAGCTGCCATTTCCTGTCATCGCATCACCCTTGTTCATCATCAGCAACCCCAAGCTGGTCATTGAGCAGTGCAAAGCCGGCGTTGTGGGCTCAATGCCCGCTTTGAACGCCCGGCCTGCCGCGCAATTGGAAGATTGGCTGATCGAAATCACCGAAGCCCTGGCCGCCTACAACGCAGCCAACCCGGACAAGCCCGCTGCACCTTTCGCGATCAACCAAATCGTGCACAAGAGCAATGACCGCCTTGAGCACGATATGGCCATGTGCGTGAAATACAAGGTGCCGATCATCATCACTTCGCTGGGTGCGCGGGAAGAGATCAACCAAGCCGCACACAGCTACGGTGGTGTGGTGCTGCACGACATCATCAACAACAAGCATGCGCACAAGGCGATCGAAAAGGGCGCTGATGGCCTGATTGCTGTGGCCGCTGGTGCGGGAGGCCATGCGGGCGTGAAAAGCCCGTTCGCCTTGGTCCAAGAAATTCGCCAGTGGTTCGATGGCCCAGTGGCCTTGTCGGGTTCGATCGCTTCAGGCGATGCCATTTTGGCGGCGCAGGCCTGTGGCGCAGACTTTGCCTACATTGGTTCGGCCTTTATCGCGACCCACGAGGCGCGTGCCGCAGATGACTACAAGCAAGCCATCGTCGACAGCAATTCGGACGACATCGTGTACAGCAACCTTTTTACAGGTGTGCACGGCAATTACCTGGCCCCATCGATCCGCGCTGCAGGCCTGGACCCAGAGAACCTGCCTGAGTCCGATCCGACCAAGATGAACTTTGGCGGCGATGCCAAAAAAGCCTGGAAAGACATCTGGGGTTGCGGCCAAGGTATTGGTGCCATTCAGGCGGTGGTGAGCACGGCCGAACTGGTGGCCAAGTTCAAGGCGCAATACCAAGCAGCACGCGTGCGCTTGGCACTGTGATGACGGCGGTGTTTGTCTGAACCCGGTGGTTTCCACGTTCGCAAAGCGCCCTTCGGGGCGCTCTTTTTTGATTGATGCGATCAAGGCCTCCGGCTGCTTGCTCATCGTGCTGCACCACATGGCGTTTTATGGCCCCATGTCGGATGTGGTGGCCGTTGCCTGGCCTGCTGTGCTGGATTGGCTTTATGACCACGGTCGTTTGGCGGTGCAGTTCTTTTTGGTGTGTGCGGGTTTCTTGACCGCAGGCAGTCTGGCGCGGTATGAGGCACTGGATTTGTCAGAGGCCCTGAAACTGGCCTGGCAACGCTATTTGCGCTTGGCTATTCCTTTGCTGGCGGCGCTCAGTTTCACCGTCTTGGTCACCGAATGGGTACGCCCTGACTTTGACCATGCCAGCCTGTCGGCCACGCCCGATTGGGGGCAGGCACTGGCACACATGCTGCTGCTGCAGCATGTGCTGGACATGGAGGCGCTGTCGGCTGGTATTTGGTACGTGGCCATCGATTTTCAGTTGTACGCCATGACCTTGTTTAGTCTGATGCTGGTCAAAGCCTGTCGTTCGGCGCACGCGGTGCACTCGGCTCGGACTTTGCGCTGGGGCCTGTGGTTGTGCCTGACCTGCACTTCTTTGTGGGGGTGGAACTTGCACGCTGGCCTGGACAACCACGGCGTTTATTTTTTTGGCTCTTACGGTTTGGGTTTGCTCGCTTGGGAGGCGCGTCAGCATGCCAGCTCGGGCATGCCTGGTGCACCCAATCAGCGTTGGCTGGCGTGGGCGTTGATGCTGGTGATTGGTGCCGTCGCTTGGTGGCTGGAGCCTCGCTTGCGCATTGCAACTGCGTTGGGCGTGGCCTGTTTGTTGATGGGCGTGCCTGCAGCGTGGTTGTCCGGTGATTTCATCCGCTCTTCATGGTGGGTGCAAGCCGTGCACTGGCTGTCCACCGTGTCGTATTCGGTGTTTTTGATCCATTTTGGCGTGACCGTGGTCGTCAGCGCAGGGGTCAGCGCCGTGTGGCCCGATGTGCTGTGGGCCAACACACTGGGCATGCTACTCGCCCTGTTGTTGTCACTGGTGGGTGGCGCATTGCTCTACCGGCTGGTGGAACGCCAGTCAGCGACTTTGTGGCGATGGTGGCTGTGGGCCGGTGTGTTCAAGGCCAGTGTGGCACTGGCCTTGTTCATGAACCCAGCTGCTTGAGGTCAAGCGCCGCTGGCTTTGACTTTCTCGGTGATGTAGGCCAAAGCCTCTTCCACCTGGTCGATCAAAATCAGGCACAGGTCACCCGCTGACAGGCGGCTCAAGGCCGTGTCAATCGCGTTGAACTCGCCCTGAATGTCTTGCACATAAGTGGTCCGCGCAGCGCCTTGCAAACCTTCGCGCAACAAGGCGATGACTTCACCGTCTTCACGCCCGCGCTGGCAGGCGTCTTGGTAGAGCAAGACTTCGTCAAAGGCTTGGCCCAAAATTTTGGTTTGGTCGCGGATGTCTTGGTCGCGTCGGTCGCCTGCACCGCTGATGACCACCATGCGCTTTTTGGCAGGCATGTTGTCCACCGCTTGCACCAGCGCCTGAATGGCATCCGGGTTGTGGCCGTAGTCGGCGATCAGGGTGGCACCTCGGTAGTCAAACACATTGAAGCGGCCAGGCACGCCCTGGATGTCGCTGATGAAGGTGGCCACACCTTGGGCTATTGCATCCCACGGCACACCCACGGCCCAGGCAGCGCCAATGGAGGCCATGACGTTTTCGGTCTGGAACCCGATCTGGCCTTGTCGGGTGAGCGGCACTTGGGACAGTGGAATGCGGAAAACCTGCTTGCCCTTTTGGGCCACGATGTGACCGTCTTCGGTGAACACGACACGCTTGCCTTGAGCGCGGTGCGTGGCCAGCACGGGCTGGTTGGCATCGAGCGCAAAAAAGGTCACATCACCAGGGCAGTGCGGTGCCATCGAGGCCACAGCCGGGTCGGCTGCGTTGAGCACGGCCATGCCGTTTTGCTCGACGTTGAGCACAATCACACGCTTCAAAACAGACAGGTCTTCGAGCGTGGTGATGTAGTTCAGACCCAGGTGATCACCGCCGCCCATGTTGGTGACGATGGCCACATTGCAGCGGTCAAAGGCCAGGCCTTCGCGCAGCAGTCCGCCTCGCGCGGTCTCGAACACGGCCGCGTCCACATCGGGGTGCATCAGCACGTTACGGGCGCTGCGGGGGCCGCTGCAATCGCCGGAATCGGTTTGCCGGCCATTCACGTAAACGCCATCGGTGTTGGTCATGCCCACGCGCAGGCCTTGCGCCTTGAGCAAGTGCGCCGTCAAGCGCACTGTGGTGGTTTTGCCATTGGTGCCCGTGACCGCGATCACCGGAATGCGGCCTGTTGCGCCGTTCGGAAACATCTGGTCGATCACGGCGTTGCCCACGTCACGGCCCTTGCCGTAAGACGGGCTGATGTGCATGCGCAAGCCGGGCGCGGCATTGACTTCGACAATGCCGCCGTTTTGTTCTTCGAGTGGGCGCAAAACAGATTCGCACACCACGTCCACACCGCAAATGTCCAAGCCCACCATCTGAGCTGCCTCGACCACGCGGGCGGCCACTTCAGGGTGCACATCGTCGGTCACGTCGGTGGCGCTGCCACCGGTCGACAGGTTGGCGTTGTTGCGCAAAATGACCCTGCGGCCTTTTTCGGGCACCGACTCAGGCTCCAGATCTTGGGCGTGCAAGCGACCGATGGCAATGTCGTCAAAACGGATTTTGGTCAATGAGGTCGAGTGACCGGTGCCGCGGCGCGGATCGGCGTTCACCAGATCCACCAATTGGCGCACAGTGTGTTTGCCATCACCCACCACCAACGGGGGTTCACGGCGTGCGGCGGCGATGAGCTTGTTGCCCACCACCAGCAGGCGGTAATCATGGCCGGGCAAAAACTTCTCGACCATCACGGTGCCATAGCGCTCGGCGGTGGCATAGGCGTTGTCAAACGCGCTGCGCTCGGTGATGTTGACCGTGACGCCTTTGCCTTGATTGCCGTCTTGTGGTTTGACCACCACAGGCAGGCCCACTTCCATGGCGATGGCCCAGGCTTCGTCGGGCGTTTGGGCCGGACGGCCCAAGGGCACAGGCACACCGGCTGCGTGCAGCAGTTTTTTGGTCAGGTCTTTGTCTTGCGCGATCGATTCGGCAATCGCGCTGGTGGAGTCAATCTCGGCCGCTTGAATGCGGCGCTGCTGCGAACCCCAGCCAAATTGGACCAGGCTGCCATCGGTCAGGCGGCGGAAAGGAACACCCCGCGCCACCGCTGCATCGACGATCGAACCGGTGGATGGCCCCAAACGCACATCTTCGTCCAATTCGTGGAGCTGGGCCAAAGCGCTTTCCAGGTCAAACCCGTGACTTTGCATGGCGGACTGGCAAAGCTTTTCAGCCAATTCCAGCGCCAGACGGCCCACAGCTTCTTCAGAATATTGGACCACCACTTGGTAAACGCCGGCCTCTTCGGTGGCCGTGGTGCGGCTGAAAGTGACAGGGCAGCCCGCTTGGGCTTGCAGAGCCAGCGTGACTTTTTCGAGAGCATGAGCCATCGAGGGTGCTTGGCCTGAGCGGCTGCCCTCGATGGGGCCTACCTCGGGAAAGATGCGGCGCAGGCGCTGCTCGATCGGGTGGTTGGCCGACAGGCTGCGTTCGGCCTCCGGGCAGGTCACGATGGCTTCAATGGCCGTGTGACGGCTCCACAAATTGGGGCCGCGCAGGGCGCGAATTCTTGACACTTCCATGAACCAGGATTCCTGTGATGCGGTAAGGCCGAAGGGCTCGTCGGGTGTTAATGAGAGGTGTTCTGGCCGAAGCTCTTGACGCCAGCCCGGATCAGATCCGTGCTGATGTCCAGCGCCCAAGCCACACAGGAGGCAATCAGCATGTCGTCGGTGCTGAGTTTGCCGTTTTGCAGCAAGCGTGACACCGCAGGTCGTTTGGCGGACAACACGAGCGACTCGCGCGGGCCTTCACTCAAAACCAGTTGTCCGTCACGCCAGAAAGCCACGCGGCCCCCTGCGGCGAGATGGGCCAAAAGGCGAGGGTTGTTTTCGTCGTCAGCGTAAAAAATCACACTGCCATCGCAATAGCGTGCCAGATCGGCCGCTTGTTCGTCAGCCGCATTCAGCACGGCCGTGCCATGCGGCAAGATCACGTCGATTTGTGTGCGCACGTAGCTCGGCATTTTCTCGTCGTTGCCTGCGTACAAGTCGTCCAGACCTTGGGCCTTGGGCATGCGTGTGACGACGCCCACTTGGCAACGGTCATAGGGCAAGCCCTCGGCCAGCAAATGGCGTACATCGCTTTCAAAAACAGCGACCTGAACAGATCGGTTGATTAAAAGTCGCTGGGCATTGTCCCAGTCCATGCCGCCGTGGCTTTGCAGCTGGCGCTGGTTCATGTACAAGCCGTCCGCACAGGCCAATCCGGTGTACAGGCCTTTCAGGTGCAACAGCCAGTCCACCAATTGCGCTGGGCGGGTCGTGTCGCCATCGCCCATGAGGCCAACCACCGGAATGCGGCCGGTATCAGCTGGTTTGAACAAGTGATTGGCGATGGCCAGACCGACGGGGCGAGGCTGGCCGACCGCGGGTTTCAGGTGCATCAACAAGCCGGGCCCAGCATTGACCTCGACGATGGCGCCACCTTGTGCGGCCAAGGGCTGCGAAATGTCTTGTGCGACCAGATCAACGCCTGCAATGTCCAGACCCACGACGCGTGCGGCCAGCACGGCTTGCGCAGCCACTTCGGGGTGAACTTCGTCGGTCACATCCAGCGCCATGTTGCCGGTGCGCATGATGAGCACGGATCGGTCTTTGTCTGGCACGCTGTCAGCCGTCAGGCCTTGGCGTTTGAGTTCCAGCACCGAGGTGGTGTGTTCGTCCAGGCGGATGGTGTCGAGCGGAAAATCTTCTTCTTCGCCACGGCGGGGATCGGAGTTGATTTGAAGCTCGATCAATTCGGACACGGTGTGCACGCCATCACCCACCACGCTGGCTGTTTCGCCTTTGTTGGCCGCGGCCACATGGTCGCCTACCACCAACAGGCGATGTTCTTCGCCCCGGATAAAACTTTCAACGATGACCTCACTGCCTTCGGCGAGGGCGATGTCGTAGGCGGCTTCGATGTCTTCCTGTTTGGACAGTTCGAGTGACACGCCACGGGCATGGTTGCCATCGGTCGGTTTCACGCAGACGGGCAAGCCAATGTCTTGCGCTGCTTCCCATGCCTGCGCGGGGCTGCCCACGATTTGACCTTGCGGCACAGGCACACCGCACATGCTGAGCAGTTGCTTGGTCAGGTCTTTGTCTTTGGAGATGCCTTCGGCAATCGCGCTGGTGCGGTCGGTTTCGGCGGTCCAGATGCGACGCTGCTGGGAGCCGTAGCCCAGTTGCACCAGGTTGCCATCGTTCAAGCGAATGGCAGGGATACCCCGGTCGCTGGCTGCATCCACGATGCTGGCCGTGCTGGGGCCGATGCACAGGCTGTCGACCATCTGCTTGAGGCGGTTGACTTCGGTCTTGACATCAAAAGCACGGTCCTCGATGGCGGCCAGGATCAGCTCACGCGCTGTCTCCAGTGCGCTTCGGCTGACAGCTTCGTGGCGCGTGCGGATCACCACTTTGTAGACGCCTCGCGGGCCAGCTTCGCGGGCCTTGCCAAAACCGGTTTGCATGCCGGCCTGGGTTTGCAGCTCCAGTGCAACGTGTTCCAGTACGTGGCCAGCCCAAGTGCCTTCTTCCAGTCGTTGCAAGAAACCGCCACGTTCACCCACGCTGCAGCGGTGTTCAATCAAACCGGGCAGCCAGCTTGTCAGACGTTGGTTGAATCCTGGCAAGGTGTTCGAAGGGAAGTCTTCCAGCGCGCCAATGTCAATCAGCGCCTCCATGACAGGACGGTAAGTCCAGATGTTGGGACCGCGCAAATGGGTCATGCGCAGAAATTGGATGTTTTTGGCGTTCATGAATGAAAAGGGCGGCTATACAATGACCGGCCCGTCACGGCGCTGGGAGATTGCTCTGGATTCAAAAGAGTCATGGACAGTTCATGTGCAGTCGTGTGCGACATCAATGGTTGTTTTTTGTCTCGTCGGCCGCCGTGGTCGTTCGAGTCGCTTCCGGTTCATCCTTCAATGACATCAACTTCTACTTTGGCCTCTGCATCCCGTCAGGTTCTTCCCGACGCTTGGCAGGTTGAAGTCCATTCTTGTCTGCAACCCGATGAAAACGCAACAGCCTGGCTGGAGGTTGACTTGGACGGCAGCTTGCGATTTGCCAAAAGTGCCGTCATTTTGACCGATCAGCGGGTCTTATCCCGCCTTGAGGGTGAAAAAAACTGGTCCAGCTGGGCTTTGCAGCCGGGTTTGTCTTTGAAACTCACTGACCATGCGGGTGTCGGGTGTCTGGCCTTGACCAGCCCAGAGGGGCAATTGGCGGTTTGGCGCTTCACGCTGGGTCTGCAGGCCGCAGTCGCCCGCTGGGCCGCACAGTTTGAAAGTCAGTTGGCGCAGCAGCTGATGCCATCGGGCAGTCCATCGGAAGGCCGTCCCTTGCAGGCGGTGTTGTCCGGCTCGGTGTGCCCGGTTTGCCAGACCGTCATGAGTGATGAGGATGAAGACTGTCCGAGTTGTGGTCGGGAAGACCTGGCGCCGCCTTCGACCTGGACACTTTTCAAGCTTTGGCGTTTTGCGCGGCCTTATCAGCGCTCTTTGCTGGCAGGTTTCTCTCTCACATTGGCGGCCACGGCCGCCACTTTGGTACCGCCATACCTGACCATGCCGCTGATGGACGACATTCTGATTCCTTATCAGAACGGCAAAGAAATCGATCCCACGTTGGTGTCCATGTATTTGCTGGGCTTACTGGCTTCTGCTTTGCTGGCTTGGGGTCTGGGCTGGGCCAAAACCTACATATTGGCGCTGGTTTCCGAGCGCATTGGCGCTGACTTGCGCACCACGACTTATGAACATTTGCTCAAACTCTCTCTGGAGTACTTTGGCGGGCGGCGCACGGGTGACCTGATTGCCCGCATTGGCAGCGAGACCGACCGCATCAACGTGTTCTTGTCGCTGCACCTGCTCGACTTTGCCACCGATGTGCTGATGATCCTGATGACGGCGGTCATCTTGTTCACCATCAACCCGACTTTGGCGCTGGTCACCTTGTTGCCCTTGCCTTTCATCGCCTGGTTGATCCATGTGGTGCGCGAAAAACTGCGCACCGGCTTTGAAAAGATCGACCGCGTCTGGGCCGAAGTGACCAACGTGCTGACCGACACCATTCCCGGCATTCGGGTGGTCAAAGCGTTTGCGCAAGAAGACCGTGAGGCCCAACGCTTCAAGGACGCCAACAAACACAACCTGTTGGTCAATGACCGATTGAACCGGGTGTGGTCGCTGTTCTCGCCTACGGTCACCTTGATGACCGAGATCGGCCTCTTGGTGGTCTGGGGTTTTGGCATCTGGTTGGTCTCGGACGATCAGATCACCGTCGGTGTGTTGACCGCCTTTTTGGCCTACATCGGCCGCTTTTACAGCCGCCTTGATTCGATGAGCCGGATCGTCTCGAACACGCAAAAGGCCGCTTCGGGGGCCAAGCGTATTTTTGACATCCTGGACCATGTGTCCAGCGTGCCCGAGCCCGTGAATCCGGTGGCTTTGCCGCCCCAGGTGCAAGGCCGCATTACCGTGCGCGATGCGGGGTTCCGCTATGGCAACCGCGCGGTCATTCGCCAACTCAACCTCGATATCCAGCCCGGCCAGATGATTGGTTTGGTGGGCCACAGCGGTTCGGGCAAGAGCACCTTGGTCAACCTGATTTGCCGTTTTTACGACTTGACCGATGGCGCGATTGAGCTGGACGGCACCGACATTCGCCAGCTGAAAGTCGCCGACTACCGCCGTCAAATCGGCTTGGTGTTGCAAGAACCATTCTTGTTCTTTGGCACCATCGCCGACAACATTGCCTATGGCAAGCCCGAAGCCACCCGCGAAGAAATCGTCGCGGCGGCCCGTGCTGCACATGCCCACGAGTTCATCTTGCGCATGCCGCAGGGTTATGACTCGCTGGTGGGTGAACGCGGTCAGGGTTTGTCAGGCGGCGAGCGCCAACGCATTTCGATTGCCCGCGCCTTGCTCATCAACCCGCGTATTTTGATTTTGGACGAGGCCACCTCCGCCGTGGACACCGAGACCGAAAAAGAGATTCAAAAAGCGCTGGACAACTTGGTGCGTGGTCGCACGACCATCGCCATTGCCCACCGCTTGTCGACCTTGCGCAAGGCCGACCGTCTGGTGGTGATGGACAAAGGCGTGGTGGTCGAAGAGGGCACGCACGATGTGTTGATCGAGGCCCAAGGCGCTTATTGGCGTCTGTACGAAGCCCAGCAGCGCCAGGCCGAAACCGAAGCGGTTTTGGGCGGGAGCCTTGAAGCTGCAGAACAAAAGGTGAGCGCATGAGCCCGTTTGACTTGCAACGCGATGCGTTTGGCCGCTGGGTGTTGACGATGCCCGACGGCACGCGGTATGTGCCTGTGACGGCTTTGCGTGCCTATCCCGTGTCGGCCCCTGACGCGGGCGTGGCGCTGATGGACGCGGACGGGCGCGAGATCGTCTGGATCGATGAGCTGGCGCAACTCGAAGCGCCACTGCGGGCCAGCGTGGTGCAAGCCCTGAACGAACGCGAGTTTTTGCCCGAAATTTTGCAGTTGACCGATGTCAGCAGCTTTGCCACACCCAGCACCTGGTCGGTGGTGACTGACCGAGGTGTCACGCAATTTTTGCTCAAAGGCGAAGAAGATATCCGTCGCCTGACTGGCACGGTGCTGCTCATCAACGACGCCAATGGCGTGCAATTCATGATCCGCGACCTGGCGGCCATGGACAAGCACTCGCGCAAACTGCTCGACCGCTTTTTGTAGGTCGGGCGTCGGCGCCGACCATGACAGCTTCTGCCGAGAAGCTGCAGCTTGTCCTGGACCTTGAAGTGCCTGTGCAGAGCAGGGTAGATCAGAGCAAAGTTAATCTACCGTTTGGCTACAAAGGCCAGACCGAACCGTGCTCGGGCACCATGGCGCGCCACTTGATTTCATGTTCGATGCGTTGGCGCAGCATGTCGGACGCCTCGCGTTCACCGTGGACCACATACACCTGACCTGGCGCACTGGGCATTTTGTGCAGCCAACTCAAAAGTTGGTTCGCGTCGGCGTGGGCCGAGGCCGATTCGATCTGTGCGACTTCAGCACGCACCGCGATATCCTGCGCATGGATGCGCACGCTGGATTGCCCGTTGGCCAGCGCCGCGCCACGGGTGCCAGGGGCCTGATAGCCCGTCAGGATGACCAAGTTGCGGTGATCGCCCAAGTATTGCGCCAAGTGGTGCAAGACCCGCCCGCCCGTGGCCATGCCGCTGGCTGCCAAGATCACCATGGGCCCGTGTCGGCGTGCCAGCGATTTCGATTGTTCGGGCGTTTCCAGCATGGTGGCCGCATGGTCCATGTTGCGCACCTCTTGTGCGTTCAGTCGGTGCTCACCAGGGTGGCGTTCAAACAAAGCGGTGGTGTGGATGGCCATGGGGCTGTCCAGAAAAATCGGCAAACCTCGGGGTATTTCCCCTGCCGCCTTGAGCTGCGCGATGGTGTGCAGCACAGCTTGCGCCCGCCCTACCGCAAACACTGGCACCACGGCCACACCGCCACGAGCAGCCAGTTTTTTCAACAGAGGGCCGAGTTCTTCAAACAGTTTTTCTTTGGGGTGCTGGCGGTTGCCGTAGGTCGATTCGATCAAGACGGTGTCGGCCTGCGGCGGTGGCTCGGGCGGGTTCATCAAGGGGTCATCGGGGCGGCCCAGATCGCCTGAAAACAAAATGCGCCGACCGCCCACATCCAACAACAAACTGGCGGCGCCCAAAATGTGACCGGCCGGCTGAAAGCGGGCCTTCCAGCCGCGGATGGGTTCGAACCACTGGCCCTGATGCTCTGCGTGCAATTGCTTGAGGCAATGGATGGCCTCTTGTTGGGTGTACAGCGGCAGGGCGGGCGCGTGTTTGGAAAAGCCGTGCCGGTTGGCAAAAAAAGCATCTTCTTCCTGAATGTGCCCGCTGTCAGGCAACAAGATGCTGGCCAAATCGCAAGTGGCTGAGGTGGCATGTACCCGGCCCCGAAAACCGTTTTTGACCAGCAAGGGCAGATACCCGCTGTGGTCGAGGTGTGCATGGGTCAGCACCACCGCATCGATGTGCGCGGGGTTGGCAGGCAGAGGGTTCCAGTTGCGCAAGCGCAGCTGTTTGTAACCCTGAAACAAGCCGCAATCGACCAGCAGCCGCTTCTGGTTGTGCTCAATCAGGTATTTGGAGCCGGTGACGGTGTCGGCCCCTCCAAGGAAGGTGATGGTGGCGCTCATGCTGGCATGCTGCGCTCAAAATATACAAGGGCGTTTGAGGCAAGTCATGTTGACGCTTGTTTTGCCAAACCGACGCACTGATAGTCATACCCGCGCACTAACTGTCATAGCGGCGTTCTAACTGTCATAGCGGCGCTCTAACTGTCATACCCGCGCATGCGGGTATCCATGGCGGCCGAAAGCATGGACCCCCGATCCAGTCGGGGGTGACCATTCACGTGTCATGCCCGCGCCCTATTTGTCATACCCGCGGATGCGGGTATCCATGCAATTCGAAGGCCTAGACCCCCGATCGCGTCGGGGGTGACAAAGGTAAGGCAGGTCGCAGGTGACAAGCGCAGCTCAACCGCCGAAAAAGCCTTTCAGCTTGTCGGTCCAGCTCTCGCCACTGGGCTGGTGTTTGCCGCCGCCTTTGGACAGCGACTCGTCAAATTCCTTGAGCAACTTGCGTTGGTGCTCGGTGAGCTTGACGGGGGTCTCCACTGTGATGTGGCAATACAAGTCGCCCGGGTAGCTGCCGCGCACGCCTTTGATGCCCTTGCCGCGCAGGCGGAACTGCTTGCCGGTCTGGGTGCCTTCGGGGATGTCGATGGCCGCTTTGCCGCCCAAAGTGGGCACATCGATTTCGCCGCCCAGGGCCGCTTTGGTGAAGCTGATGGGCACGGCGCAATGCAGGTCGTCGCCATCGCGCTCAAAAATAGAATGCTTCTTGAGGCGAATTTCGATGAACAGATCGCCTGGAGGCCCACCGTTGGTGCCCGGTTCGCCATTGCCCGCGCTGCGAATGCGCATGCCGTCGTCGATGCCCGCCGGGATTTTGACTTCCAGCGTCTTTTGTTTTTTGACCTTGCCTTGTCCGTGACAAGTGCCGCAGGGCTCGGGGATGATTTTTCCGGTCCCTCGGCATTGCGGGCAGGTTTGTTGCACGCTGAAAAAGCCCTGACGCATTTGCACTTGGCCTTGGCCATGGCAGGTCGAGCAGGTTTTGGCGCTGGTGCCTGGCTTGGCTCCGGTGCCGCTGCAGGTGTCGCAGGCGTCCCAGCTCGGGATGCGCAGTTGCGAGTCCTTGCCGTTGGCCGCTTCTTCGAGCGTGATTTCCATCGCGTAGCTCAGGTCTGCGCCACGGAAAACTTGACGGCCACCGCCGCGTCCGCCCCGGCCCTGGCCACCAAAAATGTCACCAAAGATGTCGCCAAAAGCGTCACCGAAACCACCGAAGCCTTCGGCACCACCGCGCATGTTGGGGTCGACGCCGGCGTGGCCGTGTTGGTCGTAGGCGGCACGCTTTTGCGCGTCCGACAGCATTTCGTAGGCTTCTTTGACTTCTTTGAATTTGGCCTCGGCTTCTTTGGCCTTGGCGTCTTCGCCCTGATTGCGGTCAGGGTGGTACTTCATCGCCAGCTTGCGATAAGCCTTTTTGATGTCTTCGTCCGAGGCGTTTTTGGCAACGCCCAGCACTTCGTAAAAATCTCGTTTTGTCGCCATGACTCTTGACCCTGGCCTTCAGGCCGTTTCATGCAAAAAGCGTCCCGAGCCATGCTCGGGACGCTGCAGCTTGTGGGTGGGAGGCCGCTCCTGCGGCCGAATGCATTCGCGAGCGGGGGCTCGCTCCCACAACATCACAGAGGGCGATCAGCCCTTTTTGACTTCCTTGACTTCAGCGTCCACGACGTTGTCGTCTTGTGGGGCTGCGGACTCTGCGGCACCTGCACCTGCAGCAGCTTGCTGGGCTTGCATGTCGGCATAGACCTTTTCGCCCAGCTTCTGGCTGGCCGTCATCAGGGCTTCGGTTTTGGCTTCGATGGCGTCTTTGTCTTCGCCCTTCAAAACTTCTTCCAATTCCTTGGTTGCCGCTTCGATGGCTTCTTTTTCAGCTGCTTCGATCTTGTCGCCGTGCTCGGCCAGGCTCTTCTTGACGCTGTGGGCAGCGGCTTCGCCTGCGTTGCGCGCTTGCACCAGTGCCAGTTTTTTCTTGTCTTCTTCGGCGTTCAGCTCGGCGTCTTTCACCATTTGCTGAATTTCGGCTTCGGACAAACCGGAGTTGGCCTTGATCGTGATCTTGTTCTCTTTGCCGGTGCCTTTGTCTTTGGCGCCCACATGCAAGATGCCGTTGGCGTCAATGTCAAAAGACACTTCAATTTGGGGCGTGCCGCGCGATGCTGGCGGAATGCCTTCGAGGTTGAACTCGCCCAGCGCTTTGTTGCCGCTGGCGATTTCGCGCTCACCCTGGAACACCTTGATCGTCACTGCAGGCTGATTGTCTTCAGCGGTCGAGAAAGTTTGTGCAAACTTGGTCGGAATGGTGGTGTTCTTGGTGATCATCTTGGTCATGACGCCGCCCATGGTCTCGATGCCCAAAGACAAAGGGGTCACGTCGAGCAGCAACACGTCGGTGCGGTCACCCGACAAGACCTGGCCCTGAATCGCAGCGCCCACGGCCACGGCTTCGTCGGGGTTCACGTCTTTGCGTGGCTCTTTGCCAAAGAATTCTTTGACCTTTTCTTGCACCTTGGGCATGCGTGACATGCCGCCGACCAAGATGATGTCGTCGATGTCACCGACAGCCACGCCAGCGTCTTTGATGGCCATGCGGCAAGGGGCAATGGTGCGCTCGATCAGCTCTTCGACCAACTGCTCCAGCTTGGCGCGGGTCAGTTTGACGTTCAGGTGCTTGGGGCCTGTGGCGTCTGCGGTGATGTAAGGCAGGTTGACATCGGTGGAGGCCGAGCTGGACAGCTCAATCTTGGCTTTTTCAGCGGCTTCTTTCAGGCGCTGCAAGGCCAACACGTCTTTGGCCAGATCAACACCGGATTCTTTCTTGAACTCGGTGATGATGAAGTCGATGATGCGCTGGTCGAAGTCTTCGCCGCCCAGGAAAGTGTCGCCGTTGGTGGACAACACTTCGAACTGCTTTTCGCCATCGACATCGGCGATTTCGATGATGGACACGTCAAACGTGCCGCCGCCCAAGTCATACACGGCGATCTTGCGGTCGCCCTTTTCGGTCTTGTCCAAACCAAAGGCCAAAGCAGCAGCCGTGGGCTCATTGATGATGCGCTTGACGTCCAGACCGGCAATGCGGCCGGCGTCTTTGGTGGCCTGACGCTGGCTGTCGTTGAAGTAGGCCGGCACGGTGATGACCGCTTCGGTGACCTTCTCACCGAGGAAGTCCTCGGCGGTCTTCTTCATCTTTTCCAGCACCTTGGCCGAGATTTCCTGCGGGGCCATCTTCTTGCCGTCGCTGGTCGACACCCAGGCGTCGCCATTGTCATGGGCCAGGATGCCGTACGGGACGTGCGCGATGTCCTTCTGCACTTCGGCGTCGGTGAACTTGCGGCCGATCAGGCGCTTCACCGCGTAGAAGGTGTTCTTCGGGTTGGTGACGGCCTGGCGCTTGGCCGAGGCGCCGACCAGGACTTCGCCGTCCTTGGTGTAGGCGACGATCGACGGGGTGGTGCGATCGCCTTCCGAATTCTCGATGACGCGGGCCTTGCCGCCGTCCATGATCGCCACGCACGAGTTGGTGGTGCCGAGGTCGATACCAATGATCTTGCCCATGGGGGAGACTCCTGAGG
>OFRD01000197.1_pt1 | contig 22417 bp, 18 predicted proteins | sample 1543041 | NCBI WGS metagenome assembly OFRD01 (sample SAMN07774234, study PRJEB24372) | wastewater metagenome | isolation source: Exp Tend CN 100WW | collected 2016-02
AAAAAAGAAGATAAAGCTTAAGCCCGATCTTCTTGTTGACCGTAGAACCACGTTGCTGCGATAAACAATGAAAAACCAAGCACTGAAACAACTGCTGTAATCATGTGTTTTTTACTCTAAATTTAATGAAATGATTATGTAAAAGTTTTATGACAAAATTATGACAACACTGTCATATTTCACATAATCAAAAACAATATTTTAACTTTCAAAAAGATATAGATAAAAAACACCATAAAAATGGTATCAATCTTCAGTTGAAATTGCCTATTAAACTTTCGCCCAAAAAGCAGTCAAAATACCCACAAAACTTGCTTTTTATCTTATAATTTAGCCCGCTAGCTAACAGCCCGCTCAAGAGATATTTGATATGACAACTATTATCAAGCAAGATGACTTGATCACATCAGTAAAAGATGCGCTTCAGTTCATTTCTTACTATCATCCACAAGACTTTATCCAAGCGATGAGCCGTGCTTATGATCGTGAAGAGAACAAAGCCGCAAAAGATGCTATTGCACAAATCTTAATTAACTCTCGTATGTGTGCAGAAGGTCATCGCCCGATCTGCCAAGATACAGGGATTGTTAACGTATTTCTTGAAGTGGGTTTAGACGTTAAATTTGATTTAACCATGAGCCTAGATGACGCAATTAACGAAGGTGTACGTCAGGGTTACCTAGAAAACTCGAACATTCTTCGTGCATCTGTTTTAGCCGATCCTGCTTTTGGTCGTAAAAATACCAAAGACAACACCCCTGCTGTGATTCACTACAAACTCGTACCGGGTAACAAAGTCGATATTACTGTTGCTGCCAAAGGTGGTGGTTCAGAAAATAAATCGAAATTGGCGATGTTGAATCCATCTGACTCTATCGTGGATTGGGTACTTAAAACTGTTCCGACGATGGGTGCAGGCTGGTGTCCACCGGGTATGTTGGGTATTGGTATTGGCGGTACTGCTGAAAAAGCCATGATGCTTGCCAAAGAAGCATTGATGGAAGAAATCAACATGGACGAATTGCTTCGTCGTGGCCCACAAAGCAAAATGGAAGAGCTTCGTATCGAGATCTTCGAAAAAGTAAATGCTTTGGGGATTGGTGCACAAGGTCTTGGCGGTTTAACCACTGTTCTTGATATTAAGATTAAAGATTATCCTTGCCATGCTGCGGGCAAACCAGTCGGCATGATTCCGAACTGTGCTGCAACGCGTCATGCACACTTCCAGTTAGATGGTTCAGGTATTGCACATATTCAAGCACCTAAACTAGATGACTACCCTGCTGTGACTTGGGATTCTTCAACTTCTAAACGTGTTGATCTAGACAATATCACTCAAGAAGAAATGAATTCTTGGCAGCCGGGCGATACTTTATTGCTTAACGGTACAATCTATACTGGTCGTGACGCTGCACATAAACGTATGTGTGAAATGTTAGATAACGGTGAAGAGCTTCCTGTTGATCTTAAAGGTAAATTCATTTACTACGTAGGTCCAGTCGATCCGATTGGCGATGAAGTGGTTGGTCCTGCTGGTCCAACAACTGCAACACGTATGGACAAATTTACCCGTCAAGTTTTAGAAGCAACGGGCTTGTACGGCATGATTGGTAAAGCAGACCGTGGTCCAACGGCTATTGAAGCGATTAAAGACAACAAAGCAACTTACCTAATGGCTGTAGGTGGTGCTGCGTACTTAGTTTCTAAAGCGGTACGTCAAGCTGAAGTTGTTGCTTTTGCTGACTTGGGTATGGAAGCAATCTACAAATTTGTGGTTGAAGATATGCCTGTATCTGTTGCGGTTGACGTGAATGGTACGTCTATCCATGCCACTGCACCAAAAATCTGGCAAGCAAAAATTGGTAAAATCCCTGTGGTAGATGCTGCTGCAGGCTAAGCAATAAGTTTTACTTTTTTTCAGCACCCTTAACATGCTAAAGTTATGTTAAGGGTGTTTTTTTGCCTAATTTTTACACTTTCCAATCAATAGAACTAAAATATGATGAAAAAATTCAATCAGCTACTTTGTAGCATCGCATTATGCAGTCTAAGTTTCAGCACCTTTGCTCAACCTGCCACAGAAGCATCAGTAGAAAAAGCCCTTAAACTGAGCGACATTAGCGGAACATTGGCACAATCACAACAAGACATGCGTCCAATCTATGACCAGCAAGCCGAAGAAGTGATTAGAAACATTTTTAAAATACAGCAGTTAAATCCAGAACAACAAAAAGCAGCCAAACAAATTGCAGATGTTACGGCTTCCTTTAGTCAAAAACTCATTTCCGATCCCAAATTTTTACAAATGCTTAAAAATGTATATATGCAAACCTTCACAGAAGAAGAAGTTTTGGCGAACATCCAATTTTTAGAAACCCCAATTGGACAGTCTATTAATAAAAAAAGTAGCAAAATGATGGCTGAAATCATGCGTAACAGTATCGAAATGTCTACAGCAATGATGCAAGACCCTACAACGCAAAAAGAAATGAATCAACGCGTTGAAAAAATTCTAAAGCCTTTGTTTAAACAAAACGAGCAATCAAAATAACCCCATCACCATGTTGTGGGGTTCCAAATTTTAAAAGGTTGTGTCAGCTGAACATCGGAATTCGGATCATATTTTGCCGGTTTAAGTTTTTGCGCTTTTTTGCGCACTTTTCCGGTATTTTGATCATTTGCGACAAAATTAAAACTTTCAGATTTCCACTGGGTAAATGCAATTTCATTTAAGCCTGTTTTTTCAGGCACAATCATTAAAGGGCCTGAAACTTCACGACGCGTACTGAGGTTTTCCTCATCGTATTTAATAAAATAAGTTTGTCCCGCATCTACAGTAAAATCTAAATATTTCGGCTTTTGAAAATGTTGCACTCCCAGCGGACGGCTGGTCGATAGACGATAAGTCCCCGCAGGTAACTCAACCCAGTAATAATGATTATTTAACAAACTGGGAATGCGTTCACTATTCATAAAAAGACTGGAGGCGACTATTTCTTGACGGTTCCATTTGCTATCAGGACGGTACATATACACGATTGCAGCCTGATCATTTTGTGCATGTACAGGATGGAAGCGCTGTCCGGGTGTTTGATTGACCCAACCACCGATGGTAAACATACCAAAACGGTATTGCTCCAACATACCCGGTTCATGTTCAGTATTCACAGGTTTTAAAGTTGATGTTGCTTGAGTATGTTCAATAGCAGATTTACCATGACATCCCAATAAAATAAAGCTTGCACAAATGGCAATACAGACTTCACGCATGATTTTCCCTCACCGCGTATTTTTTATTTTTGTACGAATTAAGCAATTAATTTTTCGATAAATTGATTGTCTTTAGGCATCCACGCCTAGCAGTTGAGATTAACACTCGATATTATTTTTGGAAATAAAAAACGTGCGAAAACTCAAGTTTTCCGCACGTTTCAGACGAATAGCGAATTAAGCAGATTTAGAGTTAATCACCTTTAAATCTACTTTAGGCGCAGCTTCAGTCTCTGTTTTTGGCTGACGTTCTGATTTTAATTCTGGTTTTTCTCCAGCATTAATCACCGCATCATTCACCACCACAGTACCTACATCGGTACGGCTTGGTAAATCATACATGGTTTCAAGTAAAGAATTTTCCAGAATTGAACGCAGACCGCGTGCACCTGTATTACGTTCTAATGCTTTTTTCGCAACAGCACGTAATGCCGAATCTTCAAATACCAAATCAACATTTTCCATACCGAATAAATATTGGTATTGGCGTGTTAAAGCATTTTTAGGTTCAGTTAGAATCTGCATGAGTGCTTCTTCATCTAACTCTTCCAATGTTGCAATCACAGGTAGACGACCAATGAATTCTGGAATCAAACCAAATTTCACCAAGTCATTGGCTTCCACTTGACGGAATAAATCAGACAATTTTTTAGTTTCGTCTTTTTTCTTCACATCGGCAGTGAAACCAATACCGCCTTTTTCCTGACGTTGCTGCACAATTTTCTCAAGACCAGAGAATGCACCACCACAAATAAACAGGATATTTGAAGTATCAATTTGAATGAACTCTTGTTGCGGATGCTTACGACCACCTTGAGGAGGAATTGAAGCCACCGTACCTTCGATCATTTTCAATAACGCTTGCTGCACACCTTCACCCGATACATCACGGGTAATTGATGGGTTCTCAGACTTACGGGTAATCTTGTCGATTTCATCGATATAGATAATGCCCTTTTGCGCTTTCTCTACATCATAATCTGCTTTTTGTAGAAGCTTTTGTACAATGTTTTCAACGTCTTCACCGACATAACCCGCTTCGGTTAAAGTCGTTGCATCGGCCATTGCAAAAGGAACATCTAAAAGACGCGCTAAAGTTTGTGCCAATAAAGTCTTACCTGAACCTGTTGGGCCTACAAGTAAAATATTACTTTTCGCAAGTTCTACAGCATCATCAGGTTTATGACCTGAATTGGTGACTTTTAAACGCTTGTAATGGTTATACACCGCAACTGACAATGTTTTTTTCGCGACATCTTGCCCAATCACATATTGATCGAGCGCAGCACGAATTTCATGTGGTTTAGGCAAAGGCTTAGTTGCCCAATCACTCGATTCAACTTGTTGACTGGTTTGAACTAAATCTAAGCATACGTCCACACACTCATTACAGATGTACGCGTCCTCACCTGCAATCAGTTTCCCGACTTCAGACTGCGTTTTACCGCAAAATGAACAATGCTTTTGTCCTTGAGGATGTTCGGACATATTCACTCCAATATTAAAATCTGAAAATTATGGACGTTTGCTTAACACTTCATCCACGAGACCGTATTCTTTCGCAGCCTGAGCTGTCATAAAGTTATCACGATCGGTATCTTGCGCTAAACGTTCATAGTCTTGACCACTATGTTCAGCCATTAAACGATTTAAACGTTCTTTAATGAATAGAATTTCACGTGCATGAATTTCAATATCTGATGCTTGACCACGGAAGCCACCGAGTGGTTGGTGAATCATCACACGTGCATTTTCTAAGCAATAACGTTTACCTTTTGCGCCTGCATTGAGCAAGAAAGCACCCATTGATGCTGCTTGCCCCATACAGTATGTCACCACATCAGGTTTAATAAACTGCATGGTGTCATAAATCGCCATACCCGCAGTTACAGACCCGCCTGGTGAGTTAATGTAAAGGTGTATATCTTTATCTGGGTTCTCTGCTTCTAAAAACAACATCTGAGCAACAATTAAATTTGCCATGTTGTCTTCAACTTCACCAGTCAAAAAGATGACGCGTTCACGTAAAAGACGTGAGAAAATATCAAAAGAACGCTCACCACGAGAGGATTGTTCTACGACCATTGGTACTAAAGCGTTATCAATTGTTGGAACATACATACGTTATTTATTCCTAAATTTTTGTTACTCAACTCATAATCACAATATGAGGGATAATTGCCGAAATTGCAAAATATTCCCAATTAAATAACAGATATTTTTTATATAAACATTGTGAATTCAGGCCATGTTTAATATAAACCAATACATAAAAAAAGGCGCATGATGCGCCTTTTTTTAGATTAACTAAGCTTAGCCTTGTTGACGAGCTTGTTGTTCTTTCAACAATTCTTCGTAGCTAACATCTGTATTAGTCACTTTAGCAGCAGCTAAAATATGATCAACGATTTGATCTTCTAATACAACAGCTTCGATTTGAGCGCGTTGTTGTTTGTCATTTTTGAAGTATTCAATCACTTCAGTTGGATCTTCATAAGAAGAAGCCATGTCATTGATATACGCTTCAACACGCGCTGGATCAACTTCAATTTTAGCATCAGCTAAAACTTTGCTGACCAATACGCCAAGTTTAACAGCTTTCTCAGCTTGTTCTTTGAACAAGTCATCTGGAAGCATGCTGCTGTCAAATGCTTGCGCACCTTGAGCACCAAACTGTTGCGTGAATTGTTGGATCATTTGTTGACGTTGACGGTCAATTTCTTGAGACAACATAGCAGCAGGAACTTCAACTTCGTTCGCAGCTACAAGTGCATCAAATGTTGCAGCTTTAACTTGGTTACGAAGACCGTTCATTACTTCACGTTCCATGTTTTTGCGAACGTCAGCTTTTAATTTTTCAACGCCTTCTTCTTCAGTTAAACCAAAGATTTTTAAGAATTCAGCATCAATTTCTGGAAGTTTTTGTTTTTCAACAAGTTTAACAGTAATTTTAAACTGTGCAGCTTTACCTGCAAGGTTTTCAGCTTGGTAGTCTTCAGGGAAAGTAACGTCAATTACTTTCTCTTCGCCTTTCTTCATACCAACGATACCGTCTTCGAAGCCAGGAATCATACGACCTGAACCTAAAACAAGTTTAAAGTCTTCAGCAGTACCGCCTTCAAATTTTTCACCGTCAACAGTACCTTCGAAATCAAAAGTTACTTGCATGTCTTTTTTAGCCATGCCTTTTGTTTCAGTCCAAGATGCACGTTGTTTTTGAAGATTTTCAATCATTTGGTCAACGTCTTTGTCGTTAACTTCAGATTTTTTACGTTCAATTTCCAAAGCGTCAAATGCGTTTACTTCAACTTCTGGATAAACTTCTACAGTTGCTTGATAAACAAGAGCGTCGTCTTTGTTTTCAACTTTATCAATGTTTGGCATACCAACAGCATTGATTTTTTCTTGCTGAATTGCTTCGAAAACTGTGTCACGAATAACATCGTTCACAACTTCTTGATAAATACCTGCGCCATATTCACGACGTACAACATTTAAAGGCACTTTACCTGGACGGAAGCCGTTGATCTTCGCAGTTTTGGCAGTGCGTTTTAAACGAGCTTCAAATTGCTCGTTCACACGGCTCGTCGGTACAGATACATTTAAACGACGGGCAACGCCCGAAACCGCTTCAGAAGTTACTTGCATGGCTTCCTCGATATAGAAATAGTAATTGCAATTTTGAAAGTGCCACATTATATGACAACATTGCAAGATATACAAAGTAGGATAATTTAACCACTATTTTTACCTTTTCCCTCGATAAAATCTACGTTTTATGTAAACAAAACCTCCTTCTTTATCCATGAGTGGCACTTTTGTATATTTTTTATTGCAAATGATAAACTTTATCATTACTATTAAGCTGTTTGTTTTTTATCTTATTTATTTTCAATTATTTATCTCGTCCATCTTTGGAATTCTATTTTATGAGTAAGTTCAACCTTCGTCCGCTTAGCATCGCTATTCTAGGAATTACCTCCACTTCTGTTTTTGCAAATACTGAAACAGATTCTTCTTCCAAACATCAGCTTGCGACCATTGTGGTGTCCGCGGCAGGTTATGAACAAGACATTAAAAATGCGCCTGCTTCTATCACGGTGATTACAGCAGAAGATTTAAAAAATAAATGAATTAATTCGATTGCCGATGCTTTAGTGGATGTAGAAGGCGTTGATATTAGCCCTACTGTTGGAAAAACAGGTGGTTTAAACATTCGTATTCGGGGGATGGATTCAGAATACACCTTAGTTTTAGTCGATGGACGTAGACAGAATAGTACTGGCGATATTTCGCCCAATGGATTTGGAGAATCCAATAATAGTTTTATTCCACCCATATCAGCAATTGAACGAATTGAAGTGATTCGTGGCCCTGCATCTACGCTTTATGGTTCAGATGCAATGGGTGGCGTAGTCAATATTATTACTAAAAAAGTTTCACCAGTATGGACAGGCGCTGTCACCTTAGAAGGCACAGTACTTCCGAATAGTTCTGATTTCGGCAATCAACGCGCTGTAGATGCTTTCGTATCTGGCCCTCTTGTTAAAGATTTACTCGGTATTCAACTTCGTGCACGAAAGGCTGAACGTGATCAATCAAATGTTGGATATTTGGATGAAAGTGATCAAGATGTAGAATTAAATATGGGGCAAAACCCAACTAAATCGGATTTAGAAACCATTGGTGTGCGCTTAACCCTAACACCTACAGATGATCATGATTTATCTGTTGAATATGAACAAACAGAGCAATGGTACGATAACAGTAAGGGACAATTAGGAACCTTAGGTGCGAATGGTGGATATGATGAAGCAAAAGAATTTAATCGAGATAAAGTTATTTTAGCGCATACATGGCGCAACAAAGTTGGAACACTTGAATCGAGTATCAGCAACACTCAAACAGAAACGATTGGACGTTTAATTCCTTCTCGTGCACAAGGTGGTTCGACTGTTGTGACACCTCGTCTTTTAGAAAGTGAAGATACAACCATTGATAGTAAATTTACGACCCAAGCCATCCAAGGTCACAATATAACTTTTGGTGGACAATGGTGGGAAGCAAGTATTAAAGATGGTTTACGTGCAAACAAAGAAGTCTCTTTTGAACAAATTGGTTTATTTGCTGAAGATACATGGGCATTGACAGATCAATTGGCTTTAACACTGGGTTTACGTTATGACAACCATGATACTTTTGGTGATTTCTGGACACCACGAGCTTATTTAGTGTGGAATGCCAATGATAATTGGACATTGAAAGGCGGTTATAGCGAAGGCTATAAAGCACCTCGTTTAGAACGCTTAACCAATGGTATTTATAACGTTGGTGGTCAAGGTCGAATTCCTCTTTTTGGCAGTTCTAATTTAAAGCCAGAAACCAGTAAAAATTTAGAGTTCGGGACTTATTTTAATAACACTTCCAACTTTGATGCCAACATTACTGCGTTCTATAGTCAGATTGAAGATAAAATCATGACAGGTTCAGCTGAGATGACCTGTGATGCAGCAATACCAGCAAGTAAAACTGAGTGTGAAAAGCTTATGGCGAGCGTTGGTACGCCTTGGCAAATGCAACCTGGTGATACAAATCAAAATGGTGCTAATCGAGGCTGGAGCGTCAGCCGTCCAATCAATGCTGAAAAAGCTGACATCTATGGTATTGAAACGGGGTTCAATTGGGAATTCGCTCCTAGTTGGAAACTAGGGATGAATTACACTTGGACAGAAACTGAAATCAAAGATGCGGCTCTAGGAAATCCATCCCTAACTGATACGCCTGAACACATATTGAATGCCTCACTCAAATGGCAAGCCGATGACAATATTCAACTCTGGGCGCGTGGTGAATATCGTAGTGAAAGAACACGTTATTTAAAATCATATGAAAGCATGACAGCTATAGAAAAGAGCGTTGACAACACTTTAGGTGACTTTAAATCCTATGGTTTATTTCATGTTGGATCTAATTTTAATGTAAATGACAATTGGGATGTAGGTGTAGCTTTATATAATGTCTTTGACAAAGACTTTAATGACTATGAAAAAGTAGGAACTGGCTACTACAATCGTTATAGCAACACCCAAGAAGGCCGTCGCGTTCAGTTAAGCACCACCTTCAAATTTTAATATTTAAAATCCCCATAAAAAACCCTGCTTATGCAGGGTTTTCCTATATAACAACACAATCAAACACTTAATTACAATTTGTTACATTGTTTCATCTAATATTCCGTTTTATTTTATGTTGAGAATCGTCAATTCCAATCTCTATCAATAGTGATAAAAAATAAGAATCATTATTATTCTCATACATTTTCACAGTACACATTTTGAGTTAGAAATGGCCTTCATTAAAACACGCAAAAAATTCGTATCTTCTGCGATTGTGTCATCACTTTCAGTTATCGCTGGTAATGCAATTGCACAAGATCAAGTTGCTCAACTTGATACTATTCACACTCAGGCAAAAACAGAACAAAGTCTAAAAGTAGATCAATCTGCGAATTCTAAATTTGTAGCTCCCCTTCTTAATACTCCTAAATCAGTTTCTGTCATTTCTAAACAGTTGATTGAAGATACTCAAGTAACGACTTTAAGCGATGCGTTACGTACAGTACCGGGTATTACTCTAGGCGCAGGTGAAGGTGGTAACCCAAATGGTGACCGTCCATTTATTCGTGGTTATAACTCTGAAAGCTCAATGTATGTAGACGGCGTACGTAACTCGGCGTCTCAAAACCGTGAAATGTTTGCTATTGAGCAAGTTGAAATTACCAAAGGTTCTGCATCTGCTATAGGCGGTGCGGGAACAACTGGCGGTAGTATCAACATGATTTCTAAAGTGGCTAAAAAAGGTGACTTTTTAGAAGGTTCAGTTGGTGCAGGAACAGATGATTACCAACGTATCACTTTAGATGGCAACAAAGATTTTGGTAATGGCATTGCGGCACGTGTTGCTGTAATGGGACACCACAACGACAAAGCCGGTCAAGCGGATGGTGCTGAATATGCACGTGCAGGTATTGCCCCAAGCATCACTTTTGGTTTAGATAGTGATACGCGTGCAACTTTAAGTTACTATTACTTAAAAGCTGATGATACACCTGATTCTGGCATTCCATATAACAACCCATTTGCAGCTACTAATGCAAAAGCAGGTTTAAATGGTAATGGTAAACCGATTGATGTTAAACAAGGTATGTATTACGGCTGGAAAGATCGTGATTTCCAAAAACAAGAAAATCAATCAGGAACCATCAAGCTTGAGCATGATCTTACTGATGATTTAACCATTACCAATACCGCTGTTTATAATAAATCTAAAAATGACTACCTTTGGACAAACCCTGATGATTCAAAAGGTAACTTTTATGATGCTACAGGGGCTTTAACAGGAAATGTTTGGGCGCGTACGAACTCACGTGTAGCCGATACAGATACCTTTACAGACCAACTGGCTTTAACTGGTAAATTTAATACAGGTCGCTTAAAGCACAGCTTTAACTTAGGTGCTGAGTACTCAGACCAAGAAACCGATCGTACACAATATATTATTGATGGTCTGACCTCTACAGGTACTGCCAATAGCGCATGTAATGCAGCTGCTATTGCTTCAGGCTGGTGTACTTCGGTCCAAAATCCTAATCGTGGTCAATGGACAGGCCGCATCAGTACCGAAGGTGCCGATCGTTATAACATTGAAAATGAAAACAAATCCGTTTATTTTCTAGACAGTATTGAATTTAGCCCACAATGGATTTTAGACTTAGGCCTTCGTTGGGATGACTACTCTGCTCAACAAACCATGACTTATGGCGCTCGTAATAGTGCTGTATTAGGCAACCCAACAGCAACCCCACCTGTACTACCAACCGCTAAAGCTGGCGATCAAGTAACGATTAAAAATGACTCTGATTTTGTCAACTACCAAGTCGGCTTAGTCTATAAACCAGTCGAAAATGGCTCAATCTATGCAAGTTATGCAACATCATCAAATCCAGTCGGTGTCGATGGTGGTGACGGTTCGGAAGGTATTACGGCTGCTATTCAGAACTTAAAACCTGAAGAAGTTAAAACTTATGAAATTGGCACAAAATGGGATGTGCTGAATGAGAAGTTGAATTTAACCGCTGCAATCTTCCGTACCGAAAAAACCAATACACGTGCAACAACTGATGAAGGCACGACCAAAAATATCGGTGAGACACGTGTTGATGGTATCGAACTTGGCGTGAACGGTAACATCACTGAAAAATGGGCTGTATCTGCGGGTTATACTTATTTAGACAGTGAATTGGTTGATGCAGGATTTGTAAATACTGCTGCTACAGGTCAACCTGCGATATATGCTTCTAATCCAGTTAATGGTAATCAAGTTCAAAATGTTGCTAAGAACAGCGCAACACTTTGGACAACTTACCAAGTATTACCGCAATTAACTTTAGGTGCGGGTGCTATTGCTATGGATAAAGTCTATGGTGATGCTGCAAATACCAAATACGTGCCGGGTTACGTACGTTACGACGCAATGGCGCGTTATAACGTGAACAAAAATGTTGATTTACAATTAAATGTAAACAACTTATCTGATGAACGTTACTTCACTAAAGCTTATGCATCTCACTATGCAACAGAAGCTGAAGGTCGTAGTGCTGTATTATCGTTGAACTTTAAATACTAAAATCTAATCAAATAATCCCATAAATACTTTATGGGATTTGATTTAAAATAGCCTCATCATGAGGCTATTTTTATAGCCAAAGAATTCATTTTTCTAAAGGTGTATTACCGTGATTCATCATATTCCAAACGTACTCAGTAAAGAACAAGTGCAATATTTTCGTGATGAAATGGCAAAAATTGAATGGGTCAATGGCAAAGTCACTGCTGGAACACTTTCTGCCACGGTGAAACAAAATCAACAACTACCCGAAGATCTTCCACTGACCCACCACTTAAGTACGATTATTTTAGAATCTTTAGGTCAACATCCACTTTTTTTATCTGCGGCTATTCCTTTAGACATTATTCCCCCACTGTTTAACCGTTATGAAAACAATGAAGCATTTGGTTTTCATGTCGACAATTCAATTCGTCGTATTCGAGGAACCAACGAGCGTCTACGTACAGACTTATCCTGTACTGTTTTTTTAACTGAACCAGAAGAATATGAAGGTGGTGACTTAGTGGTTGAAGACACTTATGGCTACCATGAAGTTAAGCTTCCTGCGGGCGATATGATTCTTTACCCATCGACCAGTTTGCACGAAGTCACCCCTGTAACATCAGGTTGCCGTATTGCTTCATTTTTTTGGGTACAAAGCATGATTCGTGATGATGCTGAACGCCATATGTTATTTAATTTAGACCAATCTATTCAAAGCCTACGTATGCAGCTGGGTGATCAACACGAGGAAGTGGTCAAACTCACCAATCTGTATCACAACCTGATGCGAAAATGGGCAGAACTTTAAGAAAAAATGATTTAACACATCCAATTCTGGAGATTATTTTCATTAACTCCAGAATATTTAAATCCTTTTCATAAACTTAATAAGATATTGGTTTTTATATATTTTACCATTCGATTTATTTCTATATAAAATTTAGTTCACCTTTCACCTATCACGATTGTTTTCTTAAATCGCCAAGTCTCATTTAAACATTATTTCCATCATCAAATCGTTCTATTTCAAAGAAATAACATTGTTAATGATAACTATTATCACTAGAATTCGCATCAATTGTTACTCGCTATAACAATACCTCCATATTTACTGCTATTTTGCATCATTTCAAAAGTTGCAGGCAGTAAGGAAATTCTGTCATATACGATATTAGGGATTACCCACAATGGCACAGATTAAAAGCCGTAAACACAATAGAACAGCTCCATTGGTTGCTTTAGCTGCATCTCTCCCCCTCATGACCCATGCGGCAACACCTGCTAAAGATGAGACAACGGTTCTACCAAAAATTACAGTTCAATCTGAAGTCGAAAATAAATATAAAGCAAATGCCGTCAGTTCACCGAAATATACTCAACCACTGGTCGATACACCGCAAACAATCTCAGTCATCAAAAAAGAATTATTAAAAGAACAAGGGGCAACCTCTTTAACAGAAGCATTGCGTAATACACCGGGGATTACTTTGCAACTGGGTGAAAACGGCAATACCAGCGCGGGAGATTCTTTCCAGATGCGTGGTTTCGATACTAAAAACTCGATTTATCTAGATGGTATCCGTGACATTGGTGCAATTAGTCGTGATATCTATAATCTAGAACAAATTGAAGTGGTTAAAGGCCCTTCTGGTGCAGAAGCTGGTCGTGGTGGTGCGGGTGGATATATCAATTTAGTCAGTAAGCTTCCTCATTTAGAAAATAGTCAGGAAGTCTCTGCAACGTATAATACTGCTAAACATTCACGCCTCACTGCAGATATTAACCAAGCACTTTCTACAGGAACAGCGATTCGTTTAAACGTAATGGGTCAGGAAGGTGGTATAGATGGCCGTGATTATGTCGAAAATAACAGCTATGCCATTGCCCCTTCGATTGCATTCGGTTTAGACAGCGATACACGTTTTTACTTGTATTCGCAGCATGTTCGCCAACGTAATATTCCTGATGGTGGTATTCCAACCATCGGCATGAAAGGCTTTTATTACAATAATACCGATGCAAAACTAACGCAGGCACAGCGTGACATCATTAATGCAGCAGTCAATGCTGCAGAACCTGTAGATCGCGAAACTTTTTACGGTAATATTAATGATCATGAAGATGTTGATGCTGACATGTTCACAGCAAAAATTGAAAGTGATCTGAACGAAAATATCAAACTCACCAACATTTCTAGATTTGGCAAAACTGAAATGGATCGCGTATTAACAGGTGTTAATGGTTTGGTGATCAGCAATCTTGCGACCCCTAAAGATCCAAATTCATGGTCTGTAGTGCGCACGCGTCAAGGGGTTGATCAAGAAAATAAAATTCTCACCAACCAAACTACGCTCAACATCAAGGCTAAAACTGGTTTTGTTGAACACGATCTTGTCGCTGGTTTAGAGCTGTTACGAGAGGAGCAGTTTAATAATACCTTAAATGTACAAACTCCCGGACAGGCAGCACCAACAATTCCATCAGCAAATTTGTACTCTCCCGATCCTTATCAAATTTTGCCAGACCTCGTTTATACTGGGGCTTATGCGAATGGAAAAACTGATACTGCAGCAGCCTATTTATTTGACACACTTAAGTTTGGCGAGCGTTTCCAACTGAATGGCGGCGTGCGCGTTGATTATTATGATACTGAAGCAGATGCATTAACTGTTGCAACCGATGCTACAACTTTAGCCGTGACTAAAACGCCAAGCAATTTGAGCACGCATGGTACGTTAGTCAGCTGGAAACTCGGTGGTGTATTTAAACCAACAACAGCAAGTAGTGTTTATGCCTCTTATGCAAAATCACTAACACCGCCAGGAACTGGGTTCGTATTAAACAGTGCTTCAAACTCTACAACCAACGTAACCAATAATCCATCAACCAAACCGCAAGAAACCCATCATTACGAAATTGGCACGAAATGGACATTCAATGAAGATAAACTTATCTTAACTGCGGCGGCCTATCATACTGAAAATGAGAATCAAATTACGCAAGACCCGATTACCTTACAATATATTCCAGAAGGGAAAACCACAGTTAAAGGTTTAGAACTTGGTGCAGTAGGACAAATTACCCGTGCATGGAATGTATCAGCAGGTGTTGCTCTTATGGATAGCGAACAAGAAAATCAGCAGACTTATAATGCAACCACTAAAGTTTGGACCGAAAACAATGCAGTACGCTGGTCTCCAGACTGGACCGCAACGCTATGGACGACTTATAGTGTTGCTGGATTTAGAGCGGGCCTAGGTGCACGTTATGTTGATGAACAAAAACGCTCAATTACTCCTGGTTCAACTGCAACAACAACCATGCCTGCCATTCCAAGCTATATGGTCTTTGATGCATTGTTAGGCTATACCTTAAATGATAAAGCATCATTAAACCTCAATATCTACAACCTTGCAGATAAAAAATACATTAGTACGCTAAATAATAGTGGTGCACGTTTAGTGATGGGGCAACCACGTTCGGCAGCACTGACCTTTAATTATAAATTTTAAGCCACTTAAAGCTTAATTAAGCTAAAAAAATTGAGTATAAATGTAGTGTGTTATGCGTAATGCACTACATTTTTATTTTTGAGTTCAACCCATTTAAGGAAGGTTGATAAGCCTAATGATGTTACATATTCCTGAAGTTTTGACCAAACAACAAGTGACTGAATTACGTCAGCAATTAGATGCCAGTCAGGCATGGGTTCATGGACAACACAGTGCGGGTATTCAGGCTCAAAAAATTAAACATAATCTACAAATTGATGTGAACAGCATCATTTATCAATCCCTTTCCCCAAAAATATTGCATGCTATACAGCAGCACCCTCTGGTCAAATCAGCAGCATTACCAAAACATATTCTCGCGCCCTTATTTAATTGTTATCAACATGATGGTAGTTATGGCAACCATGTCGATAGCGCGGTGCAATATTCAACAGCAACAGGACAAGCCATTCGGACTGATGTCTCCATCACCCTATTTTTATCTGAACCCGATGAATATGAAGGCGGTGAACTGGTGGTTGAAGATCATTATGGCAGCCATGAAGTTAAATTGGATGCAGGTGATGCCATTCTCTACCCTGCGACCAGTTTACATCGGGTTGAAGCAGTTACTGCGGGCAAACGGGTTGCTGCATTTACATGGTTACAAAGCATGGTGAAAGATGACTGGCAGCGTAGCATGTTGTTTGACCTTGATATGACCATTATGAAACTACGCCAACAGGTCGGTGATTCAGAAGAAATCATCCATTTGACCAGTCATTATCATAATTTATTACGCCAATGGGGCGACCTATGAACGCTTTTACACCCCTCGCGCCTTTAAAACAAATTCCAGCTTATTTACAAACCATTGCAGACTACGAAAAACAAGCCCAGCAGCATCTTCCAACTATGGTCTGGCACTACTTACAAGGCGGATCGATGGATGAATTGAGTGTGCAAGACAATCTTGATCAATTTAAAACAATACAACTCATTCCAAGGCATTTAAATGACCTAACCCAAGGTCATACAGCCTGTGAAATTTTGGGGCAAAAGTTCCCTCATCCTATTTTTTTAGCCCCGATTGGACATCAGCAACAATTTCATCCTGAAGCAGAACTTGCTACGGCTTTGGCTGCTGAAGTACTTGAAAGCAATCTTATTTTAAGTAATTTTAGCAATACCGATATGCGTAGTCTAAAGATAGACAATCCATACAAATGGTTTCAGTTATATTGGCAAGGTGATCGTGAAAAATCACTGACATTGGTCAAACTGGCAGAACAACAAAATTTTAAAGCCCTCGTCATTACCGTTGATTCACCGCATACAGGCATTCGGGATCGTGAACGACGGGTGTTTTTTCAGTTACCTGAAGGTATGCAGCATCCACATACCCCGACGCATATTCCATTGCCTGAAATAGATGAAAATCAGCATCCTGTATTTAACGGCTTAATGCAGATTGCACCAAAATGGAAGGATATTGAATGGATCATTGCACACACCTCCTTACCCGTGATTTTAAAAGGCATTGTCCATCCTCAAGATGCCAAACTTGCGCTGCAATACGGTGTGCAAGGACTGATTATTTCTAATCATGGCGGCCGAGTCTTAGATACGTGTATTTCCCCGCTCACTGCTTTGAAACTGATCAAGAAAGTCGTCCCTACAGACTTCCCTTTAATTTTAGATGGTGGTATTCGTCGTGGTTCGGATGTGTTTAAAGCGATTGCTTTGGGTGCGACAGCCGTGTGCATTGGTCGTCCTTATATTTATGGATTGGCAACCGCAGGCGCTTTAGGCGTGGCGCATGTGCTTAAAATTTTAAAGGAAGAATTTGAGATTACCATGGCTTTAATGGGAACAGCCACCGTCAATAACATTAATCAAGAACATATTTTGCATAAATAAAACTTTTAAAGGAATTTTTTTTCTTAATCCAATCATACACTGCAAAATAAGGAAATTATTTCCAAGCACTCTATTTTAGAATTAGGGTCAAGTTAATCCATTTACAAGATAAGCGTATTTAAGCTTATAAGGTGTTTAATCCACCGTATAAGACTTATGCTACTTTAGGTGAAAATTCTCCGAAAATTACTTGTAAATCGATACAATAGACACCATCTATATAAGTAGTAAGCAGTTGCCTTTACCCAAGATACGAGCAACCTATGCTGCACAAGGAGTTACCTCATGATGTTAGCTGATCCAAGTAAAAAATATCGTCGCATGTATCAACGTGTAGACTTGCCAGATCGTCAATGGCCGAATAAAGAAATTAATCAAGCGCCTATTTGGATGAGCACAGACCTTCGTGACGGTAACCAAGCAATTTTTGAACCGATGGATATGGAACAAAAATTCAAAATGTTCCAAATGTTGGTAAAAATTGGCTTTAAACATATTGAAATTGGTTTCCCCTCTGCATCACAAATTGACTTTGACTTCACCCGTAAATTGATTGAAGAAGATCATATTCCAGATGACGTTTATATTGAAGTTTTGGTTCAAGCCCGTGATCATTTAATTGAGCGTACTTTTGAATCTTTAGTTGGTGCAAAACGTGCCATCGTACATATTTACAATTCAAACTCACCGACGTTCCGTGAAAAAGTCTTGAATGTTGATGTTGCTGGCGCTAAAAAATTAGCCATGAATGCGGCGACAAAAGTCAAAGAATATGCAGCACAATATCCAAATACAGACTGGATTTTCCAATACAGCCCTGAATGTTTTACTGCAACTGAATTAGACGTCGCGAAAGATGTCTGTGATGCAGTCACTGAAATTTGGGAAGCATCTCCAGAGAATAAAGTCATCTTAAACTTGCCTGCAACGGTTGAAGTTTCAGGCCCGCACGTCTATGCCGACCAAATTGAATGGATGCACCGCAACATTCAACGTCGTGATGGTGTGATCATTTCTGTGCATTGTCATAACGACCGTGGCTGTGGTATTGCAGCTTCTGAATTGGCCATTATGGCAGGTGCAGACCGTGTCGAAGGTTGTGTGTTTGGTAATGGTGAACGTACGGGTAATGTCGACGTAGCCGCAATTGCTTTAAATATGTATACCCAAGGTGTTGCACCTAACTTAGATTTCTCTAATATTAACGAAATCATTGCCACCATTGAAGAATGTACTGGCTTGCCTGTGCATCCACGTCATCCATACGCTGGCGACTTGGTGTTCACTGCATTCTCTGGTTCACATCAAGATGCCATCAAAAAAGGCTTTGAATTCCAAAAGAACCAAGACATGTGGGATATGCCTTACTTGCCAATCGACCCTAAAGATTTAGGTCGTGACTATGACGCGGTGATTCGTGTCAATTCACAGTCAGGTAAAGGTGGAATCGCTTACTTGTTAGAATCTAGTTACAACGTGGTGTTGCCACGTCGTTTACAAATTGAATTCTCGCAAGCGGTGCAACAAGTCACTGATGAACAAGCCAAAGAAGTCACCGCACAAGATATTTGGGCATTGTTCAAAGAAAATTATGTTGCTGCCAAAGATGCACATTATTCAGTAAAAAACTATCGCTTGTCAGATGAAAATGGCTGTCAAGTGATTGAACTTGATGTTGATGTGAATGGTGAAGCGCAACAATTGCGCGGTGAAGGCAATGGTCCAATTTCTGCAATTTTGAATGCACTTCAATTGCCGATTGATGTTTTAAGTTATGAAGAGCGTAGCATCAGTTCTGGCGCACATGCCAAAGCTTTGGCCTTGATCGAACTTCAAATCAAAGGCACGGGTAAATCTGCATTTGGTGCTGGGGTGCATGACAACATCGTGACCTCTTCAATCGAAGCGATTATTGCCTGTACCAACCGCTTGATTGAACAAGGTGTACTTAACACAGACCAAGTGATTGCAGCTGCGGTATAAATATTAGCAATAATATTTAGCACTAAAATGACTTTAGAAGGATACCACTCAAGTGGTATCCTTTTATTTATACATTCTAAAGATTTAAGGCGAATTATTCCTGTGTCTTTTCCAGCTGACTCAGTGGGCATCGTTATCCCACAAAAGTTCCAATTTGAAGAGCCTTTAGAGCTTGAATGTGGTCGTATTTTGCCACGTTTCGAAATCATGGTTGAAACCTACGGTACGCTCAATGCAGACAAATCCAATGCCATTCTGATTTGCCATGCGTTGTCTGGACATCATCATGCGGCAGGCTATCATCATGATGATGATAAAAAAGCAGGCTGGTGGGATGCCTGCATTGGTCCGGGCAAAGCGATTGATACGTCTAAATTCTTTGTGGTGGCACTGAATAATATTGGCGGTTGCAGTGGATCAACGGGGCCAATATCGCCCAATCCTGAAAATGACAATCGTCCTTATGGTCCAGATTTTCCATTGGTGACGGTACGTGACTGGGTTAAAACTCAAGTCTTATTGTCCGATCGTTTAGGGATTGAAGTTTGGTATTCCATTATTGGTGGTTCACTGGGCGGTATGCAGGCTTTGCAATGGTCGGTGGATTATCCTGATCGGTTAAAAAACTGTGTCATTATTGCCAGTGCACCAAAACTCTCTGCACAAAATATTGCCTTTAATGAAGTTGCGCGGCAGTCCATTTTATCTGATCCGGACTTTTATAACGGGCGCTATCTAGAAAATGACAGCTATCCTAAACGCGGCTTAATTTTGGCGCGCATGGTCGGTCATATTACCTACTTATCTGAAGAAGCCATGAAACAAAAATTTGGCCGCGACTTAAAGTCGGGTAAATTTATGTATGGTTTTGACGTTGAATTCCAAGTCGAAAGTTATTTGCGCTATCAAGGTGAACAGTTCAGCCGTAACTTTGATGCCAATACTTATCTGATTATGACCAAAGCTTTGGACTATTTTGATCCAGCACGTGAATATGAGCTGTCTTTAACCAAGGCAATGGCGAACACCAAATGCCGTTTCTTGGTGGTTTCATTCACCACAGATTGGCGTTTCACCCCACAACGTTCACAAGAAATTGTCGATGCACTGATTAGCAATCATAAACCGGTCAGCTATGTCGATATTGATGCAGAACAAGGTCATGATTCGTTCTTGTTCCCTATTCCGCTTTATGTGAAATCATTACGTGCATTTTTAGGTGGCGTAGAACACCTCGAAGCCACACCTAAGGAGACTGTGTAATGCGTATCGACCATCAACTTGCTGAAACATGGATTAAACCTGACTCTAGCGTGCTCGATCTCGGTTGTGGTGATGGCGAACTGCTGGCACATATGGGAAAAAAGCACAACATTCGTGCATATGGATTAGAAATCGATCAAGAAAAGATTGCAATTGCGGTCAGTCGAGGGTTAAATATTATTCAACAAGACTTAAATCTTGGTTTAAGTCGTTTTGCAGACCAGTCATTTGATTATGTGGTTATGGCACAGGCTTTGCAAGCTGTAGATGCACCAGACGTATTATTGCGTGATATGGTGCGTGTAGGGAAACAAGCCATTATCACCTTTCCTAATTTTGCCCACTGGAAGACACGTTCTTTTTTGGCTTTAAAGGGAATGATGCCTGTTTCAAATGCTTTACCTTACATGTGGTATAATACACCCAATATCCACTTATGTACTTTCCGTGATTTTGAAGCACTTTGTGCTGAAAATGATATCCGGATTATTAATCGACTCGCCGTGAATGGGAACCAACAAGGTAGTTTACTCAGTAAACATGTTCCGAATCTGTTTGGTGAAGTCGCTATTTATCGAGTGAGCGCACTATGAAAAAAATATTACTCAGCACACTATTGGTTGGATTTTTTAGCATTCAAGCCCATGCGGATTATGTTGCCTCGCCCCCCTCTGTTTCAAGTCAGGCTGCACAATATTCTGTAATGGATATTAATAGCCTGATTAAAGCCGCTAAATCTGGCCAAGCGGGCGCACAATTCTATCTAGCGACCAAATACCAACACGGCAAAGACATTCAACAAGATGAAAACCAAGCCTTTACTTGGTATAAAGCTGCTGCGGATCAGGGTCTTTCTGCGGCGCAATTAAATGTCGGTCGTATGCTGGCTGATGGTGTTGGCACCAAAAGAGATGAAACTTTAGCCCGTAAATATTTTGAAAAAGCAGCAAGCCACGGTGACAACCGTGCCAGCTTTAACCTCGCAATGATGGAAGAGCAAAAGAAAAACTACGTGGGTGCATACCAATGGTATGAGCTTTCAACCCGTGATGGCATGCTCGACAACAAAGTGATTTCTCTGTCTGAAGGTAAGAAAACTGCTTTGGCTGCAAACTTAAGCCAAGACCAAATTCGTATGGCGCGTGACCGTGCAGACAAATGGATTCAAGCGCAATAAGATTACACTGATTCTAGACAGCACCTTCGGGTGCTTTTTTATGATTTAATCTTAATGAAATTTCATCATCCCCTTGCCACTTCTGCATCGATCGATAAAGATTTTTTAAACAAAATGACTCTAATTCACACCAATTTAAGTGCTGATGAGCTAACTGTGCCGCATCAAATATCATTTTTGTGAATTGTTTATCTAAAACGATTTTTTGATCTTGCTCCACGATAAAAATAAAACTAGCACCTGAAAACTGTGTGGCATTTAAGTGAATAGCTGAAAAAATTTCGCTCGTGTCCAAACTAAAACAGGTTACATATTTTACATATTGCTCATTCATTGGCTGCAAAATCTGAATTTCATTTGCTTTGATTTTTGCTCTGAAAATAATAGAGAATATTCTCTATTTTTAGACATTTTATAATAATGAGTAATTCTGTTATTCGGTTGCCAAGTCGCGTCACATAAAAATAAATAAAATTTATATTCTGCCGAAAAGTGATGAACTAAATAATCGGCTAAGGCCTGACTTAAAGCATCGACATCATACATGGCATTTTTAGCAATAATGTATTGATAAAATTCATCCTGTTCGATTGTTATGGTGACCATGCCAGCACTAATATTTATTTCTCACTTCAATTATAAG
>OFRD01000199.1_pt1 | contig 22393 bp, 23 predicted proteins | sample 1543041 | NCBI WGS metagenome assembly OFRD01 (sample SAMN07774234, study PRJEB24372) | wastewater metagenome | isolation source: Exp Tend CN 100WW | collected 2016-02
GATCTCCGGAAGTACCGTGCAGTTGCCGGCCAGCGGCCGGCACTACCAGGCATCGTTCTGGTTTGTGCCGGCCAACGGTCGGCACCCACCACACAAGAGCACGCCGACCCAGGTCGGCATCCACCAATGCCGGCTTTGCTATCCTTTCCGCCCACGCCCGGGAGCTTCCCCGATGCCATCGCTGTCGCCCCGCCGCCCGCTGGTGCTGCTGGCCCTGATCGTCGTGATGGCGGCGATCTTCCTGATCGACACCGTCACCGACTACGCCGTGGCGGCCGCCTGCTTCTACGCAGCGGTCATCCTCGCCGCATCGCGCGTACTGGCCGCGCGCGGGCTGATCAGCCTGGCCATCGCCTGCATCGCACTCACCGCCCTGAGCTTCTTCCTCACCCGCTTCGGCACCTACCGCATCGGCCTGGTCAATTCGGTGATCGGCATGCTGGTGATCGGCATCACCACCTACCTTGCGTTGAAGATGGAAGCGGCCAAGGCTGCGGTGCAGGAAGCACAGGGCCGGTTGCTGCGGGTGGCGCGCGCATCAACCGTGGGCGAGTTGACCACATCAATCGCCCATGAAGTGAACCAGCCGCTGGCGGCGATCGCCAGCAGCGCCGAAGCCTGCCAGCGCTGGCTGGCACAGGACCCACCGAACGTGGACAAGGCACGGCAGACCGTGGCCCGCATCCTGGCCGATGCGCATCGCGCTGGTGACGTGATCGCCCGCATCCGCGGCCTGACCCAGGGCGCGGCACCGGAACGACGCGCCTTCGACCTGAACCAGGCGGTGGAGGAAATGCTGGCACTGTCGCGCAGCGAGCTGGACCAGCACGGCGTGGCCGTGGCCCTGCTGCTCGATGCCGACCTGCCGCTGGTACAGGCCGACCGCGTGCAGGTGCAGCAGGTGATCGGCAACCTGATCCTCAATGCGGTGGACGCGATGGAAGCAGTGCCGGCTGCCGACCGCCGCCTGTCCCTGTTGACCCAACGCGACGGACAGCGGATCAGCCTCAGCGTGCGCGACCGCGGTGTCGGCCTGCCAATCGACCATCCTGAGCGCGTGTTCGATGCGTTCTGGACCACCAAGTCACACGGGCTGGGTCTCGGTCTCAGCCTGAGCCGTTCGATGATCGAGGCCAACGACGGCAGGATCCGAGCCGAGCGCCCAAGCGGCGGAGGTGCCTGCTTTGTGTTTGACCTGCCCATCGCCACGGAACTCCCTCATGCGTAAGCCCGCTGCACCCGCCGCCGATCCAGCGCCCATCGTCTATGTGATCGACGACGATCCGTCGGTGCGCGCCGCGCTGGAAGACCTGCTCGCCTCGATGGGCCTGCAGGTACGGGCCTTCGCCTCCACCCAGGCATTCCTCGAGCACGAACTGGAAGATGCACCGGCCTGCCTGGTGCTGGACGTGCGCATGCCCGGCCAGAGCGGGCTGGAGTTCCATCGCACGATGGGCAGCCACGGCCTGCAGCTGCCGGTGGTGTTCATCACCGGCCACGGCGACATCGCAATGGGTGTCAACGCGATCAAGGACGGTGCCATCGAGTTCCTGACCAAGCCGTTCCGTGACCAGGAACTGCTGGATGCGATCCACAAGGGCATCGACATCGACCGCCAGCGCCGCCGTGACGGCGAGGCACTCGATGCCCTGCAGCAGCGCTGGAACACCCTCAATGCCGGCGAGCGCGAGGTGGTCGACGGTGTGGTGCGCGGCCGCCTCAACAAGCAGATCGCCGGCGACCTCGGGGTCAGCGAGATCACGGTGAAGGTGCGCCGCGCACAGGTGATGCGCAAGATGGGCGCGCGTACGCTGGTCGACCTGGTGCGGATGTACGACCGCCTGCAGGCAGGTACCCCATGAGCGTGCATGTCGCACTGCTGCGAGCAGTCAATGTCGGCGGCACCGGCAAGCTGCCGATGGTTGAACTGGTGGCGATGTGCGAGGACGCCGGCTTCACCGACGTCCGCACCTATATCGCCAGCGGCAACGTGGTGTTCCGCAGCGGACTTGACGAAGCCGGCGTGCGAAAAGCCCTTGGCCAACGGCTGCAGGCCTATGCAGGAAAACCGGTGGGTGTGCTGGTGCGCTCGGCAGCCGAGATCGCGGCGGTTGCCGCCGGCAATCCGTTCCCGCACGCCGCCGGCAATCGCGTGGTCGCGCTGTTCGTGGATGAGATACTGCCTACCGATCCCTTGACCGGGGTAACCGGCCTGCGCGATGAGCAGCTGGTGCTGGGCACCCGCGAGATCTTCGTCCACTATGGCGACGGCATGGCCGACTCACGCCTGCGGATTCCCTATGCCCAACAGGGCACCGCCCGCAACCTCAACACGGTTGGCAAGCTTGCGGCAATGGCCGCCGCACTCGGCCAGGCCACCTCAGACAGTAGAGGGCGGCGGTAGAGTCGACTGTCAGTCGACTATCGCGCGCAGCGCGGGATTCTCCGCAACCTTGTGGAAGAGCAGTCGACTAACAGTCGACTCTACCTGGCACGTGCTGGATACCGGACAAGATCACGCTCGTTGCAGGCGGTGCTTCAACCGCGTATCCATCAACCCCACCGCCAGCAGCACTGCGCTGGTCAACCAACCGGCGGCCAACAGATGGGTCTGCGGCAATACGAAACCCATCACGCCCAGTGCCACTGCACCGATCAGATGCGAGTACGGCGCGCGACCGTACACCACGCGCTTGTACAGCGCGCTGCCCAGCAGGTAGATCAACGGGCCGGCCACCAGCACGGCCGCATACACCGACGTCACCGCGGCATGCGGGTGATCCATGACCAGGTCATTGCCCACCGCCGTAGCGATGATCCCTGCGATCAGCAACGCGTGCACATAGTGGAAGTTGGCCCCCATCCGGCCCGGGTCTTCGGCATGGCTGATGGCCTCGGTGGCGTCGCGGCTGGAGATGCCGAAGTACAGCCACCACATGGCGATCGTGCCGGCGAACGTTGCCAGCACCGCCGACACCACCGCCCCACTCCACTGTTCGACCTCGCTGAGCACGCCACCGGTCGCCAGCAGCGTCTCGCCCAGCGCGACGATGACGAACAGCTGGCAGCGCTCGGCCAGGTGCCCGCCCTCGATGGTCCACTCGCGGGTGTGCGAACGGCCCAGCCCCGGGAACGCGAAGCCGAACATCGGTGAGACGTATTCGCACGCCACCGCCACCGCCCACAGCGCCAACCGCGTATTGCCCTCGGCTGCCGCACCTGCCAGCCAGAAGCAGGCCGACACGCTCACCCAGGCCAGCATGCGACGGAAGTTCGGTGCCAGTGGGTGCGTGCGACCGACCTCCAGCAGCACGAAGGCGGTGCGCCCGACCTGCATTGTGGCGTAGGCCCCGGCAAACACCCAGGCGCGGTCGGCGAACGCCTCGGGAATGGACGAGGACATCAACAAGGCCAGCAGCATGGTGGCAAACAGCAGGCCGCGGATGCGCGGTGCCTCCGGATCGAACCAGTTGCTGACCCAGCAGGCATACTGCCAGCCCAGCCACACCGCAAACCACAGCACCAGGGTCTGCAGCACGCCGGCCAGGTCCAGGTGGTGCAACAGGTGGTGGCTGAGCTGGGTGACCGCGAACACGTAGACCAGGTCGAAGAACAGTTCTTCGTAGGTCACGCGGGCGTGGTGGCCGTCGCGCTGGCGCAGGGCCGGCAATCGCAGTCGTGTACTCATGGCCTTCCTTCAGCGCGCCAAGCGCCAGTAGAGCAGGCCGGCCAGCAGGGCCGGCACCGCGAACACCAGCAACAGGATCGGCAGTTCTTCGCGAACCCCGTAGCCGGCCTTGCTGACGCCCACCCACAGGTTGGCCACCGTCACCAACAGCCAGGTGGCAATGAACGCGATCAGGGCCGTGGGCAGCTGTGAGGTACCCACGCTCCACAGCCGTCCGAACAGCAGGAACACTCCCAACAGCACAATGCCACCCACCATCACCAGAAGCACATGCATGGTCCACCTCCTTGAGCCTGCAGGCAGGCTAGCCGTGGGCGATTCTGCGCTCCAGCCGATGATCGTGGATTCACTTTCCAGACGCGGCGAACAATCGCCCTGACGATCGCGGCATGGCAAACGAGAACAGTTCCCATTAGTATTGCGTCATTACGCAGGGATGACCTCCCGGCACCCGCCTTTCACCCTTGCTGCCCGTCCGGATGTCCCAGCCGACACTTTCCCGCCCACCTGCGCTGCCGCTGGTGACCTCGCTGGTGCGCCACTACGAGGAACTGGTGGACTACCTGCATCGCCGGTTCCGCTCGCCCGGGCTGGCCCGCGAAGTGGTGCACGATGTCTGCGTGCGCCTGCTGGAACGCCCGGCCGTGCATGACGCCCGCCAACCGATCGCGCTGCTGCGCAGGATCGCACACGATGCGGCGGTCGACCGCTGCCGCGCCGAGGACCTGCGCCGGCACTGGGTGGAGCCCCGTGCCGAGCTCCCCGAAGGCGCCTGCGAGCGCCCCGGACCCGAGCGCCAGGCACAGGGCCAGCAGGCGCTGCAGCGGCGGACCGCCAGCATCGAGCGCATGCCCTGCCGGCGGCAGCAGGTGTTCATCCTGCACAAGATCCACGAGCTGCCCCAGGCCGAGGTGGCGCAGCGGATGGGCATCGGCCTGAAGGCAGTGGAACGTCATCTGCGCCTGGCCATGGCCGACTGCCGGCTGCACGGTGCGCTGTGGTGAGCCCTGCATCACCCGATCCGGCAACGCCGTCGGCGCCCGCCGAACCGTCCGCCGAGGACACGCTCGATCAGCACCGGGAGGCACTGAAGGAACGCTTCCCGTTGCCAGGCCCGGAGCAGTTGCAGCGGCGGCGCGGCGGATCTGGCGCGAAACGGGTACTGCCGGTGCTGTTGCTGGCGGCCGCCGCGCTGCTGCTGGCCGACCCGGCCTGGCAGGTGCGTGACTACCAGACCGCCGTCGGCGAGCGCCGCGACATCGAGCTGCCGGACGGCAGCCGCGTGCTGCTCGACGCGGGAACCCACCTGCAGGTCCGTCGCCATCTGCGTTCGCGGCAGGTGCTGCTGGCGCAGGGCCATGCGCGCTTCGAGGTGCAGCATTCGGCGTGGCGCCGCTTCCAGGTCGATGCCGGGCCGGTACAGGTGCGCAACTACGGCACGGTGTTCGATGTTGACCGCCAGGGCAATCTCAGTGAGGTCACGCTGTGGCGCGGCGAGGTCGGTGTCAGCGTGGATGGCGGCGGCACCGAGCAGCGGCTGAAGCCGGGGCAGCGCCTGCTGGCCCAGCCAGGATCGCTGTCTCCGCCGGAAGCCGTGGATCCGGACCGGGCCGACTGGACCACCGGCCGGCTGCAGTTCGACCGCATGCCACTGAGCGAGGTGCTGCGCATCCTGCAGCGCTATCACGACCGTCCGATCGTGCTGGACGACCCGGCACTGGGTCCGCTGCAGGTGTCGGGCGTGTTCGATGCCGATCGTGCCGAAACGGCGGTCGCGCTGCTGCCGGAGATCCTGCCGGTCCAGGTGCATACCGCCGCCGACGGCAGCCTGCATCTGCGCGCCCGCGATTGATTGCCACGCCGAGGGTGGGTTGCGCGCCGTCCCATCCGGCAAGTGCTTGAACCCTTCCGAAGGACCCCCGCATGACCCGCCCTGTTCCGCCCGCCGCGCTGCGCCTCCTGGCCCCCACCCTGCTCGCTGCCTGCCTGTGTGCGGCGCTGCCCGCCACCGCGCAGTCCGCTGCGTCCGCACCCGTCGAACTGCACCTGCCGGCCGGCCCGCTGCAAACTTCGCTCAACTCGCTGGCGCGGCAGAGTGGCATCCAGCTGCTGTTCGCGGCCGACAGCGTGAGCGGCCGCAACGCGCCCGCCCTCGACGGCCGCTACACCCCGCACGACGCCCTGCAGCGCCTGCTGGCCGGGCAAGGCCTGGCGATGCAGGAGCGCTCGCCGGGGGTGTTCGTGGTGAGTGCCACGCCGGCATCCCCCACGCCCCGCGCTCCGGCCCGGGCCGCGTCATCGGCAGCGTCCCAGGCCACGACCACTTCGCTGGCCCGGGTCACGGTATCGGCCTCGACCGCGCGCATGCCGCAGGGCGAGACCGCGATGCCCAACACCATCACCGTGCTGACCCGCGAGGACATCGCGCAGCAGCTGGCGCTGGGCTCGGATGTCTCGCGCGTGCTGTCGGCGCAGATCCCGGCATTTGCCCCGGCGCGCGAGAAGATGTCCAACTACGGCGAAACCATGCGCGGCCGCGGCATCCTGTACATGGTCGACGGCGTGCCGCAGTCGACGCCGCTGCGCGATGGCTCACGTGATTCGCACACCATCGATCCGGCGATGATCGAACGCATCGAGGTCATCCACGGTGCCAACGCACTGCAGGGCATCGGCGGTACCGGTGGCATCGTCAACATCATCACCCGCAGCGCGCCCAGCGAGCCCGGCGCCTTCCTGCTCGATACCAACATCAGCTACAGCTCGGCGCTGCCCAGCCGCCGTGATGACAACGGCCAGCGCGGCTCGGCACTGGTCGGCGTGCGCGGCGAGCAGTTCGATCTGGTGGCCGGCCTGGCCTATGAGAAGCAGGGCCTGTACCACGACGGCGAGGGCCGTTCGATCGGTACCAACGCCCAGGGCGAACTGATGGATTCGACCTCGTCGAACGTGTTCGCCAAGCTGGGCTGGAACATTGCCGAGGGCCACCGCCTGCAGCTGATGGCCAACCGCTACGAGCTGCGCGGGCTGGACAACTACCTGGCGGTGAACGGTGATTACCGCACCGGTCGCCCGACCATTTCGGTGCCCGGCGATACCCCGTTGGAGCCGCCGATGAACCGCTCGCGTTCGTTGACGCTGGACTACAGCGCCGCCGACCTGCTCGGTGGCCGCTTCCAGGCGCAGGCCTTCGCGGTGGACTTCGAAGGCCGTTATGGCGCCAGCCAGTGGGACCCGTGGGGCAACACCGGCGCCAACGCCGCCTGGGACCAGACCCAGAACGAATCGGACAAGCGCGGCTTCAAGCTGACCCAGAGCTGGGCCCGCATCGCCGACACCACGCTGGACGTGACCCTGGGCCTGGACGGCCTGCGCGACCGCACCCACCAGATGCTGCTGGCCAGCAGCATGAACTGGGTACCGCAGACCACCTATCAAAGCCTGTCGCCGCTGCTGCAGCTGCACTGGTGGCCAACCGACCACCTGATGCTGTCCGGCGGCCTGCGCTACGAAAAGGGCGAGCTGGAAGTAGGCGACTACACCACCCTGCCCCGCTACGGCGCGCGCAAGGTGGCTGGCGGCAAGCCGACCATGAGCGAGACCCTGCCCAACTTCGGCGCGGTCTGGTACATCAATGACCGCCTCAACGCCTACGCCTCGTATTCGGAAGGCTACACCGTGGCCGACGTCGGTCGGGTGCTGCGTGCAATCAATCGCGACGGCCAACGCGTGGACAATCTGATTGATCTGTCACCGGTGGTGTCGGACAACCGCGAGATCGGCCTGGAGTACGACGATGGTCGTTTCAGCGGTGACATCGCCTACTACACCTCCGAATCCAAGCTGGGCTCGGTGCTGATCTACGATCCGGGCATCGACGCCTATGCGGTGCAGCGCCAGGCCACCCGCGTGGAAGGCTTTGAAAGCAACCTGCGCCTGCGCTTGGGCGACAGCCGGCTGGGCCTGGGTTATGCACGCGCCAACGGCCGCTACGATGCCGACGTCGATGGCCGCCTCGACAGCGACCTGGCCGGCGTCAACATCGCGCCGAACCGGCTGACCGCATTCTGGGAGCAGAGCTGGACACCACAGCTGAGCACCCGCCTGCAGGCCAGCCACGCCTTCGACCGCGACTTCGACCTGCGTGGCGCGCGGGTGGCGGAGTTCAAGGGTTACACCACGTTGGACCTTGTGGCCCGCTACGTGCTGGACAAGCACGCCTTCACGCTGGGCGTGCAGAACCTGGCGAACAAGCAGTACATCAGCTACTACTCGCAGACCACGCCGTCGAACCCGAGCTATTTCTCGGGCCGTGGCCGGGTGGTGACGCTGGGGTGGCAGTACCGGTACTGAACCATAGCGCCCTTATGGGAGCCATGAAATCTATGCGCGACGCGATGAAGGAGGCCCATGCTAGTTTCTGGGCCTCCTTCAAACGGACGTGAACCATGCGTTTTTCCCTGCTCGCCGTCACACTGGCCGCTGTTCTTCCGGACGCGCACGCCAGCGCCGCCGAGGCACCACTGCCGCAGTTGCGGGCCTACACCGTGGATGCTTCCTGGCTGCAGCCGATGGCACCGCTGCAGATTGCTGACCACACCTGGCAGATCGGCACCGAGAACCTGACCGCACTGCTGGTGCAGACCGCCGAGGGCGCGGTGCTGCTCGACGGCGGCATGCCACAGATGGCCGGCCACCTGCTCGACAACATGAAGGCACGCGGCGTGGCACCGCAGGACCTGCGGCTGATCCTGCTCAGCCATGCGCATGCCGACCATGCAGGCCCAGTGGCGGAACTGAAGCGCCGCAGCGGCGCGCATGTGGTCGCCAACGCGGAATCGGCAGTGCTGCTGGCGCGTGGCGGCAGCGATGACCTGCACTTCGGCGATGGCATCACCTACCCGCCTGCCAGTGCAGACCGCATCGTAATGGATGGCGAGGTGGTCGAGGTGGGCGGCATCGAATTCACCGCGCACTTCATGCCCGGGCACACCCCGGGCAGCACCGCGTGGACCTGGAGCGATACCCGCGAGGGCAAGCCGGTGCGCATCGCCTATGCCGACAGCCTGAGTGCACCGGGCTACCAGCTGCAGGGCAATGCGCGCTATCCGCGCCTGGTCGATGACTACAAACGCAGCTTCGCGACGGTGCGGGCGTTGCCCTGTGACGTGTTGCTGACCCCTCATCCGGGTGCCAGCAACTGGGACTACTCCGCGGGTGCAAGGGCCGGTGCCAAGGCACTGACCTGCAAGGCCTACGCGGATGCGGCAGAACAGAAGTTCGACGCACAGCTGGCCAAGGAAACGGCCGGGGCCCGCTGATTCTGTAGCGTCGAGCTTGCTCGACTGAAGCAGAGCAGTCGAGCATGGCTCGACTCTACAAAGAGCATGCCGAGGGTGGGCTCGGCTCTCCGAGGGGTGCCGGTCAGGACGACCGGCACCCGTGACTGTCAGCCGCCCTGGCCGTGCTGCGCAAACGGCTCGGTGGTGCCATCGGTGCGCACCAGTTCAACGGTGTACGGCTGCACGTAGCCGTCCGGCATTTCCATGCCCGGCGAGCCGGCCGGCATGCCCGGCAACACCAGGCCGCGCGCGGCCGGCCGCTCGGCCAGCAGTCGCTTGATGTCCTCGGCCGGGATGTGGCCTTCAACCACGTAACCACCGATCTCGGCGGTGTGGCAGGACGCCTTGCCGACCGGCACACCCAGCCGGACCTTGATCGGGTTCATGTCATCGGTATCGCGCACATCCACCTGGAAGCCTTCGGCCTTCAGGTGGTCGACCCAGATGCCGCAGCAGCCACAGCTGGCGGTCTTGTGCACGATGGCAATGGGCAGTGCCGGGTCCACCTGCGACGGGCTGGACTTGATCGGTGCCGCCGGGGCTTCGCTGGCAACCGGCGCGGCGGGCGATTCTTCGGCAGCGCGCGCGCAGGCGGTCGTGGCCAGTACGGTGCCCAGCAGCAGGCCGAGGGAGAGAGAACGGTTCATGGTGTTGATTCCTTTGCAGATGCGGGCAACGCGGCCCGCTGCCTGCGCACCGAAGGCACAGGCAGAGTCGAGAATGAGTCGAGCAGCTACGGCAGGCGCTTGAGGCCTGCAGGGAATCACACGATGGGCGGCCGTAGCGGATCCGGCAATGGCGGCGGTGCGCGTTGCTGGGCGCTGGCTGGCAAAGGCGCCTCACGCCAGGGTGACGCTGGCGTTCCGCTCAGGGTGGCCAGCATGCCGAGGCTGGCCGGCGGGCATTCGCACTCATTGCTCTGGCAGACCGTTGATGCTGCCTCGTCGCAGCATCCGGCCTTGGCCGCCGAATGCGGTGCGGCGCAATGGTCCGCGCTGGACTGCGCCGCGTACGAGGATGAGGATGAGGATGAGGCAACCGCAAGCGCCGGTGCGTTCAGCACCAGGGCAAGGAGGAGCATCCATCGCAGCAGCAGGCCAGGCAGGTTCACCCGACGATGATAGCCGATGCGCGGGTCACGCAATCGCCGCCACCATTGCGCTCATCCGCACCGGGATCGACTTGGCCGCTGGGGTACCGCTGACCCGGTCGTAGTAGTCCAGCGGCAACAACGGGTTCAGTTCCGGGTAGTAACCGGCCAGGGCGCCGCGCGGCATCGGGTAGTCCAGCACGGTCAGGCCTTCGATGCGCCGCTGCACGCCATCGCCGCTGATCGTCTCCAGGCAGACCAACGCCTCCTTCTCCAGCCCGCGCGCCAGCCGGTCCTCGATGTTCATGAACAGCACCATGCGGTCGTTGTACACGCCGCGGTAGCGGTCGTTGTAGCTGTAGATGGTGGTGTTGTACTGGTCGTGCGAGCGCACCGTGGCCAGCCGCAGCATCTCGGGGTCGTCCACCGGCGCGTCCACGTCCAGGCCTGGCATCACCAGGATGTTGGCCTTGCCGTTGGACGTGGGCCACACGCGGCGGCGCGGTGGAATGTCCAGATGGAAGCCGTGCGGCTGCTGGATCCGCTCGTTGAAGCCAGCGTAGATCTCCGGGTACACCGCCGCGATCAGCTCCCGGATGGGAGCGTAGTCATGCATGCACCCCGCCCAGTCGACCTTGCTGTGCGGCAATGTTGCCATCGCCATGCGGCAGACGATCTCGACCTCCGGGAGCACGTCCGTGCTGACCGGCTCGAGCACGCCGCGCGAAGCGGTCACGTTCGACATCGCGTCTTCGATGGTGACGAACTGCTCGCCGGCAGGCGTAACGATGCGCTCCGAACGTGCGACCACCGGCAGGATCAAGGCATCGCGGCCATGCACCAGGTGACCGCGATTGAGCTTGGTGGCGATGCCCACCGTCAGCTCCAGGCCGCGCATGGCCTCGTACGCGCGCGGCGTATCGGGCACGGCGTGGATGAAGTTGCCGCCCATACCGATGAACACCTTGGCGCTGCCGTCCAGCATCGCCTCGATCGATTCGACCACGTGATGACCGTGCTCGCGCGGCGGATCGAAGCCGAACACCTGCTGCACGCGGTCCAGATAGGCCGGCTTGGGTTTCTCGTCGATGCCGACGGTACGATCGCCCTGCACGTTGGAATGGCCACGGATCGGCCCGATGCCCGCACCGGGCTTGCCGAAATTGCCGCGCAGCAACAACAGATTGGCCACCTGCTGCAGCAGGGTCGAACCATACTGATGCTGGGTCAGGCCCATGCCGTAGCAGATCACCGTGGCCTTGGAGCGGATGTAGATCTCGGCGCAGCGGCGGATCTGCGCCTGCGTGATGCCGGAGACCTGCACGATCTCGTTCCAGTCCTGCGCCAGCACGTCTTCGCGTAGCGCCTCCAGGCCCACCGTGTGTTCTGACAGGAACTCATGGTCGAGCACGCGCTCACCCTGCATCTCGCGCTCGAACATCACCTTCATCATGCCCTTGATCAGGGCCAGGTCGCCGCCGATGCGGATGTGCACGAACTCACTGGTGATCTCGGTCGAACCGAACGTGGCCATCTGCACCATGTCCTGCGGTTCGGCGAAACGGATCAGCGCACGCTCGGGCATCGGGTTGACCGCCACGATCGGGATGCCGCGTTTGCGCGCCTCGACCAGGTTGCTCATCATCCGCGGCGAGTTGGTGCCGGTGTTCTGGCCGATCACGAAGATCGCCTCGGCGTGCTCGAAATCCTGCAGCACGATGGTGCCCTTGCCCACGCCGATGGCCGGCGGCAGGCCGCGGCTGGTCGGCTCGTGGCACATGTTCGAGCAGTCCGGGAAGTTGTTGGTGCCGAACTCGCGCACGAAGATCGAATACAGGAACGCGGCTTCGTTGGGCGTGCGGCCGGAGGTGTAGAACTCAGCCTGGTGCGGACTGTCCAGCGCCTGCAGATGACGGCCGATCAAGGCAAACGCCTCGTCCCAGCTGCACGGAACGTAATGATCGGTGGACGCGTCGTAGCGCATCGGCTCGGTCAGCCGGCCCTGCATCTCCAGCCAGTAGTCGGTCTGCGCCATCAGCTCGGTGACCGTGTGCTGGGCGAACAGCTCGCGGCCAGCACGGAACTGGGTGGCTTCCCAGGCCAGCGCCTTGGCACCGTTCTCGCAGAATTCCAGTTTCTTGCGTTCGTCGGCATCGGGGAACGCGCAGCTGGGGCACTTGAAGCCACCGGGCTGGTTCATCGCCAGCAGCGCCTTCGAGCCCTTGCCAATCACACTCTGCTGCAACAGCACCTTGGCCGTGGCGCCGGCGGCACCCCAGCCACCGGCCGGCTGGTTGTAGGGCTTGTAACGCGGCGGCTTCTGCTCGGACATGTTCGGGAACCTGGCGGGAGGAACACAGCAATCAACGGCGCGAGACGGGCCAGATGCGGCTTCTGCAGCGCGGCCAGCCCCGCAGTCAAGCACGGACAAGGCCGCTTCGCCAGAGCCAGGCGCTGTTTTCAGCGCAGCGTGCCATGACAACGGTTACACCCGCGTCAGCGCCCGGCCACTGCGCTATTCTCGAAGCCGTGGGTGGTCCACCACCTGCGTATTTCCCTTGCCCGGACGCGCTGCATGCCTGACTCGACCCCGCCGCACATCCCGCCTGCCGGTACGGCCCAGCGCCCGTTGCAGCGCTGGCGCAGCGAGGGGCACCAGCAGCAGGTCGACGTGGTGGCCGAGGAAGTGCCGGTTGCACTGCGCTACAACGGGGCCGCCTTCGCGGTGATGATGGCCACGCCCTGCGACCTGGAAGACTTCGCGCTGGGTTTTTCGCTCAGCGAGGGGCTGATCACTACGCCCTCGCAACTGCTGTCGATCGAGGTCCGCCCGCAGCTGGAGGGCATCGAACTGCAGATGACCGTTTCCGAAGACGCACCCGGTGCCGATCTGGATCCGGCCAATGGCCGCCTGCTGCCCGGTCGCGGTGGCTGCGGCCTGTGCGGCACGCGCCAGCTGGAGGATGTGCTGCGCCCGCTGCCGCAGATCCGCGAGCGCCGCACCTATCCTCATGCCGCGTTGCAGCGGGCGCTGGCCACGCTGGCGCAGCATCAGCCGATGAATGCGGTGAGTGGATCGACGCACGCCGCGGCCTGGGCCGATGCCAGCGGGCGGATTGGCTGGGTGCGCGAGGATGTGGGCCGTCACAATGCGTTGGACAAACTGATCGGCGCCCTCCATCACAACGAGCACGCCATCGACGGTGGGTTGCTGGTGATTTCCAGCCGCGCCAGCTATGAGATGGTCAGCAAGGCGATACGTGCGGGTGCCAGCGTGCTGGCAGCGGTGTCTGCGCCGACCGCGCTGGCGATCGACCTGGCGCGCAGCGCGGGACTGTGCCTGGTCGGGTTCGCGCGGGAGAGCGGGTTCAATGTGTATACCCATCCTGAACGGCTGCAGGCGGACGACAGCCACGATAACTGAGAACGGCCGGGAGCAAGACGCCCCCGGCCTGATGGACCTCAGCGCAGCGCCACCTTGGGGAAGTCCACCGGCACGTCGAACGCCACGTTGACGTAGTTGGTGAACAGGTTGAGCGCCACATGGGCGAGGATCTCGACGATCTGCTCGTCATCGAAGCCGGCTGCGCGCAGCGCCTGCACATCACCGTCGGTGATCTGTGCACGCTGTTCAACCACCTTCAGCGCGAAGTCGAGTGCCGCCGAGGTGGCCGGATCGCTGGACTGGCCGATCTGTGCGGCGGCCATCTGCTCGCTGCTGGCACCAGCCTTGCGACCCAGTGCGGTGTGCGCCGCCAGGCAGTATTCGCAGGCATTGCGGTTGGCGATGGCCACGGCGATCTGCTCACCCAGCAACGGCGACAGGCGACCGCCGCCCAGCGCGCCGAACGAACCCCACATGCTCTGCAGGGCGGCCGGCGAGTTGGCCACGGCGCGGAACATGGCCGGAGTGGCGCCGAACGCGGCGTGGACCTGGCCCAGCAGGGCCTGGCGGTCGGCGGTGGTGTTGGCGGCATCGATCAGGGGGACACGGGACATGGTGGATCTCCTTGGGAAAGCGCCCGGATTGGACGACCCGCTCATCCTAGGTAGACTCTACGGACGTATTGGTCGTAATCAGCCACACATGTTGTCCAGTCGTCCATGAGCATGCCCACCGACACCTCCGCACCCGACCGCCTCTCCTCTCTGCTGGAACGCTTCCGGGTGCAGGCCGCGCTGTTCCACAGCGGACCTCTGTGCGGGCGCCATGTCTTCGAGCCGCAGCCCGGTCGGGCGTTCCTGCACATCCTGCGCCAGGGTGAAATGGAGGTCCGTCATCCCGACGGCGATACCGCGCTGCCGCGTTTGAAGATCGACACCCCCAGCCTGCTGCTGTACCCGCAGCCGCTGCATCATGTGTTCTTCAATGCGCCGCTGGATGGGCCGGACTTCACCTGCGCCACGCTCGACTTCGATGGTGGCGCGCGCAACCCGATCGTGCAGTCGCTACCGCCGGTGATGGTGGTGCCGCTGGCCGCGATCAGCGAGCTGGACGACACCCTGCATCTGCTGTTCACCGAGGCCGACCGCCAACGTTGCGGGTCACGGCTGTTGACCAACCGCCTGTTCGAAGTGGCGCTGATCCAGGTCCTGCGCTGGGTGGTGGATCATCCCGATGCGGCCGGGGTCAGCCATGGGTTGATGCGCGGACTGTCCGACGCGCGGCTGGCACGCACGCTGGTGGCGATGCACCAGGCGCCACAGGACGAGTGGACGCTGCCGCGCATGGCCGCCACCGCTGGCATGTCGCGCAGTGCGTTCGCAGCGGTGTTCAAGGAGGTGATGCAGGCGACGCCGGCCAGTTATCTACTCGACTGGCGGCTGAGCCTGACCTGCGCGCAGTTGCGTGCGGGCGTGGCGGTCAAGCAGGTGGCGATCGAAGTGGGGTTTGCCGATACCGCGTCGTTGTCGAAGGCGTTCCGCAAGCGGTTGGGGGCTTCGCCGAGGGCCTGGCTGGCCGCGAGCGCAGCGCAGGCTGGGTAAATGGAGAGGGGTAGAGTCGACCGCTGGTCGACTATCGCGCGCAGCGCGGGGTTTTCGTGGTCGGAGCGAAGAGCAGTCGAGCATGGCTCGACTCTACAAGGGCGGCGACCCGTCGGGTTTCGCCAGAAGCCCGGCGATGCGTTCGGCCACCTGGGCGCGCACGCTTTCATCCAGCTGCCCTTCGTACATCGCTTCGTAGATCCACAGGCCATCGGCGGCCAGCCGCGCTACGAAATTGTCGAGCGCGGCCGGATCCTGTTCCGCGACCGACGGCGGCAACGGTGCCCAGCGCCGCACTGCCGGTCCCCACGGACGCTCGTCGGCGTCCGGGTCGGCCGATTCGAGCATGAACATCAGCTCGGCACGGGTGGCGCTCTGCGCCGAGACGCGCACGAAGGTCTGGTAGCGCTCCAGCGCCGATGCTTCCTCCGCACGCTTGCCCAGCAGCGTTTCCATCGACGTCTCCCAGGCCTGCACCAGATGCTCGTCGATGCCGCGCAGCAGCGCTTCGCGCGACGGGAAGTGATACAGCAGGCCGCCGCGGGTCAGTTTGGCCTCGGCCGCCACCGACTCGAAGGTCACCGCACGCACGCCGTCACGATTGATCACGTTGACGGCGGCGTCGAGGATGCGGTCGCGCTTGCTGGTTCTCATCGTTTCATTTTACGCGATCGGCCGCGCCCTCGCGGCTGCCAACGCGGCCACGCAGCAGGCGCGCCAGAATCGTCGCGCCCATCGCCAGCACTGCCGTGATCACCAGCAGCACGATCTGGTAGCCGCGGTCATACGCGGCCGTGGCCAGCGCGAACCACTCGCCCTGCCCGTTTTCGCGTGCCACGTGCAGCGCCTGGGTGAAGCCGTCACGGGCAAGCTCGGGCATGTCCGCCGAGACCGGCAGGAAGGCGCCGTACATTGCCGCACTCAGGCTGCCCAGCATCGCCACCGCGAGCAGGCCACCAAACTCGTAGGACACCTCTTCCACCGACGAGGCCATGCCCGCGCGGTGCGCCGGCACATTGTTGAGGATGGCAGTGGATGCCACCGAGATGGCCGAGCCCATGCCGAAACCGGTGATCGCCATGCCGGCCACCACCCAGCCGAGGCCGTGCGGGAAGCCGAACGCCACCACGCCGACACCCAGCGCACCTGCGGCCAGGCCGCCGCAGATCAGCGGGCGCAGGCCCACGCGGTGCAGGATGCTGCCGCCCAGCAGCGCACTGGGCAGGCTGCCCAGCGCCGCCACCGATACCAGCAGGCCTGCCTGCAGCGGTGTGAAGCCCGCCACCAGCTGGAAACGCTGGGTGGTAACCAGCTGCAGCCCGGCCATCGCGAACAGGGTGAACACCGCCGACAGCGTGCCGGCCAGGAACGCCGGATTGCGGAAGATCGCGAAGTCCAGCAACGGGTACGGCAACTGCTGCTGGCGACGTGCGAACGCCGCGCCGCTGATGACGGCCAGCAACAGCGCACCGGCACCCAGCGCATACGACGGCGGCGTGGCGATCAGCGACTTGATCGCCAGCACCAGGCCGGACAGCGCCGCCAATGCCAGCAATGAAGACACCAGATCCCACGGCCGCGAGGTATCGCGCTGGCCTTCCGGTGCCAGCAGCAGCGTGGCCACGAATGCGACCACCACCACCGGCACGTTGATCAGGAACACCGAGCCCCACCAGAAGTGCTGCAGCAGCCAGCCGCCGATGATCGGACCCAGCGCTGCACCGACGATGGCCACCGAGCCCCAGATCGCGATGGCAATGTTGCGCTCGCGCTCTTCATGGAAGCTCAGGCCGATCAGCGCCAGCGTGGCCGGCATCATTGCCGCTGCACCGACCGCCAGGAACGCACGGGCGGCGATCAGCTGTGCGGCGCTGTCGGCGAAGGCCGCCGCCAGCGAGGCGGTGCCGAACACCACCAGGCCGATCAGGAACATGCGGCGGTGACCGATGCGGTCGCCGAGCGTGCCAGCGCCGAGCAGCAGGCCGGCCATCACCAGCGGATAGGCGTTGATGATCCACAGCGCCTGGCCGGCACTGGCCGAGAGTTCCTCGGTGAGGGTGGGCAGCGCGGTGTACAGCACGGAGTTGTCGAGGGTGACCAGCAGCAGGCCGGCGGCGACGGTGAACAACAGTGCCCAGCGACGGGCACGCGACAGGGCCGGAGCGCCGGCCAAGGGCTGGGACAAAGCCATGGGGAAACCTGATGGGGTGGAGTACGGTCATAACTATACAGGATGTCCTGTACAGTTATGGCGGCGGCGCCAGACGTTCAGATTTTGTCGGGGGTAATGTTCATGTTCCGGAGAGCGGTAGCGTCTGGCCATGCCCGGCAACGGGGTACCCGCAACAAGGGCGCCGGGCAGGCCCGGCGCTACCGGCAGTCTTCCGGCAACGCGACGATCGCCGACACCACCGCTGCCTGCATGCCCTGCCCCACGGCCATGTCCAGCTCCCCGCCCGTTGCCCCATGTTGGCGCCGCAGCTCGTCCTCGCACAGGCCGCGCACCCGCGCACGCGCATTGGCGCGCAGGCTGCTGCACCGCCAATCGGTGCCCCCCAGCGGCAGCACCGAATACACCACGCTGTTGCAGGCGTTGCCTGCGCGCTGCTGCAGCGACAGGCCGCCGAAATCACGCGGTTCGCTGCTGCGCTGTGGATCGAAATAGCTGTCCGGGAAGGTGCGCGCGTACTGTTCGATGTCCACCTGCATGCTGCGCCCACCGGCCAACGGCATCTGCAGCGGCTGGCCACAACGCGTGGCGTCTGCACGATGCTGGATGTACTGGTAGATCGGCCGGTCCAGCGTTGGATCCTGCTGGGTCACCGCACTGACCGCCGCCAGCACCGGCAACGATGCACGATTGGCCATGCGCGCCAGCAGCCCCGTCTGTGCCGGCTGACAGCGGTCGCGCAACGTGGCCGCCAGCAGGAACAGCACATCATTGCGAAAGGCGTGGTCTTCGCCCAGGCGTTGCTCGATGCGCTGGCTGGCATCGGTCGCGGGTGCCTGGAAGGCGATCGCCGGTGGCTCGGTCACGTCGACGCGCAGGTGCCACCACACCAGCAACACCACGCTGGTGACCAACACGCCCGCAACGATGATCCAACGCGTGCGCATCAATTGTGGATCGCCGTCAGTGTCGCCGCCGCCGCGTCGTAGGACGCGCTGGCGATATCCGCATCGAAGCGCTTGACCTGCAGGCGACCGGCCAACCGGTACGGATCCCACAGGTCGCCCAGTGCGATCGGCGTGGCCAGGGTCACATGGATGATCTGGTTCGGCGGCGGTGGCGGCACATGGATGCAGGCCCCGTAGAACGGCACGAACAGCAGTTCATCCACCAGCCCGGCGTCGTTGGTGCCCAGCGGCACCACGTAGCCATCCAGATCCACCGCGCGACCGTCGACAGCGTCGACCACGCGCGAAGAGCCGAACTGCTTGGCGCGATCCGGGCTGGAATGGTCGATCTCCTGCCCCGGTGGCGTGCCCGAGCCGGTGTCATCGATCAGCCCGCCCACCCCGTCCATGCCATTGCGTGACAGGCCGATCTGCGGCGGCGGGCGCTGGTAGGTCACTTCGTCGGGCCGCAACGCGTCCCAGCGAGCGATGGGCGCTTCGGTCGTGGCCGGCTGTGCCGGTGCTGCGGCGCCGGTGGTGGCTCCCCCACCCGCCTGCGTACACCCCAACAGGCCCAGGCAGCAGGTCAGTCCGATCAGGACGCTACGGTTCATACGGCCTCAGCTGTGCGTCACGCATGGTGTAGGCGGAACCGGCCAGATCATCGTCCAGCCGTTCGGCACGCAGGGTACCGGCCAGGAAGAACGGCGAATACATGTCCGGCATCTCGATCGGGCGCGGCAGCACCACGTGCACGATCTGGTTCGGCGGTGGCGGCGGCACATGGATGCAGGCGCCGTAGTACGGCACGAACAGGAATTCGGTCAGCCGCCCGTCCTGCGCGTTGGCCAGCGGCACCACGTAACCCGGCAAGCGCACCGGCCGCTGCAATACGGTATCCACGGTGCGGAACGTACCGAACTGCGGCATGCGCCGGTTGCCGTTGTGCTCGACCTCCGGGCCCTCGCCACGCTCCAGCGCCGCCAGTTCTTCCTTCGGCATCATCTGCAACCAGTCCAGTTCCTGTTCCTCGGCAGCTGCCGGGGCATCGCGATCGATCACCGGCGACGGTGTCAGCGCCTGCACGCCGGTATCGACCGGGCGTTCGCAGGCGCTCAGCACCAGCAAGATTGGCAACAGCGGCAACCAGCGCATGCTCAGCCCCCGGGTGACAGGCCATCGGCCAGCGTGCGCCGATAGGCCAGCAGCGCCGGTACCAGGCCGGCCACCGCGCTGATCGCCAGCACACCTGCGACCCACGCCAGTTCGCGGCCATCCGGCCAGATGTGGGTGATCGACAGGCCAAAGTTGGCCAGCGCCCAGCCACGCCCGGCCAGGCTGGCCACCACCAGTGCGGCCAGTGCGAGCACGCAGGCAAACGCGCTGGTCGCAACCGCCTCCACCACCAGCAGGCTGGCGATATAGCCAGGGCGTGCACCGATGGCACGCAGCACCGCCATCTCGCGCCGGCGCTCCTGCAGGGTCGAGACCAGCAGCGCCACCAGCGAGAACATGCCCAGCAGCACCACCATCGCGCTGATCAGCTGCAGAGCCCGCTCGGCCGTGCCCAGTGACTGCCACAGCTGCTGCAGGGTCACGCCGGGCAGGATCGCCAGCATCGCCTCATCCGGATACTCGTTGATCCTGCGCTGTACCGAGAACGTGGCGATGCGCGAATTCAGGCCAAGCATGAAGGCGGTGATGCTGGTCGGGGTCAGGTCCAGATGGCGCGCCTGCTCGGCGCTGACGCTCTGGCTGCGCAGCTGCACGCCGGAGCGCCAGTCGACATGGATCGCCTCGATGGCCGGCAGCGAGACCAGCACCGACGAATCGACCGGCGTGCCGGTGCGCTGCAGGATGCCAGCCACACGGAACGGCTTGTCGGCATGCGTGGCCAACGTGACCGCGCCGGTGCCATGGGCCAGCACGATCTCGTCGCCGAGGCCGACCTTCTGCGCGTGCGCCACCTCTGCGCCGATCACGGCGTCGTACAGATCGTCGAACGGCCGCCCCTGCGCAAATGCCAGCGCATGCCCCGCGCCGTAACGATAGTGCTCGAAGTAGCCGCCACTGGTGCCGACCACCCGGTAGCCGCGCCACGAATCGCCCAGCGACAGTGGCACCGCCCACTTCACCTGCGGCAGCGAGGACAGCTCCTGGTAGGACTGCCAGGACACGTTGTTGGTCGGGTCGCCGATGTGGAACACCGAATACAGCAGCAGGTTCACCGGCCCGGAGCGGGCACCGACGATCAGGTCAGTGCCTGAGACGGTGCTGGCGAAACCTTCATGCGCCTGCGTGCGCACGCGCTCAACACCGAGCAGCAGCACCACGCTGAGGGTGATCACCAGCACGGTGAGGCTGACGCTCAATGCGCGGCTGCGCAGGCTGGCCCAGGCAAGTTCAAGCATGGGTGCAACCTGCGTGGTTGATCTCGGACAGTGAAATCGTGCGGTCGAACAACGGCTGCAGGCTGTCGTCATGGCTGACCACCAGCACCGTGGTGCCGGCTGCCTGGCATTGCACGGACATCAACTGCAGGAACGCGGTCGCGGCCTTGCGATCCAGTGCCGAGGTTGGCTCGTCGGCCAACAGCACCGCCGGCCGGCCGATCAGCGCACGTGCGGCCGCCACGCGTTGTTGCTGGCCAACACTGAGCGTACCCGCGCGCCGCTGCATCAGCTCGGGATTGAGCTGCAGGGCCTGCAGCAGGCGGGCGATCTCGGCATCCAGCGGCCCACTGATGCGCGCGCTGCGCAGGCGCGAAAAGCGCAGGCCAAGCGCGATGTTGTCGCGCACGCTGAGGAACGGCAGCAGGTTGAACTGCTGGAAGATCACGCCCAGGTGATCGGCACGGAAGCGATCGCGCGCGGCACCTCTCATGCCCTGCAACGCCTGGCCGGCCACCTCGACACGGCCCTTGCCGGGCATCAGCACACCCGCCAGCAGGCCCAGCAGGGTGCTCTTGCCGCCACCACTCACTCCACGCAACAGCACGCTGCTGCCCTGCTCGATCCACAACTTCGGAATATCCAGCACCAGCCGCATGTCGTAGCCGAACTGCACGTCTTCCAACGCAATCACCGGTGCTGCGCTCACGGAGCCAGCACCACGCGCAGATTGTCCGGGGTCAGCACACTGCGGTTCTGGCCATTTGCGGTTGCGCTGTTGACGATGACTTCGTGCAGGCCGGGGAACAGCACGGGAAGGCGTAAGACGATGGCGCGCAGCTCGGCAGGTTTGGCACAGTGGTACTGCAGCGTTGCGCTGAAACCTGCGTGCCGATGCTGCCCTGGCGGCGGCGCGGCGGCCGTCGCGTCGAAGCCCTCTGCATCGGCTTTACCGCTGGCCAGACGGCAGTTGGCGGCGGTGGGCAGGGTGACCCAGCTGCCGCCCTTCAGCAATGCCGTGGCGCGCGACAGTGCCGCCTGCTCGGTCGCGTTGGCGGGCGGTCGCTCGAAATCAAGAATGCCGATGCCCGGCGCCTGCAGGGCGAACTCCAGCGTTCCCTGGTCGAGAGCGAGATCAACAGTGGCCTGGCCGTGCACGTGTGGCGCGTGCTGGCGGACATCGTGTGCCTGCGCCGCGTTGGCAGCCAGCAGCAGGAAAAGAGCAGCAGGAAGCTTCATGGGGGAGACTCCAATTGTTACTATGTAACATAATGGACCACATCCCCCCGACCCCCGCAAGGGCTCTGGCCCAGCCGCCAACTTCGGCACGCTGGCATCCCCGTTTCGATCTGGCCGGCGCCTGGCTGTCGCTGGCCTGCGCCGCCCATTGCATCGCCCTGCCGCTGCTGCTGGCCTTCGTGCCGGCGGCAATGATGGCGCTGCGCTCGTTCCAGCACCCCGGCCACGGCGTGATGACGCTGCTGTTGATGATGTCGCGCTGGGAATGGTTGTTCGCATTGATGGCCTCGACGTTGGCGCTGGCCAGTACCACGGCCGGGCTGCACCGGCATGGGCGCTGGCTGCCGGTGCGGCTGGCCGTGGTTGGCGCGATCCTGCTGGTGTCAGCGTCGCTGTACCTGCCTTTGAAGGAATCGCTGCTCTGGCATGGCGTGGCCACCGCCTGCGGTGGCGTGCTGCTGGCATGCGCGCACATCGGCAACCGGCGGGCATTGCACGGCCACAGGTAGCGTTCCGAAGATGCCGGCCAGCGGCCGGCACT